>Ga0160437_1000577_pt1 | contig 18454 bp, 16 predicted proteins | sample HID1975I_E0MG_FD_108227 | JGI IMG/M metagenome (GOLD analysis project Ga0160437, IMG submission 108227) | Enriched soil microbial communities from UW Madison campus, WI, USA - HID1975I_E0 MG | ecosystem: Environmental > Terrestrial > Soil > Unclassified | place: USA: Madison, Wisconsin... | reverse complement strand
TGCCGGCCGTGTTGGAAATGGATGGCAAGCGCGTGCGGCAGGTGCTGTCCAACCTGATCGACAACGCCGCCAAGTTCACGCGCGGCGGCGTCCTGACCTTGACCGCCGACTACACAGCGCCCGCCGAGGGCGAGGCATCGGGACGGCTAGTACTGTCGGTGCGCGACACCGGCTGCGGCATCGCACCGGAAGACCGTCAGCGCATCTTCGAACCCTTCCAGCGTCTGGCTTCCGCCGAGAACCAGCCGGGGGTGGGCCTGGGCCTGCCCATCGTGCAGCAATGGGTGCAGCGCATGAAAGGCGCGATCAGCATCGACAGCGAGGTGGGGCAGGGCACCCGGGTCAGCGTCACGCTGCCGGTCAGGAAGATGGACGAGTCCCGCATCTCGCATCACTACATTGCCGCCGCGCCGCATGTGCTGCCGATGCTGGACGGATCCGGCAAGCACCTGTGGCTGGCCGAGGACACGCCGGAGATTCGGGAATTCCTGGTCGAGGAACTGGCCAGCCTGGGCTTTCAGGTGGATAGCGAGGCCGGTGGCCAGGGCATGGTGGCGCGCATTCAGGCAGACGACGCCCGCCGGCCCGACCTCATCCTGACGGACCACCGCATGGATGGCGTGGACGGCTCCGCCGTGCTGGCGGCCGCCCGCGCGCGCTGGCCGGACCTGCCCGTCATCGCGGTATCTGCAACGCCTCACGACACGCAGGCCTTGGGCGGCGCGGGCTACGACGCCAGCTTGCTCAAGCCCATCAACCTGGTCGAGCTTCGCCATGTGCTGGGCAGGTTGTTGAATCTGCCGATCAAGCACGCAAGCAACGGGGTGGAGCCGGCGTCTCCGCAGACGGCGCATCTGTCCAGCGCCGAGTTGGCGCAGGTGCAACTGCTGCTGGAAAGCGGCGCCATCTCGGACCTGATCGATTGGGCGCAAGCATTGCAAACGCGCGATGCGGCGTTCAAGGATTTCAGCGAACAATTGCGGCGCATGGCCAGGCAAGGCGATATCGCGGCGATCCGCAAGCTGTGCGAGACCATGCGGGGGAAGTGAAATTTCAGGGGGATGAAGTCGAGCCTACAGATCAAGGGAGCCGCTGTTAACCATCGGCTCGCATGACGCCATTAAGACCAGCCTCCACCGAGTGCTTTGAAGAGCTGGATTTGAGCTACAAGTTGAGCGAGCCGGTCGGACGCCAGCTTTTGACGGGCCGCCAGCAACTGGCGCTGAGCGTCGAGCAATACCAGATAGCTATCCACACCTTCGTCGTAGCGCAATTGCGCCATGTGGCTGACTTCTTGCGACGTCGTGACCAACTCGTGCTGGCTCTGGAGTTGTTCTCCCCACGTACCCATTGCCGCCAGCCCATCCGCCACTTCTCGAAAGGCGGCTTGAACGGCCTGCTCATAACTCGCCACCCCGATTTCTTTCTGAATCTCGGCGTAGTCCAAGCTTGCCTTCAGCCTCCCCCCGTTGAAGATGGGGATGTGGATCTGCGGGACAAAGCTCCAGCTTTCCGAGCCACTTCCGAAGAGATGGCCTAGATTGGTGCTAGCCACGCCTGCACCACCGGTCAATGTGATGCTCGGGAAGAAAGCTGCCCGTGCCGCGCCGATGTTTGCATTCGCTGCCATCAGATTGTGCTCCGCGGCTCGGATGTCCGGCCGTTGCTGGAGCAGATCACTTGGCAACCCAGTGGGAACCTGGCTTAGCACTTGCCCGAAAAGATCCGCCGAAGGCAGATTTGCGGGGACTTGTGCTCCCAGCAAAAGCCTAAGCGCATTCTCGTCCTGGGCTATCCGACGCACGTAAGCTTGCGCTTGCCCTCGCGCGCTGAGAACGAGCGTGCGGGCTTGGCGAACATCCAGGTCAGACGCAGTGCCGGCCATGCTGCTGGCCGTCACCAGTTCCAGATTGTGCTCGTAGTTCTGCAATGTTGAGCTGGTGATGTCCAGTAGTTGCTGATCCGTTCGCCAGGTTAGGTATGCCGCAGCCACGTCTGCGATGAGGCTAATCTGGACGCCACGCTTGGCCTCCTCGGTAGACAAATAGGCTGAGAGGGCGCTCTGGTTCAAGCTCCGCAAGCGTCCCCATAGGTCGATTTCATAGTTGACGATGCCCACTTGCAGCGTATTGCTACCTGCCGTCGATTGCTCGCCCGAGGCGGACATATCCGCCGGTGTTCGGGCGCGCCCGCCTGTTGCCTGCACCTCGACCTCAGGCACGAGCGCTGCACCCGAAATCCGATACCGGGCGCGATACGCAGCAACGTTCAACGCCGCTTTTTGCATATCCCGGTTATTCGCCAAGGCGACATGCACCACGCGGCGTAAGCCCGCGTCATGGAAGAATGTCTCCCAGTTCAGCTGAGCGACCGTGCCTTGGGCCGGCGCGGCATAGGCTGATCCTTCAGGGTAGGCCGCAGGCACGGGTGCCTCAGGGCGTTGGTACGTTGGGACAAGGCTGCAGCCACTCAGCACCATGGTCAGCATTAGCAGCGGAAGTTTAGGCGTCATGGCGGGATCCTTCGTTTGCAGTCACCGGTGCTGCCACACGACGTTTTCGCGTGAATAATTTGGCGATCGCCACGTAGAACAACGGCACAAAAAAGATTGCCAGGAACGTCGCCGCCAGCGTGCCACCCACGACGGCTGTGCCGATCGAGTGTTGGCTCCCACTTCCGGGACCGGTGGCTCGCGCAAGCGGAAGCGTGCCCATTACAAACGCGATCGAGGTCATGATGATTGGACGTAGACGCAGGCGTGCAGCCTCTGTTGCGGCCTGGATCAATGTGCGCCCTTGATTTTCATATAGGTCCTTGGCGAACTCGACAATCAAGATCGCGTTCTTCGCCGCGAGTCCCATGGTGGTCAACATGCCAACCTGGAAAAACACGTCATTGGACAGTCCGCGACCTAGGGTGGCGGCCACGGCTCCCAGTACGCCCAACGGCACGACGAGCATCACCGAGACGGGAACGGTCCAGCTTTCGTACATTGCCGCCAGGCAAAGAAACACAATGACCAGCGACAACACATACAACGTTGTGGATTGAGACCCTGCGGCGCGCTCCTCATAAGACAGCCCCGTCCAGGACACGCTAAAGCCGCTTGGCAACTTGGTCGCCGCCTTTTCGATGGCTGTCATCGCGTCGCCGGTGCTGTAGCCCTCTGAGGGAACCCCCAGGATTTCCACTGATGCAACGCCTCCATAGCGCTCTAGTTTGGGAGAGCCTTTGATCCATCTTCCAGTGGAGAACGCCGAGAACGGCACCATCTGTCCCAAGGCGTTGCGCACATACCATTTGTCAAAATCCTCTGGCGAGATTCGAGCGTCCATCTCGCCTTGGACATAGACTTTCTTGACGCGTCCCTTGTCGAGGAAATCGTTGACGTAGGTCGATCCCCATGCCACGGACATTGTGTCGTCGATCGATTCAATTGAAACCTGTAGGGCTCGGGCCTTTTCGTCATCAATCGTGACTTGGTATTGCGCCTCGTCGTCCAGGCCGTTTGGACGAATGCTGGCTACGGCGGGATCCTCGGCAGCCAATCTCATGAGCTGATCTCTGGCTTGCATCAGCGCAGCATGTCCGCGAGAACCGTTGTCCTGCAGGAAGAAATCGAAACCTGTGGCGTTGCCCATTTCCAGAATGGCGGGTGGCACAATCGACACGATGCTGGCCTCCGGCACGGTCTGGGCGAATTGAGTAATACGGTCGGCTACAGCCGCCGCGGAATCCTTGCTGGACGTCCGATCTTCGAAGGGGCGTAGGCGCACCCACATCACGGCAGAGTTCTGCCCTCGACCTGCGAAGTTGTACCCGCTGAGCGAGAACGCGGACACCACCCCGGATTTTTCCTCTTCAAGCAAGTAGGTGCGCAGCTTCTTGAGAACGAGCTCCGTGCGTTCGGCGCTGCTATTTGCAGGCGTCTGTATCTGCACGATTACCAGCCCCTGATCTTCATCGGGTAAGAATGCCGAGGGCAGGTGGCGATACATCAGCGCGACGCCCACCAGCAGAAGCGCGTAGATCAAGAATGTGCGCTTTGGATTCCTCAAGGTCTTGGCTACTGACCCTTCATACCGGCCCGCATTGCGCTCGAAATTTCGATTGAACCAGGAGAAAAAGCCCGTCTTCTTCTTCATCTTCTGGTCGCGTGTGTGTTCCTTCAGCATGGTGGCGCAGAGCGCGGGCGTGAAAATCAACGCAACCAGTACTGATAGCCCCATGGCGGTAATGATCGTGATCGAAAACTGCCGATAGATGATTCCCGCGGATCCGCCAAAAAATGCCATGGGCATGAACACTGCGCCTATCACGAGAGCAATACCGACCAAGGCGCCAGAGATCTGCTTCATGGACTTGTAGGTTGCTTCGCGGGGCGACAGGTGCTCTTCCACCATCAGGCGCTCAACGTTCTCAACGACCACGATCGCGTCATCGACCAGCAGTCCAATGGCAAGGACCATGGCAAACATCGTCATGACATTGATTGTGAAGCCGAAGGCGTACAAAACGCCAAATGTTCCCAACAACACCACCGGGACAGCAAGGGTGGGAATCAGCGTTGCACGGAAGTTCTGAAGGAATAGGAACATCACCAGAAACACCAGCACCACGGCCTCGATCAGCGTGTGAACGACAGCTTCGATCGACGCCTTCACCGACGGGCTTGTGTCATACGGGTAGACCACTTCGACCCCTGGCGGCAGATACGGCTTGAGTTCGTCGATTCTCTTCTTGACGCGCTCGACCGCCTCAAGCATGTTCTCGCCCGCCGCAAGGCGCAGCGCAATGCCCGCTGCCGGCTTGCCGTTGTAGCTGACGTCGAAGGAATAGGTTTCGTTGCCGAGCACGACTTGGCCTACGTCCTTCAAGCGAACCTGAGAGCCGTCCGGCTGCACCTTCACCAAGATTTCCTTGAATTGATCGGCGGAATGAAGCCGTGTCTTGCCGATCACGCTTGCGCTCAGCTCGACACCTTGGCGCGTGGGCAATCCGCCGATAGATCCGGAGGAAACCTGCACGTTCTGCGCGGCAATCGCCGCGGTGACGTCGCTGGGCATCAGGTGGTAGCTGTTGAGTTTTGCCGGGTCCAGCCAGATGCGCATGGCGTTCTGGAAACCAAATACGAAGAAGTCGCCGACTCCTTGCGTTCGAGACATGGGATCTTGAAAATTGGACACGATGATGTTGCCCAAATCACCGTAATTCAGCTTTCCGTCGGTTGAATAGAGCCCGATCAGCAACATGAAGTTGACCTGAAACTTGACCACTCGGATACCTTGTCGCTGAACCTCTTCAGGAAGGTTTGGCGTGGCGAGTTGCAGCTTGTTCTGAACCTGCACCTGTGCAATGTCGGGATTCACTCCCTGATCGAAGGTAACGGTGATTTCTACACTGCCATCGCTGTTCGCCACCGAGCTGATGTAGCGAAGTCCGTCAAGGCCATTGAGCTGCTGCTCGATGACCTGCACGACCGTGTCCTGTACGGTCTGTGCGGATGCACCCGGATAAGTCACGGAGATTTGCACCGCGGGCGCCGCGATATTGGGGTACTGGTTCACGGGAAGCGCGCGAATCGCGAGAGCGCCACCCAGCATGATTGCCAAGGCGATCACCCATGCGAAGATTGGTCGATCAATAAAGAAGCGGGACATCGTCGACCTCTCAGTTCTTGTTCAGTGCTGTCGTCATCCGAACACTGGACGCAGGCTTCGCGTCCACCACGGAATCGGCTTGAACAAACTGAAGCCCCTCGACCACAATTTGGTCGCCAGGCTTGACTCCGCTGTTGACCAGCCACGCATTGCCCACGGATCTGACTGCTTCCAGTTCTCGCAGTTCGACGTGGTTGTCGGGTGTCACCACCCACGCCGTCGCCACGCCGCGGCTATCGCGCAGAATGCCTTGCTGGGGGACCAGCATGGCCTGTTGCCGTACACCCTCCTTAACCTGTGCATGCACGAACATGCCGGGTAACAATGTGCGGTCGGGGTTTGGAAACACCGCACGCAGGGTTACCGAGCCCGTGCCCTGGTCGACACTGACTTCGGTGAACTTAAGCGAGCCTTTCAGCGGGTACGCGCTGCCGTCATCCAACGTCAGACTGACCTCCGCCTGATCCGCGCCGGTGGACTCCAGAGCGCCTGACTTGAGCGCTTGCTTCAATGCCAGGATGCGAGTAATTGGCTGGGTGACATCGACGTAGATGGGATCGAGCTGATTGACAGTCGCCATTGCCGAACTCTGGCCATCAGTCACCAACGCCCCTTCCGTCACCGCGGATCGCCCAATGCGCCCACTGATCGGGGCCAGGACCTTGGTGTACTGGACATTGATATCGGATACCTGTTTGTCTGCCTCGGCCTGCTTCCATGCCGCGACGGCATCGTCGTACTGCTGCTGACTGACGGCGCGATCCTTTAGCAGGCGCTCATATCGTTGGGCCAGATTCCGCGCACTACGCAGGTTCGCCGCGGCGCGTGCCTGCTGAGCCATGTATGTGCGAGGGTCTATTTGATAAAGCGGCTCGCCTTGTTTGACTTCGCCACCCTCGGTGAAGAGGCGGCGTTGCAGAATGCCGGCGACCTGGGGTCGGACTTCTGCCACGCGGTACGCTGCAGTGCGGCCGGGCAGGTCAACGCTCAACGTGAGCGGGGCCGCATTGACTTCGTAGTAGCCGACCTTCAACGCCGCTTTCTGTGTCGGAGGTTGGGGGGAAATGTCGCAACCGGACAGGAGCAGGACGAACAGGGGGAGACCCCCAAGAAGTGTCCTGGGGATAGATCTTTTTTTCATTGGTGACTCCGCCTCATCTTTGCGACGGCTTTCGTTCGTGCGTAGACCCGAAGATCTCGCCCGGATCGCGGGATGAAGACAATTGGGGCTAAGTGCGGAAACTGTGGGCTGATGGAGTAGTGCTGAACGCGCTCACCGCCCCGCTGAGGAGTTCGACTGCGTTCATTCGGGCTGACTCACCTGGGATCATCAGATTGATCATGACCTCGTCGGTCTCGTAGGCGGCCGCAAGTGCGCGAAGCTGTTCAACGACCTCAGATGCCGTGCCTGAGATGAGCCTGCCTTGGTTGCGGTGGCGCACCGCGAGCTCATCAGCCGTCCACGCGTGAGCGCGAGTGGTATCCAACGAAGGGATCCGACGAAACGGTCGAGTACTTTCCGCGTAGGCAAGCCAAAGGTGGAATGCATCGGCGAACGCTTCCGCCTCTTCTTTGGTGTCGCCAACGCTTACGAAGACGGCAACGATGACCGACGGCCGGGGGCAGAAATCCGTGGGCCGGAAAGTGGCACGATAGGCTTTGGCAGCCTTCGCCCCGGTATCGCTTGGGTTGATGAAATGCGCAAAGGTAAAGCCAAGCCCTTCCTGCGCCGCAATGTCGGCCGTGGAGCCTGAGGCTCCAAGCACAAACGGCTGAGGCTTGTCTTGCGTCTTGGGATGCGCGCGCATCCCGTCATACATTGACCCGGCGGGATGCTGGCCCGTGAGGAAGCCCAGCAGATCGGTCACTTTCTGATGGTAGGGGATCGAGCCTTTTTTCTCATCATTCAGTGCCATATTCGTGCGTTGATCGGCGCCCGGCGCTCGACCGAATCCCAGATCTATCCGACCAGGAAATAGTGCTTCAAGCAGTTGGTAATTCTCCGCGATTTTCAGGCTGCTGTAGTTCGGAAGAAGGACTCCCCCCGAGCCAACCCGTATCGTCCTGGTCGCGGCTGCGATGCGCGAAATAAGGATTTCAGGTGAGTTGCTTGCGGTCGCGGGAGCGGCATGGTGCTCTGATACCCAGAAACGCGCGAAACCCTTTTCTTCAGCATGTTGCGCCAGTCGGACTGTCGCTGCCAGGGCGTCGGCGGCGCGCTTGCCTTCGTCAACCGGTGAGTAATCCAGAATGCTCAGTTGCATGATTCGTTACGCTCCGGTCGCTTGATCATCGGCGTGTGGCGTCGGGCCATTTCGTTCTGGCCAAACTACCTCCAGGCGAGTGCGCGTGATACGCCAATGCCCCTTGACGCGTCGGTACTCGTCCGCGTAAAGGCCCAGCAGCAGCAGCGGGTTCGGGTCGGGTTTTGTTGCCGTCTCGAAGTCGATCAGGTAGCACTTTCCCTCGGCGGTATCCGGCCCGGTCAGCGTTATCCAATGGTTGGCGATGGCGTGCATGAATGGGTAGCTACCCTGGCGATCGCGGTCAAAAAGCCTGAAGGCGTCGGCGAGCCCGGTGCGAATCGCATCTATGCCCTCCATCTTTCCGACCGTTACGTCTACGACGGCGTCGTCCGAGAACACTTGGTCGAGCGCCGCAATGTTATTGCTGTCGAGGTGGTGGGCGTAAAGGGTACGCAGATTGCGAATTTCCTCGCGATCGAGCAGGCCTTTGATTGTGTTGTCCATGAGATATTCCTTAGAGTCAGGCGTGAGTGACGCCGATGTCAAAAGCGGGGGGTTCGGAGGATGTGAACCAACCTGGTCGGTAATCGCTCCAGCAGATGCGCCATTGACCGTCGCCTTCTCGCCGGGCGCGGATCTGATAGTGCGCGCCGTAAACAGGGCGCCCGTCATCATCGATGGGGCGCTCCGGAACAATGCGGGCAACGATCATTCGTGCGTGCTGACCATCACCTTCCAAGTCCAGTCGAACCACATCGGCAAAGTGTTGCATCCACGGCCACATGCGCCGAAAGCTCTTTAGCTGGCCAACAATGGCGTGACGCCCCTGCAGCCGTCCGATCGGTGCGAAGCCGCCACCCGCGTCGTCGGTGTAGCAATCACGCAGCAACGCGAAATCGCCTTGGTCGATGGCCCACGAATATTTGCTGTATAGCTGCCGCACCGCACCGTCGTCGTCCGCCGCGCAAAGGGCTTGTGGGACCAGGGCCCACGGCGAGTCCAACTCGCTGACGATCAGCGGGGGCGCATCACCCAACTGCCAGCCTTCGTCGTTGGGAGACATGCGCCAATGCGACGCCAATCGCAAATCGCCTTTGCACCAGTTCACGTTCATCTTCGCCCCGACGAGTGTCCAGCGGTCTTGCTGATCAACGTATCGATACTGAAGGACAATGCTCGCGCCGAAGAGAAAATGCCGTTGGCCGCGGCGCATCAGTCCAATTGCGTAAGCGCTGCCGGCTGCTTGGCCATGTTGTCCGACCACCGTCGAGTGATTGCTTGTTCGCATCCAGGAAACGGCTTCCGCATCCTCGGCCAGTAATCGGCGCCAGTCGCATTCGCCTCTGCCTTCACCGTGTTGGCTAGTCAGCAACGCATCGTCGGGAATGGTTGATGTCAACGCCTGCCATTCCCCTCGGCCCCAAGCATCAAAAAAAGAATGCTGAATTGCGCTCAGCGCGGCCCTGTGTTTGGCTTCCATCACAGTCTCCCCGCCGTGGCGCCGGACGACACCCGATAGCAGGGATAGTCGGTGTAGCCGTGGCTACCATGCAGGCCGTAAAGTGTGTCCCGATCTGCCTGAGCCAACGGCCAGCCATTGGTCATGCGGTCGACCAAATCAGGGTTGGCGATGAATGGCATCCCAAACCCGATGAGGTCGGCTTTTCCTTCTTGTAGTGCAAGCTCTGCACTCTTCTGATCGAAGCCGCCCGCGATAATCAGCGTTCGTGAATAGGCCCGACGTAAGTCGGCAAAGAAATTCTTGTCGGATTCGAGATTGAGTGCGTGCTGATCGCTCAAGTGAACGTAGGCCAGTTGGCGTCTTTCCAGCTCGGTGGCGAGTGCGAGCCAGGTCTGGCGTTCTCCTTCAAACGGGCGCAGGTCGTAAGAGCGACTAAAGGGAGAAATGCGCACCCCGACTCGGTGAGATCCCACAATGGGGCGCAGCGTGTCGATGGTTTCCAACAGCAGGCGAAGGCGGTTCTCGATGCTGCCGCCGTATCGATCCTGCCGGTTATTCAGCTCTCCATTTATGAACTGGTCGAAGAGGTAGCCGTTAGCGCCATGCACTTCTACGCCGTCAAATCCCGCTTCCATGGCGCGTTTTCCCGCAGCGGCGAAGTCTCCGGCGATTGCTGAAACCTCTTCGGTGTCCAATGCCCTGGGATCGCTGACGGGGACATGGCCTGGCATACCGGGCGCAACCCAGGCATAGGTCTTCACGTCCTGGGCGCGGCGCGCGACGGGCGAAACCGGAGTGCTTCCGTGCTCATGCAGGGAGGTGTGCGAGATTCTGCCTACGTGCCAAAGCTGAGCGAAAATCCGTCCGCCCGCTTCGTGAACGGCGTCGGTGACGCATTTCCAGGCGGTTCCCTGATCGGCGGTGTAGAGGCCAGGCGTGAAAAGGTAGCCTGTTCCCTCCGGGGAGACAGCGATACCCTCACTGACGATCAGTCCGGCCGACGCTCGTTGACGGTAGTACCTGGCCGTCAGAACGTCAGCCACCCCGTTGGCGGCGCGTGAGCGGGTCATTGGCGCCATCACGATTCGGTTTGAAAGGAGGAGGCCTTCCAAATCGTGTTGAGTGAGCAGTTTATTCATGGTTATGAAAATTCGATGGAATGAGCGGTGCGCCTGCCGACGTAGTGGCTACGCGACTGTGGAGACGATGGGCACAAGGTGCTTCCTGTGCGGAAGCCGCCGCGAATTCGCTCGAACGGATGACGGCAAGACAATGCCGTTCCAACGTAGCTTCCAGATTCGGCATGATGGCTCCCAAGTAAGTAGAGCCATCACTTTAATTCCGCATCAGGAAGAAGATAATCCGGTCAAAATTCCAAACATTTAAGAACTACAGGATTAAATGGCGGGAAGAAGGCACGGCGTTCAGCAGCCTAGCCTGACCGTATCGTCAGAGCCCCGCCAGGCTGGAACTGACGCGTGGTCGCGCTACGAGTTGAAGCCTGATCCGGGCTTCTCTGCCAGGACCGTGAGCATGTCTATCACCGCGCGTAGCCGGGGTTGCATAAATCGGGACTGCGGCCACACGGCATGGATGGGCATCTCGCCTCCCGCCCATTGTTCGAGCAATGGGACCAACCTGCCTTCCTGCAATGCATTCGCGACCAGCCAGGTCGGCATTTGCATGACCCCGCATCCCGCAAGACCCGCGGCCAACATTGCTTCTCCGTCGCTGAATTCGTGGCGCGCTTTGATCTCTTGCCTTAGCACGCGGTGCTCCGATACGCGGAGGAGCCATGCGGGCTTCTGTCTACCCCGGGGCCCGGTAATGCAGTCGCTTTGAAGGAGTGCCTCTGGTGAGGATAGAGGGCCATGACTGTCGATATAGGCTGGCGCCGCGCAGATCACGAGCCGTTGGGTGCCGAGCCGTTTTGCCACAAGGTTCGAGTCGTCTCCGACATCGCCGATGCGAACGGCCAAGTCATATCCTTCCTGCACCAGGTCAACGGTTCGCTCGGAAAATGACACCGAGAGATCCAGCTTCTGGTATCGGCGAGCCATGTCGAGTAATCCAGGAAGCACATGCCTGCGGCCAAAAGCGCCGGGCAATTGAAGCCGCACCCGCCCCTTTGGCGCTGCGCCTTTCGGAGACAAGCCGCTTTCGGTCAAGTCCAGTTGCTCGATCACGCCAAGACACGCGTCCAGATATGCCTCGCCCTCGGGCGTGAGGGATACCTTGCGTGTTGTTCGGTGAAGTAATTTCAGACCGATTCTTGCCTCTAGCCGCGCGACGCTTTTGGCGACGCCGGACGGCGTCATGCCCAATTCGCGAGCTGCCGCGCTGAAGCCACCAGCATGCGCTGTGGCAACAAAGGCATTGATCCCGTCGAAGCGGTCATTCATCTCGGTCATTGCATCCTCCGATTCCAAAGTGAGTCGAATTTAGTATGGATATGGATTTCAGGGCGGCTGACTTCAGGAGGGACAGGCATGAGCTTCGGAGTTCTCCACGCAAGCGAATCAGCGATCATCAGAGATAGTGTCAACAGTTTGTGTGCCTTTATCACCGCTTTGGTACCCAGGGTTTCAACAAGATATCTGGCGAAGATGCATAAATATAGGGATTTACCCGTACCGATAGCGTTCAGGACAGTGATGCACTGCTTTTGACCACGTCTCTGTAGTGTTGACACTTTGAGCATTTCGGATCTAAGATTTTGCTCATGGACACACATGACCCTAACGATTCGGAAAAGTCAGGCTCACTCGCGGATTCGATCTTTCGCGAGATGCTCCAGGACGTCTATTCCGGTCGCCTCGCGCAGAACGCCGTCATCAATGAAGTGGAGTTGGCGAAGCGGCTCGGCGTCAGCCGCGGCCCCGTGCGCGAGGCGGTTCGCCGGCTGCAGGGCATCGGGCTGATCACCCGCACTCCTTTCGTTAAAGCACGAGTGATCACGCTCAGTGTTGGGGCGATGCTTGAGCTTTTTGAAATTCGCATGGCACTCGAAGGCATGGCGTGCAAGCTGGCTACCGAGCGAATGTCGAAGGCCGACCTCGAGTTGCTTGAGCGCAGCCTGCACGCGGACTACGCGGCGAAGTCGGAAGACAAGCCGACCTCGCTTCCCAGTTTTGACTTCCATGCTCGCATCGTGCAAGGCAGTGGCAACGCCCGTCTGGTTGAGGCGTTGAGCAACGATAACTACAACCTGCTACGGCTGTACCGAACCAGCACGACCGCCATCCAAGAGCGCAGGCAGGACGCATTCGACGAGCACGCACAAATCGTAATGGCCATGAGAAGCGGCAATAGCACGTTGGCCGAATCACTGATGCGATCCCATATCCGGCGCGCGGCGGAACACATGCAGCGCCAGCTTAAAGACCAGGATTAAAAATGTCCGAAAAACCGCAAAAACTTAAAGATCTCATCAATGCGCCGGAGATCCTGATTACCCCGGGTGTCTATGACGGGTTCAGCGCGCGCATTGTAGAAAAGATGGGCTTCAAGACCGCAACGATTTCGGGCGCGGGAATTTCGGAGACTCGCTTGGGCTTGCCCGATCGTGGCATCGTCGGGCTGGCCGACAACGTCAACACCTGCTCGAATTTAGCCGACTGCACCCACCTGCTGCTGCAGGCCGATGCCGACACGGGCTATGGGAACGAGGTCAACACCTACTACACGGTTCGTGCATTTGAAAAGGCCGGCGCCGCTGCGCTCATGATCGAGGATCAGGTATTTCCCAAGCGCTGCGGACACATGGCAGGCAAGGAAGTCATCGCCGCGGAGGATATGGTGAAGAAGGTCCGGGCCGCCGTGGCGGCCCGCAAGAACCCCGACTTTGTCATCAAGGCCCGTACGGACGCTGCTGGGCCGCTCGGACTGGAAGAAGCGATTCGACGTCTGAACATGTACGCGGAGGCCGGCGCGGATTGCCTTTTCGCCGATGCATTGAGCAGCGAGCGGGATATCGAAAGAGTCGCCCGAAATGTGCCCAAGCCTTTATCCGTCAACATGGGGTTGGGAATTCGCTCGCGGTCTACGACCCCGTTGATTTCGCCGAAACAGCTTCAGGACCTGGGCGTTGCACAGGTTTCGTATCCGCGCTTATTGAGCGCTGCCTCAATACGCGGAATGTTGAATGCGATGACGGTGTTCAAAGAGGACCTGTTGGAAAAAGGACTTGTCGTGGACCGGCCAGACCTTCTGGTCAGCTTCGAAGATATTTGCGACCTCTTTGGCCTGGATGAAGTTGATCGGCTTGAAAAGAGCTTTCAGTAAGAACACCAATACAGAACACAGAATCTTAGGGTGGAGACATGAAGAATCATTTGATCCGTACAGCAAAGGCGATAACCATCGCGTTGGGCCTTGTGCTCTCGACCGTCGCGCAGGCGGCTGATTATCCAGGCGAGCGGCCCGTCCGCATTATCGTGGGTGCTCCTCCGGGCGGAGGGGGAGACACCGCGGCGCGCATCGTCGCCGAGTCTTTCGCCAAACACCTGAAGGGCGAGGTAATTGTCGAGAATCGGGCAGGCGCTGCGGGCAACATCGGCGCGGGCCTGGTTGCTCGCTCTGCCCCCGATGGATACACCATCTACTTCGCGTATCCGAGCTTCGTCATCAACCCCGCGCTTATGGATAACGTTCCTTTTGATACGAAGAAGGATTTTCGATCATTGGGAAAAATCGCGGACAACCAGTCCGTGCTCCTCGTCCATCCCAGCGTGCCCGCGACCGATTTCAAGAGCTTCCGAGAGCTGGTTCTTGCTAACCCGGAAAAGTACTCTTTCGCCGGATTGCAGGGGTCATCACAGTACGTGGCAGGCTTGCTATTGGCGGAAAAGATGGGGGCGAAATTCCTGAACGTTCCCTACAAGGGGAACTCCACGGCCATGAACGACTTGATGGGCGGTCAGGTGGACATCATGTTCAATACGGTCGGCGTCTCGCTGCCATTCATTAAGTCCGGAAAGGTCAAGGCTATTGCGGTGGCGGGTGCAAAGCGTAGTTCGCTGCTGCCGGACCTGCCTACGATCATGGAATCGGGCATGCCCGAGTTCTCCGCCGAGGGGTGGTACGCATTCGAGGTACCCGCAAAGACACCCGATGCGATCGTTGATCAGGCTACAAGGGCGCTGGCCGCGGCGCTTGCGGAGCCAGAGGTCAAGAACAAGCTGGCGGCACTCGGAACCGATGTCGACTATCGATCCCCCAAGGAATTCGACGCCTTCGTGGCTTCAGAATTGGACCGCTGGGTCAAGGTCGCCAAAGAGGCAAATATCTCTGGTGCGGGAGCATCGAAATGACGAATCAAGAAAGCACGCAAGCCAAGATCGGTCTTGGAGCGAAACCCGACATCGACTTTCTTTTTTACTATCCCAGCATCGACGAAATTAAGGATGTGAAACTACGGAAAGCCGTTCTGGATATCTTGCAGGAACTGTGGCGCTCGTCGTCCTTCACCGACATCAACGCAATCCCGACGTCGGGAAAGATCGACTATCCAAACATGCCTCACACTCAGTGTGTGGTGGAAATCTCGCTGGCCGTGGCCGATGCCTTTGAAAGGCATCACGGAGTGAAGACAAACCGGGATCATCTGATTGCGTCGTCGGTGCTTCAAGACGCCAGCAAGATGGTTGAATATGAGCCCAAGCCGGAAGGCGGAGTCGAGCATACTCAGATAGGAAAGTCGTACCCGCATGCGTTTTGGTGTGCTCACCTCGCCGCTAAATATGATCTGCCGCCCGAAATCATCAACACCATCTTGACGCATTCTCCCCAGGCTGCTCAGTTTCCAAAAACGCTTGAGGGAAAGATTCTTTACTACGCGGACCAGCTTGACGTGATCGCCATTCATGGTGACCGTTGGAAGAAGAACCTGTTCGTCTCCAAATAGGTGTGCCGCGATGACTATTTCCTCGGAAGGTCGCCAAGCTGCTGATGCGAGCAGTGCGTCCAAGGACTACGCTGCCGGCGTTGCGCAACATGCGGACGCGCCTTTGCTGCGAAACCCAGCCAAAGCCACACTCGAGTCTGGGGGGGTGGTGTCCTGCATGTCGGTCAAACTATTGCGTAGTGCAGATGCCGCTAGACTGGCCTACGCGGCCGGTTTCGATGCGATATACATTGACATGGAGCATGGCGTCTTCGACCTGAGCCAGGTGTCGCAGATTTGCCTGACTGCCTACGACATTGGCCTTACCGCCTTGGTGCGATGCGGCGTTGATCATGTGTCGCAAGTGGCGGACGCCGGTGCAATGGGCGTAATCGTGCCTCACGTGGGAACTGCGGAACTGGCACGCGAAGTTGTCGGCTTGGCAAAGTTCCCGCCGGAGGGCATTCGCGGCTCGGTTAATCGCCTGCCACAGATGAACTTTCAAATGGTGGCGGCGAATCGCCTTCACCCCGCGGCGAACGCGGCGATGCTGGTGGCGGTAATGATCGAGTCAAAAGATGCCTTGGACAATATCGATGCGATCGCTGGCGTTAATGGGGTGGATATGCTGTTTGTGGGCGCGAATGACCTCAGCGCAGATCTCGGGATCGCAGGCGACTACGAACATCCTGCCATGGTGCAGGCCCTGGACACGGTGCTAAACGCAGCACGGGTAGGGAAAAAATCGGTGGGGCTGGGCGGCTTGGGAAGCCGGCCGGATCTGCTGAAGAAGTATGTGGACGAGGGGGCGAGGTTCGTCTCTGTCGGGGCGGACCTGTCTCTGTTCGCCGACGCCGCCCGCGCATCCGTACAGCAATTCAAGCTGAGCATATTGGGCAGCCCTGATTAAGCGGCTTTGATTGAGCAGCCCGGCCCGTGCCGGTCGAAAAGCTGCATGGGGCTGGCGTGTCCCATTAGGGTGGGAGAGAGACGCCTACCATCTACCCCGGCACCGACAACTGCCGTTGGAGCCACGCCAGATATTCCTGGATTCCCTTTTCATCTCTTTTGCAATACGACCATTTCTCATGCTTGCGAACGACGATGAAGCCGGCCTGTTTCAGGATGTCCAGATGCCGACTGACCGTGGGCTGCGCGATACCCATGGCCTCGGCGATCAGCGTCATGCACACCCCGAATTCGACGGGGTCCGCTGACCACTGATGGCCGAAGTGTTTCTGCGCTTCGGCCAGATGCCGCAGTATCGACATACGGACTTCGCTGGCCATCGCCTTGATTTGCATTGAGCGGTTCATGGGCGTAGTGTATCTTCATATAGCTAAATAGCTATATGACAAAGGAGATCACTGTGCTGCATTTGCCGAACACATCGATCATCGAAGGAAACGCCGTCAGGTGGGGAACGTGCGGCGAAGGGCCGCCGTTGGTGGCGATTCATGGCACGCCGTTCTCCTCGCAGGTATGGCGCAGGATCGTGCCGGCGTTCGCGGATCGCAGAACGGTTTATGTCTTTGACCTGGTGGGTTACGGGCAGTCTGAAATGCGCGACGGGCAAGACGTGTCGCTGGCCCTGCAGAACAAGGTGCTGGCCGCCTTGTTCAAGGAATGGGAGCTGGACCGCCCGGACGTCCTGGCGCATGACTTTGGCGGAGCCACCGCGTTGCGCGCCTATTATCTGGACGGTTTGCGCTACGGCTCGTTGACGATCTTTGACGCCGTGGCCCTGGCCCCGTGGGGCTCGCCTTTCGTGCAGCACGTGCGCAAGCACGAGGGCGCGTTCGCCGGAATGCCCGACTACATGCATCGCGCGCTGCTGCACGCTTATCTACAGACGGCGGCCTGCCAACCGCTGTCGGACGAGGCGCTGGATGTGTATAGCCAGCCATGGTTGGGCGAGATCGGCCAACCCGCCTTTTACCGGCAAATTGCGCAGATGGACCAGAAGTACACCGACGAGGTCCAGGGCATGTATGGGCGGATGGATTGCCCGGTGCAAGTGCTATGGGGCGAGAACGACGACTGGATTCCCTATGCGAAAGGCGAGGCGTTGGCGGCGCTGATTTCGGGCGCGCCGTGCATGCCGATTGCGGATGCGGGGCATCTTGTGCAGGAAGATCGGCCCGAAGCGATTGTGGCGGCGGTGTTGAAGCAGATTGCCGGGACGTGAGCACCGCTCGTCACTGTTTCACGGAAGGATAGGCCGCCACTTAACGTTGCGCCGTGCGAGCGTCAATCGACGATGCGGCCCGGGTTCAACGTGTTGTTGGGATCCAGCGCGCGCTTCAACCGTTTGAGCAGCGCGATTTCACCGTCGCTGCGGGTGTAGGCCAGAAATGGCTTCTTCAGAAAGCCGATGCCGTGTTCGGCGCTGATCGTGCCCTGTCGGCCGCGCAATGCGCTGTACACGATCTCTTCCACTCCCATCCATTCACTTTGTGCGTGCGGGCCGGTCAGGATGTGGATGTTGTTGTCGCCCAGATGCCCCATGAATAGATGCGTTGCGTCGGGGTATTTCTGCTTCAGCGCGGCCTCCACTTCGGCCACATACGCCGGCATTTCAGCCCAAGGCAGGCCGCAGTCGAAGTTGACCGTGGGTTTCAGGGCAGTCAGCAACTCAGGGATGCATTCCCGCAAGCGCCAGAATTTCTGGGCGTCCGACAGGCTGGACGCCACCGCGCAGTCACTGATCAAGCCCGCTTCCAGCGCGCCTTCCAGCGCGGTCTCCAGGGCTGCCTGGGGATCCATGCCGGCCAGGGCGCTGGCCTGGATCAGTACGCTCCAGGGCGCGTTGCCTGGCAAGGGCAAGGGTACGCCCGCCAGTTCGCTGGCGCGTTGCAGGTACTGCGCCGACATGAATTCATAGGCGCTCAGTTGCGGACCCAGGGTCTTCTTCAGATGACGCAGCAGCAAGGCCATGGATTGCGTGTCCGGCACCTGCACCAGCGCCGTGGCGGGGGCGCCGGGATCGGGCTGCAAGCGCAAGGTCAAGCGGGTTATCACGCCCAACGTGCCTTCGGACCCGATGAACAGGAACCGCAGGTCCAGGCCAGAGCTATTCTTGACCAGGCGCGTCAAGGACGTCACGACAGACCCATCGGGCATGACCGCTTCCAGCCCCAGCACCGAGTCGCGCATGGTGCCGTAGCGAACCACCTGCGTGCCGCCCGCATTCGTGGCGGCA
>Ga0160437_1000574_pt1 | contig 18577 bp, 16 predicted proteins | sample HID1975I_E0MG_FD_108227 | JGI IMG/M metagenome (GOLD analysis project Ga0160437, IMG submission 108227) | Enriched soil microbial communities from UW Madison campus, WI, USA - HID1975I_E0 MG | ecosystem: Environmental > Terrestrial > Soil > Unclassified | place: USA: Madison, Wisconsin... | reverse complement strand
CGCGGCAAGCGGCGGCGTGACCAAGGGGCCCAGTCCCGCCGAACGGTTCGGCAAATGGCCCCCCGCACGCGCAACAGCGGCCTGGAAGTAGTTGTGTTCGGCGCTACCGGGCGCGGGCTTGATATAGGGAATTTGCTCAAGCTGATCGTCTGGCACGGCAATGGCGAACCGGTCGCGAAACGCGCGCACGGCCGGATCCGCCATCTTCTTTTGTTGGTGGTTGGTGTTGGCGGCCTCGCCCGCGGCGCCCATGCCGTAGCCCTTGACGGTCTTGGCCAGGATGACGGTGGGCTGGCCCCGATGCGCCACGGCCGCCGCATAGGCGGCATGCACTTTGGCGGGGTCGTGGCCGCCTCGGTTCAGCGCGCCGATCTCGGCGTCCGACAGATGCGCCACGCGTTCCCGCAACACCTCGTCCACCCCAAAGAAATGCTCGCGCACGTAGGCGCCGCCTCGCGCCTTGAACACCTGGTATTCACCGTCCACGCATTGCATCATGCGCCGGCGCAGGCGGCCGTCGTGGTCTTGCGCCAGCAGCGCGTCCCAGCCGGCGCCCCAGACCACCTTGATCACATTCCAGCCCGCGCCGCGATAGACGCTTTCCAGTTCCTGGATGATCTTGGCGTTGCCTCGCACCGGTCCGTCCAGCCGTTGCAGGTTGCAATTGACCACGAAGATCAGGTTGTCCAGCTTTTCACGGCCGGCCATCGCCACGGCGGCCAGCGTTTCGGGCTGGTCCTGTTCCCCGTCGCCCAGAAAGCCCCACACCTTGCGGCCCTGCGCGGGGATCAGGCCGCGGTCTTCCAGATAACGCATGTAGCGCGCCTGGTAGGCCGCCATCAGCGGCCCCAGGCCCATCGACACCGTGGGAAATTGCCAAAAGTCCGGCATGGTGCGCGGGTGCGGATAGGACGCCAGCCCGCCGCCGCCGATTTCGCGGCGGAAGCCGTCAAGCTGCGCTTCGGAAATCCGGCCTTCCAGGTAGGCGCGCGCATAGATGCCGGGCGCGGAATGCCCCTGTATATAAAGCAGGTCGCCCAGGAAGTCGGGCGTGGCGGCGCGAAAGAAATGGCGGTAGCCCGTTTCGTACAGCGTCGTGGCCGACGCATAGGTGGCGATGTGGCCGCCCACGCCCGAGGTCTTGCCGGCTCGCAACACCATGGCCATGGCATTCCAGCGCAGGTAGGCGTCCAGCCGCTGCTCGATGCCGATATCGCCCGGAAAGGCGGGCTGGCACGCCGCGCTGATCGTGTTCACGTAGGGGGTGACACCCGGCGCCGTGTAGCGTCCATTGTCCGCGCGATCCTGCTGGATCAACTGGTCCAGCAGGTAATGCGTGCGCGGCCGGCCTTCGTGGGCCAACACGGCTTGCATGGCGTCCAGCCATTCCTGGGTTTCTTGCGGGTCGGCGTCGGTTGAATCGATCGGGGTGTCCATGGAGGGGTTCCTTTGGTGGGTGGGCAGCGCCAAGCCGCAAGACGTCGGCACCTGCGTTTCACATCGTGAGTTGTAATTGCATCATGTGCAATTGCAATCGTATGGCGACCCCATAACAATTGCAAGTGCAACTATCTTCGCCTCGAGCTTGTCGCTCCGGTCGCGCATCCCGCCAAGCCGCTCTTACAATCGCGGCTGCATTCCCGATATCAAAAGGAACGACCGAATGGCCACGGGCAAGCCCGACGCATGGAGCCTCTTCCTGACCGCGCACGCGCTGGTGGTAGAGGAAATAGAAAAGCGGCTGTCAGCCGCCGACCTGCCGCCGCTGGCGTGGTACGACGCGCTTTGGGCGTTGGAGCGCGCGCCGGAGGGCACGGCGCGCATGTTTGAAATGGCCGAACGCATGGTGATCGCGCGCTATAACCTCACGCGCCTGATGGACCGCATCGAAGCCGCCGGCCTGGTCGAACGCTTTCGTTCCGACGAGGATCGGCGCGCGACCTATGCCCGCCTGACGCCCAAGGGCCGTGCCCTGCGGCGCGAGATGTGGAAGGTGTACGGGCCAGCCATCGACGAGCTGTTCCTGTCGCGATTGCCTGCCGCGCAACAAGCCGCCATGGCCAAGAGCTTTGTCGACATTGCCCGCCACGTGCGGGCCATGAACCAGGACCCCACCCCATGAAAGCCGCCCCCCTGCATATCGGTATCGTCGCCTGCTCCGCCGAAGGCGCGGCGTTGTGCTATCGCACGCTGTGCGCGGAAGGCGCGCGGCGCATGGGGCCGCACGCGCACCCCGAAATTTCCCTGCACACGCATTCGCTGGCGGACTACGTGGTTTGCCTGGACCAGGGCGACCTGCCCGGCGTGGGCGCGTTGATGCTGTCGTCAGCCGGCAAGCTGGCGCGCGCGGGCGCCGACTTTTTGATCTGCCCCGACAACACCATCCACCAGGCGCTGGGCCACGTACTGCCGGATTCCCCACTGCCTTGGCTGCATATCGCCGAAGAAGTCGCGGCCGAGGCGCGTGCGCGCGGCTACCGGCGCATCGGCATCCTGGGCACGCGCTGGCTGGTCGACAGCAGCGTCTACCCGGACAAGCTGGGTGCGCAGGGGCTGGATTACCTGCGCCCCGCTGAAGCAGACCGGATCACGCTGGGCCGCATCATCATGGACGAGCTGGTCTATGGCGAATTCAAACCCGAATCGGTGGCGCGGCTGCAAGGCATTGTTGAACGCCTGCGCGATGCCGGCTGCGATGCCGTGGTGCTGGGCTGCACCGAATTGCCGCTGGTGTTGAACGACGGCAATTGCGCCCTGCCCACCCTGGACTCCACCCGCATCCTGGCGCGCGCCGCGCTGTCCCGTGCCCTGGCCCCGCGCTGAGCGCGCCTAGATCTGATCCAGCCCGAACTGCCGCAGGCGATCCAGGTCCAGCACCTTGATCTGGTGATACGCCAGCGCCAGGATTCCCGCGTCCGCCAGGGTCTGCAAGGCCTGGTTCACGCGCTGGCGCGACAGGCCCGTCAGGAAACCCAGTTCTTCCTGCGAGATGGCCAGCGTCAGGTCGGTGGACGGATACAAACGCGGGTTGAACAACTGCGCCAATGACTGCGCCACGCGCGCATCGGCGTCCAGCAGCCGATGGTTCTGGATGGACGCAATGAATTCGCCCATGCGGTCATTCAACTGGCCGATGACGAAATGCGAAAACGGCAGACTGGCGGCAAGCAGTGCGTGAAAGGTCGCGGTCGGCACCAACAACACCAGCGACGGCTGGATCGCCACCACATCGTATTTGCGCAGTTCGCGCTTGATGACGCTGCCTTCGCCAAACCAGCCCCCGCGCGGCACGCCGGAAAACGTGCAACTGCGTCCCGATTCGTTATAGATGGCCAGCTTCAGCAGCCCCGTATGCACGCCTAGCCAGTAGTCCGATGGCGCGTTGCGCCGCGCAATCCAGGCCCCGTTCGCCACGTGTTCCGCCCGCGATGTCGCCAGCACCAGATCCTGGTGCCGGGCTTCCAGCGCGCCGAACCAGGAGCAAGCCCGGAACAGGCTGGCCAGCTCGGCATCGGAAACAATGTTTGAAACGTCGGACATGGGCGGAACCGTGTAAAACTGGCAGTTTGCGGGGTCGCCCGGCGGTCTGTCATGCAGGCGACAGACAGTATTTTCCGGCCGCCCCTAAGCTCACGCAAGCGACGGGAATCAAGCTTCCCGCCATCAGCACACCTCGAACAAGACAGGGGCCGCACGACGAGCCCCATTCGGAGACTAGGCATGAGCAGCATGTTCGACCATGGTTTGGGGCGCCGCGACGCCAACTACACCCCTTTGACGCCCGTGGACTTCATCGCCCGCGCGGCGGAAGTCTATGGCCACCGGCTGGCCGTGGTGCACGGCCAGGTGCGGCGCACATGGGGCCAGACCTACGAACGCGCGCAGCGGCTGGCCAATGCGCTGGAACGGGCCGGCATCAAGCGCGGCGACACCGTCGCCGTCATGCTGCCCAACATTCCCGCCATGGTCGAAGCCCATTTCGGCGTGCCGATGCTGGGCGCCGTGCTCAACACGCTGAACACCCGGCTGGACGCGCCCAGCGTGCTGTTCATGCTGAGCCACGGCGAAGCCCGCGCGCTGATCATCGACACCGAGTACGCCGACATCGCCCAACGCGCCCGGGCCGAATTCCCGCACCTGACCGTCATCTCGGTCCACGACCTGGACGGCGCGCCCGCCACCTTGCCCGGCGCCATCGACTACGAGGCCTTTCTGGCCGACGCCCCCGCCCGCTACGACTGGAAGCCGCCCGCCGATGAATGGGACGCCATCGCGCTGAACTACACGTCGGGCACCACCGGCGACCCTAAAGGCGTGGTGTATCACTATCGCGGCGCCTACATGAACGCCATCAGCAACATTCTTGAATGGGACATGCCCAAGCACGCGGTCTATCTGTGGACGCTGCCCATGTTCCATTGCAACGGCTGGTGCTTTCCCTGGACCGTCGCCGCGCGCGCGGGCGTGAACGTCTGCCTGCGCAAGTTCGACCCCAAGACGGTATTCGACCTGATCCGCGACGAAGGCGTCACGCACTATTGCGGCGCGCCCATCGTGCAAAGCGCACTGGCCAACGCGCCCGTCGAACTGCGGGCGGGCATCACACACACCGTGCGCACCATGGTGGCGGGCGCGGCGCCGGCACCGGCCGTCATCGCCAAGATGCGCGAAATCGGCTTTGAACTGACGCACGTGTATGGTCTGACCGAGGTCTACGGACCGGCCGCCGTCTGCGCCCGCCAGGAAGCCTGGGACGCACTGGACGACGAACGCCGCGCCTTGCTGACCGCGCGCCAGGGCGTGCGCTACCACTTGCAGGCGGGCGTGTCGGTGCGCAACCCCGACACCATGCAGGAAGTGCCCGCCGATGAGCAGACCGTGGGCGAGATCATGTTCCGCGGCAACATCTGCATGAAGGGCTACCTGAAGAACGAACGCGCCACCGACGAGGCCTTCGCGGGCGGCTGGTTCCATACCGGCGACCTGGGCGTGATGACGCCGGACGGGTATGTGCGCATCAAAGACCGCAGCAAGGACATCATCATCTCGGGCGGCGAAAACATTTCCAGCATCGAAGTCGAAGACGCGCTTTACCGCCACCCCGCCGTGGCGGCCGTGGCCGTGGTGGCCATGCCCGACCCGAAGTGGGGCGAAACCCCTTGCGCCTTTGTCGAACTGAAGGCCGGCAGCACCGCCACCGCCGAAGAGATCATTGCGCATTGCAAGCTGCTGCTGGCGGGCTTCAAGGTCCCGCGCGCGGTGCGCTTCGGTGAACTGCCCAAGACGTCCACCGGCAAGATCCAGAAGTTTGAACTGCGCGCCGCCATCGGCGCGACCCAGGCCATCGATCTGGCCGGCCCGTCGGCCGATAGCGCGGTCGACGCTTCCGCCGACGCCGCCCCTGCCCAAGACAACCCCAACAAAGCCGCCTGAACGCCGGCGCCCCAGCCACCTTCATCCAGGAGTTTTTCGGCCATGACGTACCAAGCCCCCGTGAAAGACATGCTGTTTGTGTTGAACCATCTGGCTGGCCTGCCGCAAGTTGCCGCCCTGCCCGGTTTCGAGGAGGCCACACCCGACACCGCCCAAGCCGTGCTGGAAGAATCCGCCCACTTCGCCGCCGAGGTGCTGGCCCCCCTGAACCACCCGGCCGACCGCGAACCCAGCGCCTGGCGCGACGGCGCCGTCACCACCTCGCCCGGCTTCAAGCAGGCCTTTCGGCAGTACACCGAGGCCGGCTGGCAAGGCATGTCGCATCCGCAGGAATACGGTGGCCAGGGCTTGCCCGGCCTGATCGGCTCGCCCTGCTCTGAAATGCTGAACGCCGCCAACCTGTCTTTCGCGCTGTGCCCCTTGCTGACCAACGGCGCCATCGAGGCGCTGCTGACGGCCGGTTCGCCGGAACTGAAAACGCGCTTCATCGGCCCGATGATTTCGGGCCAGTGGACCGGCACCATGAACCTGACCGAGCCGCAAGCCGGGTCCGATCTGGCCATGATCCGCACGCGCGCGCAACCGGTGGGCGACGGCACGTACCGCCTGTCCGGCACCAAGATCTTCATCACCTACGGCGACCATGACCTGACCGAGAACATCCTGCATCTGGTGCTGGCGCGCTTGCCGGACGCGCCCGAGGGCGTGAAGGGTATTTCCCTGTTCCTGGTGCCCAAGTTCCTGGTCAACGAAGACGGCTCGCTGGGCGCGCGCAACGACGTCACCTGCGTGTCCATCGAACACAAGCTGGGCATCAAGGCCAGCCCTACCGCCACGCTGCAATTTGGCGACGCGGGCGGCGCGCTGGGCTATCTGGTCGGCCAGGAAAACCGTGGGCTGGACGCCATGTTCATCATGATGAACGCCGCGCGCTACGCGGTGGGCGTGCAGGGCATCGCCATTGCCGACCGCGCCTACCAGCACGCGCTGGCCTATGCCGCCGACCGCGTGCAAAGCCGTCCGGTGGACGGGTCGGCGCGCGAGGCCGTGACCATCATTCATCACCCCGACGTGCGCCGCATGCTGGGCACCATGCGCGCCCTGACCGAGGCCGGCCGCGCGCTGGCTTACGTCACCGCCGGACACGCCGACCTGGCCCACGCCAGCCCCGACGCCGACGAACGCAAGCGCCACCTGGCCATCCAGGAATTCCTGGTGCCCATCGTCAAGGGCTGGTGCACCGAAATGTCCATCGACGTCGCCAGCCTGGGCGTGCAGGTGCATGGCGGCATGGGCTTTATCGAAGAAACCGGCGCGGCGCAGTACTACCGCGATGCCCGCATCCTGACCATCTACGAAGGCACCACCGCCATCCAGGCCAATGATTTGGTCGGCCGCAAGACCCTGCGCGACGGCGGCGCCGTGGCGCAAGGCCTGCTGGAAGCCATCCGCCAGACCGAAACGGAATTGGAATCGCGCAGCGAACCCGCCGCTGGCCTGGTGCTGAAGCCGCTGCGGCAGGCCCGTCTGGCGCTGGCCAATGTGGTGGACTTCGTGCTGGCCAATGCAGCCAGCGCGCCGAATGCGGTGTTCGGGTCGGCCGTTCCTTATCTGCTGCTGGCCGGCACCACCTTGGCGGGTTGGCAGATGGCGCGCGCGCTGCTGGTCAGCCTGGAACACCAGGGTGAAGACCCTGAATTCCATCAGGCCAAGATCGCCACCGTGCAGACTTATGCGCTGCATAAACTGACGCAGGCGCCTGGCCTGGCGGCCGTGGTGCTGGGGTCCAAGGACTACGCGGTACATCCCTGACCGGAAGGTGGCGGCGCCGCCTTGGCGGGCAGCGTCGCCACCCAGAACAACAGCGCCGTCACGCTGATGGCGGCGCCCAGCGCGCAGACGCCCAACCAGCCCGCGCGCGCATACACGGCGGTCGACGCGATCGCTCCCAGCCCGCTGCCCACGGCGTAGAACATCATGTAACCGCCCACCAGCCGGCTATGCGCCTGCGTGCTGATGCTGAAGATCATCGTCTGATTGGTCACATGCAAGGCTTGCAGCGCCACGTCCAGCACCAGCACGCCCAACGCCAAGGCCCACAGGCTGTGGTCCAGCAACGCGATGGGCGCCCACCCCAGGCACAGCAGCAACAGGCCCGCGCCGGTGGTGCGCTGGCCCAGGCCGCGATCGGCCCAGCGGCCGGCACGCGCCGCCATCAGCACCCCCAACACCCCCACCAGGCCAAACGCGCCCACCGCCGTGTGCGACAAGGAATGCGGCGGCGCGCTCAGCGGCAACACCAGCGCCGTCCAGAACGCGCTGATGGCGGCGAACATCAGCAAGGCGATCATGCCGCGCACGCGCAGCACGGGTTCCGTGGCCAGCAGCGTCGCCATGGAACGCAGCAGGGCAACGTAAGACAGGTTGGCCGTGGGCAGCCGGCGCTGGGGCAAGCGATGCATGAGCACCAGCGCCAGCACGGCAGCCACCCCCGCCGACACCCCGTACACCGCGCGCCATCCCCAGGCATCGGACACCACGCCGGCCACCGTGCGCGCCAGCAGAAGGCCGATCACCACCCCGCCCTGGGCGGCGCCCACCACTCGGCCGCGTTCGCCGGGCGCGGCAAGGGCAGCGGACAGCGCCAGCAAGCCCTGCGTCATCGCCGTGCCCAGCAGGCCCAGCGCCACCATGCCCGCCAGCAGCCACGGCGTGTTGGCGGATAGCGCCACCGCTACCAAGGCCAGCACCAACAAGCCCAACTGGCCCAGCATCAATTTGCGCCGGTCCAGCAGATCGCCCAACGGCACCACCAACAACAGCGCCACCGCACAACCCAATTGCGTAGCCGTGACCACCACGCCCACCGCCCCCGGGTCCAGCGCGAACTCGCGGCCGATCGCATCCAGCAAGGGCTGCGCGTAATACACGTTGGCCACGCTCAAGGCACAGGCGACCGCCAGCAACATGACCACCGAGGTCGGCTTGGGGCTGGGTACGGAATCCGCTGAGCCGCCGGGATTGGCACGCGTATGGGAGGGATCTGGCATAGGTTCAGTTGGTTTTATTACGAAACCAGAATGCTAGGTCTTTAGGTTTTATAATGCAACCGTTATGTGTGTGCCGTGCCCGCCATCCCTTTGCTAGTCCCCACCCCTAAGGACCCAACATGGTCAAACGCACCAGCCTTGAAGGCGCCGCCTGTCCGGTGGCGCGCTCGTTAGATGCAATCGGCGACTGGTGGTCGCTGCTGATCGTGCGGGATGCGTTTGACGGCATCCGGCGATTTGGCGAATTCCAGAAAAGCCTGGGCGTGGCGAAGAACATCCTTAGCGACCGGCTGCGCACGCTGGTCGCCCACGGCATTCTTGCCGTGGCTCCCGCATCGGACGGCAGCGCCTACCAGGAATATGTGCTGACGGACAAAGGCCGCGCCTTGTTTCCCGTGATCGTCGGCTTGCGCCAATGGGGCGAAGACCACTACTACGGCCCCGCCGAAGCCCATTCCACGCTGATCGACCGCAAGCGCGGCCAGGCCGTGCGGCGCCTGGAAATCCGCGCGCAGGACGGCCGCCTGCTGGAACCCGACGACACGGTCGTGCAGAAGACGACGCCGGCCGCCACCTAGGCCGGCCACTGCCCCGTGGCGAGTGCGGTCGGGGCGTAGTCGTGGAACCGCCACCGCAGCGCCAAGGCGCCGGGGCGACGCACCACGCGGCGCACGTGTACGCGCCACAGCCGTTCCGCGCCCGCGAAGGTCTGGATTTCGGGGCTGTCCAACACCACCTCCGCGCGGCCGGACACCTGCAATACGTCGCCGCGTTCAAAGTCGATGAACACCAGTCCTGCGCGCGGGTTCGCCGTCAAATTGCCCAGGGTGTTGAAAAAGCGGTTGCCGGAAAAGTCGGGAATGGTCAGCACATTGCCGTCCACCCGCACGAAGCCGGGCTTGCCGCCCCGGTGCGAGACGTCCACCGCCCGGCCGCCCACATCCGAATCCACGTCCGAATCCACATACGAATCCACATACGACGCCACGAAAAACGTATCGGATGCGCGGATCAGCGCGCGCGCCGCATCGTCCAACTGGCTGGTCTCGGCTTGCGCCGTGGCCACGCGCAACGACGGCGGACGCGAAAAGCTGAAGTCGCGGGCCTGGATGTATTGCGGGCAATTGCCGAACGACTGCGTGACCGCCACGTCAAAGCGCTGGCCATCCCACGCGGCAATGCGGCCGTTCATGCGGTTGCGGCGGCGCGTGTGCAATTCAATCCCCAAGAGGCCCACCGGCTGGCCCAGGCTTAGCCCCGCGCGCAGTGGGTCGTCGGCATGGGGCGCGGCGGCCACGCTTAGCGTGTGCGGGTCGGGCGATACGGCAAAGCCCGGTTCGCCTTCCAGCACGCCGGCCCAGGGGTCGCCCTGCGGGTCTACCGTGCCCATCACCACAAAGGGCAACTGCGCGAAGAACGCGCGGTGCTGGTCCGGCATGTAGTCGCGGATGACCTTGGGGCCGATCTGCGCCATGCGCTCGGCCACGCCGACGCGCGTTTGCAGCAGGCGTTCACCCGCATGCCAGGGGGATGCATTGTGCGAGGTTGCGTCAGCGTTGGTCATGATGCGGTCCTTGCCGTGGGGGCTGTTGCGGTTGCGCTGTTGCGGTTGCGCTGTAGCAGTCGCGCCGTTGCCGTGGCGCGATTAACGACGGGGGGTTGTTCCAGTGCGCGGGGCGCGTCAAGCCGTCTGCAGGCCCGCGGCGGTACGTGCCATGGGCACGAAGCCGGGCAGGTTTTCGATACGGTCCAGCCATGCGCGCACATGCGGATAATCCGCCAGCGACACGTTGCCTTCGGGCGCGTGCGACACGTAGGCATAGCAAGCCACATCCGCGATCGTCGGCGTGGATCCCGTCAGGAAATCGCGGCCGCTCAGCTCGCCGTTCATGACCGTCAACAAGGCATGCGCGCGCGCCATGGTGGTGTCCGCGTCGTGGGGCGCGCCAAATACCGTGATCAGGCGCGCCGTTGCCGGGCCGTAGGCCAAGGGCCCCGCTGCCACCGATAGCCAACGTTGCACGGCAGCCGCGCCGGCCGGGTCGCTGGGCAACCAGGCCTGGCCGCCGTAGCGCGTGGCCAGGTAAACCAGGATGGCGTTCGAGTCGGCCACCACGGTGCCGTTGTCATCAATCACCGGCACCTGGCCGAACGCATTCAGCGCCAGGAATGCCGGGCGCTTGTGTTCACCGCCGCGCAGGTCGACGTCAACACGCTGGTGCGGCACGTTCAGCAGCGACAGCATCAAGGCGACGCGATGCGCGTGACCAGACAGGGGAAAGCTATAGAAGATCAACGGGGCGGCGGACATGGAGATTTCCAGAGTGGGTGAACGAGGGCTCCATGTTGGCCCTCTACGCCCGCCGCGTGAACGGCCAGCCGCGACAAGACACTATTGCTGAAACTGAAAGGACAGCGCTGAAAGGACAGCGATAAAAGCGAAAAAAGCCCAGCGCGGCGGCTCAGACCGGTAGTGCCGCCAGATCGCGGCGCAAGGCTTCTACACAGAATTCAACAAAGCTGCGCACCTTGGCCGAACTGCGGCGGCCTTCGGGGTACACCACGTGCACGGGCATCGGCGGCAGTTCGAAGTCGCGCAGCACCACCTGCAAGGCGCCGCTTTCCAGGTGGCGGGCCACCTGGTACGACACCACCTGTGTCAGCCCCCACCCTTCGCACGCGGCCAGCACGGCGGCCTGGAACGACGTGACCGTCAATTGCGATGACACGTTCATCCGCCGCGGCTCCCCGTCCTGCATGAAGCGCCACTGCGCGCCGCGCCCTTCCATTGCCGCGGTGATGGTGCAAAAACGCGCCAGCGCATCGGGATGCTCGGGCGCGCCGTGTTCCTGCAAGAACGCGGGCGCGGCGCACACCACGCGGCGCACATGGCCAACGGGCACCGCCGTCAGCGTGGAATCCGGCAAGGCGCCGATGCGCACCGCAACATCCACGCCTTCGTCCAGCAGGTTGACGACGCGGTCCACCAACAGCGTGCGCAGCGACACTTCACGGTGGGCGCGCAGATATCCCAGCACCACCGGCATCACGTGCAGTTCGCCAAAGAAGGCGGGCGCGGTGACATGCAGCGCGCCGCGCGGCACGGCCATCACGCCGGCGGCGGCGTCGTCGGCCTGTTCAACCTCTTCAAGAATGCGACGGCAATCGGCGGCGTAGCGCTGGCCGGCTTCGGTCAGGCGCAGGCTGCGCGTGGTGCGCACCAGCAGCAAGGCGCCCAGCCGCCGCTCCAGGGCGGCAACGCTGCGCGTCACGGTGGGCGCGGACATGTCCAGGCGCCGCGCGGCGGCGGCAAAGCTCTGCGCCTCGGCCACGGCCAGGAACACCGACATTTCGTGGAAGCGATTCATGGATGGACCTTGGCGCGCGGGGGCTTGAATGGGGAGGATGAGGGGGAAGCGGAGGGGGAAGATGAAGAGGAGGAAGCGGCTGGGGCCGCCCAGGCGGCGGCGCTGTCCTGGATGCATCGCCGCACGATATCGCCCAAGGCGGCGGTCACGGGATCGGGTTGCGCCTGGGCAAGATACAGCGACAGCGCAATCGACGGCAATGCCGGCAGGCCCTGTTCGCCCGGCGCCAACGCGCGCACGCCGGCGGGCAAGCCCAAGGGCGTGCGCACGGCCAGGCCCAAACCCGCCGACACCGCCGCCCACAGCCCGGCCAGGCTGGGGCTGGTGAACGCGGGCAGCCAATGCCGGCCGGCGCGGTCCAGGGCGTCGGTGGCGCAAGTGCGAAACAGGCACGGTGCCTCGAACGCCACCAAGGGCACATCGCCATCGCCAGTGCCATTGCCACTGCCATTGCGATTGCCATCACCATTGCCAGTGCCAGTGCCAGTGCCCGCGCGCGCCTCCTGCGCGGGGCCAATCCAGCGCATGGGCAGATCCAGCAAGCGCTGCGCATGTGGCAGACGCGCGTCGTAGTCCCAGGCCAGAACCAGATCCAACTGCCCCACCGCCAGCCGTTCCAGCAATTCGGCATTGCGCGCGACCCGCGCTTCTATCCGCACCTTGGGATGCGCCCTGGCGAATTGGCCCAGCACCTGCGGCAATACCATTTCGCCAAAATCTTCCTGCATGCCCAGCCGCACCCGACCGGAAAGCTCGCCGCCCTGCACCGCGCGCGCGGCCTGGTCGTTCAATTCCAACAGGCGGCGGCCATAGGCCAGCATGGTCTCGCCGGCCTCGGTCAGCGCCAGGCCGCGCCCGGCTTTGCGCAGCAGCGGCACGCCGGCCTGTTCCTCCAGCTTTTTCATCTGCGCGCTGATGGCGGACGTCGAGCGGCCCAGGCGGTCGGCCGCGCGGCCAAAACTGCCCAGGTCCACCCCCGCGACAAAGCTGCGCAGCACATCCAGATCAAAGGTCACCGGCCGCATTGGATAGTCCTGTTTTTCAAAACAATTGAAGAAATATTTCCTGATTTTCAAAACGATAGCAGATGCGCAAACTGGCTGGGTACTTGTTACCTGCTCTTGGAGTTCTGCATGTCCCTGCCCTCGACGCCGCCCTTACCCCACCCCGCGCCCCACCCGGCGCCCCATCCGGCGCCTCACCTCGCGCCCTATCCCGTGCCCAATCCCGCACCCCGCCCTACCCATCGCTGGAAAGTGCTGGCGGTGGGCGTGGCCGCCAACGCCGCCTTCTCCGCCGCGGCGGCGGGCTTGCCCACCACGGCGGTGTTCATGCGCGCCGGCTACCGCCTGGACAACGATCAATTGGGCTTGGCGCTGGGTTTGATGGGCCTGGGCGTGGCCCTGTTCGAACTGCCCTGGGGCTTGCTGACCGACCGCTGGGGCGACCGCCCGGTACTGTTGACCGGCCTTGGCGCGACCGCTGCGGCGCTGGCCTGGATGAGCGGCTTTGCCTCGCCGGATGGCGTCACCGTGCCCAGCCTGTGGCTGTTGGCGGTGGGCCTGGTGCTGGTCGGCATGCTGGGCGGCAGTGTCAACGGCGCCAGCGGCCGGGCGGTGATGGCCTGGTTTGACGACGGCGAGCGCGGCCTGGCCATGAGCATCCGCCAGACCGCCGTGCCCTTGGGCGGCGGCTTGGGCGCGCTGCTGCTTCCCTGGCTGGCGGCGCACGCGGGCTTTGCGGCGGTGTTCGGCGTGCTGGCCCTGATGTGCGCGATGGCGGCGGTGCTTGCCGCTTGCTGGCTGCGCGAGCCGGCCTCCGACCTGCCTCGTCAGCCCGCTCGATCTGCTCAACCCGCCCAATCCGCCCAGTCTCGTCAGCCCGCCCGATCCGCTGGACCCGCCCAACCCTCCCAGCCTGCCCAAGCGGGCCACGGCTTGCCGGCCACGGGCCGAAGCACCGCACCCTCGCCCCTGCGCAACGCGCGCGTCTGGCGCGCGGCCGCCGCCATTGGCCTGATGTGCTGCCCGCAATTCGCCGTGCTGACCTTCGCCACGGTGTTCCTGCACGATGTCAGCCACGCCGGCATCGGCACGCTCACGGCGGTGATGGTGGTGGTGCAACTGGGCGCGATGGTGGCCCGCATTGCCAGCGGCCGATGGACGGATCGCCACGGCAATCGGCGCGCCTATCTGCGCCGCTGCGCGCAATGCAGCTTTCTACTGTTCGCGGCGCTGGGCGCGGTGGCGTGGGCGGTCAGCGCTGCGCCCACGGCGGCGGGCGCGGTGTTGGCCATGGCGGGCCTGCTGGCGGCAGCAGGCATCTGCGCGTCCGCCTGGCATGGCGTGGCGTATACCGAACTGGCCACGCTGGCGGGCGCCGCGCGCGCCGGCACGGCGCTGGGCATGGCAAATAGTTGCGTCTACCTGGGCTTGTTCCTGACGCCGCTTGCGATTCCGCACGTGGTCGCGGCCAGCTCGTGGCCCGCCGCCTGGGTGCTGGCGGGCGCGCTGATGCTGGCGGCGCTGCCCTTGTTGCCGCGCCCCGCCCGCCGCCAGGCTGCCGATGTCATGCCTGGAATTCCTGCGTCAGCCACGCCAGGAAAGCCTTGACCGGCGGATGGCGTTCGCGCCCGGGCGCGCACAGCGCCTGGTAGGCCGCGCCCGGCACCCGCACCTGGGGTCGGTAGGCGGCCAGCGTGCCCGCGCGCACGCTGTCGGACACCATCACGGAGCTGGCCAGCACCAATCCTTGCCCGGCGATGGCGGCCTGCAAGGCATAGTGTTCTTCCTCATAGGCGTGCACCGCTGACGGCGCCTGCCATGCCGGCAAACCCGCCGCCTGGCACCAGGCGCGCCAGCCTTGGTCGTACAGGTCGGAATCGCGCCAGCGCACGGTGACCAGCGCGGGGGTGGGCGGGGATGTGGGTGGCGGTGTGCGTTTGTTCAACTGGGCGATTTGCGTCGGCGCACCGTAGACGCCGAACCATTCCGGCAACGTGGCCGCCGTATGCAAGGCCGGATACCGTTGCCGGCTGTAGCGCACCGCCACGTCCACGCTGGCGTCTTGCAACAGGTCGACCGCGTCCGCGCCGGTTTGCAGGTTCAACTGATATTGCGGATAGGCCTGGTGAAAGCGTCCCAGGCGCGGCACCAGCCACAGCGCCGCGAAGGAATGCGTGGTGGACAGGGTCAGCGCGCCCGATGCGGGTTCGGGTCGCAAGGCATCCAGCGTATGCGCAATCTCCAACAAGGCGCCATGCACGCTGGCGAACAGGCGCGCGCCGCTGTCGGTCAAGCGCACGCCGCGCGGCACGCGGTCAAACAGCGCCACGCCCACTTGGCGTTCCAGCAGTTTGATCTGGTGAGACACCGCCGTGGGCGTCACGGCCAATTCTGCCGAGGCCAGCTTGAAACTACGCAGCCGAGCGGCCGCCTCGAAGGTGCGCAGCGCGGTCACGGGCAGGGTCGCAAACATGGGGTTCTGGCGCTCCTTTTCCAGCATTCTTTTAGATGAATTTGATTCATCGTAATCAAGGATTCGTCATTTGTCGCCGGCTCGCGTGATCCCTACAGTGATGCATTGACTCTGAACCCACCCGAGGGACTCACCATGAATTCAAATCAGCCCACTCAACGCTTGCTTATCCTCGTGGGCAGCCCCCGCCGCGACGGCAACAGCGCGGCCCTGGGCGCGGCCGCGCAACGCGGCGCGAACGCCGCCGGGCTTGCCACCACCCTGCTCTTTCTGGACGACTACCTCAACGGCTTCCTGTCTGACCTGCGGCATCAGCCCGCGCCCGAAGACCGCTATCCAGAGCTGTTCCTTGAACACTTCCTGCCGGCCGACGGCGCCCTGATCTGCACGCCTGTCTATTGGTACGGCATGTCGGCGCAGACCAAGGCGTTCTTCGACCGCTCGTTCACGCACTACGCGGGCAGCGGGCCGGAGCCGGAGCGGGTCAAGGCGCGCATGACCGGCAAGCGCCTGGGCCTGGCCGTGACGTCTGAAGAAACCTACCCCGGCGCGGCGCTGGGCATCGTGCATCAGGTGCAGGAATACGCCCGCTATACGCATTCGGATTTTGTGGGGTTTGTGCATGGCGCCGGCAACCTGCGCGGAGAAATCGCAGCCGACCCGCGCGCGCCCTTGCTGGCGGCCGAGCAGTTGGGGGCCACGTTCTTCAGCCGCAAATACTCGGACTACCGGATCGAAACGCCTCGCGCTCGCAACGTCTGGGAATCCGCACGCAGCAACGCGCCGGGCGTGCTGCCGTAAACCTGCTTGAACACGCGGGTCAGGTGCGCCTGATCCGCAAAGCCCACTGCCTGAGCGGCCTGCGCCAAGGGCAGGCCAGCGCGCAACAGCACCCGTGCCCGCGCCACCCGCCAATTGCGCAGCCAGGCCTGCGGCGGCAGGCCGTAACGGCGCGCGAACTGCTTGACCAGCGTGGTGCGATGGCGGTCCTGTGCACGCGCCAGCGCTTCCAGGTCCGGCGCGCAAGCCGGGTCGGCGGCCATGCGCTCGCGCAGCAAGGCGCAGACGTCGGTCGCGTCCTTCCCGTCGGCACTGTGGGCATCGTCAGCACGGTCCGCGCCAATGGCGTTGCCGTGCGCCGCCAGCAGACCAAACAAGGCGGCAGAAATGCGTTCGCGGCGTTCGCCATCGGGGATAGCGGCTGGCGTCAGCGCGGCCAGCCATTGTGTGCACAGCGCGGGCGCCGTGATGACCGGCGCGGCCAAGCGCGAAACAGCACCAAACAAGGCCTGCGCGTGGTCGTCGAACCAGGCGGCGTCGATATACGCCATGCGGTAAGCCAAGGGCGCATCCGACGTGCCGCCCGTGTGCACCTGGCCGGGCGCGATCACCACCAGATCGCCCGCGGCAGCCGAATGCGCCACGCCATGCACCGTGAACGCGCAGTGGCCGTGTTCCACAGCGCCGATGGACCAGGCGTCATGAAAATGCGGCGCGTAGCGATAAGCGCGCAGGTCCGCGATCAGCACGTCGCCGGGCAAGCCCGCGCCGCAATGCCAGATGTGTTGGGTGACGGCCATGAGATCGTTGGAAAACCGCGCCAGAAGAAGGGGCCAAAAGAGGCAGCAAAGAACCACGCAAAGATGCCAGCAGAGAAGCAAGCAAAGATGCCTGCAAAGAAGCAAGCAGAGATGCAAGCAGCCCCGGCAAGGCAATCGGGCCGCTAAGCGAAGTACCCGCCGTCGGCCTTCAACGAACGGGCCAGCAGCCACGCATTGCCGGGGTTTTCGCCCACGCGGCGGATGGCGTAGGGCCACCAGTCGCCGCCAAAGGGCAGATAAACCCTGACGTTATAGCCCAGGTCGCGCAGTGCCAGTTGCCAGTCCGGCCGCACGCCATAGAGCATTTCAAATTCGAACGCGTCGGGCGACCAGCCGCGCTCGCGCGCCAAGGCCATGATGGCGCCGGCCAGGCGGTCATCGTGTGTGCCGAACACCGGATAGAAACCGGCCTCGCGCGCCTCGTGCGAGAGCATGATGGCGGCCGCGTCCAGATAGGCGTGGTCGATGCGGGCGCGGCCCGCGTGGTCCAGCGCGCGCTCGGGAAAGGCGCCCTTCACCAGGCGCAGTGACGTGCGCTGGCGGATCGCCCAGGCCAGGTCTTCCGGCGTGCGCCGCCGCCGCGCCTGCAAGGTCAGGCCGGCGGGCAGGCCCGCTTCCAGCAAGCCGCGGTGCAGCGTGCAAGTGCGTTCGCGGATGCCGGCATCTTCCATATCCAGCACCATCCAGTTCTGCCCCGACCGCGCCGCCTGCCCCGTCTCCTGGGCCGTCTCGTGGGCCGTCTCCCGGGCCGTCTCCTGGCCGGTCGCCTGGCCCTTCACCTGCCCCGTCGCCTGCCCCGTCGCCTGCCGCACGGCCTGGCCGATGCGTCGCGCGTTGGCCTCGCCCAGCGCGTCGCTGGCCATGTAGCCGATGGCGGTGGGGTCCACCGACACATGCACGTCCAGGCCCGCCGCGCCCAGCGCGCCGCAAGCATTGATGGCCTGCGACACGTTGTGCTCGATGGCGGCCGGATCGGCCACGTATTCGCCCAGGTAGAACAGCGACGCCCGGATGCCGTGCGTGTCGCGCAGCCGCAGCGCGGTGCGCACGGCGGCGTCCACGTCCGCCCCGCCCACAAAGCGCTGCGCCAGCGATGTGCGCGCCGCCACCGCCCGCATGGCGCGCCCCATCGCGGGGCTACGCGCCAGCGCGATGGTGGTTCTTTGGAAAATGCTCATGGATGCTCCCGCTAGAGAGCAACACTATGGCGGCGCGGCGCGGGCCTGTATTGAACGCCCGTGAATCCTGCCCCCCTCGGATTCAAGGCCGGAACGGCGCGGGGTCCAGCGGCAATTCCAGACCGGCCATCTGCGCCGTCAACAGCGCGGCGCTGCCGCAGGCCAAGGTAAAGCCCAAGGCGCCCTGGCCGATGTTGAGCCACAGGTTGTCGGCCGCGGGACTGCGCCCGATCAGCGGTTTGCCGGTGGGCGTGGCGGGACGCAGGCCGGCCCAGGGGATGGCCTGGGTCAGGTCCAGCGCCGGAAATGCCTCGCGCACCTGTTGCTTCAACAGCGCCACGCGCGCCGGATCAATATCGGCATTGGCGCTGCCGATATCGACCATGGCGGCAATGCGCAGCACCTTGCCCACGCGCGCGTAAACAATGCGGCGCTCGTAGTCCGTGACGCTGATGCGCGGGGCCACGGTG
>Ga0160437_1000572_pt1 | contig 18582 bp, 15 predicted proteins | sample HID1975I_E0MG_FD_108227 | JGI IMG/M metagenome (GOLD analysis project Ga0160437, IMG submission 108227) | Enriched soil microbial communities from UW Madison campus, WI, USA - HID1975I_E0 MG | ecosystem: Environmental > Terrestrial > Soil > Unclassified | place: USA: Madison, Wisconsin... | reverse complement strand
GACCCGACGCTGGCGCATCCGCGCACCGTCTACCAGCTGATGAAGAAGCATTATTCGCGCTACACCGAAGACATGGTCGAGCGCGTGTGCGGCACGCCGAAAGACAAGTTCCTGAAAGTGTGCGAGATGCTGGCGTCCACCGCCAGCCCCAATCGCGCGGGCACCATCCTGTACGCGCTGGGCTGGACGCAGCATTCCATCGGTTCGCAGATCATCCGAACCGGCGCCATGGTGCAACTGCTGCTGGGCAACATCGGCATTGCCGGCGGCGGCATGAACGCGCTGCGCGGGCACTCGAACATTCAAGGCCTGACCGACCTGGGCCTGATGTCGAACCTGCTGCCGGGCTACATGACGCTGCCCAACGAACCCGAGCAGGACTACGCCAAGTACATCGAGACCCGCACGTTAAAGCCGCTGCGTCCCAACCAGCTCAGCTACTGGCAGAACTACAACAAGTTCCACGTCAGCCTGATGAAGGCCTGGTGGGGCAACGCCGCCACGGCGGAAAACAACTGGGCCTTCGACTACCTGCCCAAGCTGGACAAGCTCTACGACATGCTTCAGGTCTATGAGCTCATGATCCAGGGCAAGATGAACGGCTACATCGCGCAAGGCTTCAACCCGCTGGCGGCCGCGCCCCACAAGGCCAAGCTGAACGACGGTTTCGCCAAGCTGAAGTACCTGGTCATCATGGACCCGCTGGTCACCGAGACCTCGGAATTCTGGCGCAACGCGGGCGAGGCCAACGATGTGGATCCGTCCAAGATCCAGACCGAAGTCTTCCGCCTGCCCACCACCTGTTTTGCCGAGGAAGACGGCGCGCTGGTGAACTCCGGGCGCTGGTTGCAGTGGCACTGGAAGGGCGCCGAGCCCCCTGGCGAAGCCAAGAGCGACATCGAAATCATGTCGCTTATCTTCACGCGCCTGCGCAAGCTCTACCAGGACGAAGGCGGCAAGTATCCGGACCCTATCGTCAACCTGTCCTGGCCCTACGCCAACCCGCAGAACCCCACCGCCGAAGAGTTGGCCAAGGAATATTCCGGCCGTGCGCTGGTTGACCTGGTCGACCCCAAGGACCCCACCAAGGTCACCCGCAAGGGCGGCGAGCAATTGGCGGGCTTTGCGGAACTGCGCGACGACGGCTCCACGGCCAGCGGCTGTTGGATCTTCGCCGGCGCCTGGGGCCCCGGCGGCAACCTGATGGCGCGGCGCGACAACAGCGACCCCACCGGCATCGGCCAGACCCTGAACTGGGCCTGGGCCTGGCCGGCCAACCGCCGCATCCTGTACAACCGTGCGTCCTGTGACGTGGCGGGCAAGCCCTTCGATCCGCGCCGCAGGTTGATCGGCTGGAACGGCAAGATCTGGGCGGGCGCCGACATTCCCGACTTCAAGGGCGACGAGAACCCCGCGGGCGGCATGGGGCCGTTCATCATGAACCCGGAGGGCGTGGCGCGCTTCTTCGCGCGGGCGGGCATGGCCGAAGGGCCGTTCCCCGAACACTACGAACCCTTCGAAACCCCACTGGGCTACAACCCGCTGTACCCGAAGGCCAAGGGCGTGACCAGCAACCCGGCCGCGCGCGTCTTCAAGGACGACCTGGCCGCGATGGGCACGGTGGAAAACTTCCCCTATGTGGCCACCACCTATCGCCTGACCGAGCACTTCCACTACTGGACCAAGAACGTCCGCATCAACGCGATTCTCCAGCCGGAGCAATTCGTGGAGATCGGTGACGCGCTGGCCAAGGAACTGGGCATCGCCAACGGGTCGCGGGTCAAGGTGTCGTCCAACCGCGGCTACATCAAGGCCGTGGCGCTGGTCACCAAGCGCTTGCGCGCCCTGACCATCGAGGGCAAGACCGTGCATCACGTGGGCATACCCATCCACTGGGGCTTCGTGGGCCTGGCCAAACCCGGCTTCCTCACCAACACCCTGACGCCATTCGTGGGCGACGGCAATTCCCAGACACCGGAATTCAAGTCGTTCCTGGTCAAGGTCGAGAAGGCTTAGGAGAACCGACATGTCCATGCAATCCCTAGACATCAAGCGGCGCTCCGCCACCACCACGCCGCCGCCCGGCATCCGCGAGCCCGTCACGGGTTCGGTCGCCAAGCTGATCGACGTGTCCAAGTGCATCGGGTGCAAGGCCTGCCAAAGCGCCTGTATGGAATGGAACGATCTGCGCGACGAGATCGGCACCAACGTCGGCGTCTACGACAACCCGGCCGACCTGACCGAGCATTCCTGGACCGTCATGCGCTTCTCGGAATACGAGAACCCCGCGGGCGACCTGGAATGGCTGATCCGCAAAGACGGCTGCATGCACTGCGAGGATCCGGGCTGCCTGAAAGCCTGCCCCTCGCCGGGCGCCATCATCCAGTACACCAACGGCATCGTGGACTTCCACGAAGAAAGCTGTATTGGCTGCGGCTACTGCATCACCGGCTGCCCGTTCAACGTGCCGCGCATCTCCAAGAAGGACCACAAGGCGTACAAGTGCACCTTGTGTTCCGACCGCGTGGCTGTCGGCCAGGAGCCGGCCTGCGTCAAGGCCTGTCCCACCGGCGCCATCGTCTTCGGCACCAAGGAAGACATGAAGCAGCATGCCGAAGAGCGCATCGTGGACTTGAAGTCGCGCGGCTTCGACCAGGCCGGGCTGTACGACCCGCAAGGCGTGGGCGGCACCCACGTCATGTATGTGCTGCATCACGCCGACCAGCCCGGGCTGTATCACGGCCTGCCCAAGGACCCACACATCAGTCCCATGGTGTCGCTATGGAAGGGCCTGGCCAAGCCGGTGGGCGTGGCCATGATGGCCCTGACCGCCCTGGCGGGCTTCTTCCACTACGCCCGCGTGGGCCGCAACGAGGTGTCGGAAGAAGACGAACGCCGCGCCGAAGAGGAGATGCGTCATGACTGAAGACCGCCATCACCGCCGCATCAAACGCTATTCGCCCGGCGAGCGCACCAACCACTGGATCATCGCCCTGACGTTCATCTTGTTGGCGCTGTCCGGGCTGGCGCTGTTTCACCCGTCGATGTATTGGCTTACCAACCTGTTCGGGGGCGGTCCCTGGACGCGCATTCTCCACCCCATCATCGGGGTGGTGATGTTTGTGTGCTTCGTGGTGTTCGCCGGCCACATGTGGCGGCACAACATGCTGACGAAAGCAGACCGCCAGTGGCTCAGGCAGTTGAACGACGTGGTTGAAAACCGCGAAGAAAATCTGCCCGAAGTCGGCAAGTACAACGCCGGCCAGAAGCTGCTTTTCTATGTGCTGGTGTTGTGCATGCTGGGCTTGTTCGTCAGCGGTATCGTGATCTGGCGCGAGTTTTTCGCGTTCTATTTCCCGATCTGGGTGGTGCGGGTCGCATCGGTGGTGCACGCGGTCAGCGCGCTGGTATTGATCTGCTCGATCATCGTGCACATTTATGCGGCGATCTGGGTCAAGGGATCCTTGACGGCGATGCTGCGCGGTTACGTGACGGCGGGATGGGCCTGGAAACACCACCGCGCCTGGTTCCGCGAGCAAGTCAAAAAATAGGGTTCGCCCGCCCCACCCGGGGGCTTGCCCCCTGGTAGCCAACGGCTGCTATCCTTCTTTGCACGAAGGCTGGCAGCCGTGTTTGTTTTCTTGGAGACGCAATTGCAGCGAATTCTTCCGCGCGGTGAGATCGAAGCGCTAGACCACAATGTCATCCCCCGCGTCAGCCTGCCTGAACGCGGGTCGGTTTTTTCGACGCGCGCCGCGCGCCTGCGGCAACTGGCCTCAGACAGCCCGGTGGCGGATTACCTGCTGTTGATGGCGCAACTGGTCGACGCCCAACACCGTGCCTTGCAGGACTGCGCCGCGCCCGGCGTATCCGAAGACCGGCTGGCGCTGGCGCAGGCCCATGGCATGCCGCCGTTGCAAGCCGTGGGCTGGCCGCGCGACCCGATGTGGCGCGGCATCCTGGCGCGGCTGGTTGACGACGTGGCGCGCGGCCAGGGCGTGCCGGCCGAAGCCATTGAAGTCTGTGCGGCGCTGCGCCGGGCGGTGGATGAAGACCCCGAATCGTTGGAAGACCTGGCCGAAGCCGTGTTGTCCGAGCAGGACCAGGGCGTGGACGGCGCCGCCGCGCCCTTCGTGATGGCGGCCTTGCAGGTCTACTGGACTGATCTGGCCAGCCGCTTCGACGCCAAGCAATTGCCGGTGGTCAGCCCCTTTGGCGTGTGCCCCGTCTGCGCCAGCCTGCCGGTGGCCAGCGTGGTGCGCGTGGGCGGCCAATTCGAAGGCTACCGCTACCTGTGTTGCAGCCTGTGCGCCACGCAGTGGCACATGGTGCGCGTCAAGTGCACGCACTGCGAAGACGTGGAATCCGTCGCCTATCAGGCTATCGACGGCCGCTCGCCGGCCATCAAGGCCGAAACCTGCGACCACTGCCACACCTACCGCAAGATCTTTTATCAAGACAAAGACCTGTACGTTGAGCCCGTGGCCGATGACCTGGCCAGCTTGATGCTGGATGTGCTGGTGGGCGAGGCCGGCTATTCGCGTGCCAGCGGCAACCCCCTGTTGTGGCATGGCAACGAGGAATAGCATGGCCCAGCAACCGTCTGGCGGTGACGTGGCCGCCGCCTCGGACATCCCGCCGCTGGATCGTCTGCTGAACGCCGACGCCCTGCGCGGAGCCCTCGATACGCACGGCCGCACGCAAGTGGTGGCGGCGTTGCGGCGCGACCTGGACGCCTTGCGCCAACGCGCGCTGGCGGGCGGCCTGATGCGCGCGGAACTGGAAGCCGGGGCCGTAGCGGCCCGCGTGACGGCCGCGTTGGACAAGGCCGCCCAGCCGCGCCTGCGCGCCGTCTACAACCTGACCGGCACCGTGCTGCACACCAACCTGGGCCGGGCCCTGCTGCCCGACGAAGCGGTGGCCTCGGTGGTGCGCGCGCTGACCACGCCGGCCAATCTTGAATTCGACCTGGACACGGGCGGGCGCGGCGACCGCGATGACCTCATCGACGATCTGCTGTGCGAACTGACCGGCGCCGAAGCCGCCACCGTCGTCAACAACAACGCCGCCGCCGTGCTGCTGATGCTGAACGCGCTGGCCGACCGGCGCGAAGTCGTGGTGTCGCGCGGTGAGCTCGTCGAGATTGGCGGCGCGTTCCGCATTCCCGACATCATGAAGCGCGCGGGCGCCAAGCTGGTTGAAGTGGGCACCACCAACCGCACGCACGCCGCCGACTACGACGGCGCCATCGGCCCGCGCACCGCGATGCTGATGAAAGTGCATTGCAGCAATTACGCCGTCACCGGCTTCACCAAAAGCGTTGGCCTGGCCGAGATGGCGGCGCTGGCGCATGCCAAGGGCCTGCCCGCCACGGTGGACCTGGGCAGCGGCACGCTGGTGGACCTGACGCAGTTCGGCCTGCCGCGCGAAGACACGGTGCGCGACACCATCGCGGCGGGCGCGGACCTGGTCACCTTCAGCGGCGACAAGCTGCTGGGCGGGCCGCAAGCTGGCCTGCTGGTGGGCCGCGCCGACCTGATCCGCAAGATCAAGAAGAACCCGCTCAAGCGCGCATTGCGTGTCGGCAAGCTGACGCTGGCGGCGCTGGAACCCGTGCTGAACCTGTACCGCGCGCCGGAATTCCTGGCGCAGCGCCTGACCACCTTGCGCTTGCTGACCCGGCCGCAGCGCGACATCCAGCCGCAGGCCGAACGGCTGCGCGCCGTGCTGGCGCATGCGGTGGGCGCGAACTACGCGGTTGAAGCGGTGCCCATGTTCAGCCAGATCGGCAGCGGCGCCTTGCCCGTGGACCAATTACCCAGCTTCGGCCTGGCGGCGCGCTATGCCGGCAGCGGCCGCCCGGGCCGCCATCTGGACAAGCTGGAAGCGCAACTGCGTGGCTTGCCCACGCCCGTCATCGGCCGGATTGCCGACGATGCCTTGTGGCTGGACCTGCGCTGCCTGGATGCGCGCGACGAAGCCGCCTTCGTCGAGCAACTGGCGGAGCCGCTGGCATGATCATCGGCACCGCCGGCCATATCGACCACGGCAAGACCACGCTGGTGCGCGCGCTGACCGGGGTCGACACGGACCGGCTCAAGGAAGAGAAAGCGCGCGGCATCTCCATCGAACTCGGCTACGCCTACACGCCACTTGCCAACGGCGACGTGCTGGGATTCATCGACGTGCCCGGTCACGAAAAGCTGGTACACACGATGGCGGCCGGCGCCAGCGGCATCGACTTCGGCCTGCTGGTGGTGGCGGCGGACGACGGCGTCATGCCGCAAACGCGCGAGCACCTGGCCATTCTGACGCTGCTGGGCGTGGCCCAGGGCGCGGTGGCGCTGACGAAGGCCGACCGCGCCGACGCCGCGCGGCTGGCGGCCGTGCGCGCCGAGATCGCCGCGCTCACGGCCGGCACGTTCCTGGATGGCGCACCCGTATACGCCGTCTGCGCCGCGCAAGCCGACGACGCCGGCACAGGGGAACTGAAGCAATACCTGCACGCGCAGGCAGAACATTTGCAGCGGCGGGGCAGCGATGGCCTGTTCCGGCTGGCGGTGGACCGCGTCTTCACACTGGCGGGCCACGGCACGGTAGTAACCGGCACGGCGCATTCCGGTCAGGCGCGCTCGGGCGACGACAGCGCCGACCTGCGCGTGATGCCGGCCGGCACGCGCGTGCGGGTGCGCAGCATCCATGCCCAGAACCAGCCCAGCGATACCGGCACGGCCGGCCAGCGCTGCGCCTTGAACCTGGCGGGCATCGACAAGCAGGCTATCTCGCGCGGCGATTGGATCGCGGATGCGCGTTGCTTCCTGCCGTCGCGCCATGTCGATGTGGCGCTGACCCTGCTGCCGTCGGCCGACGCGCCCTTGCGGGCTTGGGCGCCTTTGCACGTGCACATCGGCGCCGCGCGCCAAGTGGCGCACGTGGTGCCGCTGAGCGCGGAGACGTTGGCGCCGGGGCAATCGGGCTGGGTGCAACTGGTGTTCGACGAGCCTGTGTGCGCCATGCCCGGCGACCGCTACATCGTGCGCAATGCCCAGGCCACCCGCACGGTGGGTGGCGGCCGCGTGCTGGATCCCAACGCACCGGACCGCAAACGTCGCGCGGCGGCGCGCATGCAGGGCTTGCAGGCGCTGTGCGACATGCTGGACGGCGGCGGGCTGGCCCCAGTGTTGGCGCATGCGCCATTGGGCTTGGACGAGGGGGCCTTGCAACGCCTGACCGGCAAGCCTGTGCAAGACATCGACGCCCCGCACGGGGCCTTGTGGATCGAGTCGCGCCACGCGCAAGGCCCGCGCACGCTGATCGGGTCAGCCCATTGGGATGCGCTGCTTGGCCGCGTGGAACAGGCGCTGGCGACCTTTCATCAAAGTGCGCCGGACGAACCCGGTCCGGACAGCGCGCGCCTGCGCCGCATGGCCATGCCGGTTGGGTCGGATGCCTTGTGGACGGCGGTGCTGGATCATCTGCAACGCGATGGGCGGGTGGCGCGCAACGGCCCCTGGCTGCATCTGCCGTCGCACACGGCTACGCTTGCCGACGAGGAAAGCGCGCTGGCGCAGCGCTTGTTGCCGCTGCTGGATGCCGGTGCTTTTGATCCGCCTTGGGTGCGGGACCTGGCGCGCATGCAAAGCGAACCCGAAGAGCGCGTGCGGCAACTGTTGCGCAAGTTGCTGCGGCGCGGAGAGGTTGCGCAGGTGGTGAAGGACTTGTTCTATCACCGTGACCAGGTGCGCGTGCTGGCGCGTCTGGCCGCCGAGCTGGCCGCTCAGCCCCCTGGCCTGAACGCGGCGGTGTTCCGCGACCGCACGGGGCTGGGGCGCAAGCGCGCCATCCAGATCCTGGAATTCTTCGACCGCGTCGGCTATACCCGACGCGTGCGGGATATGCACGTCCTGCGCGGGGAAAGCGCGTATGCGGGGATGCAAGAGCCGACGCAAGAGGCGATGCAAAACCCGATGCAAGAGTCCAGGCAAGAGGCGACGTAAAACCCGCCGCAGCCGGTATCATAGGCAGTCCGCCACGGAAGGCATCCGTGCCCGGCGGCACGGCTGGGCTTCAAACCCAGTTGGGGGCGTCAGACGTTCCCAGGTAGGTTCGACTCCTGCTGCCTTCCGCCAACTTTCTGTATTGCGCTCCAGTCTTCCGTTTGCGCCCTAGCTGCGCAGCATCCGGGTCACCACGCCCGTGATGCGAGTCGACGTCCAATCCAGTTCGCCCAGATGCCAATACTTGACTGATCCGCCGCGATCCACCAGGTAGTTGGCCGGCAGGCCAATCGCCTGCCACTGCTTCGACACCATGCTGTTGCGGTCATGCAGCACCGTGCCGGCCACGGGCCACTTCGCCAGAAAGGTCGAGATCTTGCCCAAGGCTTCGCCCACATTCACCGCGACCAGGCGCAGGCCTTCTTCGCGATGCCGTTTCGCCATGGCCGACATCAGCGGGATCTCGTCGCGGCAGGGCTCGCACCACGTCGTCCAGAAGCTGACGACGACCACGTTGCCGCGCCAGGCCGACAGCTTCTGTTCGCGTCCCTTCAGGTCGGGCAGCACCAGCGCGGGCGTGGGCGCGGTCCACGGCGCCCAGTCCGGGCCGGTGGCGGTTTTCAGGGCAGAGTCGTTGGCGGCTTGAACCCATGACGGCAGCGCCGCCAACGACAGGCCGGATTGAAGCAGGCGGCGGCGGCTGATCAAGGCGGCGTCCTTCGCAAGGTCAAATAGACACGGGCCTTGAACGGATTTGATAGCGGAAGCCATCGGGGTCCAGGCTGTCCAGACGGCCGGCGCTGGTTTCTCCGTTGGGATACATCAGGAACGGCACGGGCTCATGGGCCGAGCCGGGCAGCACGACGTCGTGGCCGTGGTTGTACGCCACCCAGTTCATTTCCCAGGCGCCAAACAGCATGACGCGCGCCGCGCGCACCTTGCCGTCGGTCAAGGACAATTCGCCGGGCGGCTCTTCCAGCATTACCTTGCGCACATCGGCCGGGTCGACCGGCACCCAGCCGTAGCCGGCGGCATAGAACTCGGCGCGGCAGTGCTGCGCTTTCGTGATGTCGCCCGCCTTGCCCAAGCTCTTGTAGCCCAGCTCGGAATTGGCCACGCGCACCCCGTAAGCATCACGCGCGGGGATGCCCGCGGCGCGCGCCAACGCCACGAACAGCGCGTTGATGTCGGCGCACTTGCCGTTCAAGTCGTTGGCGGTCAGCATGTAGCGCACATCGCCCACGCCGCAGCCGCGCGTTGATGCGGTGCGGCACGTGTTTTCGACGACCCAGTCGTAGATGGCACGGGCGCGCGCCAGGTCGCCCTGATGGCCGCGTGTGATCTGGTCGGCGGTGGTCTTGACGATGCCGTCGGTGGGCAGCAGCGCCGTGGGTTTCACGAATTCGCGTAGCACCGCCGGGTCTTCAAGCACGGCGTTGGCGGGGGGCGGCTGCGTCAGGTCCACGCGGCGGTTGCGGGTTTGCAAACGGCTGGTCACCGTCACGCTGCGCGGCGCCTGGGCGTCCGGCCATTGCACGGCCAGCATCTGCACGTCGTAGCCGGGTGTACGCGTCAACTGCGCGGTGCCGCCGCCGCTGACGTTCCACGTGGTCGTCACGCCGCGCTGATAGTCCGTGTCGGTGGCGTAGGGCACCGGAATCCAGAGGCGCGTGTGCGCGCCGGGGTCGGTCACGCTGATATCGGTAGTGAGTTCAAAGCCGCGCCAGCCTGCCGTGACGGGCGCCTGCTGCGCGCGCAAGGCCTGTGGCAAGGCGGTGGTGGTGGCGCACAATGCACCGGAGAAACGGAGAAAGTGTCGGCGATCCATAAAGCCCTCACGCACGGTGAAGATTGGCTGTCGGTGCGCCCGGGGCCGGGCGGCCGTCCGTTGCTGCTGAAGTCGAGCATACTGCGGCATTACCTGCCGCCGAAACATCATAGGGCCAACGGCGGGCGCGGTGCTATCCTTTTTTGATTGATCCCCGGAGACTGAAATGACCCAGGAAGTAGCGTCCGCGGCAGTGCCGCGTCTGACTTCGCTGTCGCACGGCGGCGGCTGTGGCTGCAAGATCGCGCCGGGCGTGCTGTCCGAATTGCTCAAGCGTTTCGGCCCGGCCGCAAGCTATCCCAACCTGATGGTCGGCACCGAGACCGCCGACGACGCGGCGGTCTACCGGCTCAATGACGAGCAGGCGCTTATCGCCACCACCGATTTCTTCATGCCCATCGTGGACGACCCGCATGACTTCGGCCGCATCGCGGCCACCAACGCGCTGTCGGACGTGTACGCCATGGGCGGCACGCCCATCATGGCGTTGGCCATCGTGGGCATGCCGATCAACGTGCTGCCGCACAGCGTCATTGCCGAGATCTTGCGCGGTGGTGAATCGGTTTGCGCGGAAGCGGGCATTCCGGTGGCGGGCGGGCACAGCATTGATTCGGTCGAGCCCATCTACGGCCTGGCGGTGATGGGGCTGGTGCACCCCAGCCGCGTCAAGCGCAACGCCGATGCGCGCGCGGGCGATGTGCTGATCCTGGGTAAGGCGCTGGGCGTGGGCATCTTGTCGGCCGCGCTGAAAAAGAACCGCCTGGACGACGCCGGCTACCGCGTCATGATCGACACGACCACTCGGCTGAACCGGCCTGGCGCCGCCTTGGCGGCAATGGACGGCGTGCACGCGGTCACCGATGTCACCGGTTTTGGCCTGGCGGGCCACGCGCTGGAAATGGCGCGCGGCGCGAATCTGACGGCGCGGCTGCGCCTGGACGCGCTGCCGTGGCTGCCGGGGGTGGAAGCCTTTGCGGCGGACGGCGTGATTACCGGCGCATCCGGCCGCAACTGGGCGTCTTATGGTGAATCCGTGCGGTTGGGGGCCAACGTAAGCGACACGCAACGCGCCTTGCTGACCGATCCGCAAACCTCCGGCGGGCTGCTGGTGTCGTGCGCGCCGGAAGCGGCCGATGCGGTGCTGGCGCTGTTTCACAGCCAGGGGTTCGTCGACGCCACGGTGATCGGCGAGATGGTCGAAGGCGACGCGCGGGTGCAGGTGGGCTGAGCGGGTGGGCTGAGCGGGTAGGCTGATCGAACCCGGGCCGCTTCGCGCATGCCCGCGTTGTCTCAAGCCCGCAGATCTTGCGCGGTACTCGCGGCCTGCTCGATCAGCCATTGGGCCACCACATCGGCATCCGGCGTGCTGCGGCGTGTGTTGCGCACCAGCCAGTAGGCAAGTTCGGTGGCGCGGGCGGGCTGGCCGCCCACCGCTTGCAACCGGCCATCGGCCAGCATGGGCGCAACCAATGCCAGCCTGCCCAGCGCAATGCCATGGCCGGCCAGCGCCGCCAGCACAATCTGGTCGTACTGGTTAAAGCGCAGCATGCCCCGGGCGCGCGTGCGGCCCAGGCCACGCGCGCTCAACCATTCCGACCATTGCAGCCACGGCCGCGTGGGGTCATCGAATTCCAGCAAGACATGGCGTTGCAGCGCGCGCGCATCCAGCTCGCGCACATTGAGCAAGGGGTGGGCCACCGGCACCACCGTTTCGCCGAACAGCCACGCGGCGGCGTCCGGCACCTTGTCGCGCTCGCTGTAGCGAATGGCGATGTCCACGCTTTCACGGTCGATGTCGATCAGGCGGTTGTCGGCCGCCACGCGCACGTCGATATGGGGATGCGCCGCCTGAAAATCCCCCAGGCGCGGCAGCAGCCACAACGAGGCCACGCCGATGGTGGTGGTAACGGTGACCGGCGTGCGCCGCTCGGGCGCGCGCAATTGTTCGGTCAGGTCACCCAGTTGGCTAAGCCACACGTCGGCCATGCGGAACAGTTGCGCGCCTTCGGACGTGAACGACACACTGCGAAACCCGCGTACCAGCAAGGGCACCCCCAGGTGTTCTTCCAGCGCGCGAATCTGGCGGCTGACGGCGGATTGCGTCACGTGCAGATCCTGCGCGGCCAGGGTGATGCTCATGCGACGGCCCACGGCGACAAAGCCACGGACCAGGTCCAGCGGAGGGAGCTTGGCAAGCGGATATGGCATTCGTAAAACTCATGCGTGTCGGGCGGAAAAGTCGCTTGAGCAATAGTACGCCGCTAGCGTTCAATGGGAACCATGCGATAGGCGGAGGGGAATATCCCTGACGCCTGACGTGATCGCCGCCGACGCGGCCAGGGGGGTGCCATGATCCAGTTACGCTGCACCACGGGAATGTCATGCCGTTTGGACTCTCTTACCGTCGACAGCGATCGCGATGTCGTGCTCAGCGGCCTGCCGGATGCGCAGGTCGCGCTACTTTCCCTGCCGGAGTCCCCCGAATGACCGCGCCTTTGCCCGATGGTCCCCGCATGCAGATGTGGTTCGATTTTGCCAGCCCGTACAGCTATCTGGCGATCGAGCGTGTACAGGCCCTGGCGCAAGACGCCGGCGTGCGGGTGGACCTGCGCCCCTTCCTGCTGGGGCCGATTTTCCAGGCGCAGGGCTGGAACGATTCGCCGTTCCGGCTGTTTCCGGGCAAGGGCGCGTACATGATGCGCGACATCGCGCGCCTGGCCGACAAGTACGGCGTGGTCTACAAGCGTCCGCGCCTGTTTCCCCGCATGAGCGTGCTGCCGGCCCGCATCGCGCTGCTGGGCCAGGACGAGCCCTGGTGCCGGGATTTCTGCGTGGCCGTGTTTCGCGCCAACTTCCAGCATGACGAGGACATCCAGTCCGAAGACGTGGTGCACGGTTTGCTGAACGGCCTGTCGCTGGACGCCGATGCGCTGATCGCGCGCGCCAAGTCCGAAGCCGCCAAGGAAGCGTTGCGTCGCCAGGTGGACCGGGCGCGCGACCTGGGCCTGTTCGGCGCGCCCACGTTTTTTGTGGGCGATGAAATGTTCTGGGGCAATGACCGGCTTGAAGACGCGCTGGACTGGGCGCGTCGCGGGCAGGCCTGATGCGTCAGCCGGGTTTTCCAGCCCGGATCGCCGGCCCGGGGTTACAGCCCGGATTTACAGCCCCGACTCGCAGCCTTTGCCCGCGCGCTATCCCTTCGTCACGGGCGCCACGCGCGCCCATTCGTCGTCCGAATACAGCCGTGAGCGCAGCAAAAAGCGTTTGCCTTCCGCACTGTCCAGCGAAAACGCGCCGCCGCGTCCGGGCACGGCATCGATGATGAGCTGGGTGTGTTCCCAGTACGCGAACTGGTCCTCGCCCATGTAGAACGGGCAGCCTTCAAGTTGGCCCAGCAACACGTCCGACCCGCCCACCATGAATTCGCCTTGCGCGTAGCACATGGGGGAACTGCCATCGCAGCACCCGCCGGATTGGTGGAACATCAGCTGGCCGTGCTTGGCACGCAGCGTGTCGATCAACTCGCGCGCCGCATCGGTGGCAACCACGCGCGGGGTGGGTTCATCCATGGTGTTTTCCTTGTCGCTTGCCTAGTGGCATGACCTGGCGGCAAATACGCGCACCGGACCCGATGGCCCGGTGCGCCTGTCGCGGCGTGACGCTCAGAAGAAACCCAGCTTCTTCGGCGAATAGCTCACCAGCAGGTTCTTCGTCTGCTGGTAGTGGTTGAGCATCATCTTGTGATTCTCACGCCCGATGCCCGACTGCTTGTATCCCCCAAACGCCGCATGCGCGGGATAAGCGTGATAGCAGTTGGTCCACACGCGGCCGGCCTTGATGGCGCGCCCCATCCGATAGCAGGTGTTGGCGTCGCGCGACCACACGCCCGCGCCCAGGCCATAGAGCGTGTCGTTGGCCAGCGCCAGCGCGTCGTCGGCATCCTTGAACGTCGTCACCGCGACGACCGGGCCGAAGATTTCTTCCTGGAAGACGCGCATCTTGTTGTGGCCCTTGAAGACCGTGGGCTGCACGTAGTAGCCGCCTTCCAGAGCGCCTTGCATCTGCGCCCGCGATCCGCCCGCCAGCACGTCGGCGCCTTCCTGCTTGCCGATGTCCAGGTACGAAAGAATCTTCTCCAACTGTTCGGTGGACGCCTGCGCGCCTAGCATCGTGTCGCCATCCAGGGGGTTGCCCTGCTTGATCTCGGCCACGCGCTTCAAGGCGCGTTCCATGAACTTGTCGTAGAGCGATTCCTGGATCAGCGCGCGGCTGGGGCAGGTGCACACTTCGCCCTGGTTCAGCGCAAACATCACGAAGCCTTCCACGGCCTTGTCCAGGAAGTCGTCGTCTTGCGCCGCCACGTCGGCAAAGAAGATGTTGGGCGACTTGCCGCCCAGTTCCAGCGTGACCGGAATGATGTTCTGCGAGGCGTACTGCATGATCAGCCGGCCGGTGGTGGTTTCCCCGGTGAAGGCGATCTTGGCGATGCGCTTGCTGGAGGCCAGCGGCTTGCCGGCTTCAAGGCCAAAACCCGTCACCACGTTCAGCACGCCCGGGGGCAGGATGTCGCCAATCAGTTCCATCAGCAGCAGGATACCCAGCGGCGTTTGCTCGGCGGGCTTGAGCACCACGCAGTTGCCGGCGGCCAGCGCGGGCGCCAGCTTCCACGCCGCCATCAGAATGGGGAAGTTCCACGGGATGATCTGTCCCACCACGCCCAGCGGCTCGTTGAAGTGGTAGGCCACCGTGTCGCTATCGATTTCCGACAGCCCGCCTTCCTGGCTACGGATGCACGAGGCGAAGTAGCGGAAGTGGTCGATGGCCAGCGGGATGTCGGCGGCGCGGGCCTCGCGGATCGGCTTGCCGTTGTCCCAGGTTTCGGCGGTGGCCAGGCGTTCCAGGTTGGCTTCCATGACGTCGGCAATCTGCATCAGCATGCGCGCGCGTTCGGCGGCCGGGGTCGAACCCCATTTCGGCGCGGCGCGGTGCGCGGCGTCCAGCGCCAGCTCGATGTCGCGGTCCTTCGAGCGCGCGTTGCGCGTCAACACCTGGCCGGTCACCGGCGTCACGTTGTCGAAGTATTCGCCGTCGGCGGGCTTCTGCCATTTGCCGTCGATGAAGTTGTCGTACTGCGTCTTGAGGTCCAGGCGCGTGCCGTACGTGTCCGGGGTGATGCGGGTCGCGATGTCCATGCTTGTCTCCGATATTGTTGGGATAGTGGCAGTGGGCTGCCTGCTTCCTTTCAAGCAAGGAGCATGCCAACGTTGGGGCTTCCCCGCTGGACAGTCCGGGCCCCAGCGTGCGAAAGTTGATTTCGACGCGCCCCGACGGGCGTGCACGATTTTTGCCCTTTCAAGATGACGTTTTTTGCGACGTTGTCGCGGAACAGGTGTCGCAGAACACCCGTCCAAGGAGACATGCATGGCCAGTCAATCCCGTCAGCACGCGCTGACGCAAGCGCGCCTGCTGTTCAACCAGCAGGGGGCGGTGCCCGGCGGCATCGTCGCTGAACCCATCCTGCGATCCTGGCGGCGTTGCGCCGACCTGGGCTTTGACATGCGTGGCGTGCGCCGCGCTGAGCTCATGACGCAGGGCGAACTGCGCGAGGCCCAGCAGCGCAACGAAGCGCTGCGCCGCCTGTCTGAACCCGCCATGTCCTACCTGCGCCGCCAGGCCGGCGGCAATGGCAATCTGGTGATCTTGTCGGACGCGCAAGGGCTGGTGCTGGATAGCGATGGCGATACGGGATTCGCCAGCCGCGCGTCCCGCGTGGCCTTGATGCCCGGCGCGCCGTGGGACGAGGCCGCGGCCGGCACCAACGCCATCGGCACCGCGCTGGTCGAAGGCCGGCCCATCGCCGTGCATGGCGCGGAACATTACTTCGAACCCAATCGCATCCTGACCTGCGCGGCCGTGCCCATCACTGACAGTGAAGGGCGCATGCTGGGGGTGCTGGACCTGTCCAGCCAGGCGCGCGAGGTTCGGCCGGATGTGCTGGCCCTGGTGCGCGCGGCCGTGGATGTGATCGAGCATCGGCTGTTCGAACAAGCCTACGAGCATTACGCCGTGCTGCGCCTGCATGCCGATGCGTCCGCCCTGGGCGCGCCGGGTGAGGGCTTGCTGGCGTTTCAGGGGGATGTGTTGATCGGCGCGAACCGCCGCGCCTTGCAGGCCTTGGGCCTGGCCGCGACCGCCCTGGGCGTGTACCGCTACGCCGATGTGTTCGACGGCGAACTGGAACGCTGCCCCGACGCGGCCGGCCGCGTGCAGGCGCGCGCCGGTACGAGCTACCACGCACGCTTGCGCCTGCCGCGTTCGCGTCCGCCGCGACCGGTAGCGCCCGCCTTACCGCTTGGCGAGTCGCCCACGGAGGCCAAGCGCCCCGTGGCGCCCAGCTTTGACGCGGCCACACTGGGCGCATTGGCGCGGGCCGTGCATCTATCGGACGCGGGCATATCGATTTTGCTGCAAGGCGAAACCGGCGTGGGCAAGGAAGTGTTCGCCCGCGAATTGCATGCGCGCGGCAAGCGCGCGGCGGGGCCGTTCGTGGCCGTCAATTGCGCGGCGCTGCCCGAAAGCCTGATCGAATCCGAACTGTTTGGCTACGAGGACGGCGCCTTTACCGGCGCGCGGCGCCAGGGCAGCAAGGGCTTGCTGCGCCAGGCGCATGGCGGGGTGCTGTTCCTGGATGAAATCGGCGATATGCCGTTGCTGCTGCAATCGCGTTTGCTGCGGGTGTTGCAGACGCGCGAAGTGTCGCCGCTGGGCGCGGCACGGCCGGTGCCGGTGGATTTTGCGCTGGTGTGCGCCACCCATCGCCCGCTGGCGCATGACGGGGCGGATGCGCCGGTGCGCCCCGACCTGTACTTCCGCATCGCCGAATACACGGTCACGCTGGAACCGCTGCGCGCCCGCGCCGACCGCCTGGAATTGCTGCGGGGGCTATGGGCGGCGCAAGGTCCCGGGCCGATGCTGCCGCCGCACATCGAAGCGCTGTTGGCAGCGTATTCCTGGCCGGGCAACTACCGCCAGTTGGCGGCGGTGCTGCGCAACATGCATGTGTTGGCGGGCCCGTCGGGCGTGGTGGATGCCGACATGTTGCCGGCCGAGTTGTTGCAGGCCAAGGGGTTGCCGCCTGGTTTGCTGCCCACGACCGGTTTGTTGCCAACCGATGTGCAGCCAACCCGGGACGCGCGCCACGCCGCCGACGCGGCGGCTGCCGCTGACAGCGGCATGGAAGATCTGCAATCGATCACGGACACGGCGATCCGCGACGCGCTGGCCGCGCACGGCGGCAATGTCAGCCGCGCGGCGCGGGCCTTGGGTGTGCACCGCAGCACGGTGTACCGGCGCGCGGGCGGGCTGGGTTTGGCGCGATCGCCAGGCCGCTGAGCTCTCGGCCCTCGACCTCGCGCCCGCTGACCTCTCGGCCCCGGCCCACCACCCGATGATGCTTCAGTGCATCAGGCGGGCGAGTTCCGTGCCCGGATCCTTGGCGCGCATGAAGGCTTCGCCCACCAGGAAGGCGTTGACCTGGTGGTCGCGCATCAGCTTGACGTCTTCCGGCTTGAGGATGCCGCTTTCCGTGACGACGCGTTTGCCGGCCGGAATGTTGGGCAGCAGGTCCAGCGTGTTCTTCAGGCTGGTTTCGAAGGTGCGCAGGTTGCGGTTGTTGATGCCCAAAAGCGGCGTCTTCATCGTCAGCGCCACGTCCAGTTCACGGGCGTCATGCACTTCCACCAGCACGTCCATGCCCAGTTCCATCGCCAGCGTTTCGTAGTCGCGCAATTGCGACGGCGTCAACGCGGCCACGATCAGCAGCACGCAGTCGGCGCCCATCGCGCGCGCGGCGATGATCTGGTAGGAGTCGATCACGAAGTCCTTGCGCAGCACGGGCAGCGAGCAGGCCGCGCGCGCCTGGCGCAGGTGGTCGTGCGAACCCTGGAAGAACTGCACGTCGGTCAGCACCGACAGGCAGGCCGCGCCATGCACGGCATAGGACGACGCAATTTCCGCGGGGGCGAAGGTCTCGCGCAGCACGCCCTTGGACGGCGATGCTTTCTTGATTTCAGCGATGACGCCGGCCTTGCCCTGCGAGATCTTGTCTTCGATGGCTTGCGCGAAGCCGCGCACGTCCTGGCGAGCCTGCGCTTCGCGCAGGACTTCGGCTTCGCTGCGCATCTGGCGAGCGGCGGCGACTTCCTCGACCTTGACGGCGAGGATCTTCGCGAGAATATCGTTCATTTCTGGAATTTCCGGGTATATGCGCAGAATTCTTCCAGCTTGGCTCGCGCCGCGCCGGTGGCGATCAGTTCAAATGCTAGCGCTAAGGCTTCGGGAATGGAATCGGCTTTATTGCCGGCGTAGATGGCAAGTCCTGCATTCAGGGCGACGATGTCGCGGGCCGTGCCCTCGACATTTTCCAGCGCCTCGATGACAAGTTCGCGTGACTGCTCGCGATTGGACACCTTGATAGACCGATTGGACATCATGGATAGCCCGTAGTCCTCGGGGTGGATTTCATATTCCCGTATTTGACCATCTTTCAATTCACCGACCAGCGTGGCCCCGCCCAGCGACGCTTCGTCCATGCCGTCCTTGCCGTGCACGACCAGCACGTGGCGCGATCCCAGCCGTTCCAGCACGCGCACCTGGATGCCGACGAGGTCGGGGTGGAACACGCCCATCAGCTGGTTGCCGGCGCCGGCCGGGTTGGTGAGCGGCCCCAGGATGTTGAAGATGGTGCGCACGGCCAGT
>Ga0160437_1000571_pt1 | contig 18586 bp, 14 predicted proteins | sample HID1975I_E0MG_FD_108227 | JGI IMG/M metagenome (GOLD analysis project Ga0160437, IMG submission 108227) | Enriched soil microbial communities from UW Madison campus, WI, USA - HID1975I_E0 MG | ecosystem: Environmental > Terrestrial > Soil > Unclassified | place: USA: Madison, Wisconsin... | reverse complement strand
GCGGTAACGGAAGAATCCACGCCACCTGACAAGCCCAGAATCACTTTGTCATTGCCCACTTGTTCACGCAGGCGAACAATCGCATCTTCGATGATTTTTGCCGGAGTCCACAGTGCTTCGCAGCCGCAGATATCCAGAACAAAACGTTCCAGCAAACGCTGGCCCTGACGGGTATGGGTCACTTCCGGGTGGAACTGCACACCATAGAAACGTTTTTCTTCGTTCGCCATAATCGCGAACGGGCATGTTTCGGTGCTGGCAACGGTCACGAAGTCTGAAGGGATCGCGGTGACTTTATCGCCGTGGCTCATCCAGACATCGAGCAGCGGTTTGCCATCTGCACTCAGGGAATCTTCGATACCGCGAACCAGTGCGCTGTCTGTTTTAACTTCGACCTGCGCGTAACCAAATTCACGTTCGTTAGAACCCTCAACGTGGCCGCCAAGCTGCATCGCCATGGTCTGCATGCCGTAGCACACGCCAAATACTGGCACACCTGCGGTGAAGACATATTCAGGCGCACGTGGGCTGTTATGTTCAGTGGTACTTTCCGGGCCACCAGAAAGGATGATACCGCTTGGGTTGAAATCACGAATCTGTGCTTCAGTGACATCCCATGCCCACAGCTCACAGTAAACGCCCAATTCACGCACACGACGCGCAACGAGTTGAGTGTACTGAGAACCGAAATCAAGGATAAGTATGCGATGTTTATGGATATTTTCCGTCATTGAGGCTAATTCCGAGGCAAGTGAAACAAAATAAAAACACCCGGCATAAAGCCGGGCGCAGAAATTTTAAGAACCCATACGGTAGTTCGGGGACTCTTTAGTAATCGTCACATCGTGAACGTGACTTTCCTGAATGCCCGCACCGCTGATGCGTACAAATTCCGCTTTGGTACGCAGCTCGTCGATAGTACCACAGCCGGTCAGACCCATGCAGGAACGCAGGCCACCCATTTGCTGGTGAACGATCTCTTTCAGGTGGCCTTTGTAAGCCACGCGGCCTTCGATACCTTCCGGCACCAGTTTGTCCGCTGCGTTGTCAGTCTGGAAGTAACGGTCTGAAGAACCTTTAGACATCGCGCCCAGGGAACCCATACCGCGGTAGGATTTGAAAGAACGGCCCTGGTAAAGTTCGATTTCACCTGGAGATTCTTCAGTCCCTGCCAACATACCGCCAACCATCACCGCAGAAGCGCCTGCTGCGATAGCTTTCGCAATATCGCCGGAGAAACGGATACCACCGTCAGCAATAACCGGGATGCCGGTACCTTCCAGCGCTTCAACTGCGTCAGCAACCGCAGTGATTTGCGGAACGCCCACGCCGGTAACGATACGAGTGGTACAGATGGAGCCTGGACCGATACCGACTTTAACCGCACTCACACCAGCGTCAGCCAGCGCGCGAGCGCCGTTCGCCGTAGCCACGTTGCCGCCAATGATTTGCAGGTCAGGATATTTAGCGCGAGTTTCACGAATACGTTGCAGAACGCCTTCGGAGTGACCGTGAGAGGAGTCAATCAGCAAAACATCGACACCAGCGGCTACCAGAGCGTCGATACGCTCTTCGTTGCCCGCACCTGCGCCAACGGCAGCCCCAACACGCAGACGGCCCTGGTCGTCTTTACAGGCGTTAGGTTTACGTTCTGCTTTCTGGAAGTCTTTTACGGTAATCATGCCCTGCAGGTGGAAGTTGCCATCGACAACCAATGCCTTCTCAACGCGTTTTTCGTGCATTTTAGACAGCACAACATCACGCGCTTCGCCTTCTTTCACGGTAACCAGACGCTCTTTCGGGGTCATGTACACGCTGACAGGCTGGTTTAAGTCAGTGACGAAGCGAACGTCACGACCGGTGATAATACCGACCAGTTCGTTGGCTTCAGTGACAACAGGATAACCCGCGAAACCATTACGTGCGGTGAGTTCTTTAACTTCGTGCAGAGTGGTTGTCGGCAGCACGGTCTGTGGGTCAGTCACAACGCCACTTTCGTGTTTTTTCACGCGTTTGACTTCTTCAGCCTGGCGCTCAATCGACATATTTTTGTGGATGAAACCAAGTCCACCTTCCTGAGCCAAAGAAATGGCCAGACGGGCTTCCGTTACGGTATCCATGGCTGCGGACAGCATAGGGATATTCAAACGAATAGTTTTGGTCAACTGGGTGCTGAGATCGGCCGTGTTAGGCAGAACTGTAGAGTGAGCTGGAACGAGGAGAACGTCATCAAACGTCAGTGCTTCTTTAGCGATTCGTAGCATGGCAATATCTCAACCTGGGGTGAATGAGAACAGATAAAATATTGCCGCGGCATTATACAGAGCGGAATCGATTGCATCCACACTTTTTTAAGAAAACTCCTTGCCTAGGAGAATACGAAAGGTACTATTGACCGAATAACTTGCTGATTTAGAATTTGATCCAGGTCACATGCCAACGATAAATACTCCATCAATTTTTACCGTCAGCCGTCTGAATCAGACGGTTAGAATGCTGCTGGAACAAGAGATGGGGCAAGTCTGGATCAGCGGTGAAATTTCCAACTTCACCCAACCGGCTTCCGGTCACTGGTACTTCACGCTCAAAGACGATACCGCACAAATTCGTGGTGCGATGTTCCGTAACAGCAATCGTCGCGTCACCTTCCGTCCGCAGCATGGGCAGCAGGTTTTGGTGCGTGCGACTCTGACGTTGTACGAGCCACGCGGTGATTACCAGATTATCGTTGAAAGCATGCAACCGGCGGGCGAAGGTTTGTTGCAGCAGCAATACGAAGAGCTGAAACAACGCCTCACCGCTGAAGGGTTGTTTGAACAAATCCATAAGCAGCCGTTACCAACACCGGCACACCAGGTCGGCGTCATTACCTCAAAAACCGGTGCCGCGCTGCATGACATTTTGCACGTGCTCAAACGCCGCGACCCTTCCCTGCCGGTAATTATTTATCCGACCGCTGTTCAGGGCGTTGATGCGCCGATGCAAATCGTACGCGCTATTGAGCTGGCAAACGTGCGCAAAGAGTGTGACGTGCTGATTGTCGGGCGCGGCGGCGGCTCGCTGGAAGATTTATGGAGCTTTAACGATGAGCGCGTTGTCAGGGCTATCTTCGCAAGCAAGATCCCGATCGTTAGCGCCGTAGGGCATGAAACTGACGTCACGATCGCCGATTTTGTCGCAGATGTTCGCGCGCCAACGCCTTCAGCCGCAGCGGAGATTGTCAGCCGTAATCAGCTCGAATTACTGCGCCAGTTGCAGTCATCGCAGCAGCGTATGGAAATGGCGATGGACTATTATCTCGCCCAACGCACGCAGCGTTTCACGCGCTTACAACATCGCCTGCAACAACAACATCCGCAACTGCGCCTGGCTCGCCAGCAAACAACGCTTGAGCGTTTACAGCAGCGTTTGACCGTGGCGATGGACGCAAAACTGCGCCGCAGTTCGCAACAGCAGCAGCGCCTGATGCAGCGTTTGAACCAGCAACAACCACAAGCTCGAATTCATCGCGCCCAGACTCGTTTACAGCAGTTGGAATATCGTTTATCGCAGGTGGTCACGGCGCGTCTTAGCCAGACTCGCCAACGCTTCGGCACGGCTATCGCACAGCTTGAAGCGGTCAGTCCGCTGGCGACCCTGGCGCGTGGTTATAGCGTCACAACGGCGACAGATGGCAAAGTGCTGAAGAAAACCAAACAGGTTAATTCTGGGGATACGCTAACAACGCGTCTGGAAGATGGCTGGGTGGAAAGCCAGGTCACCGGCATTACACCGGTGAAGCCTGTACGCAAGCGTAAAACGGCGGCGAAAAGCTAAAACTTATTCGACAACAGGCACGAACTCGACGCGTTTCTTCGAGATCAAACCATGTCCATTCTGGCAAAAATAATCCACCGCACCGCAGGCTTTTAAAACTTCCAGCGGCTTGTGGCAATCCGGGCAGCGAGCCTCAAGACGAAAATCCTGTTTGCAGGCTTCACATTGCGCGCCTGTATCGGTTGGCTGGAGCGGGTTTTCACACACCGGGCATTTCGTTTCCATAATTACTCCTTTCAGTTCTACAACTCTATTCATCTTTTGTTGTACCCAGATGGAAACCTAAGCGCAAACCGATGGAATCGGAACACAACTGCATTTTTATTATTCGCCGGGAAGGTTTATTCCAAATATCGTCATTCGCATGCTGAGAATTATAGTTCCTCAATGCTTTCTCAAAATGATTCTCGCAACAGCCAGGGACTATCGACCAGCACTTTCTCTCGGTGGCTGTCGCCGTTGATGATGTGCAATGTACTTAAGCGCCCAATCTCATAGTGCGGTAGCTGGACAGTGGATAGCGGGGGGATAAACAAATTCCCGATCCCTACGAGGTTATCGTACCCAAGAACAGCAATATCCTGTGGGATTCGGATCCCTTGTGTCAACAGCGTCTGATATACCATAAATGCAATACGGTCATTGCCACAGATAACCGAATCAAATTGCGGTTGCCCCTGATGGATATGCGCCAGCAGAATGTCCGGAATATCACGGTAGTGCTCGTCACCATATTGCATATAGCAGTGCTCAAGCGTATCGGGATTGATATTGGCTTCACGGCAAGCGCGATCAAGCCCCCGACAGCGGCGAAGCGTCGCCAGATGGTTGGCAGGTAAATGCAAGCAGAGAGGGCGACGATACCCCGCCGCTAATAGCGCCTGCACTGCGGTATACTGCCCTTGTTCATCGTTAGGAATATAGCTGGCAACCAGTTCTCCCTTGTTCTCGCAATTGGCGAGTACAAGGGGGTGCTTCAGCAACCTGGGGGAGATGCTCACTTCGCGCAGCCCCATGGTGGTGAAAATAATCCCCCCAGGCCGGTGCGCGAGTAGCAGATCGACAATATCGTCAGGATTGTCATCAGCAAACATGTTAACCACGAAGCTATTCCAGCCATACGCCCGTGCGGTTTCTTCGATAGACAGCGTAATTTCGACTGAAAAAGGGGTAGTGACTGTATCCAGAGCAAGCACGCCAATTGTTTTATTCCTGGAGCCAACACGGCGCACCTGGCGGGCAGACAGATCCGGCACATAGTTGAGCTGTAAGATAGCCTCCTGCACCCGTGAAAGGGTTTCAGGTTTCACGCGTTTCGGATCATTCAGCACCCGCGACACGGTCATTAGAGATACATTGGCCAGTCTGGCCACATCTTTTAAAGACGCCATAACCTTCCATTAAAAAACTAACGATCCAATCCTGGTTTTGCACTCAATCCAGCAATTTAAGGGTTGTGATCAAACGCGAATTCCCTATTTTAAGCATCGAACCCCAAGGCTATGCAAACCACGATAAAAAATTTGATCTTGATCGCAACATATTAATGTTAACGTTAACTTTTGTGATTAACATCGGTTAACAAGCCAAAATTAAGTGTATATCAAAAATGTTAACGTTACCATTTATGCATACCCTCTTATGAGATTACATAAATGAAAAAACGGCCTTCACGCAGCTACCTGCTGCTCAGCGCTCTGCTGTTCTTTTTCTTTGTGACTTGGTCCTCGTCAAGTTCACTTCTCTCCATTTGGCTTAACCAGGAAGTGGGGCTAAAAGCATCGGAAACCGGCATTATCTTTTCCGTCTTATCCGTTTCCGCGCTCTTCGCTCAGGTTTGTTATGGCTTTATCCAGGATCGACTTGGCCTGCGCAAACATCTGTTATGGTTCATCACCGCCCTGCTGATCCTCTCCGGCCCCGCTTATCTGCTGTTTAGCTATTTGCTGAGCATCAACATTCTGTTGGGGAGCGCGTTCGGTGGTTTATTTATCGGGCTGACATTTAATGGTGGTATCGGCGTTCTGGAGTCTTATACCGAGCGCGTTGCGCGTCAGAGTACCTTTGAGTTTGGACGGGCTCGCATGTGGGGGTCTCTGGGCTGGGCTGTCGCCACGTTTTTTGCCGGGTTACTGTTTAATATCAACCCTGACCTTAACTTCCTGGTGGCCTCTTGCTCAGGGATAATCTTCTTCTGCCTGCTGCTCCGCTTAAAAGTCGCGGCTCCGGCAAGCATGGAGAAACTCGAAATAGGCGCTAAAAAAGTCTCCCTGACAGATGCCCTGCGCTTGCTCACCTTACCGCACTTCTGGGCACTTATCTTCTTTGTGGTCGGAACCTGCATTTACGGCGTATACGACCAGCAATTCCCGGTCTATTTCTCTTCACAGTTCCCGACATTAAGAGAAGGGAACGCGATGTTTGGCTATTTAAACTCCTTCCAGGTCTTTCTAGAGGCAGCAGGCATGTTTTGTGCACCGTGGCTGGTTAACCGCATTGGCGCTAAAAATGGTCTGATATTCGCAGGGATGGTAATGGCGCTGCGCATGATTGCTTCCGGTCTGGTGGAAGGACCCCTGCTGATTTCAATTACCAAACTGCTTCACGCTGTTGAACTGCCGATACTGTTAGTCGCCATTTTTAAATACAACAGTCTAAATTTCGATAAACGCCTGTCCTCCACGATTTATCTGGTGGGATTCGCCTGCACCAGCTCGATTATTGGCTCCGTGTTATCCCCGCTGGCGGGCTTTAGCTATGAGAAATTCGGCTTCGCTCAGTCCTATCTGATCATGGGCATTACGGTGTTCTGCACCACGTTTATTTCCATTTTCCTTTTGCGCTCAAATCAACCCTCATCTGAGCCATCCTTTCTGCAGCAAAACGCTGTTTAATGTACTGAGAGTAAAGACAATGACATCCTTATTAGAACAGGCTGAACAGACGCTTGAAAAAGCACAATCCGCTATCAATCCACGCTGGTATCCGCGGTATCACCTTGCCGCTCGCGCAGGCTGGATGAATGATCCTAACGGCCTGGTGTGGTTTGATGGTTGGTATCACGCGTTTTATCAACATCACCCCTTTTCCCCTCAATGGGGTCCGATGCACTGGGGGCACGCCCGCAGCAAAGATCTGGTGCACTGGGAACATCTACCGGTTGCGCTGGCCCCGGAAGGCCCGGCGGATAAAGACGGCTGTTTCTCCGGCTCCGCCGTGGTGGACGGCGATACGCTGGCGCTGATTTATACCGGACATAAATTTCACGGTTCGGCAGACACCGACGACAATCTCTACCAGGTGCAGTGCCTGGCAAGCAGCTGTGACGGCATCCATTTTGAACGGCATGGCATGGTGATTGATACACCGCCAGGACTGCATCATTTTCGCGATCCGAAGGTGTGGCGCGAAGGTGAGTTCTGGTACATGGTTGTCGGTTCCCGCGTGGAGAATACTGGCCAGGTGCGCCTGTACCGCTCCACCGATCTCCGTGAGTGGCACGACAAAGGTATTTTCGCCGAGGCTGACGAAGGCATGGGTTTTATGTGGGAATGCCCGGATTTCTTTACCCTGGGAGATAAGCGCGTCCTGATGTTCTCCCCACAAGGGATGGCGGCGGAAGGTTATCATCATCGCAACCTCTTCCAGAGTGGCTATTTGCTCGGGGAATGGCAGCCAGGACAACCGTTCACCCATAATGGAGTATTTATTGAGCTGGACCATGGACACGACTTTTATGCTCCGCAAAGTTTCCTGACCCCGGATAACCGCCGCATTGTCATCGGCTGGCTGGCTATGTGGGAATCGCCGATGCCCGAACAGCAGGATGGGTGGGCCGGTATGCTCTCTCTCCCGCGTGAATTAAGCCTTGATGACAATCATCGTGTGAAGATGAAACCCGCTGACGAAGTCACCGCACTGCGCGGCAGCTATTATCCCGCGCCCGTTCGCGGCCTGAATAATCAGAAAGTCCTTGTCACGGCAAATGCCGAAGCGGTCGAGGTGCAGCTGGCATGGGATCTGAGCGCGTCTACGGCTGAACAGTTTGGCATGGCGTTAGGCGACGGGCTGAGAATATACGTCGACAATCAGGCCCAGCGTCTGGTGGTGGAGCGTAGCTATCCGAAATATTCACTTGAAGGGACGCGCAGCATTCCGCTGCCCGCAAACAGCTTACTGTCACTGCGAATATTTATTGATCGCTCATCAGTGGAAGTATTTGTTAACGATGGCGACGCTTGCTTAAGCAGCCGAATTTATCCGCAGCCGGATCAACGCGATATTTCACTGTTTGCGAATCACGGTATTGCCTCATTACAAGATGCCGGATACTGGTCTTTGGATAAATAATCCCACTCAGTTTCGACGTGTTTATTACATTGAAAGCTTTTTATTTCTGCCAGTCTCTGGCTGGCATATTACTGTCTGGAATAATGAGATAGCAAAATGGATGAAATATTAGCACCTCAGCATCGCATTAGAGCGATAAATAAAAAAATATTCGTTTCAAGAAAACAGACACTGGCATTGATACTGTCATTGGTTACATATCCTGCCATTGCTGAAGAAACAACAGAACAGGCAGTAGATTATACAGGAAGCTATGAAAGCTATTTTCAAGATGAATCTGACACCAAAACAACGAGTACATCACTGGCAAAAAAAGAAAATAAGCAATCATCACTTAGCGTTGTTACTGCGGGTAAAGAATCTGAACCCACGGCATCGTCAGTGCCAGTAACATTATCAACTGATAATAAAACAGCTGAAGTGAAAAAAAATAATAACGTAGATAACCCGGAAGATGTCAGCCTATTGCGTTTAAGACAGGAAGACCCGCCGGTTCACTGGAACAGTATTGGTCGCAACATGGAAGTCGGCGGCCTGCACGGAAACATCGGGACTCAGGTAGAAATTGATGATGTTCGCTGGAGTAATAATAAGAAAGACAGCGGAAAATTCAAACTCGCCACCATCCAGGCTTTTTTAAGGCACGATGAATTACCAAACTGGTATTTTGGTTTCTGGAATGCCAGGGAAGATAGTTATAAAGGCCAGTTTAGCAATCAGGACTACAATGGAACCAATACCATCAATGAGATTTTTGTTGGTCATATTGTTGAAACCTGGCGAGGTAATATCGGTACGGAAGTCATGGTCGGTTCCGAAACAGCAACTAAACGCTGGAAGAATAGGTTCAAAGTCTGGCAAGATCTGCGACTGAGCAACAAATGGAGCCTTGCCGGATATGCTTATGGTGAATATCAGCCGCAGGGTAATGAGCCAGGAAATGGCGATCTTGATCAGTATATATTTGAAATTGAACCTGCCATTCAATACCGCGTGAGCTCGGATCTTGGTTTGTATCTTCGACCTTATTATTACTATAACCGTCAGGAGCGTGAAAGCTGGGGCGACATTATTGAAGAAGAATGGAAAGTCACGGCTGGACTCTGGCGAAATTGGTACCCTCTATTAACCTCGCTGTATTTTGGATTCGGTCAGGACAAAATAGATAATGCCAGCAATGCCAAAGAAGTTTTTTATGATGGCCGATATAAATTTATTGGCGGCACCATCAGCTATCCGGTTGTTGGTGAAGTGAGATTATATGGTGAATTCAAAGCGCAATTTACCAAAGAAACCGGACTCTGGACATCTACCGGTCACTCATGGAATCCATTTACCGTGGTTGGCGTGAATTATAACTTCTGACATTCAGGTATAGCATGAAAAAATCAACGTTGGTGGCATTCGTCGCTCTGCTGGCGCTCTCTGTTGGAAATACGACAGTCTGGTCGCAGCCATCTAAAGAAACATTACATAATAAAAGCATTAGTCATATTAATAACTTTTTCCCACGAGTGGAGGGTTCATTTATTGGTGACCCGATGCCTGTTTATAGCGATGGCAAATTTGATATTTTTTATCTTAATGATGTACGCGGTGGTAGCGATGTAGGAGTACACGCAATTCATCTGCTGTCGAGTGCCAACTTATATGATTATCAGAACCATTCGGAAGTGATTCCCTACGTTAACGACGTTGACGATCCTGAACTGCTATTGGGAACCGGCTCGATTATTAAAGTCGGCAATATCTGGCATGCCTGGTACACCGCACATAATGAAAATGTGTTCCCGGTGGAGTCCATTATGCACGCGACCAGTGAAGACCGTCTTCACTGGGTGAAACACCCTCAGGATACGATTCTGCCCGGCGGTAACTATCGGGGTAATGACTTCCGCGATCCCCATATTGTCTGGATTGAAGAAAAGAAAGAATACTGGATGTTAATTACTACCCGCAGCAATGGTCGTGGTGTTATTGCCCGGTACAGCTCAACCGATTTAAAGAACTGGGAAGACCGTGGGGTATTTTTTAATAACGATACTATTACCAGCAACGCAAACCTCGAATGCCCGACGCTTGTGTTCTTCAACGGACGTTGGTATCTCAGCTTTAGCGACCAATGGCCGCTACGCCTGACACAATATCGGGTCGCGGAGAATCCGGACGGGCCGTGGCGGAAAATGGACAATTATGTGGTCGATGGGTCGGGTTTATACGCAGGCAAACTGGCTCTCAAAAACGACCGCTTGTTTGTTTTCGGTTGGATCCCGACCAAAGCGGGAAACCGCGACAGCGGCAACATTGACTGGGCAGGAAATCTGGTAGTTCATGAGCTGACCGCAGATGACAAAGGCCAGCTCAATAGCATCCTCCCCCATGAGCTACTGACGGTCATCGATGACAACCCAGGTCCAGTTACCACCTTAACAAGCAGTAAAACGCTAAAAACGGCAACGCAGTTCGGCTTGTTACAGTCCTCTGTGTACCCACCCCTGCCCAAACGAGGTGAATTAAGCGCAACGGTAGATGTTCCCTCTGCGGGAATGGTCATGAGCTTTGGGCTGACTGACGACAGAGTCAGTGATGCGACGCTCAACGTTGTGTTCAATAAGAGCAAAGGGAAAGTCTACTTTTTTAACGCTCCGCTCGCGTCGATTCATCAGGCCAACGCTGAATCCTGGGTGAATGTTCCGCTCGATGACAAAGTTGAGTTACGTGTTCTGGTTCAAAACTCAATTGCTGTTTTTTACATAAACAATAAAGCGGCATTCAGCACCCGGATGTATTCCATGCAGGAGAAACCATGGAGTATCAGTCTGCCTCAAAACGATAATTTTCACGCAATGCTGAAAATAAAAGAAATGATTTAACGGGATATTATTATGAAAAACCATCATGCCCTGTCTGTTATTTTTGTTCTTCTTTTTCCAGCGCTGGCGAATGCGAGTATGAGCATCATGAAGGATTCATCGGGAAAGGTTATTGCCGTGGATCCGTGGTCATATCTGGATGAGGATGTCATGTGGACCTCAACTCGCTCCTCCAATCCTGCCGGTGGTCGCGTTCACGGCCAGCTTAAAATGAAATATGCCATTGAGGATAATAACTGGCGTAACAGCCATTTCCACAGCGGGAATGATTCACTGACGTTTGTACAAGGGGTAATGCGTCATGATGCATTACCCGGTTGGTATCTGGCGTTCTCTGATGGCAGAACCACCAACTATAACGGCACGTGGGAGAACCAGACTTACATCAGCCAGAATCAGTGGACTCAGTTGATTATCGGCCACGAATATTTCTATAAGCGCCTTCGTTATGGCTGGGATGTTATGGGCGGGAGTGCGTCAATCGACGATCGTTGGCAAGGACGCGCCAAGTTCTTTACCGATTTGCGTGTTACGGACAATTTCTCCTTCTTTAACTACCTGTATCAGCAGATTGACCATCGCCGCAGCGGTGGTTCACAAAATGACCGTGACGTACGTTCATTTCAGATTGAACCAGGGGTGCAATATATTATTAACAACACCACCGGGGTCTGGTTCCGCCAGCAATTTGCTTCTGCCATTTTAGACAGAGCGCAGTGGGGCGATATCGACGAAAAAAGCTGGACCGCTTCATTCGGCGTCTGGCGCAACTGGGGGAAATTATCCACAACACTGAGCGGCGGTTATGGGCATTATAAGAAAAACAATGCGCAGCCTGAAGATGGCGAAGTATTCCAAAATACCCGCAATCGCTTCCTGAAGGTGTCGGTGAATTATCCTTTGACCTCTCGTTTCACAGCATCTGGGGAAGTTACCGGTTCGTTGATAAACCAGAGCGGAAGCTGGGTCACTAATGGCGATGCCCTCACCACCGATTATAAGTTGATGCTGGATTATAACTTTTAAAAAATACGTTTGAATAAAATGAGTTAATTATCATTAAGGAAATATCATGAATATCTGGACTCTTGGCGATGCGGTGGTCGATCTTTTACCGCTTTCAGAGATGCAGTATCAAGCCTGCGCAGGAGGAGCCCCATTCAATGTTGCGGTCGGTGCTGCACGTTTACACAGCCAGAGTGGCTTTATTGGCCGGGTTGGTGATGACGACTTTGGTCATTTTCTAAAAAAAACGCTGTCTGACTCAGGCGTCTCAACCGCATGCCTTCAACTGGATAACCAGCACAAAACCAGTACGGTGCTGGTCTCTCTGAATAGTGGCGGAGAGCGCGAGTTTACGTTTTTAACCACCCCCTCCGCCGATCAATTTTTAACGTCCGATGCCCTTCCAGAATTTAGCAACGATATTCTGCACTTCTGCTCTCTGGCAATGGTCACCGACGTTTGCCGTAATACATTGGTTGCCGCCATCAGCAATGTTAAACAACGCGGGGGATTGCTGAGTTTCGATGTGAACTTACGGGAGCAAATGTGGCTCGACAAGCATGAAATGCTCGAGACGGTGCGCCATTTTTCCTCTCAGGCCGACATTCTTAAACTCTCGGAAGAAGAATGGTACTGGATGACAGGTACCCACAATTTTACCCTGGCGCTTGAAGGTCTTAAGGCGCTACCTGCACAACTGAAAGTAGTGACCTACGGTTCGCAAGGCGCCATGGTGTTATGGCGCGATAGCGTCATCCATTTCAATGGTTATACCGTCGATAGTGTCGATACAACCGGGGCTGGCGACGCTTTCGTCGCCGGTTTGTTGGCCTGGATTGCACATAATGGGATGCCCGAGAGCTTTGAACAGATCCATCAGGCCATTGCTCAGGCTGGTGCCTGTGGTGCCCTCGCGACAACCCGCAAAGGTGCATTGTCTGCCCTGCCGGATACCAAAGCGCTCAATGCCTTTATCAGCCAATTTTCTCTACCGGACTATGAGATAAAAAACCAAACGGGTTCTCGCCTTCCTTGAACTGGATACGGATTAGTGTACCCATAACATCCAGCGATTTGCAGAAGTAGTTCATCAAGTAACGCTTGTAGGAGTCCGGCAGGTCTTTAATCTGGTTGCCTACACCGCTGCCGCGCTTAAAGTTGCATGGCTCCTGGAATAAGCCTTCTTGCGCCGGTTAACCGGGGTGAAGCTGAAAGATGACAGTGATAATCCAGCCTTACATGAGCGTGTTAAATTCCCTGGCATAACGCATACTGAAGCCAGTACGCAAATTTCGACCTAAGGGTTCATCATGAAAAATATCGTTCTTATTGCGTTAGTTTTATTTCCGCTCGCTTCGCAAGCGGCGACTGAAAAGACGACACCTCCGCAGGCGTTCAATTTTAGCTGTGGGAAAACGGGCGGAACTTACAGTGACGGTAAAGGTGGCGTGTGGGTAAATGGTCAAAAAGCGACGATTAAACAGAGCAGCCCGACCTATTGGGAAGCGACCAGCGGTAAAACGGTGATCAGCATTGTGCGTTCAGCAGACGGTAATCCTGAGATCTCTTTTACCGGCCCCAATCGTACTCACGGCGTCTGTTTGCCTGAAGATGAAGTAAGCTTCGCACCCACTGAAAATAAAAAATCGCAGCAGCAAACAGGCCCATCGTTTTCTTGCGCGGCCGTCAGCAAAGGCAGCATGGAAGACCTCATTTGCCAAAGTAAAACCCTTTCTGCTCAGGATCTAAAACTTACCGAGACGTACAAGCAAGCGCTGGCTAAATCCAAAAATAATCCGACGCTTAAAGCTGAACAACGAGGCTGGATTAAAGGGCGCAATGAGTGCTGGAAAGAAGACGATAAAAACGCGTGCCTGGCAGGCTCATATCAGCAACGCATCAGTGAGTTGCAAAGCAAATATGGCGTGAAGTGAAGATTAATTGCGAAATTTAAAGATAAAAAAACCCGGTTAAACCGGGTTTTTTTGTGGCCAGGATGACTCCTCGCTACTAATTATTTGCTTTTCTTAATGTGCTTGATCAAACGCTTACGTTTACGCATCTGGTTCGGTGTCAGGGTGTTACGTTTGTTGGCAAACGGGTTCTCCCCTTCTTTAAACTGAATACGGATTGGCGTACCCATCACATCCAGCGATTTGCGGAAGTAGTTCATCAAATAGCGCTTGTAGGAATCCGGCAGGTCTTTAACCTGGTTGCCGTGAATCACAACGATTGGTGGGTTATAACCACCGGCATGCGCATATTTCAGCTTAACGCGACGACCACGAACTAACGGCGGCTGGTGATCTTCTGCAGCCATAGTCATGATGCGAGTCAGTAACGCAGTGCTTACGCGACGCGTTGAGCTGTCATAAGCTTCACGAACAGATTCGAACAAGTTACCCACGCCGCTGCCGTGCAGTGCGGAGATAAAGTGCACGCGAGCAAAGTCGATAAAGCCAAGACGGTAATCCAGGGTCTCTTTAACTTGCTCTCTGACTTCGTTGCTCAGACCGTCCCACTTGTTGACGACAATCACCAGTGAGCGCCCACTATTCAGGATAAAGCCGAGCAGAGACAAATCCTGGTCGGAAATACCTTCGCGAGCATCAATCACCAACATAACAACGTTAGCGTCTTCAATCGCTTGCAGGGTTTTGATTACCGAGAATTTCTCAACGGTTTCAGTGATTTTGCCGCGCTTACGCACACCAGCGGTGTCGATAAGAATATATTCACGCTCATCACGTTCCATCGGGATATAGATGCTGTCACGCGTGGTGCCAGGCATGTCATAAACCACTACACGATCTTCACCCAAAATACGGTTGGTAAGCGTTGACTTACCTACGTTTGGACGGCCAACGATAGCCAGTTTGATAGGCAAATCGATAGGATTGAAGGCTTCTTCTTCTTCCTCTTCGATTTCTTCTTCACCTTCAGGAACAATGCCATGCTTAGCATTAAATGCCGCCCAATAGGCTGCATCTTCATCAATTTCTTCTTCTGGTTCGCGCGGGTTTTTATCGTCGATAAACGGAATCAGCACGTGTTCCAGCAAGGTTGTCACACCGCGACCGTGAGAGGCAGCGATTGGGTGAATTTCACCTAAACCCAGGGAGTAAAAATCAATTACCGCCTGATCGGGGTCCATACCGTCTGTTTTGTTCGCCACCAGGAAGGTTGGCTTCTGACGTGAACGCAAATGCTTAGCGATAGCTTCATCTGCAGGCATCAAGCCTGCACGCGCATCAACCATAAATAGCACGACATCAGCTTCTTCAATCGCTAAAAGCGACTGCGCAGCCATATGTGTTTCAACGCCATCTTCAGTGCCATCAATACCACCGGTATCAATAGCAATAAACTCGCGACCTTCCACTTCAGCACGACCATACTTGCGGTCGCGAGTCAGCCCCGGGAAATCCGCGACCAGCGCATCTCGGGTACGCGTCAAGCGGTTAAACAACGTGGATTTTCCGACATTAGGGCGCCCGACGAGCGCAACCACAGGTACCATGATAAAAGCCTCATTACTCAAAATTCATCATAAAACGACGTCAATTCACGTCGTTTCTAAAAACAGGAAACGGCTCCCGGACTACGGGAACCGTTTCGCTCATGCTATTACGTCAGGTAAGTTTAACGCTTGATAGCGTACAACGTACCATCTTTCGCCTGAATCAACAGTTTGTCGCTGGCAACAACGGGCTCAGTCTGGAACCCAGAGCTGTCCACTTTCTGTTGAGCAACAAAGCGACCATCGTCGGCATTGATCCAGTGCATATAGCCTTCGCTGTCGGCTACAACCAAATAACCGTTGTACAAAACAGGAGAGGTCAAATTACGGTGCAGCAAATCGCTTTGCGTCCACAGAGTCACGCCGCCATCAGCGTTTAATGCCACAACGCGGTCATTCTGATCGACGAGGAAAATGCGGTTCGCATCCACGATGAAATCGTTCACTGAACCCAGTTCACGTTTCCACATGACCTGACCCGAACGTAAGTCCAGCGCAGTCAGGTTGCCGTTATATGCCAATGCATATACAACACCATTCACGATAACTGGCGTGGTATCAACATCGCTCAGACGGTCGATTTCAGTCGCACCAGTTGCCTGAGAAATACGTTGCTGCCAAATCAGCTGACCTTGTTTCATCAACACAGCGCTGACACGTCCGTTATCGCCACCGACAATAGCTGCACCAAACGCTACTGCTGGAGCTGATTCGCCGCGCAGGGAAAGCGCTGGCATATCCAGGTTTACGGTCCATTTCACCGCACCGTCAGCTTCATCAAATGCCTGGAGCTGGCCGTTGCTGGTGTGAACCAGAACTAAACCGTCGCTCACAACCGGGCGAGAAAGGACTTCGCCAGCCGCTTTGCTTTGCCACGCAATACTACCATCAGAGGTATTAAGCGCATAAACCTGTGCTTTTTCACTGCCGACGTAAACGTGCGCACCTTCAACCGTTACGCCACCAGAAAGCAGTGCCGGAAGGTTGCTGGAATAGAAATTCGTTTTTTCAGAGAGATCGACGGACCAGACTTCTTTACCGTCGTCCGCGTTTACGGCTTTAACGGTGCCACGGCGGTCAGCGGCATAAACGTTGCCGTCCTGCCACGCTGGGTGCAGATTGGAATAAAAATCACCAATGCCGCTACCAACAGAAGTGCTCCATGTTTTTTCAGGTTCAAACTGGTTTTCAACTGTCGGCAGTGGAGACATTTTAACCACGTCTTCTTCACCGCTAAACAGTGAACAACCGCTGAGCAGCGTCAGAGAAATCAGCCCTGGTACAAGTAGTTTACGCAATTGCATCGGGTCCCTCTTAGCTCGACAAATTATTAATTTTCATCTGCATCATTTCACGCAGGGCTGGAGAAGCATCAGTGTTTGAGCCTTTGCTCCACGCATCGCGCGCACCTTGCTTATCCCCTTTGCTGAGCAGCGCTTCACCGCGCAAATCAGCAACAATCGCTACCCAACCTTCACCTTTAATGCTGTCGAGGGTTTTCAGCGCCGCATCAGATTGCTTCTGTTGAATTTGAACACGCGCCAGTCGTGCGTTAATCAACGCCTGCAGGTTTTCATCAGTTGTGTTGGCAAGACCTTGCTGCAACTGAGCTGCCGCTTTCGCAAGGTCATTGTTATCAGCATACTTCTGCGCTAATTCCAGTGCTGCCAGAGCACCATAAGTATTTTTTGTGCCGGCTGCGAATTTCTCAGCGGCAGCCAGTGTGGCAGGATTATCTGCGCGCACAGCATCTGTCACTGTTTGGTATTCAAGAGAAGAAGCCATTACGCTTTCAGCTTGATGGCTGTTCCAGTAACGCCAGCCAACCAGTGCGCCAATACCCAGTACGACACCCACAACCAGCGCTTTGCCATTTTCAGCAAAGAAGCGTTTTACCGCATCAACCTGTTCGTTATCGTTTTCGTAAATTTCCACGCAGTCCTTCTCCTTAACGATTAATCACTGGGGAAATTAACCCAGTAGCGCCTGCAAATGAGCCACCGCGTTGGTTTGTTCAACGGTAGTTTGCTCACCTGTGCGCAGATCCTTCACGACCACCTGACCATTTGCGACTTCCGTTTCACCCAGCACCAGAGCCGCACGAGCGCCCCACTTATCTGCACGGACGAACTGTTTCTTGAAGTTGCCACCGCCATAGTTGGTCATCAGTTTGATAGCTGGGACCTGGTCACGCAATTGCTCGGCGAATAACATTGCCGCAGCTTGCGTTCCCTGACCTGACGATATCAGGTAAATATCGACAACAGATTCTGCTTTAAATTCAGGATTAATAGCCTGAACCAGTAAAACAAGACGTTCAAGGCCCATTGCGAAACCAACTGCCGGTGCTGCACGGCCACCGAGCTGCTCGACTAAACCGTCGTAACGGCCACCAGCACAAACGGTGCCCTGAGAACCAAGACTGCTGGTCACCCATTCGAAAACGGTACGGTTGTAGTAATCCAAGCCGCGCACCAGGCGCTGGTTTACGGTATACGCGATACCCGCAGCATCCAGGTACTGACACAGGCCAGCAAAGTGTTCACGAGAATCCTCGTCCAGATAATCGCCAAGCGTTGGCGCATCATCTAACAGTGCCTGTACTTCAGGATTTTTGGAATCAAGCACACGCAGTGGATTGCTGTACATACGACGCTGGCAATCTTCGTCGAGCTTTTCTTTGTGCTGCTCAAGGAATGCCACTAGCGCATCACGATAGTTAGCGCGTGCTTCCAGCGAACCAATAGAGTTCAGCTCAAGGCTGACGTGCTGGTCAATACCCAGCGCACGCCACCAGCGCGCAGTCAGCATGATTAGTTCAGCATCTATATCGGGCCCTTGCAGACCAAAGACTTCAACACCCAACTGATTGAACTGGCGGTAACGCCCTTTTTGCGGGCGCTCATGGCGGAACATCGGCCCGATGTACCACAAGCGCTGTTCCTGATTGTACAGAAGACCATGTTCGATACCGGCACGCACGCAGCCCGCGGTGCCTTCAGGACGCAGAGTCAGGCTATCG
>Ga0160437_1000566_pt1 | contig 18719 bp, 21 predicted proteins | sample HID1975I_E0MG_FD_108227 | JGI IMG/M metagenome (GOLD analysis project Ga0160437, IMG submission 108227) | Enriched soil microbial communities from UW Madison campus, WI, USA - HID1975I_E0 MG | ecosystem: Environmental > Terrestrial > Soil > Unclassified | place: USA: Madison, Wisconsin... | reverse complement strand
TTCATCTCCACCCGGCCTAGGAAGCCCGCCATTCTTCCGGCGCTGCCAATGTGCATCAAAACCGACACGAAAAGTGCGCGGGCGAGGCGGGGGAATAAGCGCGCTTCTAGGGGGGGGCGCTTGTGTTGCTTTTGACCGGGGCAATGCGATGGCATGGTCGGGACTAATCGGCCCTGCGCCGAGATCTGCGTCGACTCCGCGGCAGTTCCCGAAACGGCATCCTTCTAGAGAGCCTCGAAACATGGTTGCTAGGTGTGCACCAAGAAAAGCCTCGCATTTAGCGAGCACCGTTACGGCAACGAAGCAAGAATTAAAAATGGCCGCGCTAAGCCGAAACCAAAACATTTCTGGCAAAATTTAGTTCTTCCGCCTTCCCAGATACATGCGGCTTCAAAAATTAATCCCCCTTGCCTTCGCCTTATAACAGCCCATATCAGATCCTATCCGGAATAATATTGTAAGCACTTCCGAATGCGTGCTCCCGCTTACATGTGGATTCTGATTATGGCCACGACTCTTCATCGCGACGATAGCTGGCGCGGGACAACGGTAAGCCGCGCCATTAATTTAAATCTGCCGGAGACCAAGGTGCTCGCGGTATGTGAAGAGTCTCTCGTGATGGTAAGCGCCAGTGAGCAATTGCCCTCCGGCGGAACGCATCTAGTTTGCGTCACAGGCGAAGGGGCTGGCACTATCCGTCGGCTGCTCAAGAACCACATCATTCTTGGGGTGGTTCGCCGCTACCCTTTCTACAAGGCTAGAGGCCCGCATTAAGCTCCTCGAGTTCAAAGGGATATCGATATGGATAAGCGAGTCGTTCCGGCGCGGACTGCAGCATTACACAGAAGCAATCTCAGCGTCCGAAAAGCGGGGCGCCTACCGGCTCACTTTGACCTCTATCAAGCCGATCTCACGAGCGTGACTTCTACTTTATTCACCGGAGGTGATTGGCACTGGCGCCTGATCTCCGATGGCGGGTTAGTTCTAGTGGACTGTGGCGGCTACCGTACTCACTCGGACGCGCTTTTAGTGGTGGAAACTTTGCGCAACGAAGCTGCGGGAGCCACGCTTTTTACACCTTCTGCGTACCTCAATCGCTGAATGAAGACATAGCGGGTCACCACGCTTTGTGCCAAGATGCCAATCGAGGCCGGCACCAACGGTTCGCATGTCTGCTAGATTGGATTATCGCTCAGCCACGGCGCTATCTTGCACCTTTCACCCGCTGCCTGAAGCGCACCACCTCCGCGCCCACGGCGTCGTTCAGTTCGAGAAACACCGACTGCAACGGCTCGATCTCCAACTCGAAGAACGCGTCGGTCGCCTTGGTCACGTCACCAAAGCCCCCTGCATTTGCGGGCACGATGCCCAGCAGCTGGGGCGGCACCCGGTGCGCGGCAAGCACATCATCGCGCGTCGTGTTCTTGATCCCAAGGAACTCGTCCTTGGCGCCCGCCTCCGCGATCGACTTAATCTGGATCCCGGTGTCCTTGCCGTTAGGCGAGTGGACGAAGAGGTTCCGGAAATTCCCCGGCCCCTTCGACCGCTTCAGGGCATCGCGCATCTTGTCGACGTCGCCATCGGCAAACTCGCCGGTCACGTACATGATGTAGCCAGCGTGGCTCCCGTTCTCGTAGTATCGGCGGCGAAACAGCGTCGCGTTCTCATTCAGCAGCGCCGACTGCAAGGCCGACAGATACTCAGGCAGGCCATAGATTTCCTGATTGACGTCCGGCGCGATCAGCTGGTGGACGGTGCCCGGCGCGAACTCGACCTCGGGCTGATGCCCCGGCACCCACCAGAAGTGTCCCGGCTCAACGCCGCGCCGGGTGTACTTTGCAAGCGCGTGGTCTAGCCGCAGCAGGCCGCCCAGGCGGTTGCGGACCTCTTGCGCATAGGCGTTGCCCATCACCAGATAGTCCTGCGCCATGCCCTTGAACGCCGCTCGGCTGAGCCACTTGGTCGGCTCCAGACTGGCGGCCAGCATGTTGCGCTTGAGGATGATCGCGCTGGAATGGTGCGGCGAGGCGCGGAACGCGCGGGCAAGGCCATGCAGCGAAATCGGCGGCTCGTACCAGCGCTGGTTGTGGTAGCATTCCAGCATGTCGAGCATCGTCGCCCGGCTGAGCACCGGTTCGGGATCCCCGAACGTGAAGGCCTGCACTTCGCCGCGGTTATCGTTGGCGGAGACGATCGCGCCCTGCGATGCCTCCGCCGATTCCTGTCGGCTCATATGGCGGGCACGGTTACGCTTGCTCATTCGATAATCTCCATCGTGCCCTTGGGCTTTTCCTTGCCGTCGAGCGGCTCGTTCATGAGGATGTGCATGGTTGCCCACGCGATGTCGGCATGGCCGTCGTCACCGCCGCGCCCGGCCTTGAAGGTCACGTTGCGCCCGCTGGTTGTCAGCGTTTTCTTGATCGACACGAAGGCCGAGACGATGTCGAGGTAGCTGCTCTCGAACGCCAGGCGCCCGCGACGGATCACGTTCTGCGCCTTCATGATCATGCCCGCTTTCACCTCCAGCGAGTATTCAATCTTGGCGACAGAACAGCCGGGCAGCCCGCCGGGCTTGGCCAGCAGCTGATAGACACCGGCGCCGACGCCGGTCGCGTCAACGCCCAGATATGTGCAGTTGTACCGGCCCAGCATCGCCTTGATGAATCCGGCCTGCTCTTCAAAGTCCTGACCGCGCAGCGGGTGGCGTTCGAGAATCCGGAACGTCCCGCCCTCCGACAGGGGCGGCGCGGCGATCACCAGCGCGGCATTGTCACCGGTCTCGCTCGACTGCGGATCATATCCTGCCCAGACTGCGCGATTGCCATAAGGCCGAGCAGCCTCCGGGTTGAAGTCCTCCCATTCGACCAGGCTGTCGCAGCCGCAGGCGATCAGGTCGTTGAACTTAAAGGCCGACAGGCTGTCGTCCACGAACTCGCACATGTAGAGGTTCGCGAACTCGTCGGCCGCGTATTCGTCCTCAAGCTCCTCGATATCGAAGAGGTCACAGCCAGCAAGATCCGCATCGCGGATGTTGACGATGTGGCGCCACACCCGATCCGGCCCGACGCTGCCAGCGGCAAGCGCCTGGTGGCTGACGTCGATCTCGATCCGGTCGGCCTTCTTCCGGCGCTTGTTGCGGCGCTCGCCGGTCCAATACGGGTACGCGGGATGCGCGATGGTTGATGGCGTCGAGAAGTAGGTTTTCCGCCACTTCTTGTGCGTCGCCATACCCGAGGCGACTTTGTTCAGTTCCTCGAACGAATGGACCCAGAAGAACTCGTCGAAGTAGAAATTGCCGCTGCGGCCCTGCGCGGTGCGGAAGTTCGTGCCGAGGAAGTGCAGTTCGGCCCCGGCCTCCTCCGGCGGGCGCCGTTCGGACGTGATGACCATCGGGTCGCCTGCCAGCGACACGCCCACCAGCTTGGCGAAGCTGACGATGTAGGATCGGAACTGGTGGGCCTGCGCCTTGGACGCTGACAGGAAGATCTGGTTACGCCCGGTCTCGATCGCGTCCATCAGCGCTTCGAAGGCGAAGAAATAGGTGGCGCCGATCTGGCGCGACTTCAGGATCATGCGGGTGCGCTGATCCTTCTCCTTCCACCAGCGCAGCTGATAGTCGAAGCACCCGTCGAGGAAGATGCGCTTGAGTTCCTCGGCCTGCTCTTCGGTGAAATGGTTTTTCTTCGGAGCCTTCCGCGGCCCGGCGTTGCGGTTGCCGACCTTCTCGTTGAGGTCACCGCTATGGCCGCCCGGCTGTTCGAAGCGCCGGACGCGGGCAAGGCTCTCGATCGACCGGTTCAGCGCGTCCATCTCGACGAGGTCGGCGCTCGTCTTCTTCTCCTTCGCGATCAGCGTCAGCAGCCGGATTTCAAGGCCGTCCTCGATCTTCTTGATCGACGGCGCCTCGTCCCACTTGTCGCGCTGACGCCAAGATTCGATCGTCGGGCGGGGGATAGGTTTGCCCTGATCGTTGGCCACGCCGTGCAGCGCGAACTCGTCGGCGATCTGCGTCACGCCCCACCCGCGCCAGTACAGGCTGCGGGCGTGGCGACGCGGATCGAACTTCCATGCGGAAGCCAGCGGGTCGGGAAGGGTCGCGTTCGTGCTCATGGCGGCGACCATGCCGTTCGTTTTCGCCGTCAATCACCGCTGTCCATTTGGCCCAGCGCCAGACCAAATGGATGCCCTTGAGAAGATGCGGCCCTGCAGTCCTTTTGGCCGGAACAACACCGCTGCCGAACCCGCCGCACCCTCAAGGAACCGGACCGATCATGGCCAAGAGCAAGTTTTTCCGCGTCGCCGTCGAAGGCCCCACTGTCGATGGCCGCGTCATCGAGCGTGCTCTGCTCGAACAGGCTGCCGCCAGCTACGCGCCCGCCACCTATGCCGCGCGCATCAATTGTGAGCACATTGCCGGGTATAGCCCGGACAAGCCCTTCAACGCGTACGGCACCGTGCTGTCGCTGCGGACCGAAGAGGTCGAACTCGACATCAATGGCGCAACGAAGAAGCTGCTCAGCCTGGTCGCCGAGATCGAAGCCAACGACCAGCTGATCGCGCTCAACAAGGCAGGGCAAAAGCTCTACACCAGCTGCGAGCTTCACCCCAATTTCGCCGGCGAAGGCAAAGGCTACCTTGTAGGCCTCGCCATCACCGACAGTCCGGCATCGCTTGGCACCGAACCGCTGAAGTTCGCCGTCCAGTCCCGGCCGAACCTCTTCACCTCGGCTTACGAGACCTCGCTTGAGATCGAGCCTTCGCTCGACGGTGCGACGATTGCCGAGGCGACCAAGTCCGGTTTCATCGCCGCGTTCGCCACGCTGTTCAAGTCCGACAAGCCGAAGGAACCGGCCACCCCGCCCCCTGCCCCGGCACCGGCCAACGACAACGCTCCCGATATTGAACGCTTTGCTGCCGTGATGGGCGAGCAGGTGGCCGCCGCCGTCAAGCCGTCGAACGATGCTGTCGTCGCCCTCGGCGCCCGCTTCGACAAGCTGGAAGCCCAGCTGGCCTCAACCGAACAGCCGCAGACCTTCAATCGCTCCCCGGCCACCGGCGGCGGCGGCAATGCCGCGCACCTGACCGACTGCTGATCGGTTCCGCACCCCGCCTGCCCCAGCCCCTCGCGCCTCTCAGGAGCCTCGCAAAATGCGTAAAGAAACCCGTGCCCTCTACAAGTCGTATGTCAGCCAGATCGCGCTGATCAACGGCATCGAAGCGGAAGACGTCGTCGCCAAGTTCAGCGTCGCTCCCGCCGTCGAACAGAAGCTGGAAGAGAAGATCCAGGAGTCGAGCGACTTCCTTCAGCAGGTCAGCGTCGTCATGGTCGCCGCGCAGACCGGCCAGAAGGTGGGCGTCGGCGTTACCCGCCCGCTCGCCGGGCGCACCAACACCAAGGCCGGTCAGCGCCGCACCCCCGGCGATCCGACCGACACCACGGACGACGGCGGTTACAACTGCCGCCAGACCAACTTCGACCACGCGATCCCTTACGCCAAGCTCGATGCCTGGCGCCACAAGCCGGAATTCCAGACCCTCCTGCGCGACGTGATCCTGAAGCAACAGGGCCGCGACCGCATCATGATCGGTTTCAATGGTACCTCGGTCGCCGCCAGCACCGACCGCGCCGCGAATCCGCTGCTGCAGGACGTCAACGAGGGCTGGCTGCACAAGATCCGCACTCATGCCGAAGAGCGCGTACTCGATGACGGCGCCCTGACCGCCGGTGCCGATAAGGCGATCTATGTCGCGGCCGATGTCGAGATCGTCGAAGTGATCGACGGCGAGGTCACGAACGCTGACAGCGCAAAGGCCGACTACGCAAACCTCGACGCGGTCGCCTTCGACGCGCTCGATCTGCTTGACCCCTGGCACCGCAGCGACACCGACCTTGTCGTCGTCGTGGGCTGGGCGCTGGTGAAGGACAAGTACCTGAACCTGCTGCAGGCCGCCGGTGACACCGCCACCGAGCGCGAAGCCGCGCATCGCATCCTGACCCTGCCCAAGCAGATGGCAGGCAAGCGCGCCGTCATCGTGCCGTTCTTCCCCGAGACTTCGCTGCTGATCACCAGCCTCGATAACCTCGCGATCTACGTGCAAGAAGAGACCCGCCGCCGCCAGATCAAGGATGAGCCGGCACTCGACCAGATCGAGAACTACGAGTCCGTCAACGAGGATTACGTGGTGGAGGACTACGGTCGCTGCGCCCTCGTCGAGAACATCAAGATGGCCAAGAAGCCCGCCTGACCGGCCGGTTTCGCCCTCCCGTAGCCGCTCCCGTCACAGGATATCACCATGAGCCTCGCTCGTCTTAAGCGTGATCGCGTACTCGCTGCCCAGACCATCACCGCAGCAATCGCACCTGTCACGGGGGCTGCCTCCCCCGCTGCCGCCCACCCTTCGGCAGCGGGGGGCAAGGCAACGCCCGCCGACCGGGCCGCCGCTGAGATCGCCCTGCGGCTGACGCACGATCTGCGCCGCCTGAAAGAAATCAAGTCGATCGACCGCAAGATCGAAGCCAAGCGCGAGATGCTGCCGCACTACAAGGCGTGGATCATTGGGGTGCTGAGCGCCGATGCGGGCGTCGGCACCGGCGTCTCCGCCGATGTTGTTCCCACCTGCATGGTCTGGTCGATCGACGTCGGCGCCTACACGGTCGCCCTCGAAATCGCCGAATTCCTGCTGCGCCACCATGTCTCGATGCCCAAGCGCTACGAGCGCGATGTCGCGACGATCGTCGTCGAAGAGATCGCCGACGCCGCCCTGAAGCTCCAGAACACTGGCAAGGCCTTCCCGCTGTCCGTGCTCGACACCGCCGACAATCTGACCATCGGTCTCGACATCCACGATCAGGTTCGCGCCAAGCTGCTCAAGGCCATCGGCATCGAGCAGCTGCGCAAAGCCGAGGACATACCTGCCGAAAGCAGCCAGGTCCCTCTGGAAAGTGCCCTCATCAACCTTCGCGAAGCCCAGCGCCTGTTCGACCGCATCGGCGTGAAGGATCGCGTCAAGCGCGCGGAAAAGCTGCTGGCCGCTGTCAGCGCCGCCGCGCCCACCACAGACACCGGCGGCAATCCTGCCGCGTAACAAGCTCGCCCCCGGCGCTCAGGGGCGGATCGCGCGCTGCGGGAGGCTTTCGAGCCGTAGGGCCGCCAGCTGACCCGATCCCCACCCCTGTTAGCCGAGCGGGCCGACATGAGGCTCCATGACGTTCATCGCTACCCCTCCCAGCGCCGCGATCGAGGATCCTCCCGCTGACGAAGGCGTCATCATCAACGACGGCTTCTTCCCCGACGTCGAGCCGGCCGCCGTCCGCGCAGATGCCCGCATCTCTGCGAATGTCACCGCACCCCGACTGCGCGCGGCAATCCTCGGTGCCATCATGTCGGTGGAGTACGACCTGCGCGCTTACGCGGCGCTGTCGATCGCTGCCGGATACGCCACGCTCGCCGATGTCCCGTCACCGCAGCTGGACGGCCAGAGCCAGCAGCTGATCCGCTACCACCGCGCCGTCTCACTCTATGCGAAGGCCGAACTGGTCGAACGCTACCGCGACTTTGATACGACCAGCGCAGGCGGCAACCAGGCGGACGAACTCACGCCCTCGATCGGCGAACTGCGCCGCGATGCGCTGCATGCGGTGCGCGACATCCTCGGCACGTCGCGGACCACGGTGGACCTGATCTGATGGCCGCCGCGCAGCGTCTCCGGTCCAAACAGGGCGACACCCTCGACCAGCTGCTCTGGCGCGAAGCCGGGCTGGGACCGGGGGAACTGACGCGCGTGCTCGATGCCAACCCCGGCCTTGCCGACAGCGGAAAGGTGCTGCCGCTCGGCACCGTAATCCTGATCCCGGCGACCGCGACCACCTCCACCAGCGCGAACCGCGTGCTGCCCCTCATCCAGCTTTGGAGCTGACACATGGAACTGCGCCCCATTCTCGAAGCCGCGGCTGAATTTCTCGGCTCGCTTTCGCCCTCGCTGATCGGCTCCGCCGTCGCCCAGGCATGGAAGCCCGGCCTCTCCTATCGCCAGCGCTTCGCCCAGTGGGCGATTGGCTCGACGGTCAGCTATTACGCCACGCTGGCCATCGTCACGCTTACCGGATGGGGCGGCCTCGTCTCCCAGTCGATCGGCTTCGGCATCGCCCTTCTCGCCTACGATGCCACGCCCAAGCTGGCCAAGGCCGCGATCGACACGCTCGCCAGCCTGCCCGCCCGCCTCGCTGACCGCTTCCTCCCCAAGAAGGACTGATCCCATGACCGCCAAGCCGCGCCGCGCGCTCGCCAACCCTGCCGCCTTCTTCACCTCGCTCCGCTCGATCACCGGCGGCCGCGATCAGAAGCAGGTCGACATCGTCAACGCCATTCTGGCATCGTCGGCCCTGTGGCCAGTGGGCTGGCTGGCCTATGCGCTTGCCACCGCCTGGCACGAGGCCCGGTTCACGCCGCAGCGCGAATGGGGCCTCGGCAAGGGTAAGCCCTATGCCGCCCCCGGCAAGTACGGTCAGCCGCAGTATGGTCGCGGCCTTGTCCAGCTGACGTGGGACCGCAATTACGAGTGGGCGGACGGCGCGCTGGGCCTCAAGGGCGCCCTGCTCAAGAACTTCGATCTGGCCCTCGATCCAGTTCTTTCGGTGCGGATCCTCATCAAGGGCATGGAAGACGGCGCCTTCACCGGCCGCAGCCTCAGCCGCTACCTCTCCGACACCGGCACCCACGAACAGTTCGTGCAGGCCCGCCGCATCATCAACGGCACCGATCGCGCCGAAGACATCGCCACGATCGCGGACAAGATTCAGGCCGCGCTGATCCGGGGCCGCTGGGCGTGACCCTCGGCCTCTCCCACGTCGTCCTTGCCGGGGCGCTCACCGCGAGCGCTGCCGGCATTGGCGGTTTCTTCTATGGCACCAGCGTCGGCGCCGCGCAGGAACAGGCCGCCCAGAAGCGCGCGGACGATGCCGCGCGGGCCGAGCGCGACCGGCTGCAAGACCAGATCGACGCCTCCACCGAGCGCAACCAGGCGGCCGAATACGCCCGGCAGACCAACGTCAGGGAAATCTACCATGAAAGCCAGAAGGTCATTGAGCGGCCGGTGTATCGCAACGTGTGCGTTGATGCTGATGGCGTCGGCCTGCTCGACCGCGCAGCCGACGTCGCAAACGGCGCGGGTATCGCCCGCCCTGCTCGCGCCGCCGCCGGAATTGCCCAAAGTCCAGCGCAGTAGCACCGGCGATATGACCGGCGCCGACGCGCATTCCAGCCTCACCGCGCTCTATGACGTCGCCGGGCAAATCCGCGCGGCCTTCATCGAACTGCAGGGGCAGGTCCGCGCCATGTCGCCCAGCGCCGGAGGCACCGATGCGCAAGGCAAATGACCTGCGCCGCTGGCTCACCGCCTACCTGCCGGACCTGAAGAAGAACCCTGAGAACCTGAGCATCTACATCGACGCGGGCCAGATCAATGCCCGCCGATCGAAGACGCTGTCGTTCTCCTACAGCTATGCGCTCAAGGTCACGATCTTCGACTTCGCCGCTGATCCGGACACGCTGATGGTGCCGATCCTTGCATGGATCGAGAAGCAGCAGCCGCAGCTGCTGCAGCGCGCCGACAGCCAGCCCTTCGGCTTTGAGGCGCAGCCGCTCGACACCGAGAAGTTCGACATCGAGATCGCGATCGACCTGACCGAACCGGTGCTCGTGATTCCCCGGCCAGACGGCAGCGGCTACGATGTCGAGCATATCCCCGAACCGAAGTTCCCCGACAGCTTCGCGGGCGTCAACGCCTCGTTCCTGCAGGGCTTCGGCAACACCGAACTGCTGGTGGAAACCGAGAATCCTGAAGCCGTGCTCACGCCCGCCGTCCCGCCCGCCGCATGAGCGACGATCTCGCCGAACTGGAACGGGTAGCAGGCGCGCTCCTGCGCAGCCTCTCGGCGGCCGAGCAGCGCGGCCTGATGCGCCGCATGGGCCGCGATCTTGCCGCCAGTCAGCGCCGCCGCATCGCCGCCCAGCAGCAGCCGGACGGCAGCGCCTTCGAAGCGCGCCGCGAACGTACGCCCGCGCAGCCGGGACGCGGCCCGGCCTGCTTCCTGTATCCGGCGGGCGGCGGCGGCGAACCGCGCCGCGTCCTGATGAAGAGTTTCACATGGGGCAGCGGCCACACGCTGACCGGCTTCGACATCGAGGCTGGCGCCATACGCTCGTTCGAGCGCGACAAGATCGTGAAATGGCTCCCGGTGCCCGAGGAGCATCGCGGCGGCAGCGCCGCGCGCAAGCGGCCTGCCCGCATCCGGCGCCGCGCCATGTTCCGCCGCCTGGCCACGGCGCGCTTCCTGCGCAGCGGTATCGACGATCAGGGCATCTGGGTCGGCTTTACAGGTAAGGTCGCGCAGATCGCCAGCGTTCACCAGTATGGTCTGCGGGACAAGCCCTCGCTCCGTGCGAAGGCCGTGCCGTATCCCAAGCGCGAACTTCTGGGCCTTACCGCCGACGACAGCGAGCGCTTGCTCGATCTGCTTTTTGATCACCTAGCCGATGCATAGACAGCTTGGTGCAACGAGACGTGGGACGATTTCGATGCATTCGCTTCGCGCCGGTCCAAGCCATTTGCTCGATGTCTTTCACGCCCATCAGCCGCCATTCAAATGGATAATCAAAAATCTACTACGACTTTAATTAGATGGAAAGGTGCTTGAAAAACGCTTCATTCCGCATCCTAGCATCTTTAAGAACATACTTATAGCTTAACGCCTGTACGAATGCTTTGTAGTCGTCATTATATCCGTAGAAGCCACCACCCCCGGGAAGCGGCACATTTATCTGCGCCATCTTAAGCCAGCGCCGTAGCTTCGGTGTTAGATCAGCGATGATATAGCAAAAGAACGGTGTGGAATCCGATATCTCTTGGATCACACCTCCGTCACGGTCATACACCTTTCCAGCACGCAATTCGTCGATATAGCCGTAGATTTGGGTGAATGGATTTTCATCATCGTCATAATCGTCACGAGCAGGCTTCTTGAACTCAATTATAACTACCGGCTGATCTGTGCCGGGACGATGGTAAGTGGTCCGGCCACCAAAAAGAAGAACGTCCGGCCGCTCATTCGTGTCTATTCCTTTCACGATCTTTTTGAGCGCCTTGTCGGACGCCCAATGCTCATAATAAGTGAGCTTATCATCGATGATCCATAGATTATGCTTGTCGACGTGCACATCTTGGTTTGTCATGCGCATGGGAACAATGAATTCGTGCATCGCCGCCTCGGCGTGATGCTTCATTGTCCCGTCAGGACGGTAGCCCAGACGGCGTTCGAGAAGGTCAAGTACTACCTTGCGACGTACGGTATAGTCAGCGAGGACTGAAAATTCCTGCTTGGTCAGTCGCGAAAGTATGCCGTCCACTCCTTCCTGAACAATTGCCTCAGGGTTTGCGTCCGCAGCCTTGGAGAGCGTTTCAACCTTCCGTTCAATGTCGCGATTCTCGCGGTAATCAAACACCGCGAGCTGCTGATAGATTTGCTCGGCGGATCGGAAATGTCTTGGCACTCGATCTTCAACAAATTTTTTAGGATCGCCCACCATGTACGAAAACCGCGGGTACTTTTTAATTACTGACTTAGTGAGCTCAGCCTGTTGGTCTACTACGCGCTCGATCTGGGGAGAGAGGATTTCACCTGCGGTCCCCATCGCCCGTCGAATAAGAGCGGCTAACTTCTTATCATCCAAGTCAAAGGCCGTGCGCTCTGAATTAACGTTGTCATCAAGCAGCTTTCCTGAGAGAATACCGGCGTAAACGTACCGACTTCCTTCACGCTCGATAAATGTAGTCAACCCAAGTGCTAAGCCAATGTCCTGTTCCGATACTACTCGATCATTGGCCGCAAGGTAGAGTTTATGGCTTACCTTCCCCTCGACGATGCTCCGCTCAAGCAGGGTGTGCTTTAGCTGAATGACGTCTTCGTCTAAATCGGCGATAGAGATAACCCCCAGATCGATCTCTTTCGACCCAAGGAAGTCGGCAAGGTCGTAGGTCTCTTCATCGGTCATCACTGTGATCGAAGGCTTCTCTTCCGACAAAAGGTAGGGAAGAAACTGGCTCGTTAATTTGCGGAGGATCGTGTCCAGCCTAGTCGGGACATGTGTTGCGTAAGCCGATTTCATATTCCGCAACGTGACTACCGTCCCGGGCCGGTCACTATCGGCAGCCCCGAGAACATGTTGACGAATGGGCCCAGAGTTATCGAGGTTTAACGTAAATTGCCGACGCTGGATGCCCTCATCACCGATGAACGTGCTATCGACCTCAGCTCGGTCGAATACTTTTAGCCACGAGAGGCGTCCGACCCCCTTGCCGCCACGCTTAAGTTTGAAGTCGCTGTCGTATGTCCTGAATGAGCGGAAGTTGCGGTCATTCAGGCCAATGCCGTTGTCGCGTATCTGTATTGTTGGTGATTGGCCTGCAAAGTCGATTAACTCGACCTCGATCTGACATTTTTTTACCCATTTTTCGCCGAAGCGATCCTGCACCGCATGGATGGCGTTGAAGATCGCTTCGTAAAGCGGGACGAGCGCATTTGAAGGCGTTTTCGGCCCAAGTGCGAGGTTCTTGACCCGTCGCTCCAGGTCGGATTCGAACGCAATAACGTCGGCTGCATTACCGTCTAGCATACCAGTCAAGTTCATTCCCTATGGCTGCGAGGAGCTTAGCTGAGCCACGCGGGCATTAAAAGCCGCAGCCGAGGAGCGATCTGATTGAAGCCGCTGCTGCACTAGAGCCAGCGTTCGTGTATTTGAAGTGGTCACTTGGACAGCCGCCCAGCCAAATGCAGCCCGGTAGCGCCGTCCCCCTTACTGCCGCGACATGGCCGACATGGCCGATGCAACCTTCACCGCCGTAGACCTGTCGCGCATTCCGCTGCCTGACGCTGTCGAGGAGCTCGATTTCGAGACGCTCTTCGCGCGGGCGCTCGCGCGTATGAAGGCGCTGATGGCGGAAGAAGGCGTTGAGTTCGACGGCCGGGAAAGCAACCCTTCTACCCGCGTCCTTCAGGTCTTCGCCTACGAGGTCCAGTTGCTGCTGCAGCGCCTGAACGAGGCGATCCGCGCGGTAATGGTGGCCTACGCCGTAGGCAAAGACCTCGACAATCTCGCTGCCGGTTTCGGTGTCGTCCGCCGCACCATCACGCCCGCTGACGATGTCCTCGGCATCCCGGCCGTGATGGAGAGCGACACCGAATTCCGGCGACGCATCGTCCTGGCACCCGAGGGCTACTCGGTCGCCGGTCCCGAGGGCGCCTACATCTACCACGCACTGTCGGCTCATCCCGATGTGCTCGATGCCAGCGCGACCAGCCCCGCGCCGGACGACATCCGCGCGCTCGTGCTGGACGTCCTGCAAGCCAACGCCGCCAGCAACGCGCTGGTGACGGCGATGACCACCGCGCTCGACGGCGCGATCTGGCCGGGCGAAGTCATCGTCTCGCTCCTGTCCCGCGTCGATAGCGGCGCCGCCAGCGCGGATCTGATCGAGGATGTTGGCGAGTACCTGTCCGGCGAGGACATCCGCCCGCTGACCGACCACGTCATCACCCAGTCTGCCGAGATCGTGCCCTATACCGTCGAGGGCACGATCAAGACGTTCTCCGGGCCGGACGGCGGCGTGGTCATGGATGCCGCGCTTGCGAGCGCGCAGGCCTATGCCGACGAGAGCCACCGGCTCGGCCGCGACATCACCCTGTCCGGCCTTCACGCCGCCCTGCACGTCGAAGGCGTCCAGAATGTCCAACTGACCCAGCCCGCCGCCGACGTCATTGTCTCACGCACGCAGGCGCCGTTCTGCACCAAGATCGACGTCACCTATGCGGGCGTTGACGAATGACCTTCGCCTCCCTCCTGCCGCCCGGCTCAACCGCATTGCAGAAGGCCCTCGAACGGGTCGGCTCGGAGATGCTCGATATTCCGGTGCTCGTCCGCGCGGTGAAGTCCGCCGACGATAGCCCGCTGCAGTTCCTTCCTTGGCTGGCATGGGAGCGCTCGCTCGACAATTGGTCATCCGACTGGCCCGAGGCGATCCGCCGCGAGCGCGTCCGCCAGGCGATCCCGATCGCGCGCCGCAAGGGCACGGCGGCATCGGTACGCGCCGTGGTCCAGAGCTTCGGCGGATCGGTCGCGCTGCGCGAATGGTGGCAGATGGAGCCGAAGGGCATTCCGCACACCTTCGACCTCGTGCTCAACCTCGAACAGAAAGGCGCCCCCGCCAGCGCCGCCTTTGTCGACCAGGTCATCGCCGAGGTCAGCCGCGCCAAGCCGGTGCGCAGCCACTTCAGCTTCACTCAAGGCGTCAATGTCGCCGCAGACGTCGGCCTGATTGCGACCGTCCGTCCCACCCTCTTCGCTCGCCTGTCCTGTACGGCACCGGCGGCCTGACCGGAGCACCCATGGCCCTTACGATTACCGTCACTAACGCCGGGCGCGCCGCTCTGGTGAATGCGAAGAACACTGGCACCGCAGCCGTGACGATCGCGCAGGTCGGCGTGTCCGGAAGCGCCGTCGTCCCCTCCCCGGCCGCAACCGCGCTGCCGGGAGAGAGCAAGCGCATCGCCACCATCTCCGGCGACGTCGTGGCAGACGATACCATCCATTTGATCGTTCGCGATGAAGGCACATCCGTCTACACCGTGCGCAGCTTCGCCCTTTACCTCGCAGACGGCACCCTGTTCGCGATCTATGGTCAGGCCGATCCGATCCTCGAAAAGTCTTCGCAGGCAATCATGCTGCTCGCGATCGACGTGCAGTTCGCGGATATCACCGCGAGCCAGCTGACGTTCGGCGACACCAACTTCCTCAACCCTCCCGCGACCACGGAAGTTCAGGGCGTCGTTGAACTGGCGACGCTGACTGAGACGCTCGCCGGACTTGATGCCGCGCGCGTCCCTGCCGCCAAGATGGTGAAGGACGCTGTCGCTGCGTGGCTGGACGCGCGCTTCGGCGCGAACAACGCCGGTATCTGGCACCCCGGCAACGACGGCGCCGGGTCTGGCCTCGATTCCGACCTGCTCGATGGTCAGCAAGGCAGCTATTACACGGACATCGTCGCCCGGCTCGGATTCACCCCCGTGCAGCAGGGCACCGGCAATGCTCAGCTGACCAACCGCGTGAAGATCGGTTGGAGCGCCGTGAACAGGCTCAAGGCCTCGGTCGATACCACCGACCTCGGCAATTTCGTGTTCGACGGCCATCTCGCCGGAATGTGGACCGCCGCGAATGACGGCGCCGGTTCGGGGCTCGATGCCGATCTGCTCGACGGGCAGGACGGCAGCTACTACACGAACGTCATCGCCCGCCTCGGTTATACGCCCATCAACAAGGGCGGCGATACAATCACGAGCCAGATCAGCTATCTGATCGGTGATAGCTCGGCGATAGCCGCGCGCACCGGCTCGACCGGCACTCCGCTGGAGATCCGGGGCAATGGTACTGGCGCCGCCGTGATGACCTTCCACCGGCCCAACTCCTACGCCACCTTCTTCGGCCTCGACACCGACAACAAGTTCAAATTTGGCGGATGGTCGGCGGGCGCTGCATCCTATGAGTTCTGGCACACCGGCAATGATGGCGCGGGCTCCGGCCTCGACGCGGACCTTCTCGATGGCAGGCAGGGCAACGCCTATGCGCTGCTGGACGGATCGCTGTCGTTCACCGGTTCGATCAAGGCCACCTATCAGAACGGGCTGCTCCTGAAGAACGGCTCGGGAAATTACCCGACCGCGATTCACCGCAACGACGGCAGCGCCTACTACATCCTGCTGAGCGCAGCTGGGACCGGCGTCACCGACATTTGGAACGACCTGCGGCCCTTCCAGATCAATCTCGCAAATGGTCGTCTCGGTTCGGCTAACGGTCAGGATTTCTCGGGCGGCATGACCGTGAGCGGGGCGATGACGCTGAATGGAGGCACGGTGTGGTCTCTGGTCAATGACGGCGCCGGGTCCGGGATGGACAGCGACATGCTGGACGGCCTGCATGGCTCGCAGTTCATGCGCAACTATGTGAACGATTGGGTCCGGTCGGAAGAGGGCGTCAGCCGCTTTCATTTCACCGCCAACGGCGCGACTTATGCCCGAGTGGCCGGGACCTTCATCTGGCAGAACAACTCCAACGCCAATATCGCCACGATCGACGAAGGCGGCAACTATTGGGGTAACGGCGAGGTCAATGCCCTGCGCTTCCGTGCCCGCGCCAATGGCGACGGGCTGGCGATCTCGATCGGGGACGATGCCTGGATTGGTGACGTCAATTGGACGAACGGCATCGCCATCCGTGGCCAGCAGGACGGAAATGCCGGATATGTCACCTTCGGCACGTCCGGCCTTGGGCTGGGCTGCAATGCAGGAGATGCAACGCTTCGGTACGGCGGCCAGCCCGTCTGGTGGGCAGGCAATGACGGCTCGGGATCTGGACTTGATGCGGACCTGCTCGATGGGTGGCAGCTTCAGGATATCCTGCCCTCGGGCAGTTTGGCTGCGACGGGTTACACCCGGCTTCCGAATGGCCTGATCATGCAGTGGGGCACGATCACCTGCGGCAACAATTCCTATGGCTCGCTGACTTTCCCGATCCAGTTCCCGAACGCCTGTTTCCACATCCACTCGGGAGTGGCCACCGAAGTCGGCAACGGCGACGCGCAGGCCAACTGCCCGCTGCCCTACAGCGTGACCAGACTGGGAGCCAGCTTCTGGAACGCGGCTCCCCAAGCCACCGCCTGGTGGTTCGCGCTCGGCAATTAAGGAGAATATCGCGTGACGCTCTACTTCAGCGCCTCCGCAGGCGGCTTTCTTGACGACACCATTCACGGCACCATGCCGGAAGACGCACGGCCGGTCGCTCCTGAGACCCACGCAGGCCTTATCGCGGCGGCTTCTTCCGGCTCCATGATCGCGGCAGACGAAAATGGCGACCCGATTGCCGTACCGCTTCCGCCGCCAGCCACTGCAGAGTTGCTGCGCCAGATCCGAACGCAGCGCGACCGTCTCCTTGCTGCCAGCGACTTCACTCAGGTGCCGGACAGCCCGCTCACCGCCACAAAGCGCGAAGAATGGCGGCTCTACCGGCAGGCGCTGCGCGATCTTCCCGAAACCACCCTAGATCCGGCCGCTGTCGCCTGGCCGAACGCTCCCGCCTGAAAGGAAACTCCATGTCCGACCTGAAGATCAAGATCGGCGCTTTCGACGCCAACACCCGCTCCGTTCCTGTCACCTTCACCAGCGGTGACATCAGGCACATGCGCTCGGTAAACGCCGTCCTGAAGGATGACGGGGCCTACGACAAAGCGGCGACGAAGGCCCGCGTGGACGAAGTGGCGCGCGGCGTCGCTCACAAGATCGGCCTCGGCGTCCTGACCGTGCCGGTTGTGGAAGAGGCCGCTACGCAAGCTGCGGATTCCGCTACTGCTGAGTAAGTGACTGGCGGCACTTCACGCCGCGCAATTCCCCCTTTACGGAAGGGGGTCTCGGATGTTCCCGCATCTCGAAACCAGCGAGCCTGCACTCGCACTCTCCGGGCAGCGCGCCTGCCCCTTCGAGCACCCTTCCGCGTCTCAGGCGCGGAAGGGACATCGTGCAGGAAACACTACATGTCTACCCCTTTTGTTCTCGTTCGACCCGTTTCTCCCCCGGCCGGTTACATCGGCGGAAAACGGAACCTTTCCAAGCGCATCTGTTCCATTCTCGACCGTACTCCGCATACCAGCTATGCTGAGCCTTTCGTAGGCATGGGCGGGATCTTCCTGCGCCGCACCCGGCGCCCGAAGGCCGAGGCGATCAACGATATCTCCGGCGACGTGGTGGGCCTCTTCCGCTGCCTGGCCGAGCACTATCCCTACCTCGTGGATATGCTGCGCTTCCGCGTCGCCAGCAGGGCTGAGTTCGAGCGCCTGCTCGGGCAGGATCCGGACCGGTTGACCGATCTGCAGCGCGCCGTGCGCTTCCTCTACCTCCAGCGCATGGCATTCGGCGGCAAGGTGTCCGGCCGCACCTTCGGTGTGGATGCATCCAGCCCGGCCCGCTTCGATGTCAGCAAGATCGAGCCGATGCTCGCCGACATCCATGATCGCCTGCAATCTGTCGTGATCGAGCGCCTGCCCTACAGCGACTTCATCCGCCGGTACGACCGCGCGGGCGCGCTGTTCTACCTCGATCCGCCGTACTGGGCCTGCGAGAAGGACTACGGGCCTGACGTCTTCACCCGCGACGACTTCGCCGCGCTGGCCGAGCAACTGGCGGGCATCAAGGGCAAGTTCCTGATGTCGCTCAACGACAATGAGGGTGTGCGGGAGGCTTTCGACCGCTTCATCGTCGCGCCGATCGACACGACGTACAGCATCGGCACGGCATCACGACCGGCGCGCGAAGTGCTGATCAGCAATTTTGCGCTGGCCGACAACGACGATTGACGCAGTACCGCCATGGTGGCTCTAACAAGCGCGGCCATGGCGCCCGCTACGTAGATCGAGAATGGCCGGATTTCAGAATTTTCATCCGAAACCTGCCATTCCGGTTTCGGTAGCGCGGCTGCGCACCGCCTATGACCGAGATGGGTGGATAGCGGACGCTTACATACCAGCCGAGGGTGCCCGAGCGTTCGTGAAAAGACCTGCTCCGTAGAAGCCGAGTGCTCCGTGCATAGAAACCCTGATGGCGGCACCGGTCCGTGCGCCGG
>Ga0160437_1000565_pt1 | contig 18767 bp, 14 predicted proteins | sample HID1975I_E0MG_FD_108227 | JGI IMG/M metagenome (GOLD analysis project Ga0160437, IMG submission 108227) | Enriched soil microbial communities from UW Madison campus, WI, USA - HID1975I_E0 MG | ecosystem: Environmental > Terrestrial > Soil > Unclassified | place: USA: Madison, Wisconsin... | reverse complement strand
TTTCATTGAACACCCGGTATTCGCCTGGGTGGTCGCGATCCTGATCTCGCTTGCGGGCGTGATCTCGATCCTGGGTCTGGGCGTGGAGTCCTACCCGAGCATCGCACCGCCCCAGGTGACGGTTAGCGCCACCTACCCCGGCGCCAGCGCCGACACCGCCGAAAAGTCGGTCACCCAGGTGATCGAGCAGCAGCTGACCGGTATCGATCACCTGCTGTACTTCAGCTCCTCTTCGGCCTCCAACGGCCGCGTCACCATCACCCTGACCTTCGAAACCGGCACCGATGCCGATATCGCCCAGGTCCAGGTGCAGAACAAGGTCTCGCTGGCGACCCCTCGCCTGCCGACCGAAGTGACCCAGCAGGGCGTGGTGGTGGCCAAGGCCAACGCCGGCTTCCTGATGGTGGTGGCCCTGCAGTCCGACAGCGCTTCGATCGACCGCGACGCGCTGAACGACATCGTCGGCTCGCGCGTGCTCGACCAGATCTCGCGTATCCCCGGCGTGGGCAGCACCCAGCAGTTCGGTTCCGAGTACGCCATGAACATCTGGCTCAACCCGGAAAAGATGCAGGGCTATGGCCTGTCGGCCACCCAGGTGCTGGCCGCGATCAAGGACCAGAACGTGCAGTTCGCCGCCGGTTCGCTGGGCTCGGATCCCTCGCCGGAAGGGCATTACTTCACCGCGACGGTCTCGGCCGAAGGCCGCTTCAGCTCGCCGGAAGAGTTCGAGAACATCATCCTGCGCGCCAATAGCGACGGCTCGCGCGTGCTGCTCAAGGACATCGCCCGGATCGCCTTCGGTGCGAACAACTACGGCTTTGATACCCAGTACAACGGCAAGCCGACCGGTGCCTTCGCGATCCAGCTGCTGCCGGGCGCCAACGCACTGAACGTGGCCAATGCGGTCACCGCCAAGATGGACGAACTGTCCCCGAGCTTCCCGGCCGGTGTCAGCTGGTTCTCGCCGTACGACAGCACCACCTTCGTGAAGATCTCGATCGAGGAAGTGGTCAAGACCCTGATCGAAGCGGTCGTGCTGGTCTTCCTGGTGATGCTGATCTTCCTGCAGAACTTCCGTGCCACGCTGATCCCGACCCTGGTCATCCCGGTCGCGCTGCTGGGCACGTTCCTGGGCATGAGCATCATCGGCTTCACCATCAACCAGCTGACGCTGTTTGCGATGGTGCTGGCGATCGGCATCGTGGTCGATGACGCGATCGTGGTCATCGAGAACGTCGAACGCATCATGACCGAGGAGAAGCTGCCGCCCAAGGCGGCCACCCAGAAGGCCATGACCCAGATCACCGGCGCGGTGGTCGCCATCACCGTCGTGCTGGCCGCGGTGTTCATTCCGTCGGCCCTGCAGGGCGGCGCCGCCGGTGAGATCTACAAGCAGTTCGCGCTGACGATCGCCATCGCGATGGCCTTCTCGGCGTTCCTGGCACTGGGCTTCACCCCGGCGCTGTGCGCGACGTTCCTCAAGCCGACGCACAACGACAACCCGAACATCGTCTACCGCACCTTCAACAAGTACTACGACAAGGTCAGCAACACCTACGTGGGCCACATCACCTCGGCGGTGAAGCATGCCCCGCGCTGGATGATCCTGTTCGTGGTGCTGACCGTGCTGTGCGGCTTCCTGTTCACGCGCATGCCGGGCAGCTTCCTGCCCGAAGAAGACCAGGGCTATGCGCTGGCGATCGTGCAGCTGCCGCCGGGCTCGACCAAGTCGCAGACCAACCACGCCTTCGCCCAGATGCGCGGCATCCTGGAAAAGCAGGATGGCTTCGAAGGCATGCTGCAGGTGGCCGGTTTCAGCTTCGTCGGCTCGGGTGAAAACGTGGGCATGGGCTTCATCCGCCTCAAGCCCTGGGCGGACCGCGACATCACGGTGCCCGAGTTCATCAACAACATGAACGGTGCGTTCTTCGGCATCAAGGAAGCGCAGATCTTCGTGGTCAACCTGCCGACCGTGCAGGGCCTGGGCCAGTTCGGCGGCTTCGACATGTGGCTGCAGGACCGTGGCGGCGTGGGCTATGACCAGTTGACGCAGGCCCGCAACATCCTGCTCGGCAAGGCGGCGCAGGAAAGCGACCTGCTGACCGGCGTGCGCCCGAACGGCCTGGAAAACGCGCCGCAGCTGCAGCTGCACGTGGACCGTGTGCAGGCGCAGACCATGGGCCTGTCGGTGTCGGACGTGTACAGCACCATCCAGCTGATGCTGGCCCCGGTGTACGTCAACGACTTCTTCTATGAAGGCCGCATCAAGCGCGTGACCCTGCAGGCCGATGGCCCGTACCGCACCGGTGCGGAGTCGTTGAACAGCTTCTACACCCCCAGCACGTTGCAGACCAATCCCGACGGCACGCAGGCGATGATTCCGCTGAGCACCGTGGTGAAGTCCGAATGGGTGTCCGCACCGCCGTCGCTGAGCCGCTACAACGGCTACTCTGCGGTCAACATCGTCGGTTCGCAGGCAGCCGGGCGCAGCTCGGGCGAGGCGATGCAGGCGATGGAGCGGATCGTCAACGACGACCTGCCGGCCGGCTTCGGCTATGACTGGTCGGGCATGTCCTACCAGGAAATCCTGGCCGGCAACGCGGCGACGCTGCTGCTGGTGCTGTCCATCGTGGTGGTGTTCCTCTGCCTGGCCGCGTTGTATGAGAGCTGGTCGATCCCGGTGGCGGTGCTGCTGGTGGTGCCGCTGGGCGTCCTCGGCGCGCTGGCCTTCTCGCTGACACGTGGCCTGCCGAACGATCTGTACTTCAAGATCGGCCTGATCACCGTGATCGGCCTGGCCGCGAAGAACGCGATCCTGATCGTGGAGTTCGCCGTGGAACAGCGGGCCGCGGGCAAGAACCTGCGCGAGGCGACCATCGAAGCCTCCCGCCTGCGTTTCCGCCCGATCCTGATGACTTCGTTCGCCTTCATCATGGGCGTGGTGCCTATGGCCATCTCCACCGGTGCCGGCGCCAACGCACGTCACGCGATCGGTACCGGCGTGATCGGCGGGATGGTGTTCGCCACCTTCCTGGGTCTGCTGATGATCCCGGTGTTCTTCGTGGTGGTCCGCCGCATGCTGGGCGACAAGCTGGACGAACCGTCCAAGGAGTTCCTGGAACGCCAGGGCGAAGCCAATACGGCGCACCGTCCGGACCGTTGATGGACGACAGGGGCAGCCGCGGTTGCCCCGCCGCCAGGTGACCAGCGTGGGCGGTCACACTGAAATGCAAAAGCCCCGGCGCGAGCCGGGGCTTTTTTTTGTGCGGTGCGCGCCGGGTACTGTGGCTCACGCGAGGCATGCATATGGGGACGAGGTAGTGCCGGCCGCTGGCCGGCTGCTCCGGGCACCTGCCAGAGAAGGACCGCCTGGGTGCCCGCCAGCGGCCGGCACTACCAAACGGCCTCAGCGCAGCAGTGCCACCGCTGCACAGGCGACCACGATCGCCAACGACGGCCACTGCATCGGCATGTAGAAGAAATGATGGCGGGCATGCTCGCCCGCCGCGCGCGGGCCGCGATTGAGCACGATGCCCAGCACGACATTGATCGCTGCGCCGATGCCGATTCCGATCAACAGCTGCGCCAGCGAGGTGTTGCCTTTGGCGACAGCAGGATCGGGCCACAGCCACATCAACAGCAGCAAGGTGGCAATGGGGGTGAGCAGGGTCAGGAACCCTGCGCCTCGATAAATAACCATGGGGTAACCTGCAAAAGGGGTACCCATTCTGCATCACCCGGTAGGCTTCGTTGGTTGTGGACTGACGCAAAATCGCAAAGGCAGCTCTGTGTCCCTCCACCTAGCCCTTTGGAAACGATGAGACGCACCCTTGGCCTCAGCAAGGAGCACTCCTGCGATCATCGAATCTACCAACTGAATCGAGAAAAGCTAACGTTATTGCAGTTGCATATCCACGCAAGTCGCATTAGGCACTTACTTGCACTACTGATGCGCAGTCCACAGTTCAACTACCAATATCGGCTTAAAACGGACTCTCCCCCGCATCAGCTTGACGGCTCGGCGCGCAGCGCCACAGGAGAGAGGACATGTCATTTTCCAGACACTTGACCGCGTCTTGCATTGCCTGCATCTTGCTTCTTTTTCAACTGTTTCTTCCACCAAAAGCGCATGCGGGCGGCGTCGTGGTTTGCGACAACTGCGCAAATCCAAGACAAGCCGCAATCGGGTCAGGGGCGGGCATGACCATTGTGGTGGATTTCGCGCATCTCAAACTCTACGGATTCGAAGTTGAGTATGACCGAGAATTTAAACGGTATCGAGCGATAACGACAAGCATCCCTGCACCTGTTACAGATGCATTTCACCGCATTATGGCGCTCGCAGAGGGACGTATACAGCCCAGCTCGCACGCTTTGAAGCGCGCCGGTGGAAGTGGAGCAGTTGTCCCTATCCACCCTGACAATCCCGGAGTAACAAACGGCTTGACGTTTCCAGAAGGATTCAAGGGGATAAATGCCTACGATATCGTGATGTCCGCCACGACGCGCACTCAATTTGAGCAGCAGCTTGGAGCTGCCTTCTCTGGTGCTTCGACAGGTAGCCCTGTCTGGAACTCTCTAGCAACGACACTTTCGTCGCTTGGGCTAAGCATGATCAGCCGACTTTTTGGCGTCGACTCCGCTACCTACGTCATCACTTGGCGGGACGGTTCAAAGAGCGTTTTTGTTATTGAGGCCGACTCTGTCAACAGAGCAAAGTACAAGTCAGGGGAGAGCCGCGACGCCTCAGGCAACAGAATACTCGACGCCGCTGCGTCACATGAGGAGTCCGGTGCAGACTTCAGCGGATGGTACGATTTCACTGATGAGCAATCACTGCAGAACTGGCTGGACGCAGCCCGCCTGTATGGCGTACCTGTCGACGTTGGGAATGGCGTCGCCAATCAAGTCATATGCCGATGGGATGGAAAAACTCTGAGGTGCGAACTACCGCGTTGACAGCAACTTCATCGTCAGGACCGCAGATTTTGATCAACGGGAGGAGGCGCCGCAACACGGCGCCTCCGTCATTTTCATCAGCGCAGACCGGTCTCGTTACGCGCGATCACCAACCGCTGGATTTCCGAGGTGCCCTCGTAGATCTCGGTGATCTTGGCATCACGGAAGTACCGCTCCAGCGGCATTTCCTTGGAATAGCCCATGCCGCCGTGGATCTGCACCGCCTGGTGGGTGATCCACATCGCCGCTTCCGACGCGGTCAGCTTGGCGATCGCCGCTTCATTGCTGAAACGCTTGCCCTGGCCCTTCACCCATGCCGCGCGCAGCGTCAGCAGCAGAGCTGCGTCCAGCTTGCACTTCATGTCGGCGATCTTGGCCTGGGTCATCTGGAAGGTGCCGATCGCCGCGCCGAAGGCCTTGCGGTCCTTCACGTATTCGATCGTCGCTTCATACGCAGCACGCGCAATGCCGATCGCCTGCGAGGCGATACCGATACGGCCTGCGTCCAGCACGCCCATGGCGATCTTGAAGCCCTCGCCTTCCTTGCCGACCACGTCATCGGCGGCCGCCACGTAATCCTGGAACTCGATCTCGCAGGTCGCCGAGGCACGGATGCCCAGCTTCGGCTCGGTCTTGCCGCGGTGGAAGCCGGCCTTGTCGGTGTCGATCATGAACGCGGTGATGCCACGCGCGCCCTGGTCCGGATCGGTCATCGCAAACAGCACGATGTACTTGGCAACGGGGCCGGAGGTGATCCAGCTCTTCTTGCCGTTGATCACGTAGGTGCCATCGGCCTGCTTGACCGCGCGGCAGCGCATCGCCGTGGCATCCGAGCCGGACTGCGGCTCGGTCAGCGCGAACGCACCGATGGCCTCGCCCTCGGCGATGGCACGGACGTACTTCTGCTTCTGCGCTTCGCTGCCATGGGTCAGGATGCCGTTGCAGAACAGCGAATTGTTGACCGACATGATCGTCGAATGTGCAGCGTCTCCGGCGGCGACCTCCACCATCGCCAGGACGTAGGCGATCGGGTCCATGCCCGCACCGCCGTAGGCTTCGGGCACTTCAATGCCCATCAGACCGTTCTCGCCCAGCAGGCGGATGTTCTCCAGCGGGAACTCGCCGGTGCGGTCGTGGTGTTCGGCGCTCGGCGCGATTTTCTCCTGCGCGATACGGCGCGCAACGTCCTGCAGCATCAACTGCTCTTCGGTAAAGCTGAAATCCACAACACCCTCCCGGGTACAGAGTGATAAGGGCCGCAGAGCGCGCGGCCCGGTCGGGCGATTGTACCGGGGGGCGGGGAAAGGACGCCTGACTTGACCGCACCGCCGCCAAAGGACGAAAATATCTCTATATCGCGATAGGTAGATATTTATGGATCTCGAGGACTGGTCCGTCCGGCTGAAAGTGTTCGCCGACGCCACCCGGGTGCGCCTGCTGGCGCTGCTGGAACAGGAAGAACTCACTGTGGCCGAGCTGTCGGCCATCACCACGCTGGCCCAGCCGCGGGTGTCCACCCATCTGGCCCGGCTCAAGGAAGCCGGCCTGGTCCGTGACCGCCGCTCGGGCGTCTCGGCGTATTACCGCTTCGATGACGCCGCGCTGGATCCGGCGCAGCGCGCATTGTGGCATGCCCTGAGCACCGGCAGCGATGACCCGCTGCTGCGCCAGGATGCTGAACGCGTGGCCGCGGTCATGGCCAGCCGCGCTGCCGACCAGAACTGGGCGGACAGCGTTGCCGGCGACATGGAACGCCATTATTCCCCCGGCCGCACCTGGGAGGCGCTGGCGCGCACCGCGCTGCCGCTGCTGGAAACCGGCGATGTGCTCGATATCGCCTCTGGTGACGGCGTATTGGCCGAACTGGTCGCCCCGCACGCCAAGCGCTATGTCTGCATCGATACCAGCGCGCGCGTGGTTGCCGCCGCCAGCGAGCGCCTGCGCCGGCTGGCCAACGTGGAAGTGCGCGAAGGCGACATGCACGCCCTGCCCTTCCCTGACCAGAGCTTCGATCTGGTGGTGCTGATGCACGCGCTGACCTATGCGGCCAAGCCGGCCCAGGCCGTCGCCGAGGGCGCGCGCGTGCTGCGCCCGGGCGGTCGCCTGCTGCTGTGCAGCTTGGCCCGCCACGAACACCGTGCGGCCGTGGACGCGTATGGCCACGTCAACCTTGGTTTCAGCGACAAGGAACTGCGCAAGTTCGTGGAGAAGGCCGGCTTGGTCGTCTCCAGCCTGGAGACGGTGACCCGCGAGAAGCGCCCGCCGCATTTCGAAGTCATTTCGCTGATTGCCAGCAAGCCCTGAGGTCTGCCCATGCCATCCCTGCCCTGGCTCCACCCCGACCGCGTGCATGCGCTGGAAACGGCGCTGGCCCAGCGCATCCTGATCATCGATGGGGCCATGGGCACGATGATCCAGCGGCATGGGCTGGAGGAGGACGATTACCGGGGCGAGCGCTTCGCCGGCGGCTACGACCACCAGCACGGGCCCGGCTGCGACCATGCTGTGCCCGGCGACGCCCCACAGGGCCATGACCTCAAGGGCAACAACGACCTGTTGCTGTTGACCCGCCCGGAGGTCATCGGCGGCATCCACACCGCCTACCTGGAGGCCGGTGCCGATCTGGTCGAGACCAACACCTTCAATGCGACCTCGGTCAGCCAGGCCGACTATCACCTTGAACACCTGGTCTACGAGCTCAACAAGGCCGGTGCCGCCGCGGCGCGCGCCTGCTGCGATGCGGTCGCGGCGACCACACCGGACAAACCGCGCTTCGTGATCGGGGTGCTCGGCCCGACCAGCCGCACCGCCTCGATCAGCCCGGACGTAAACGATCCCGGCTTCCGCAACACCAGCTTCGATGCGCTGCGCGAGACCTATCGCGAGGCCATCGATGGCCTGATCGACGGCGGCGCCGACACCCTGATGGTGGAAACCATCTTCGACACGCTCAACGCCAAGGCCGCGCTGTTCGCCATCGAGGAAGTGTTCGATGCCCGCGGCGGGCGGCTGCCGGTGATGATCTCCGGCACGATCACCGATGCCTCCGGGCGCACCCTGTCCGGGCAGACGGCCGAAGCGTTCTACGCCTCGGTCGCGCATGGCCGGCCGCTGTCGATCGGGCTGAACTGCGCGCTCGGTGCCAGCGACATGCGGCCCCATGTGGAAACCTTGTCCACCGTGGCCGAGTGCCTGGTCAGTGCGCATCCCAATGCCGGCCTGCCCAATGCGTTCGGCGAGTACGACGAAACCCCGGAAGAAATGGCCACCACGCTGCGCGAATTCGCCAGCGCCGGTCTGCTCAACCTGGTGGGCGGCTGCTGCGGCACCACACCGGCGCATATCCGCGCGATTGCCGAGGCCGTGGCCGATCTGCCCCCACGCCGCCTGCCGGCGCCACCGCTGGAAGACGCGGCATGACCGCGTCCGCCCCACGTTCCCGTTGTCGTTGACCCTCCTCCGCCAGCCCGTGCCAGCCTGCCCATGACGTCTTCCCGCCACACCCGCCTGTCCGGTCTCGAGCCGCTGGTCATCACCCCGGACCTGCTGTTCGTCAACATCGGTGAGCGCACCAACGTCACCGGCAGCGCGCAGTTCCGCAAGCTGGTGAAGGAAGAGCGCTACGAAGAGGCGGTGGAAGTGGCACGCCAGCAGGTCGCCAACGGCGCGCAGATCCTCGATGTGAACATGGACGAGGGCCTGATCGATTCCGAGAAAGCGATGACGCGCTATCTGAATCTGATCATGTCCGAGCCGGACATCGCCCGCATCCCGGTGATGGTCGATTCCTCCAAGTGGAGCGTGATCGAGGCTGGGCTGAAATGCCTGCAGGGCAAGAGCGTGGTCAACTCGATCTCGCTCAAGGAAGGCGAAGCGCAGTTCATCGAGCAGGCGCGCAAGGTGCTGCGCTACGGTGCGGCCGCCGTGGTCATGGCCTTCGATGAAGATGGCCAGGCCGATACCTGCGCGCGCAAGGTCGAGATCTGCACCCGCGCCTACCGGATCCTGGTCGACCAGGTCGGCTTCCCGCCGCAGGACATCATCTTCGACCCGAACATCTTCGCCGTCGCCACCGGCATCGAAGAGCACGACAACTACGCGGTCGACTTCATTGAAGCCACCCGCATCATCAAACGCACCCTGCCGCACTGCCATGTTTCAGGCGGTGTCTCCAATGTGTCGTTCTCCTTCCGCGGCAATGAGACCGTGCGCCAGGCGATCCACTCGGTCTTCCTGTTCCACGCCATCAGCGCGGGCATGGACATGGGCATCGTCAACGCCGGCGCAATGCCGATCTACGACGATCTGGACGCCGAACTGCGCGAGCGCGTGGAGGATGTGATCCTCAACCGCCGCAGCGATGGCACCGAGCGCCTGCTGGAGATCGCCGAGCGCTACAAGGGCAAAAAAGGTGAAGTGCGCGGCGAAGACCTCGCCTGGCGCGAGAAGCCGGTCAATGACCGCCTCGCGCACGCACTGGTGCACGGCATGGACGCCTGGGTCGAACAGGACACCGAAGAAGCGCGCGCGCGTTCGACGCGCCCGCTGGATGTGATCGAAGGGCCGCTGATGGACGGCATGAACATCGTCGGCGACCTGTTCGGCGCGGGCAAGATGTTCCTGCCGCAGGTGGTCAAATCCGCACGCGTGATGAAAAAGGCGGTGGCCTACCTGCTGCCCTACATCGAGGCGGAAAAAGCACGCAGCGGCGACACCGCCAAGAGCAACGGCAAGATCATCATGGCCACGGTCAAGGGGGACGTGCACGACATCGGCAAGAACATCGTCGGCGTGGTCCTGGCCTGCAACAACTTCGACGTGGTCGACCTGGGCGTGATGGTGCCCGCGCAGAAGATCCTGGATGCCGCACGCGCGGAGAACGCGGACATCATCGGCCTGTCCGGGCTTATCACGCCCTCGCTGGAAGAGATGAGCCACGTGGCCCGCGAGATGGAGCGGCAGGGCTTCACGATGCCGCTGATGATCGGCGGCGCGACCACCTCGCGCGCGCATACCGCGTTGAAGATCGACCCCCATTACAAGGCGCCCACGGTGTGGGTGAAGGATGCCTCGCGCGCGGTCGGCGTGGCGCAGTCGCTGATCTCGCGAGAGCTGCGCGATGCGTTCGTGGCCGCCAACGAGGCCGACTATGCCGACATCCGCCAGCGCCACCGCAACCGTGGCGACGCCAAGCGCCTGGTGACCCTGGCCAAGGCACGCGCCCAGCGCTTCGTGGGTGACTGGGCCACGTACACCCCGCCGGCACCGCGCAAGCCGGGCCTGCATGTGCTCGACGATTACCCGTTGGCCGACCTGGTCGAGGTGATCGACTGGACCCCGTTCTTCCAGGCCTGGGAACTGGCCGGCAAGTTCCCGGCGATCCTGACCGATGAGATCGTCGGGCCGCAGGCGACCGATCTCTACAAGGACGCCCGCGCAATGCTCGCCCGCATCGTCGAGGAGAAGTGGCTGACCGCCAAGGCGGTGTTCGGCCTGTGGCCGGCCAACAGCGTCGGCGATGACGTGCACCTGCGTACCGACAACGGCCCGGCCGTGCTGCACTTCCTGCGCCAGCAGGTGGACAAGCCCGTCGAACGCCCGGATTTCTGCCTGGCCGACTTCATCGCCCCGGCCGATACGGGCAAGCAGGACTGGATCGGTGCGTTCGCGGTGACCGCCGGGATCGGCATCGATCCGCACGTGGCCCGCTTCGAGGCCGACCACGATGACTACAACGCGATCCTGCTCAAGGCGCTGGCCGACCGTTTGGCCGAAGCCCTGGCCGAGCGCCTGCACCAGCACGTGCGCATGGATTACTGGGGCTACCAGCCCGATGAGCAGCTGGACAACGAATCGCTGATCGCCGAGAAGTACGCCGGTATCCGCCCTGCACCAGGCTATCCGGCCTGCCCGGAGCACAGCGAGAAGGCCACCCTGTTCCAATTGCTCGATGCCGAGCGCAACGCGGGCATGCAGCTGACCGAAAGTTTCGCGATGCTGCCCACCGCGGCGGTATCGGGCTATTACTTCAGCCACCCGCAGAGCCAGTATTTCGTGGTCGGCCGGGTCACCCGTGAGCAGGTGGTCGACTATGCCAAGCGCAAGGGCGTGGACCGCGTACAGGCCGAACGCTGGCTGGCCTCGAACCTGGATTACGATCCGGAATGATCGCCGCGCCCGACAACGGCCGGTGCCAGCCCATAATGCACCGGTAGATGCCCGCTGCCGGTGGGTGCGCGCAACCCCCGAGACCCCGCATGACCGCCCTCCCCCGCGACGCCGTTCCGGCTGTTCGCCTGTCCTCGTTCTATCTGTTCTACTACGCCGCCCTCGGCGCGTTCACGCCGTACTGGTCGTTGTTCCTGACCTCGCGTGGCATGAGTGTCACCGCGATCAGCGTGATGATGGGCCTGTGGTACGCCACCCGCATCGTCGCACCGACAACATGGACCTCCATCGCCGCTGCTTCGCCGCGCCCGATCTTCTGGCTGCGGCTGGGCTGTGTACTCACCCTGCTCACCTTCTGCGCGTTCCTGCTGCCGTTGCCGCAGCCGTGGCTGTACCCGGCGATGATCGCGTTCTGCTTCTTCTACAACGCGGTGATGCCGCAGTTCGAATCGATCACGCTGACCCACCTGGGCAGCGACAGCCACCGCTACGGTCTGATCCGGGTCTGGGGCTCGCTGGGCTTCATCGCCGTGGTGATGCTGTTCGGCTGGATCATCGAAGGCGATGGCGGCGCCGGCAACGCCCACCTGCTGCCGTGGCTGATGCTGCCGCTGTTCGGCCTGCTCACCGCCTCGGGCTTTGCCAACCGCTACGCGCGCAACCTGCAGCGCAGCGAGGGCGATGCCAGTGGCTTCTGGCAGATCGTGCGCAAGCCGCAGGTGGCGGCGTTCTTCCTGGCCGCGTTCATGGAGCAGCTCTCGTTCGGGCCGTACTACACGTTCTTCTCGGTCTACATGGATCACCACGGCTATGCGACCTCCACGCTGGGCGTGTTGTGGACGGTGGGCGTGGTGTTCGAAGTGGGCGTGTTCTTCACCATCGGTCGCTTCTTCCGCCGCTATGACGCCAGCTGGATGCTGCTGATCGCGCTGCTCAGTTCCACCGTGCGCTGGGCGGTCACCGCCCTGTTCCCGGAGAACCTGCCGGTGATGCTGATCGCCCAGACCGCGCATGCGCTCGGCTTTGCGGCCTTCTTCGCCGCCGCGATGCAGATGCTGGCCACCTACTTCCCCGGCCGCCTGAACGGCCATGGCCAAGGCCTGCTGTACGGATTCTCGTCCGGTGTGGGCGGCGTGCTCGGTGCGCTGATCGCCGGGCAGTTGTGGCCGATCGACCAGGGCCGCACCGCCTTCCTGGCCGCCAGCGGGTTCGCGCTGGCCGGCGCGCTGCTGTGCTTCTTCGCGATCAGCCTGCCGCTGTTGCGCGCCGGCCGCAGGAAGCCCGGAATCGTGTAGAGCCACGCCTCGCGTGGCCCTGCCGTCACGTTGGTGCCGGTACGCTCGGGACTCCCCAACACCGGAGTCCCCATGCGACGTTCCCTGCGCCTGCCGACCCTGTTCACTGCCCTCGTGGCCGCCTGTGGCGCCGCCAATGCGGCCCCCCCGATCATTCTCGACAATGCCCGCGTGTTCGACGGCGAACGCGATCTCGGCATCACCACGCTGACTCTGCGCGATGAGCGCATCGCGCACATCGGCCCGCCGCCGCCCGCACTGGCCAAGGGTGCCAAGCGCATCGACTACCAGGGCAAGGTGATCCTGCCCGGCCTGGTCAGCAACCACATCCACGTCGGCAACACCGACGGGCTCGAGCATGGTGACCGCTTCTATACCCGCGACCATGTGGTCCGCGACCTGCAGCAGTTCCAGCGCTACGGCATCACCACGGTGACCGCGCTGGGCATGAACGGCGCCGCGTTCCCCGCGATCCGCGCCGAGGTCCGTGACCAACCCGCGCTCGGTGCGCAACTCTATGGCGCCGGTGGTGGCATCGGTGCGGCCGCAGGCGCGCCCCCGGCCAACACGATGGGGCTTGAGCACGATCCCGTCGCACGCCCGACCACGCCCGATCAGGCCCGCGCCGCGGTCCGCGCGCAGCAGCAGGCCGGGGTGGACGTGATCAAGCTGTGGGTGGACGACCTCGGCGGCCGCTTCCCGATGATGGCCCCGCCGATCTACCGCGCCGCGATCGATGAAGCGCACCAGCACCAGCTCAAGGTGGCCGCGCACATCCATGATCAGGCTCCGGCGGCGGACCTGGTCGCGGCCGGCGTGGACATCATCGCGCACGGCATCCGCGATACGCCGGTCGCCCCGGCGCTGGTCAGCGCGATGCGCGACAAGGGCGTGTGGTACATCCCGACGGTCAACATCGACGAGGCAAACTATCTGTACGTCGAGAATCCCCAGTGGCTGCAGCAACCGTTCCTGGCCAATGCCCTGCCGGCGGCGGTGCGTGAGCGCTGGCAGCAACCGCAGTGGCAGCAGCAACAACTGGCCGGCGACGGCATTCCCAAGGCGCGCGCGTCCGTGGCGATGAACCTGCGCAACCTGCGCACGCTGCACGAAGCGGGGGTGAACATCGGCTTTGGTACCGATGCCGGCGCGATGCCGCAGCGGGTGATCGGCTTCGCCGAGCATCGCGAGCTGGAGTTGATGACCCAGGCCGGCTTCACGCCGGCGCAGGCACTCCAGGTGGCCACCGCCGATGCGGCGCGCGTGCTCGGCCTGGAGGATCGCGGCCGCATTGCGGTGGGGCGCCGCGCGGATCTGCTGGTGCTGGGCGCCAACCCGCTCGACGACATCCGTAACAGCCGGCGGATCGACGCGGTCTGGCAGGCGGGCCAGCAGGTCGCCGGCCCGATCGAGGCATCCTCTGCGGGTTACGGCCACGACTGACCGCAAAGCAGGCCAAACAACGCACAAGGCGCCTGACGGCGCCCAGTGCGTTCAACAATGGTGGCGTTGGCTTACCAGACCAGGTCGTCGGGCACCTGGTACTGCGGGTCGGCATACGGATCTTCGCCGGCCGGTGCATCCGGGTCGACCTTCAGCGCCACGGACGCTGCGAACACCGCTTCGGCTTCGGCCAGCACCGCGGCCGTCACCAGCACATAGCGCCCGTTCTGCTGCAGCACGCCCAGCTCGCCGGCATTGAGCGCCTTGAGCTGATCGGCCGTCACATAGATGCGCTTGATCTTGCCGCCATACGGGAAGTGGCGCGCGATGTCGGCCGCTTCGGCGTTGAGGGCCTTGCCTTCCAGCAGGACCTCCAGCTTGGCCTTGGCTTCGCGACGCAGACGCGCTTCTTCCTGCTTCAGGCGCTCGGCCTCGATGCGGTCGTCCTTTTCCTTCTGCGCACGGATCGCATAGGCCTTGGCGAGATCGATGTCCTCGCGAGAGCGCGGCTTGCCGGGCGCGCCCTGCGGTGGGCGGGCGCCGGCGGGACGGCCCTTGCCCGGCGGACGGCGGTCGCCGTCGCGCGCGGGGCGCTGGCCTTCGCCCGGCTTGCCGGCCGGGCGTGCGCCCTGCGGCTTGCCGGCCGGGCGGCCATCGCGGCGCGCATCGGGCCGACGGTCCGGCTTGCGGTCGTTGGTTCGTTCGGGTTTGGGCGCGGCTTTGAAGCCAAGGCCCAGCAGCTGGTCGCGGAGAGTATCGCTCATGACGTCAGATCAGTAATGCGGAGGCGGCGGCTCTTCGGCCGAATCGGAATACAACGCGGTGCGGACCTTGCCGAGGTCTTCGAGCAGAATGCGGGTGAGGTCGGCATTGCGATTGCCTTCCATGCGCGCATCGGCCAGGGCCTCGCTCAGTTCGGCCAGCGCCTGCTCCTGGAAGGAGACGCGCATTTCCAGCTCGATCAGGCGTGCTTCCAATGCCTGTTCGCGCTCGGAGGGTGTGGACTCATGCATTCAACGAACGTCCCCGGCCAATGCCGTAGTAAGCCAGGCCCGCGGCTTCGATTTCCTGCGGGTCGTACAGATTGCGGCCGTCGAACACGACCGCATCGCTGAGCATCTCGCGCAGGCGGACGAAATCCGGGCTGCGGAACTGCTTCCATTCGGTCACCACGACCAGCGCATCGGCACCCTCCAGGGCGTCGTAGGCGTTGTCGCAGAACACCAGATCATCGCGCTCGCCGAAAATGCGGCGCGCTTCTTCAGTCGCTTCCGGATCATAGGCGCGCACCTGCGCACCCGCCTCCCACAGCTGCGCCAGCAGGCGGCGGCTGGAGGCTTCACGCATGTCGTCGGTGTTCGGCTTGAACGCCAGCCCCCACACCGCGAACGTCTTGCCGCGCACGCCTTCATCTTCGCCACGGTCGTAGTGGCGCTGGATCAGGGCGTACAGATGGCCCTTCTGGTGTTCGTTGACGGCTTCGACCGCGTTCAACAGCTTCGGCTCGTGGCCGTACTGCTGGGCGGTCCGGGCCAGGGCCTGCACATCCTTCGGGAAGCACGAGCCACCGTAACCGGCACCGGGATAGATGAAGTGCCAGCCGATGCGCGGATCCGAGCCGATGCCCTGACGGACCTGCTCGATATCGGCACCGACCTTCTCGGCGATGTTGGCGATTTCGTTCATGAACGAAATCTTGGTCGCCAGCATCGCGTTGGCCGCGTACTTGGTCAGCTCCGCCGAGCGTACGTCCATCTCCACCACGCGGTCGTGGTTGCGATTGAACGGCGCATACAGGCGGCGCATCAGCGCGACCGACTCAGGATTGGACGCGCCCACCACGATGCGGTCCGGCCGCATGCAGTCGGCGACCGCGTCACCTTCCTTCAGGAATTCGGGGTTGGAGACCACGTCGAACGCGATCTCCACGCCGCGCTCGGCCAGCGCCTGGGCGATGGCCTCACGGACTTTGTCGGCCGTGCCTACCGGCACGGTCGATTTGTTCACCACCACCACCGGCACGGTGATGTGCCGGCCGATGGTGCGGGCCACGGCCAGCACGTACTGCAGGTCGGCACTGCCGTCCTCGTCCGGTGGCGTGCCCACGGCAATGAAGATCACCTGGCCATGCGCGATCGCGGTAGCGGCGTCGGAGGTGAAGGTCAACCGCGACGCATCGTGGTTGGCCTTGACCATCGGCTCCAGGCCGGGCTCATAGATCGGGATGATCCCGTTGTTGAGGCCGTCGACCTTGGCCTGGTCGATATCGACACAGATCACCTGATGGCCAACCTCGGCCAGGCAGGTACCCGTGACAAGACCGACGTAGCCGGTACCGAAAATCGCAACGCGCATGGGCGGTGGTGCTCCAGATCCGTTACGGCAGAACGTTCAGCAGCTCGACGTCGAACGTCAGCGTGGCGTTCGGACCGATCGGGCCGCCCGGGGTGCCCTGCTCGCCATAGGCCAGCTCACCCGGGATCCAGAAGCGGTACTTGGAACCGGTCGGCATCAGCGAGACGCCTTCGGACCAGCCCTTGATCACCTGGTCCAGACCGAACTCGATCGGCTGGCCACGCTGGTAGCTGCTGTCGAACACGGTGCCGTCGAGCAGCTTGCCTTCGTAGTTCACGCGGACCTTGCTGGTCGGCATCGGGCGTTCGCCCGAACCCGGACGCAGCACTTGGTACTGCAGGCCCGAGGCGGTGGTCACCACGCCCGGCGCGGTCTTGTTCTTGGCCAGGAAGTTGTTGCCTTCCACGCGGTTGGTACCGGCCTGGGCGGCGGACTTGGCTTCCATTTCCGCCTGCTTGCCCTTCATGAAGCCTTCCAGCGTGGCCTTGGCCTGCTCGGCGGTCATCTTCGGGGTGCCGTTGTTGAACGTGGTGCTGACCGCGTCGAACAGCGCGTCCAGATCGACATCGTCCTTCAGCGGTGCCAGCGACGGGCCCACGGCGAAGCTGCCCAGCATCAGGCCGACCTTCTCGCGGTCCACCTTCGGCGGCGCGGTGCCCGGGGCAACGCCCGGAACCGGCTGGCCGCTCTTGGCCATCACGGCCTGGCGCAGGGCGGCATCGGTCTTCTGCGCCTCTTCCTGGCTGATCAGCGGCTGCTTGCCTTCAAAGGCATTGGTCACGCCGCGACGCAGGGCGGCCAGGTCGATCTCGCTGGCGATCGGACCAAACGAATTGGCCACATCGATACCGATGGCGTAGCCAAGCTTTTCGCGTTGGGTGTTCAAAGTGGAAGTCTCCTTGACAGCCGCGCGGGCGGCTGGTTGTTGCGACATCGCGGTACCGGTGGCACCCATCGCCAGAATCAGAACCGACGCCGCGGCGCCGCGCATTCCCATCTTCATTCGCTGCATTCCTGGAAGTGACTGGACGCCGACGTCGGCGCGAAAGCAACCATTGTCGCACGCGCGTCCGAGATGTCGATATCGTCAGCGCTTGTTGGCGGTGACAGAGAGTTCACGTTCGATCGCCGCGACCAGCTTCGGATCGTCCGGGGTGACCTTGCTCGGGAACTGGGCCACCACCCGGCCATCGCGGCCGATCAGATACTTGTGGAAGTTCCAGCCCGGTGACACGCCCGTGGCGGTGGCGAGACTGCGATACAGCGGCGTCGCCTCCGGCCCGGTCACCACCACCTTCTGGAACATCGGGAACTTCACGCCGTAGGTCAGCGTGCAGAACTCCTGGATCTGGGTCTCATCGCCCGGCTCCTGGCCCTTGAAGTCATTGGACGGGAAGCCCAGCACCGAGAAACCCCGCGCAGCGTATTTGCGCTGCAGGGCTTCAAGGCCTTCGTACTGCGGGGTGAATCCGCACTTGCTGGCGGTGTTGACCACCAGCAGCACCTTGCCACCGTACTGCTTGGCCAGATTGACCTCACCCTTGCCCGCCAGCGGGCGGTAGCTCACATCCAGCAGATCGGCCGCCTGGGCCGAGGCGCCGGCCAGCAGACCGACCGCCAGCATCAGCACAGACCACCGCGCCCGGCGCGGAACGCGGTCGCGACGGACGGGCGACATCAAAGACACGTGGTGCATCGCGACACTCCAAAGTAGGGAACAACAGGGGGAAGAAGCGCCTGGCAGGGGCTGCCAAGGCTGCGGCGGGCACTATATCACCGGCGTTTTTGCCGCCGGACGCCGCCGGCGCGGCGCCGGCCAGGCGTATTCATCGGCTGCTTTGCGGCATCTGGCGGTGTCGCGCGCGTGCCGGACATTCTCAGGCCACGGCCTGAATACGCCTCTTGATTGCCATACCATTGACATCAATGAATGGCGACTGGCAGATACCGGCGCCCCGCACTTCGATATAAACCTTTAAATTCAATTACTTGAGGAAACCCACTGACTGTCATACACCCCCTGCCATCAGTTGGGTCAATCACCCAGTTGATCTTCGGCGTGCCGGTGTTATAGTTGCATACAACACCAGTCACCTAGACAGGGGAAGCCCATGAACCGCATGCGCCACCACCACGCTGCCAAAGCCATCACCGCCGCCTCGGCGTTGCTGTTGCTTGGCTGGTTTGGCATCCCCTCCGGTGACGCTGGCAGCCCTGCCAGCGCCAATGTGTTTGAAGGCCCGCAGGACGCAGGCGTCATCGAGGCAGGGAACGCCGACGGCGCCCCCACGCCTCCCCGCCGGCTGCACAGCTCCCTGTCCATGCCTTACTTCTCATTCGCGCAGTCGCTGAACCCACGGAGCTGACCATGAGCGATATTCAATGGAGCGATGGTGCTCCGATCTACCGCCAGCTGAAAGAGCGCGTGATTGCCATGATGCTTGACGGCATCATCAAGCCGGGCGATGCCCTGCCTTCGGTTCGGCAGGTTGCCGCCGAGTACCAGCTCAACCCCATCACCGTTTCGCGCGCCTACCAGGAACTGGC
>Ga0160437_1000564_pt1 | contig 18771 bp, 21 predicted proteins | sample HID1975I_E0MG_FD_108227 | JGI IMG/M metagenome (GOLD analysis project Ga0160437, IMG submission 108227) | Enriched soil microbial communities from UW Madison campus, WI, USA - HID1975I_E0 MG | ecosystem: Environmental > Terrestrial > Soil > Unclassified | place: USA: Madison, Wisconsin... | reverse complement strand
TACGAGATCGACTGGGGCAATCCGCAAAGCGCCTATCACCTCTCGCTCCACATCTCCTACCCCAATGCCGGGGACCGGGCCTATGCCCAGGCCCGCGGCCGTTCGGCGGGGGGAATGATCATGATCCACGGCCAGCCCAACGACCTGGAGACCGGCCGGGTGCGCGGCGATTGGACGGACGGCTGCATTGCCGTCTCCAACCCGGAGATCGAGGCGCTCTACGAAACGGTGCCCGATGGCACGCCGATCGAGATAAACCCCTGATATTGCGATCACACCTGCCGCCCGCTCTCGAAAATTGATGTAGATTGCATTCCACGGACGACGACGGGCGTTTTTAGGAATTCAATCCTGCTCTAGGGATGTCTACGTGGATAGGGAGCCGCCGCCGGGATTCGGCACGAATGCCTTGCGCGTGGCTCAAGCGCCCTTTCGAGATCGGGTGCCGGCAGGTCGAACCGCCGGTTTTCGGTCAGTGGATCAACATCGCCAGGGCCCTTGCGGCCATGGCGCGGTCGGAACGCCTCTATGCTCCCCCAAACCATCCTCAACGACGAGCAGGGCCGCCTCGCGGCGCTGCGCAATCTCGACGTGCTGGACACCGAACCGGAAGAAGCGTTCGAACATGTCGTCTCGCTGGTGCGGGCCGTGCTGGGCGTGCCGATGGCGGCCGTCACCCTGGTCGATGCGGATCGGCAGTGGTTCAAGGCGCGCAGCGGGCTGGATGTGGCCGAGACGCCGCGCAATGTCTCGTTCTGCACCCATGCGATCCAGCAGACCGCGCCGTTCCTGATTTCCGACGCCAGGCTCGATGCGCGCTTCGCCAACAATCCCTTCGTCGCCACCGACCCCGGCGTGCGCAGCTACGCGGGCATCCCGCTGCTGACGCCGGAAGGCTACAATATCGGCGTGCTCTGCGCGATCGACGACAAAGTGCGCGATTTCAACGAGGCGGAAGTCGCCATCCTCGGCAACTTCGCGCGCATCGTCATGAACGAGCTGGAATTGCGCCGCATCGCCGAGCGCGACCAGCTGACCGGCGCGCTCACGCGCCGCGGCTTCGTGGACAAGGCGAAGCAGGAGATCGCGCGCTTCCGTCGCTATGGGCGGCCCTGCTGCCTGGTGCTGATCGATCTCGACCACTTCAAGCAGGTCAACGACACGCACGGCCATCCGGCGGGCGATGCGGTGCTGCGGGAAATGGCGGCCACGGTGGTCGGCTCCACGCGCCCCGTCGACTTTCTCGGCAGGCTGGGCGGCGAGGAGTTCGCCGTGCTCCTTCCGGAAACCGGCCCCGGCGAAGCGCTCGCGGCGGTAGAGCGATTCCGCGAGACTTTGGCGGAGCACGACATTCCGCTGCCCGGCGGCATGAGCATCCGCGTCACCGCCAGCTTCGGCATCGCGCCCCTGAGCGAGGCGATCGGCAGCGTTGAGGACTGGCTCGCCGCGGCGGACGGGCCGCTCTATGCCGCCAAGCGCGGCGGGCGAAACCGCTGCGAATTGCTGCATTGAGGAAAGAGCGAGGATCCGGGGTCCGGACGCTGGGGATGCCCCCGGACCCCTGCGACCTTCCTTGTCTCAGTCGAACCGGAACGCCGAGATCGCGGTCTTGAGCACGAGGTCCGAATAGACCTTCTCGCCCACACCTTCGGCCGCGCCAGCGGCGACCATCAGCGGCAGGAGGTGTTCCTCGCGCGGGTGGGAGAAGCGCCCGCCGGGTGCTTCGGCCCAGTGCGACAGCGCTTCGGCGCGGTTTTCGGCGCCGGATCCGGCGGCCTGGGTCAACCATTGGTCGAAGGCCTGGGAGGGCTCGGTGGAGGCTGGATTGCCGTAGCCGCGCATGTTGTGGAAGCTCATGCCCGATCCCAGGATCAGCACGCCTTCATCGCGCAGCGGGGCGAGCGCGCGTCCGGCGGCAAGATGCAGGGCCGGGTCGAGCGAGCGGTCGAGCGACATCTCGACGACGGGCACGTCGGCCTCGGGCCAGGCCACCTTGAGCGGCACGAACACCCCGTGGTCATAGCCGCGCTGCGGGTCCGGGGCGGCCGCGAAGCCTGCCTCGCGCAGGAGCTGGCTGGCGCGGGCCGCCAGGGCAGGCGATCCGGGCGCGTCGAAGCGCAGTTCGTAGGTGTGCTGCGGGAAGCCGTAGTAGTCGAACAGCAGCGGCGGCTGCTCGGCGCCGGTGAAGGCGAAGCCGTCGGTTTCCCAATGTCCCGAGACGACCAGGATCGCCTTGGGCGCCTCTGGCAGGCGCGCGGGAAGGCCTTGCAGGAACGCGGCCATGGAGGCCCAGTTGCCCTGCGGGTCGGGCATGAAGAAGCAGGGGCCGCCGCCGTGAGGGATGAAGAAGGTGGGTTGGCGGGTCATGGATCGCGTTCCTTTCAGAGCGGAAGCCTCAGCGCCGGGTCGGCACGAGCGCGTGGGCGCCGTCGCCGATCAGGGCCAGGACGAGGAGGGCAATGGACCAGAAGGCGGGATATTCCCAGCCGCCGCCCTTGCCATCGAAGAAGAAGCCGTTGGCTCCATGCACCATGACGATGGTGCCGAGCAGCAGCGGGATCAAGGCCAGCGCCACGGCGCGGGCGTAGATGCCCAGGATCAGCGCCAGGCCGCCGAGCAGTTCCGCCGCCATGGTCACATAGGCAAGCGCCGGCGGCAGGCCAAGGCTGCCGAAGAAGCCGGCCGCGCCGGCCGGGGTGAAGACGAACATCTTGAGCGAGAAGTGCGCCAGGAACAGCACGCCGAGCGCGACGCGCAGGATGAACGCGCCGTAGGGGCTGCTGGAAGGGGTAGATGTCATGGGGGGCTTCCTTTCGTAGACTCCTCTAGACCTTCGCCCCTCTGGTGATAATCATGCCATGCGTTGAATGACTTTCTACCAAGGGTGTTGAATGGACCGGCTGAAAGGCATCGAGGTCTTCGTGAAGGCGATCCGGCTCGGCGGCCTCTCGGCGGCGGCGCGGGACCTTTCGATGTCGCCGGCGATGGCGGCCAAGCACCTCAATGCGCTGGAGCAGCGCCTGGGCGCGACCTTGGTGAACCGCACGACGCGGCGGCTGGCGCTGACCGAAGTGGGCGCGGCCTATCTCGACAAGGCGGAGCGCGTCCTGGCCGAACTGGAGGATGCCGATGCCGAGGCGATGGCCCAGTCCGCCGCAGTGGAGGGCCTGCTGCGCGTCTCCGGCCCGGCGGCTTTCGGCAGCGCCTACCTGGCGCGCCTCGTCACCGAATTTCACGCGCTCTACCCGGCCGTCACGGTCGAGCTTGGCCTCAACGACCGGGTGGTGGACCTGCTCGAAGAGCGCTGGGACGTTGCCGTGCGCATCGGCCGACTGGCGGACAGCAACCTGGTGGCGCGCAAGCTGGCGCCGGTGCGCATGGCGATCTGCGCCGCGCCCGCCTACCTCGCACGGCACGGCAGGCCGCAGTCCGTCGAGGATCTCGCAGGGCATGAGTGCCTCGGCTACACTCTGGGCAACGAGACCGGCGCCACGCGCTGGGGCTTCGGCCGCGACGGCAGCCGCGCGGTCGCGGTGCGCGGCAGTCTGCATGCGAACAACGGGCAGGTTCTGGCCCAGGCGGCGGAGGCGGGCATGGGGCTCGTCTACGGCCCGCGCTTCTTCGTGGACCGCGCCATCGCCGCAGGGAGGCTGGTGGAACTGGACCTGGGCGCCGAACTGCTCGACCTCGGCGCGGTCCACGCCGTCACGCACCGCACCCGGCGGCCGGCGGCGAAGACGAGGGCCTGGATCGACTTCCTGGTCGAGCGCCTGCCGCCGATGGCGCGGGACTGGTAGGCCGTTCCCGGTAGCGGGGAATCAGAAGTCGATGGCGATGCCGTTGCGCACCCAGTCGCCGTAGCGGGTGGGCGAAATCCCGTCGGGGTCCTGCTCGTCCTGCGCGGCCCCTGCCGTTTCTGCGGCCGGCGGGGAGGGCTGGGGCGCGGGGTCGTTCGTCCAGTGGGTGGGCTTGGTGAAGCCTTCGGGACGTTGGGTGGCGCGCTGTGTCATTCAGCCCATGTGGTGGAGGTAGCGTCAAAACGCAATCCGCTATAGGGGCAGGCGATGGACATTCCCGGCCTTCCGGCGCGCCGTGCCGCGCTCAACCTTATCGATGCCGTGCTGCGGCGGGGCGAAACGCTCGACCAGGCGGGCGGCTCCGCGCTGGCCCGTGTCGGCGGCGATGCCGACCGGGCTCTGGCCCGGGCCATTGCCGGCGAAGTGCTGCGCTGGCGCACCGACCTCGACGAACTGATCGACAGCGCCACGCGTCTGCCGCTCGCTCCCGATGCCAAGGCGCGCGCGGTGCTGCAGATCATGCTGGCGCAAGTCCTGCGGCTGGAAACGCCCGCTCACGCGGTGATCGCCACCGGTCTACCGCTGCTGATGGGCGGCCCGCGCCGGCTGGCGCATGGCGTGTTCTCCACCCTGACCAAGAACGGCGTCAGGCTTCCCGACGTGCCGACCCTGCCCGAGGACGTGGCCGGACGCTGGGGCGTGCGTGCCGAGGCGATTGCTGCCGGTCTGGCCGAGCCGCCGCCGCTCGATCTGGCGCTGCGCTATCCCGGGCAGACCGCCGAATGGGCCGAGCGCCTTGGCGGCACTTCCCTGATGGCCGGCCATGTTCGCCTGGCACGCGGCACCGCGGTCGAGCATCTCGAAGGCTTCCGCGACGGCGCCTGGTGGGTGCAGGACCTTGCCGCCAGCCTGCCCGCACGGCTGCTGGGCGCGGGTGAGGGGCGCAAGGCGCTCGATCTCTGCGCCGCGCCGGGCGGCAAGACGCTGCAACTGGCGGCGGCGGGCTGGCAGGTCACCGCGATCGACAATTCCAAGCGCCGCCTCGAACGCCTGCGCGACAACCTCAAGCGCATCGGCCTGGAGGCCGAAGTGGTGCAGGCCGATGTCCTGACCTGGGAGCCGGAGGAAAAGTTCGACGCGATCTTGCTCGACGCCCCTTGCACCGCCACCGGCACGGCCCGCCGCCATCCCGACGTGCTCCACCGCATCGCCGGGCGCCAGATCGAGGACATGACCGCGATCCAGGAAAAGATGCTGGAACGCGCCGCGGGCTGGCTCAAGCCGGGCGGGCGGCTGGTCTATGCGGTCTGCTCGATGGAACCGGAAGAGGGCGAGGAACAGGCGGACAAGGTCTCGCTGACGCCGGTTCCGGTCACGGCATCGGAACTGCCGGAAGGGCTTTCTCCCACGGCCGAGGGCTGGGTGCGGACCGATCCGGGGATGCTGGCCGATGTCGGCGGGCTGGACGGGTTCTTTGTCGGAAGGTGGCAGAAGTAAGGGGAAGTTCTGGGGGCTGATCCCCCAGACCCTCGAAATGTCGGCGTGGCGCGCTGCCTGGCGATCGAGCGCTCCGGGCGGCGCAGCCATTGAGCCTACCGACGCGGCCATGGGCGCACGACGAATACGTGGCGCCTGACCTCGACATTATTGGGGTGCAGGGGCGATGGCCCCTGCTTCTCAGGCCGCGACGGCGCGCCGACGACGCCAGAACACCAGCGCACCGAGGCCCAGCGCGAAGAGGCCGATCATGCCCGGCTCCGGCACATCGGTGCTGCCGCCCGAGCTGCTGCCGCCACCCGAGCTGGTCGAGCTGCCCGGATCGCCCGGCGCGTAGCCGCCGGTATAAGTGCCGACATGCATCTCGCCGTTCTGGACGAGATTGCCGAACACGGCCGAACCCTGGATGTAGTTCGACGTGGTGGCATTGGCGCCCGGCGCCAGCACCGAGCCGCCCCAGGCGGTGGTGAGCGCGAGGTTTTCCGCCTCGTAGAAGTTCCAGACGACGTGCTCGCCCAGGTTGGCGGTACCGCCGAGGAAGTTGTCGTCCAGCTTGATCGAGGTGCCCGAGACGTTGACGATCGCGGTGTCCGCGCCGTTCAGGTTGAACTTGATCTCTCCGATCTTGTCGAGGTCGGCGGCGGAGATGTTGAACACGGCTACGCCGCCCGCACCCGGCTGGGCATTGAAAGTGCCGGTGTTGCCGCTGATCGAGAGCTGGCTGTTGGCCGTCTCGGTGCTCATCGAATGGCTCAGGCCCTCCATCGAGGTGCCGATGAGGCTCTTCTGCTGCGTGAGGTTCTGGGCGAACTGCGGATCGCTGGAAGCCAGGCCCGAAGTGACGGTGTTGTTGTTGACGTTGGTGTTGCTGATCGTGCCGCCCACCAGCACCGTCTGCGCCGCGCCGTTGAGGTTGAGGCCGCTGTTGACGTTGCCGCCGACGATCGCGCCCGAACCGTTGTTGAGGTTCTTGTAGCCGCCATTGACGTCGCCCACCACGGTCAGCCCCGGCGTTCCGGTGCTGGAGGCGGGGAGGGCGGTGATCTGGTAGTTCGAGGCATTGCCTTCGAGATTGCCGCCGACGAACGTGCGGCCCTCGACTTCGGAGGACGAGGTGAGGTCGCCCAGCACCACCAGGTTCCAGGTCTTCAGCACGTCGATCCCGGCGATCATGCCCGAGGAGGCGAGCACGGGGCTGGCCGCGAAAGCGACGGCGGCAACAGCGACGGAAAGCGACAGCTTGCGGAGACGGGACATGATGGGACTCGCCAATGGAACGGATCGATAGGCGAGCTAAGTACTTGTCCGGGAAGGTTTGGATATGGTTCGTTTCGCCGTGTCTCATGGTGAGACACGGCGAAAGCGAATGCCTTACGCGAAGTGGGTAGAGCCACCCAGTTCGTCATTGCGAGGAGGCGAAGCCGACGAAGCAATCCAGAGCGGCACGGAACTGCCCCTGGATTGCTTCGCTACGCGCGCAATGACGAAGGACGGGATGGCTTCCGCCACGTCCGTCGCCACACAGTCCGAAGCCCCGAAGAGCAGGCGCTTCAGCCCTTGACCTTGTTCTGGAAGCTCTTGCGCAGCTTCATCAGCTTGGGCGGGATGATCGCGAGGCAATAGGGATTCCGCTGGCCTTCGCCGTCCCAGTATTCCTGGTGATAGTCCTCTGCGGGATACCACGCCTCGTTCTGCCTGCCCTCGGCAAAGCCCTCGATCGTGGTGACGACCTTGCCGGCGTTGTCCTGGTTCGAACGGGCGAGCGCGGCCTCGGCCTCGGCGGCTTGGGCATCGTCGAGCGGGAAGATCGCCGAACGGTACTGCGTGCCCACATCGTTGCCCTGGCGGTTGAGCTGCGTCGGGTCATGGGTGCCCATGAACACGTCGAGCAGGTCGCCATAGGACAGCACGGAGGGGTCGTAGTTCACCTTGATCGCCTCGGCATGGCCGGTGTCGCCGCCGCAGACCTGCTTGTAGGTCGGGTTGGCCACGGTGCCGCCGATATAACCGCTTTCCACGGAGTCCACGCCGATGACGTCGCGGAACACCGCTTCGGTGCACCAGAAGCACCCGCCTGCAACGATTGCCGTTTCCATTGTCTTGAATGTCCTCATGAGGGGGAATTTGTCGCTAGATAGGTACACTGGGACGGCTTGTCATTGGGGCGTCGGAAACTAGGTTCAGGACTGACCAGCTTCCACGGGAGAATCGCATGCGCCGCGCCCTCATCGCCCTTTCGTCCCTTCTCGGCGTCATCGCCATGCCCGGCGCCGCCACCGCTGCCGACGAAACCACCGAGGCGGAATCCTGCAAGGGCTGCGAGGCGCTGCTCGAACTCGCCGCCTCCAATCCTTCGCGCAAGGAAGACCGCGCGCGTGACAAGTATCGTCACCCGGTGGAGACCCTGAGCTTCTTCCGCGTCGCGCCGACCATGAAAGTGGGCGAATATGCGCCGGGCGGCGAATGGTACTCGCGCCTGCTCGGGCTCTACCTCGGCCAGCAGGGGCACCTCGTCGGCCTCTACTTCAACCCCGACGCGCCGGCCTTCAAGCCCGAAACCAGGGAGGGCATCCGCAAGGGCGCCGCGAACTACCCGGCAGACGTGGCCAAGTTCACCGGCATGCCGGCCGACAAGTTCGCCGCCTACACGCTCGGCGCGATCCCGGAAGGAGAGAAGGGCACATTCGACGTCATCGTCGTCCCGCGCATGATGCACAACCTGCTGCGCTGGAACATCGCCGGCAGCGAATTCGCGGCCATGCGCGACCTGCTCAAGCCCGGCGGCCTGATCGGCATCGAGCAGCACCGCGCCCGCCCGGACGCCCCGGCCGACTATGCCGACGGTTCCAAGGGCTACTTGCGCGAGGCCGACGTGATCCGCTTCATGAAGGACAACGGCTTCGATCTCGTCGCCCAGTCCGAGATCAGCGCCAATCCCAAGGATACCGCGAACTGGCCGGACGGCGTCTGGACCCTGCCGCCCTCGCTCGCGCTGAAGGACCAGGACCGCGACAAGTACCTCGCCATCGGCGAGAGCGACCGGATGACCCTTCTGTTCCGCAAGCGGGACTGATAGAGGCCCCCTCCATGACCGAAATCACCGTTGCCGCGCTTCAGCTCGCGCTCAATTCCGCGGACGAGGGCGAGAATATCGCCGCCGTCTCCGCGCTCGTCGAGGAAGCCGCCGCCAGGGGTGCGCAGATCGTGCTGCCGCCCGAGCTGTTCTCCGGCCCCTACTTCTGCAAGGTCGAGGAAGAGGAACTCTTCGCGCTCGCCCGCCCGACCGCAGAGCACCCCTCGGTGATCGCGATGAAGGCGCTGGCGGCGAAGCTGAAAGTGGTGATCCCCACCAGCTACTTCGAGCGCGACGGCCATCACTACTACAACACGCTGGCGATGATCGGCGCCGATGGCGAGATCATCGGCACTTACCGGAAAAGCCACATTCCCGACGGCCCCGGATACGAGGAAAAGTACTACTTCCGCCCCGGCAACGACGGTTTCAAGGTGTGGGACGTACTCGGCACCAAGGTCGGCGTCGGCGTCTGCTGGGACCAGTGGTATCCCGAATGCGCGCGCGTGATGGCGCTGATGGGCGCGGAACTGCTGTTCTATCCCACCGCCATCGGCTCGGAACCTTATGACGCGACGCTGGACACCAGCCGCATGTGGCGCCGGGCGATGGTGGGCCACTCGGTGTCCAACTGCATGCCGGTGATCGCCGCCAACCGCATCGGCGTCGAAACCGAATGCGGCACTGAGCAGACCTTCTACGGCCACTCGTTCATCACGGACGAATGGGGCGATTACGTCGCGGAATTCGGCAAGGAGGAAAGCGGCGTGCTGGTCTCCACGATCGACCTTGCCCGCGCCGCGAAGCACCGTGCCGGCATGGGCTTCTTCCGCGATCGCCGCCCGCAACTCTACACGCGCATTGCGCAGGATATCTGATACACCCTCGACAGTTACGACATCATCGGGGGACATCGGCCTTGGCCAAGCACCAGTATCTCGTCGCGCTCGGCTCGAACATGCGCCATCCGCACCACGGCGGCCCCCGTCAGGTGCTCGCCGCGGCGCTGGCCGCGCTCGATAGCGGCAAGTATGAGGTGCTGGCTGCCTCGCCCATCATCGAGAGCGCGCCGCTCGGCCCCTCGCGCCGCCGCTATGCCAATGGCGTGGCGCTGGTGCGCAGCAAGCGCGAACCCGACGAGATGCTGCACAAGCTGCACAAGCTGGAAAACAAGTTCGGCCGCCGCCGCATGGGCCAGGCCTGGGGCTCGCGGGTGCTGGACCTCGACCTCGTGCTGTGGAGCGGCGGCCCCTGGGCGGGCGGCGAGGGCGAGAAAAGCCTGATTCTGCCGCACCCTGCCTTCCGCAGCCGCGATTTCGTGCTCGGCCCGGCGCGGCGGATTGCGGGGCCGTGGCGTGATCCTTTGACGGGTCTCACCATTAATCAGCTTCATGCCCGCTTGACCAAGCCTCGCCCTGCCCTTAGGTGACCCCTTCCGCAGCCGCTTCGCCGGCCGCGCCCGGCAACGGGGGCCCTTAGCTCAGTCGGTAGAGCAACTGACTTTTAATCAGTAGGTCGCTGGTTCGAACCCAGCAGGGCTCACCACCGTTTTTGCCGCTTTCCGGACATTCCGGCGGCTTTCCAGGTCGCCGCTCTTCGCCTCGGTGCTGCCTTGCGGCGCCCCTGCGATCGAGCGCGATATATCGTTCTTTTTCGGAACTCTCCGGCATTTGTGCGTTAGATTTGTAACGGCCAGAAAAGGAGAGAGCGATGTCGATCGGCGTGGAACAGAAGAGGCTGCATCAGGACCTCAAGAACGTGGGGCTTCGTGCGCAGGCGACGGCGGCGGGGTTGGTGCAGCTTTGCAAGGAGCTGCAGGCCGTGGGCGTGCTGGGCGATGCCGCCGTCAGCCGCGTCAAGGAAGCGATCGCCAACGAAATCGCTCTCACCGCGCCGCGGCCGATCCTGCGAGAGGATTTTCGCCGGGATGTCTGCGCGCGTCTGGACGCGATTTTCTCCGGCGCGGAGAAGCTCGGTCCCGCCGAGGAAATGCCCTTCGCGCAGCAGCGGATGGAGTAACGGCCCGGTCTGGGTGGCCCCAGACGGGCAGCGGTCTCCCGCGCATTCAGGTGGACTTTGCGGCAGTGCGATTTCGCAACTGCGAGATTTATTTTTGCGCGCAGGAACAAAGACATCGCCAATGACTTAAGTCACTGCCGGGCGCAGTTGCGAACCCTATCCCGCACCCACGGGATGCGCGCGCGGCAATTTAGGAACGCTTCCCGTCGGTTGCCATCGTGCACTTTCGGAATGCATTTCGGACTGGACCCAATCCTTCGGGCCCCGCGGATTTTCCGTGGGGCCTTTCTTTTTGCCCGAGGGCAGCGGGATCAGAGCGCCCGAGGGCACTGGGATCAGAGCGCCCGGGAGCGCCGGGATCAGAGTGCGGTGGGGCGCTTGCCTTCGGGATTGCCGAGGTGTTCGATCTGCGCTTCGGTCAGGTTTTCGCTGAAGGCGGGCGAGAGCTTGCGCTCCAGGCGGCGGCACATGTCCGAATGGGCGATCAATGCGCGTGCCGTCTCGCGCAGGGTGGCATAGTCCAGCGGCGCTTCGCCGGAGATCCATTCCCGCACGTCGCGTTCGGCGATGCCGAGGTGCCGGGCCAGCGCGCGCTGGCCGCCAAGGGCGTCGACGGCCTGTGAGAAGATGGCGAGTTGGATATCGGAGGCTTGCGGCATGTGGGGAGGCATGGGCGTAATCGGCGCCGTGCGCAAGCGGCGCCGGGCCGGTCAGGCCTCGCTACCGACAGGTTTCGTACCGGCCCCGGAATTCCCTGACTCTCCGGAGGCTGCGCCGGTGCCCGCGGTGAGCGTGGTGCCGATCGTGGCGCCGACGATCGCGGCAATGCCCAGCCACTTGGCCAGGGGCAGCACTTCGCCCAGCAGCAGGGCGCCGGTCAGCGCGCCTACGGCCGGTTCGCCGCTGGTGAGGATGCCGAAGCTCTTGGTCGGCAGGCGGCGCAGCGCGAACATCTCCAGGGAATAGGGGATGGCGCTGGAGAAGATCGCCACGACCAGCGCTATGGCCAGGACATGCGGCTGGATCATGGCCATGCCGGCCTGGGCGATGCCGAAAGGCAGGGCGACGAGCGCGGCCACGGTCATGCCGTAAGCGGGCGCGGCGGCGCCCAGGGCCTCGCCCGCGCGCTTGCCCATGAGGATGTAGGCCCCCCAGAACACCCCGGCTGCCAGAGCGAGCAGCACGCCTGCAGGGTCGAGGGCATGGTCGATGGCCCGGGGGGAGACGGCGGCGGCGGCCGCCTCTGGCGAGGCGGAGATCGGCACCAGCAGCGCCAGGCCCGCGATGGCCAGCCCGATCCAGGCGAGGTCGATGCGGCGGCGCGAGGAGAACGTCGCCACGGCCAGCGGGCCGGTGAACTCGGTGGCGAGGGCGATGCCGAGCGGGATGCGCTGGATCGCGAAGTAGAACAGCATGTTCATGCAGCCCAGCGCCAATCCATAGGGCAAGGCGGCGCGGAGCATCTGCCGGTCCAGCGGCTTTCGCCAGACGCGGAACACGCCGCAGAGGATGGCCGCCGCCAGCGCCAGGCGCAGCGCCGTCGTGCCGGCCGGGCCGGTCACCGGGAAGAGCGACTTGGCCACCGAGGCGCCCCAGCAGATCGAGACCATGGCCGTCGCCACCGCGGCAAGCGGCGCGAAGTCATTGGAGGAGGAACGCGTTGCTATGCGGCGAATGACCATGGAACCCTCGGCTGGAATCGGCGATGCTTTTATCCGGGGACGGCGATAAAAGCGGTCTATGATTGCCGCGCGGCGATAATATTTATCGGAGATCAGCCCCATGCCCGATGCGTTCGACTTGCGCATCCTTACCGAGCTTCAGCGCGACGCGCGGATTTCCATGCCGGACCTCTCCGAGGCGGTGGGGCTTTCCGCTCCCGCCTGCTATCGCCGCGTCAGGACGCTGCGCGAGCAAGGCGCGATCGAGCGGGAAATGGCGCTGGTCTCGCCCCGGACGATGGGCTGGCTGGTGACGATGATCGTGCTGGTCTCTCTGGAGACCGACAAGGGCCGCGTGGTGGACGACCTGGTCGCCCGGCTTCGGCAGACCCGCGAGGTGATCGATGTCTGGTACGTCACCGGCGATCACGACCTGGTGCTGCAGGTGGCGGCGCAGGACATGGCGCATTACGATGCCTTCTCGCGCCGGGTGCTTCACGGTGAGGAACACGTCCGCGCATTCAAGACGCTGGTGGTGATGCAGCATGCGAAACGCGCGGCGGCATTGCCGGCGGCCTAGGGCGGAACCGGCCGGCGACGCATGAGGGTCGCTGTCCGCTTTCGCATCAGGCGGCCGGCAGCGATTGACGCGCCGGGGATTTGTCCCAAGGGTTCGCGAATTGGTTGGAGAGACTCGAGAATGAAATCCGTAAAGCTGGCCTGCGTCTTCCTGATCGCTCCGCTTGGCCTGTTCCCCGTTGCCGCGAACGCCAGTTTCTACACCGGCGACGACCTCTATGCGGCCTGCATGACCGAGCGCGGCAGCAATACCTATGTCGAGAAGAGCTACGAATGCATCGCCTATATCACCGGCGCCGTCGATGCCTTCAACACCACGCGCAAGACCAACAAGCTCGACAGCTGCCTGCCGGCGGACGTGACCATCGGCCAGCTGAAGGAAGTCACCATGGACTACCTGGCGCGCAACCCGAACGACCGGAAGGGCTCGGCCTCGGAGCAGGTCTTCAAGGCCACCCGCAAGGCCTGGCCCTGCGCCTCGTCAACGAAAAGCACGCCCCAGAAGAGCACTGGAAAGAAGAGCACGGGCAAGAAGAGCACGGGCAAGAAGACGACTACGAAGAAGAACCGCTAGGGGGCTTCTACGGCGACTCCAGCCGCTCGCGGTTGCGGCGGTGGAAGATGCGTTCGTGGAAGTACCACTGGTAGGGGTAGCGTTCGAGCAGGCGGTAGACGATCTCGGTGAAGACCAGCGTCACCGGGATCACCACGGAGAGGAACAGGGCCAGCGACAGTGCCCAGTGAGCGCTGAACAGGCCGAGGCGCACGAAAAGCAGGCGCGTCGTCAGGTACGTGTAGGGGTGAGCCAGGTAGAGGCTGTAGCTGACGGTGCCGAGGTAGAACGCCGAGGGCCGGTCGAGCAGGCGGCCGGTCACGCTGCCCGGGGCGATGGCCATGTAGAAATAGGCCGAAGTGAAGAACAGCATCGCGTAGTTGCGCGGGTCGCCCATGTTCTTCAGCATGAAATCGTAGTGCTGGATCGAACCGAAATAGAGGCACCCGGCGAACGCCAGGGCCTCCAGCGCCGGGCGCCAGGCGGGGGGCGGGCGCAGGCCCCGCTCGTCGAGCAGTCTTGCGCCCATTCCGGTGAGGAAGAAGGCCATGGCCGGGAAACGGTAGACGAGGCCTGCCGCGGTCAGCGCCAGGAGCACGGTCAGCACACGGTCCCCGCGGCGCAGCGCGGTGTGCACCGTCAGGCAGGCCATCGCGTAGAACAGCACTTCGTAGCTGAGGCTCCAGGCATTGGGCGTGAGCTGCTCGGTATGGGTGAGCAGGTTGACCAGCAGCAGCGCCGGCACGATCGATTCCAGCGTGTTCAGTTCGGGCATGGTGCCCGTCGCCGCGTTCACCGCGATGAACAGCAGCGAGAAGGCCAGGAACAGCGGATAGAGGCGGAAGAATCGCCGCAGCGCGAATTCGCGCGCGGAATAGCGCATGACGCTGGGCAGGATCACGTAGCCGCTGATGACGAAGAACAGCCAGACGCCCCAGCGGCCGAAGTTCCACGGCGCCTCGGTGACGGCCAGGTAGGCGGCGTCGTGCGGGTAGATGTTCTCGCCCAGGCCGCCCAGGACATGGGCAAGGAAGACCATCATCGCCGCGACGCCGCGCAGGCCATGGACGGTGGGGTTGAAGCCTGCGCCGGATCGGGACGCCCTGCCGTCACCCGTCCTTGCGGCATCGGCCGCAGGCGCGGGCGACCCGCCCGGCTCGCGCTCGAGCGGGAGGGCAGTGGCGCAGCTCCGGGTCACAAGGATGTCATGCCGTGCGCGACCCGCCTGTGTGATTGTGCGCCTGGCCGTGAGCGTGGAGGGCGGCGCGCGAGCGCTTGGTCTTGCGCGGGACGCCGGCGGCCGTCGCGGCCCTGATACCGGGTTCCAGCATCGGCGCGGCCGGACTGGGCAGGCTGTAGCCGAAGCGGCGCAAGTCGTAGCCGGTCATGCGCTGGAGCTGCTGGTTGCTTTCCGCATAGCGCTCTCCGACCGACTGCTCGATCTGGCGCATCAGGCGGCGGCGGAGCGGCTTGTCGAACATGGCGGTGAAGGCGAAGATCGGGCGGAGCTTGCGGTAGTAGCGGTCGAACGGGGGGAACACCACCGGCGCCTGGGGCGAAAGCTGGTTCCGGTTGAACAGGGCGTTGAGCGGACGGCGCAGGGCCTGCATGAGGATCGGCATGCCCTCGTTGGCGGGGGCGCCGAAGATGTCGTGCGGGATCAGCGAGGCGTCGTGCTCGCAGAACTGCGAGATCTCGCGCGCGACGCGCGACGCGTCGTTGCGCAGGGCCTCGTAAGGCAGGACCAGCACGTTTTCGGGGCCGAAAAGCTGGCGGTAATATTCGATGCACTGGACATAGGCGAAGGAGCGGAAGTCGAAGTCCGGCTTGCGCGAGAGGGTCCATTGCAGCGGGGTGGTGAGCCGGCGGAACGAGAGCGAGCCGCCGTCGCTGATATATTGCAGGTAGTACGAGAAGATCATCGAGCGCTGCTCGCGCACGAAGACCAGGATCCGGGCGTTGGGCAGGCAGTTCTTGATGCGGTCGGCGATCAGCTTGGCGTCGTATCCGCCCGAGGCGGGATAGCCGGACAGCCGCTCGTGCGAGACTACCAGGGTATTGCCACGCGCCTGCGCCTCGCGGCTGCGGCGGCGATAGCTCTCGATCCGGTGGGGAGAGAGGTCGTCGAAGGCGCCCTGTTTCACGAAGTCCAGCTGGATGTGATAGCGATCGTTCTCCAGCCGCTCGAAGCCGAGTTCGCGCCGCGAGAACAGGGCGTTCTGGAGCAGCGTTGAGGCAGTCTTGTGGAATCCGATATGGACAAGTGGTCTTGTACCCGGCTCCTTCACGTCGCGCTCCCTGGCTCCTCCGCGCGTGCATGCCGGGGAAGGTCAGGCCGCGAGGACATCGTTTGTCACGTTCAGGACAACACCTTGAACACAAACGAGAGACCATGCCGGGGCGGGTCGGGTCAATTGCCATGAATCGCCCGGATGGTCCTCCGAAAGTCTAGGGTGGATCGATATATACAGCCGGTTCCGGCGCGTTTCCGCGCCCGAGCCGCGCCCCTGCGATGCGGGATCGCCGGTTTCCTGCGAGGGGTTAATCCCTTGGGTCGCGGTGCGGCCCCAATGACCGGGCGCGCTATGCTTCCGGGTGATTGTCGGCCCGCCCGGCGATGCCCAACCTTGCGGCGGAACCCGTCGCAACAGGAAGCCGCTCTTGAACCCAACAGATCCCGCACTCGCTGCCGCCAACGTCACCGGACCTGTCCTGGTCACGGGCGTGGCCGGCTTCATCGGCCATGCCGTGGCGCACCGCCTGCTCGACCGGGGCGAGCAGGTGATCGGGCTCGACGTGGTCAACGACTACTACGACCCCGCGCTCAAGCATGCGCGCCTCGCCACGTTCGAGGGTCTGCCCGAGTTCGAGTTTCACCGCCTGGACGTGGCCGATGCCGCCGCCGTGGCCGCGCTGGTCCGCAGCCGCGGCGTGCGCCGGGTGGTCCATCTCGCCGCGCAGGCCGGGGTGCGCTACAGCATCGAGAACCCCTTCGCCTATGAGCGCTCCAACCTGGCGGGCCATCTCGCCGTGCTGGAGGCCTGCCGCCATGCGGAAGGCTTCGAGCATCTGGTCTATGCCTCCTCCAGCTCGGTCTACGGCGAGCGGCCGCTGGCCGGGCCGGACGGCCGGGCCTGTCAGGAAGGGGGGGCGGGCGGCTTCTCCGAGGACGATCCGGCCACGGAGCCGGTATCGCTCTATGCCGCCACCAAGCGGTCTTGCGAGCTGATGAGCCAGTCCTACGCCAGCCTTTACGGGCTGCCGCAGACCGGGCTGCGTTTCTTTACGGTCTATGGACCCTGGGGCCGCCCCGACATGGCCTACTTCGGCTTCACGCGGAAGATCTTCGCCGGAGAGCCGATCGAGGTCTATGGCGAGGGCCGCATGGCGCGGGACTTCACGTATATCGATGACATCGTCGACGGTGTGCTGGGCGCGCTCGACAATGTGCCGGCCGCTGGCGGTGCGAAGGCGCGGGCGCACCGGGTGCTCAACATCGGCGACAGTCGCCCGGTGGGGCTAATGGACATGATCGAGGCGCTGGAAGCGGCGCTCGGCCGCAAGGCGCAGAAGATCATGCGGCCGATGCAGCCGGGGGACGTCACCGCCACATATGCCGACGTGAGCAAGCTGCAGGCGATCTGCGGCTACCACCCGCGCGTCATGCTGGAAGAAGGGCTGCAACGCTTCGCCGACTGGTATCGCCAGTTCTACGACGTGGAATCGCTGCAGTCTCAGGAGGCGGAGTGACCGATATTCCGCGCAAACGCCGGCCGCTGGATCGGCCCACACTGGACAGGTCGGCGCTGGCGCGCGAGGCGGCGACGCTGGCGCGCTTCGTGCTGGTGGGGCTGGCCAATACGGCGATCGGCTACGGCCTGATCCTGGGCTGGCTGCGGGCGGGGCTGGGCGACTATGCGGCCAATCTGGCGGGCTTCGCGATGGGCCTGCCGATCTCCTACGCCCTTCACCGGCACCTCACCTTCCGCGCCCGCCACCGCGCCTCCACGGCCGAGGCCCTGCGCTACGGCGCGGCGTTTCTGGTGTCCTATGCCGCGAACCTGGGCGTGATCGCGCTGGGCCGCGCGGCGGGCTTCGAGCGCAGCGCCCTGGTGCAGGGCCTGGCGATCTGCACTTATGCCGGTGTGCTCTTCGTGCTCACCCGCATCACTGTCTTTCGCGCGCAACCAGCGAGATCACTTCGGGAAAGTTGATCTTCTGCTCGACGATCGGCCGGGTGCCCGGCTTGGCCTGGAGGAACAGGCGGCCGACATATTCGCCCAGGATGCCCATGAAGACCGCGTTGATCGAGATCGACATGAGCAGCAGGATCGTGGTCGTGGCGAAACCGGCGGGCCAGGCCTGGCCCAGGAACACCCGCCCGACGAGGTAGATGAAGGTCAGCACCATGCTGAGCACGCCGATCACGATCCCCGAGATCGAGGCGATCCGCAGCGGCATCAGCGAGTGGTTGAGCACGCCGTCCACCGCCAGCGAGATCATCGACTTGAGCGGGAACTTGCTCTCTCCGGCGATACGGTCGCCGCGGTCGTATTCGAGGCCCACCTGGGAGAAGCCCATCGCGCTGATCAGCCCGCGCAGATAGGGCGAGGCGTCCTCCACCTTGTTCAGTTCCACCAGGATGCGGCGGTCGACCAGGCGGAATTCCCCGGCGTTGACGGGAAGGTCGTCGTCGCTGGTCCAGGAAATGAAGCGGTAGAAGGCGCGGCGCAGCGTCGCGATGACGAAGCCGTCCTTGAGCGAGCGGCGGATGCCGTAGACCACCTGGTGGCCCACCCGCCACAGCCCCAGCATCTCGGGGATCAGTTCGGGCGGATCCTGGAGGTCGCAGTCGAGCTGGATCGAACAGGCGCCGGTGGCGGCCTTGTAGGCGCAGAGCAGCGAGCGCTGGTAGCCGTAGTTGCGCGAGAAACGGATGACCTTGAGCGCCGGGTCCTTGCGGGCGAGGTCTTCCAGCAGCTCGAAAGTGCGGTCGGTGGAATGGTTGTCCGTGACGATGATCTCGTAGGCGTATTCGGGCAGCTTCTCGAAGACGCGCACGATCGCCTCGTAGCAGCGCACGACGTTGAGTTCCTCGTTGAAGGCGGGAACGAGGATGGAAACCAGGGTCTTCGGCTCGGCGTTCACGGATCTATCCTGCTTTCGTGCACATGAGTTGCTCGCCCGCGATGGTACGGGCGAGGCCTTCGTCGAGTTCGATGCGGCGGCGCCAGCCGAGCACGCCGGCGGCAAGGTCGGGGCTGGAGCAAAGCTCCACGGGTGCGTCTTCGGGCTCGGCCCGCGGCAGGAAGTTCTCCGGGCAGCCGGTCATGGCCTCGATCCGGCAGGCGACCTCCTCCATCGTCGGCGCGTCGCCCGAGCAGATGTTCACGCAGTCCGGGACATCCTGCCGCGTCGCTTGGCGGGCGATCTGCAGCAGCGCGTCTACCGCATCGTCGACGTGGATCAGGTCGCGCCGGTCGGCGGGGCGGCGGATCGTCATCGGCTGGCGGGAGAGGCAGGCGTCGATCAGCGCGGGTATCAGGAAGCTGGGGGCCTGGCCCGGGCCGTAGCAGAGCGCCAGGCGCGCGG
>Ga0160437_1000562_pt1 | contig 18853 bp, 15 predicted proteins | sample HID1975I_E0MG_FD_108227 | JGI IMG/M metagenome (GOLD analysis project Ga0160437, IMG submission 108227) | Enriched soil microbial communities from UW Madison campus, WI, USA - HID1975I_E0 MG | ecosystem: Environmental > Terrestrial > Soil > Unclassified | place: USA: Madison, Wisconsin... | reverse complement strand
CTTCGAGCTGGAGATGGCCGCGTCCGGCGACCTGCGCGCCGGCCGCGGGCTGCTGATCGGCAACGGCCCCAGGCCCACGCCCTTCACCCCGCCGCGGCGCGAAAGCCGCTCGCTCAACGCCGACCCCGCGCCTGCCGGGACCGGCGACGGCACACCGGCCGGGACCGCCGCGCCGCCCGAATGACCCCCGCCCCGCGGTACCGCGGGGCGCGGCCGGCGCCATGACCTTCGACACCCCCGGCCCGCCGGGCACGCGGGTATCGTGACCCGATGCCCGGAACCGCCCGGCGGGCCGGCATGCTTCTTTCCATCCAACGCCCTTCCGGGCCGGAGATCCAAGTGACCGTGAAGAAACCGCAAGCCCTGCTCCTTTCGCTGGCCGTCGCGCTGGCGCTGTCTGCATGCACCGGCGACAAGGCCGATGCGCCTGCCGCCGACAACGCGCCCGCCGCCACGGCCGACGCCGATGCCGATTCGAACGGCGCCAAGGCGCTGACCCTGGACGAGAGCAAGCTGCCGCCGGTCAACCGCTTCCAGTTCGCCGACATCGACGACAGCAAGAACATCTGCACCGATCTCAACGCCTACGCCAACGGCAAGTGGCTGGCCGCCAACCCGGTGCCGGGCGACCGCACCAGCTGGGGCGCGTTCGAGATGCTCGACGAGCGCTCGGTCGGCGTGCAGCACCAGCTCGCCGAACAGGCCGCGGCCGACGCCGACGCCACGGGCGTGGAGAAGATCGTCGGTGACTTCTGGGCCACCGGCATGGACGAGGCGAAGATCAACGAACAGGGCATCGCCCCGATCCAGGACCGCCTGGACGCGATCGCCAGGCTCGACAGCACCGAGGCCATCGCCGACTACCTGCGCAGCAGCGCGGCGAAGGGCGAGAACATGCTGTTCGGCTTCGGCGCCGAGGCCGACTTCAAGGACTCGTCCATGAACATGGCCTATGCCATGCAAGGTGGCCTGGGCCTGCCCGACAAGGGCTACTACTTCGACGCCGACAAGAAGGACAAGCTGACCGCCTACGAGAAACACGTGGCGAAGACACTGGAACTGTCCGGCGTGCCGGCCGACGCCGCCGCCGAGCAGGCCAAGTCGGTGGTCGCGTTCGAAACCCGCCTGGCCAAGGTGTCGAAGTCGAGCGAGGAAATGTCGCGCGACGTCTCGCTGTTCTACAACCCGGTCACGCTGGAAGAGGCCGACAAGCTGACGCCGAACTTCCCGTGGACGAAGTTCTTCGAATCGCAGGGCGTGGCACCGCAGGCGAAGTTCTCCCTGGCGATCCCGGCGTTCCACGAGGAAGTCAGCAAGATGCTGGCCGACACCGCGCCGTCCACCTGGCAGGCCTACCTGCGCTTCCACACCGTCGATGGCGCATCGCCCTATCTGGGCGACGCGTTCGTGCAGGAGAACTACGACTTCTACGGCAAGGCGCTGCGCGGCCAGCAGGAAATCAAGCCGCGCTGGAAGCGCGTGCTGGGCACCATCGAGGACGAGGCCGGCGAGGCCTTCGGCCAGATGTACGTCAAGGTCGCGTTCTCGCCCGAGTCCAAGGCCAAGATGGAAACCCTGGTCAAGAACCTCAGCGTCGCGCTCAAGGCCCGCATCGAGAAGCTCGAGTGGATGAGCGACGACACCAAGCAGAAGGCCATCGCCAAGTGGGAGACCTTCACGCCCAAGATCGGCTACCCCGACAAGTGGCGCGACTGGAGCGGGCTGGACACCAGCCGCGACAGCTACATCGGCAACGTGCTGGCCGCCACCGAATTCAACTACAAGTGGGACCTGTCGAAGATCGGCGAGCCGGTGGACAAGACCGAATGGGGCATGACCCCGCAGACGGTCAACGCCTACTACAACCCGCTGCAGAACGAGATCGTGTTCCCGGCCGCCATCCTGCAGCCGCCGTTCTTCGATCCGGACGCGGACGACGCCACCAACTACGGCGGCATCGGCGCGGTGATCGGCCACGAAATGACCCACGGCTACGACGACCAGGGCGCGCGCTTCGGGCCGACCGGCAACTTCGAGAACTGGTGGACCGATGACGACGCCAAGGGCTTCGCCGCGCGCACCGGCAAGCTGGTCGACCAGTTCAACGGCTACGCCACCGACGCCGGCGGCAAGGTCAACGGCAAGCTGACGCTGGGCGAGAACATCGCCGACCTGGGCGGCCTGAACACCGCCTACGACGCGATGAAGGTCGCGACCGAGGGCAAGGACGATCCCAAGACCGACGGCCTGACCCGCGACCAGCGCTTCTTCCTCAACTGGGCCACGGTGTGGCGCCGCAACTTCACCCCCGACGAGCTGAAGGTGCGCCTGACCACCGACCCGCACGCGCCGGCCAACTTCCGCGCGATCGGCACGCCGTCGAACATGCCGGCCTTCGCCGAAGCGTTCGGCTGCAAGGCCGGCGACGCGATGGTGCGTGGCGACGATGAAAAGGTCGTGATCTGGTGATCCACCCCGCGCGCGGGTGATCGCGCGCGGCACACGCTGCAACGCCAACGGCCGTCGCGGTTCGCCACGACGGCCGTTGTTTTTTCCGCATCCTGCTTCCATCCACGCAACACGCAAGGAATCCCCATGGCCGCATCCGTGCTCAAGCCCCTCGTCCTCGCCACCACGCTCGTGCTGGCCGCCCCACAGGCGTCGCTGCGTGCAGCGGAGCCGGCCGCCACCGCCTCGCCGGTCTTCGACGTGGGCGAACTCGACCCGTCGATCCCCGCCTGCCGCGACTTCAACGCCTACGCCAACGGCAAGTGGGTCGCCGCCAATCCGATCCCGGCCGACCGCACCCGCTGGGGCGCGTTCGACGAGCTGCGCGAGCAGAGCCTGCAGGCGCAGCGCGGCATCGTGGAAGCCGCCGACGCGGGCGCCGACAAGGCGGCCGCCGGCTCGATCGGGCAGAAGATCGGCTGGCTGTACCGCTCGGGCATGGACGCGGCAGCCATCGACGCCGCCGGCTTCGATCCGATCCAGCCGGACCTGGACGCGATCGCGAAGCTCGACGACACCGCCGCCATCGTGGCCTGGCTGGACGAGGCCTTCGCCCGCGGCGACGGCCAGGGCTTCGGTTTCGGGCCGGGCTCGGACTTCAAGGATGCCGCGCGCCAGATCGCCTTCGCCCGCCAGGGCGGCCTCGGCCTGCCGACGCCGGACTACTACACCGAGGACGAATACAAAGACATCCGCACCGCCTACCTGGCCCACATCGCGAAGCTGTTCGAGCTGACCGGCGTGCCGGCGGCAGACGCGAAGGCGAAGGCCGACGGCATCCTCGCCTTCGAGACGCGGCTGGCGAAGGCGTCGCTGTCGCGCGTGGAGCTGCGCGACCCGGCCAACCAGTACCACTTCATGACCATCGAGGAGGCGAACAAGGTCACGCCGCACTTCGACTGGGCGGCCTTCTTCAAGGCGGTCAACGTGCCCGCCGGTGACGGCTTCTCGCTTTCGCAGCCGGAGTTCTTCAGGCAGTTCGATGCGATGCTGGCCGACGTGCCGGCCGCGCAGTGGCGCGACTACCTCGCTTTCCACACCATCGATGACGCCTCCGAATACCTGTCAACGCCGTTCCAGGACGAGAACTTCGCCTTCTACGGCCACACCCTCAACGGCCAGCCCGAGCAGCGCGCGCGCTGGAAGCGCGTACTGGAGGCCGTCAACGGCGGCATGGGCGAAGCGCTGGGCCAGCTGTACGTCAAGCAGTACTTCCCGCCCGAGGCCAAGGCGCGCGCGCAGGCGCTGGTCGACAACGTGCGCAACGCGCTCAAGGCCCGCATCGAGGGCCTGGACTGGATGAGCGACGAGACCAAGGCGAAGGCCCTGGAGAAGTGGAGCACCTTCCTGCCGAAGATCGGCTACCCCGACACCTGGCGCGGCTGGGACGGGCTCACGATCGTGCCCGGCGACTACTTCGCCAACGTGCGCGCGGCCAACGCCTTCAACACCCGCTACCGGCTCGACAAGATCGGCCAGCCCACCGACCGCTACGAGTGGCACATGACCCCGCAGACGGTCAACGCCTACTACAGCTCGGGCACCAACACGATCAACTTCCCGGCCGCGATCCTGCAGCCGCCGTTCTTCTACGCCGACGGCGACGACGCGATCAACTACGGCGGCATCGGCGCGGTGATCGGCCACGAGGCCGGGCACGGTTTCGACGACAAGGGCAGCCAGTTCGACGGCGCCGGCAACAACGTCAACTGGTGGACAAAGGCCGACCGTGAGCGCTTCGAAGCGCGCGCCGACAAGCTGGTGGCGCAGTTCGACGGCTACGCGCCGCTGGCCGACCAGCCCGACAAGCACGTCAACGGCAAGCTGACGCTGGGCGAGAACATCGGCGACCTGGGCGGCCTGAACTTCGCCTACGACGCCCTGCAGGCCGCCGACGGCGACAAGCCCGACCCGATGATCGACGGCCTGTCGCGCGACCAGCGCTTCTTCCTGAGCTGGGCGCGGGTCTGGCGCGGCAACATCCGCGACAAGGCGCAGCTGGTGCTGCTCAACACCGATCCGCACGCACCGGCGAAGTTCCGCGCGATCGGCGCACCGTCCAACATGCCGGCGTTCGCAGAAGCCTTCGGCTGCAAGGCCGGCGACCCGATGGTGCGGCCCGAGGACCAGCGCGTCCGGATCTGGTGACCGCAAGCCACTGCCGGCGCCCCGCGCCGGCAGTGTGCCTGTCGGGAGCGGCACCTGCAGGAAAGCGACACCTGGAGGGAGCGGCCATGGCCGCTCCCATTCGCCGGCGCGCGAAATCCGCACCAGTCGATTCAGTGAGCCAGCCTGCGGGCTTGATAAACTCGCGCGGACTTTTCGCATGGAATCCGCAATGCCCAACGCGCGCCCCGCCTTCCCCGGGTATTCCGCCCTGGCCCTCGCCCTGGTCCTGGTCGCCGGCCTGCCTGCCAACGATGCCGCCGCCGCGGCGAAGAAGAAGGCCGAGCCCGCCGTCACCGCCTGCACGGATTTCTACAGCTTCACCAACAAGCCGTGGCTGGATGCGAACATCCTGGTCGACGGCTCGGGCACGGTATCCGCGCTCGGCCAGCTGCGCGACCTGGCCGCCCGGCAGCAGCGCGAACTGCTCGACTCGGCGATGCAGTCGCCGCAGAACAACGTGCAGAAACTGCTCGGCGACTTCTGGGCCAGCGGCCTGGACGTGGCCGCGGTCGAGGCCGACGGCGCGCAGCCGATCGCGCCGCTGCTCGCCCGCATCGACGGCATCCGCCGCAGCAAGGACATCCCGCCGGCGATCGCCGCGCTGCACCAGGTCGGCATCCCGGTGCTGTTCCAGTTCACGCCCGACCTGGACCTGGCCGACCTCAACCGCCACATCGGCTACTTCACCCAGGGCGGCCTGGGGCTGACCGACCCCACCTACTACACCCGCACCGACGCCGACACGCAGGCCCTGCTCGGCCGCTACCGCGACTACGTGGAGAAGATCCTGGTCCTGACCGGCACGCCGGCCGACAAGGCCGCCGCGCAGGCGCAGCAGGTGATCGACATCGAGACCCGCATCGCCGCGGCCTCCAAGCCGATGTCGCTGATGCGCGACCCGCGCAACAACTACGCGCTGGTGCAGACCGACACGCTGGGCAAGGGCTACCGCCACCTGCAGCTGGACGCCTTCCTCGAGGCGCAGGCGGTGAAGGACGACGTGGTCTCGCTGTCCAACCCGGCGCTGTTCACCGAACTCGACACGATGGTCGACAAGATCAAGCCCGAGCAGTGGAAGGCCTACCTGCGCTTCCAGATCGGCAACGCGATGGCACCGTACCTGTCGAAGAGCTTCCGCGACGCCGACTTCGAATTCCGCGGCCGCGTACTGCGCGGCGAGACCGTGCCGCCGCCGCGCGACCAGCTGGTGCTGGACGCGATCAACCTCGCCGCCGGCCCGATGCTGGCGCGCGAATACGTCTCGCGCTACCTGCCGGCGACCACCGTCTCGCGCGCCGAAACCATTGCAGGCGAAGTCCGCGATGCCCTCGTCCGTGCGGTCGAACGCAGCACCTGGATGAGCGAACCGACCAAGGCCCAGGCCCTGGACAAGCTGGGCAAACTGACGATCGAGGTCGGCCGTCCCAAGCGCGACCTGGACTACAGCGTGCAGCCGATGGGCCGCGGCAGCTTCGGCGGCAACATGCTGATCGCTTCCACCTGGCGCCACCGCGAGGAAATGAAGCGCATCGGCAGCGCCAACGCCACGCGCCGCTGGGAAGTGCTCGCGCAGCAGCCGGCGCTGGCCTACGACATGGCGCACAACCGCCTGGTCGTCAGCGCCGCCGTGCTGCAGCCGCCGGTGCTGGACATGACGCAGAATGCCGCCAGCCACTACGGCAGCTTCGGTGCGCTGGTCGGGCACGAGCTGGGGCGCAGCATCGACGCCAAGGGCAAGTTCGTCGACGCCGCCGGCGAGCTGAAGACCTGGTGGACGCCCGAGGACGAAACCGCCTGGAGCCTGCGCGCCGCGCCGCTGGTGGCCCAGTATTCGGCCTACCCGTACCCCGGCTTGCGCGAGGTCAAGGTCAACGGCAACCAGACGCTGGAAGAAAACGTCGCCGACCTGGCCGGCGTCGAACTGGCCTGGGACGCGCTGGCAGCCTCGCAGCCGGAGTTGCCGAAGGAGTCGAAGCAGGCCTTCTTCGAAGGCTGGGCGCGGCTCTGGGCACAGCAGTCCAGCGAGGACGACGCCACCCGCCGCGCCGCCGTCGGCGTCCACGCCCCCGGCCAGTGGCGCGTCAACGGCCCACTGGTGAACCTGCCCGCCTTCGGCGAAGCCTACGGCTGCAAGGCCGGCACCGCGATGCAGGCAAAGCCGGAACAGCAGGTCTCGATCTGGCGGTAACCGTCGCGTCCATTGCGGCGGTCACCGGACACGGAACAGGCGCGGGCAATCGCGCCTGTTTCCGTTTTCACTGCTCCCTTGTGAGAGAAGCTTCCACTGCCCCTTGTGGGAGCGGCCATGGCCGCGATGCAGCCGCGGACTCATCTCCCGTAGGAGCGGCGGAAGCCGCGATGCCCTTCCGTGTCCTGGCCGGTCAAAAGCTCGCGGCTTCCGCCGCTCCTACACAAGCACAAGCACCGGCACCCGTCCCCTGCCCGCCCCGTCTAGAACCGCCTGATCCTCGCCCCGCTCCTGCTGAACGGCGGCTTCCCCCGCCAGTAGTTGATCAGCAGCCAGCCAAACAGCATCCCGCCCAGATGGGCGAAGTGGGCCACACCCGGCTGCAGGCCGGTGAAGCCCAGCAGCAGTTCGATCGCGCCGTAGATCATCACCAGCGTGCGTGCCTTCATCGGGATCGGCGGGATCAGCAGCATCACGCGCTGGTTCGGGAACAGCATCCCGTAGGCCAGCAGCAGGCCGAACACGCCGCCCGAGGCACCCAGCGTCGGTCCCACCGGCGAGCCCTGCGCTGCCATCCACGTGGTCACCAGCAGCTGGCACAGTCCCGCACCGCCCACGCAGACCAGGTAGTAGGTCAGGAAACGGCGGTTGCCCCAGGTGTATTCCAGCGGCGCGCCGAACATCAGCAGCGCCAGCATGTTGAACAGCACGTGGGCGAAGTTGTTCGGATCGTGCAGGAAGCCATAGGTCAGCAGCTGCCAGGGCATGAAGCCCACGCCCTGCGAAAGCGCATCGAAGCCGCCCGACTGCAGCGGCCAGAGCATGAACAGCGACAGCGCCGGCATGCCCACGGCCAGTTCCAGCAGGAAAACGAGGACGTTGGCGATCAACAGCGCCTTGGTGACGGGGGGGAGATTGGTGAACATCGGGATCCTTGTGGCTGCCGCGCATGATACCGGCAGAGCGGCCCGATCCCAGCGGTACCCGGACGGATGCCCGCCGTGGGAGCGGCCATGGCCGCGATGCCTCCTGGAGATCAATCGCGGCCATGGCTGCTCCCACAGGGCGAATGACGACTAACCCGGCCCCCAGATCATCGCGTCCAGGCTGGCGTCTGCGGCCGGCATCCTGACGCGGCCGTTCTCGACGACCACGCCCTCGGCGCGCAGGCGCTGGACCTGTTCGCGCCAGCCGGCCGAACCCTCGGGCAGGGCGATGCGGCCGTCGCTGCGCAGGATGCGGTGCCAAGGCAGTTTCGCGTCCTCGTTGCCGGACAGGATCCGCGCCACCAGCCGTGCCCGCCCGGGCAATCCGGCGCGGCGCGCGATGTGGCCGTAGCCGGCCACCTGCCCGCGCGGCACCGCGCGGATCGCGGCGAGGATGCGCTGCTCGGCGGATGCTTCGGCCATTGGGCTAGCATAGCGGCCATCCGCGACCAGGGCACACGAGCATGCAGAACTTCGAGCAGATCCGCCGCCACGTCAGCGCCGGCGACTATCGCGTCACCATGCAGGAGCCCTACGTCCTGTGCGTGGAGCTCTCGCTCGACGGCGGGCGCCGCCACCAGGCGATTTTCCTGTCCGAGCTGCACGACGACGACGGCCGCAACTACCTGCGAGTGAACACCGTGATCGCGCCGATCACCGGCGTCGACTGCCGCCGCGCGCTGGTGTTCAACTGGCAGAGCCGGATCGGCTACCTGGCCATCGACGAACTCGACGGCGTGCCCTACCTGCAGCTGTGCGAAAACCGCCCCTACGACGCGCTCACGGCGGCCGAGATCGACCGCCTGGTGCTCGAGATCGGTGGCATGGGCGACAGCCTGGAGCGGGCGCTGTCGGCGGAAGGGGATCTGCTGTAAGACCGGGGCCAGGGGAAAGCACTCGCCCTTCCTTGCAAGAAGAGGGCATGGGGTTTGCCCTTGCCAGCCCCTCGAAAGCTCGCGGCGGCTGAAGCCGCTCCCACGGGTCGGCGGGCTTTCAGACCCAGCCGGCCAGCGCAAACGCCTTGTAGAACAGGTACGCCACCGATCCCGCCGCGGGGATCGTCAGGATCCACGCCCAGATGATGCGCTCCACCGTGCCCAGCTTCACTGCGCGCGGGTTCTTGGCGAAGCCCACGCCCATGATCGCGGTGGAGATGCTGTGGGTGGTGGACACCGGCATGCCGAAGTGCGCGGCGACGGTGAGGATCGTCGCCGAACTGGTGTCGACCGCGAAGCCGTGGATCGGCTGCAGCTTGACCATCTTGTGGCCCAGTGTCTTGATGATGCGCCAGCCGCCCGATGCGGTGCCGGCGGCCATGACCACGGCGCAGGTCACCACGATCCACGTCGCCACGCCGGTGTCGCCCATGTTGTCCGGATGCATGAAGCCCAGCCATGCCGGCAGCTCGTCCAGCACGCCCGCGCTCTCCGCGCCGAGCAGGGTCAGTGCGATCACGCCCATGGTCTTCTGCGCGTCGTTGTGGCCGTGGGCGAAGCCCATGTAGGACGCCGACAGCACCTGCGCGCGCAGGAACACGCGGTTGACCCAGCGCGGCCGCACCATCCGCGCCAGCACGCCGCCCACGCGCTCCATGCCGGAGATCAGCGCCCACAGCACCATCATCATCAGCATGCCGAGCAGGAAACCCGCCACCGGCGAAACCACCATCGGCATCAGCACCTTCCACACCAGGCCCTTGTTGGCCGCCCAGTGGCCGAGGTTTTCCGACCAGATCATCGCGTTCCAGTCGTTGCCCGACGCCGCCAGCGCCACCCCGCACAGGCCGCCGATCAGGGCGTGCGAGGACGAGGACGGCAGTCCGAACCACCAGGTGATCAGGTTCCAGACGATCGCGCCCAGCAGCGCGCAGAGGATCACCTGCGAGGTGGCCTCCACCACGTCGGTGTTGATGATGCCGGTGGCGATGGTCGCGGCCACCGCGGTGCCGGTCAGCGCGCCGATCAGGTTCATCACCGCCGCCAGGCTCACCGCCTGGCCCGGCGACAGCGCCTTGGTCGCCACCGAGGCGGCGATTGAATTGGCGGTGTCGTGGAAGCCGTTGATGAACTCGAACACCAGCGCCACCAGGATGACCACCAGCACCAGGGTCAGCATCGCGCGGCTCCGTCGATGGAGGCGGTGCCGGCCGCGCGCTGCGGCGCGCCGGGTTGCGCTCGGGTGTGCAGGCCATCCATCACGATCGTCCCCGTCAGCTGTTCTTGAGCACGATCTGGTAGACCACCACGCCCGCCTCGCGGCAGCGGTCGATGGCCTTCTCCAGGATCTCGAAGAACTCCTTGAGCAGGAACATCTGCAGCGCGTCGAGGTTGCCGGAATAGATGTCCCGGTACAGCTCCAGCATCAGCCGGTCGGCCTCGTTCTCCAGCGCGCGCAGCTTGTCGTTGAGCGCGCTCATGCGGTCCAGGTCCATGCGCTTGAGCTCGTGGACCATCTCCACCACCACCGAGGCGGCCTGCTCGAGCATCGCCGCGCGCGGGGCGAAGTCGATGTGCTCCAGGTGCTGCAGCGCCAGCGAATAGCGGTCGGCGAACTTCTCGATCTGCTTGGGGATCTTGTACAGCGCCGACCCCAGGGTCTCGATGTCCTCGCGCTCGATCGGGGTGATGAAGCTGTCCACCAGCGCGTGGCTGATCCGGTCCGACGCGCTGCGCTCGCGCACGCGGGCCAGCTTGAAGGCATCCAGAGCAGGTTGCCGGTCGGCCTCCTTCATCATCGCGTGGAGGGCCCTGGCGGCGTCGTAGGCCGCGTCGGCGGACTCGTCGAGCAGGTCGTAGAACTGTTTCCCGGAACCGAAGATCGTCTGCAGTGAGAACATCGTGGGGCGTCCCTGTGCGGGCCTGCGTTCGAAGCGAAGGCGCGATTATGACCGGAAAATGACGGCAGCCGAAGCCGAAGGCCGCCCGCGCCGCCTTCGCGGCCCGGCCCGGCGCCCCTGCCCGCGGCGCGGATCCCGCCGACGCCCCTGCTATCATGCGGCCGCGCCCCCGAGGCGCAGCTATGGACGAACCACCGCCTCCCCCGCCCGATCCACGCCCCGGCACCGGCCTTCCGGCTGCCGCGCACGCGGCCATCCGCAGCGGGGGGCGCCCGTGATCGAACTGCTGGTCGTCGCCGCCCTGATCGTGCTCAACGCCTTCTTCGCCATGTCGGAGATGGCGCTGATGACCTCGCGCAAGTCGCGCCTGCGGCAGATGGGCGATGCGCCGGGCAACCTCGGCCGCGGGGCGCGCAAGGCGCTGGCGCTGGCCGAACAGCCGGACAACCTGCTGTCGACGGTGCAGATCGGCATCACCATGATCGCGATCCTCACCGGCGTGCTCGGCGGCGACTCGATCGGCGAAAAGATCGCCACCTGGTTCACCGGCGCGTTCCCGCAGCTGGGGCAGTACGCGCATACCATCGGCCTGGTCATCGCGGTGGGCCTGATCACCTCCGCGTCGGTGGTGTTCGGCGAACTTATCCCCAAGCGCCTGGCGCTGACCAATTCCGAGCGCATCGCCAGCATGGTCGCGATGCCGCTGGACCTGCTGGCGACCGCCGCCAAGCCGGTCGTGTTCAGCCTCGGCGCGATCAACCGCGGCGTGCTGCGCCTGCTCGGCATCCGCGACGACGCCCGCAACGCCATCACCGAGGAAGAGATCCGCCTGCTGGTCAGCGAGGGCCACGAGCAGGGCGTGATCGACGCCGACGAACGCAACATGATGAACCGGGTGATGCGCCTGGGCGATCGCGACGCGGAAAACCTGATGACCCCGCGCACCCGCATCGTCTGGCTGGACGCGTCCGAAAGCTACGAGGAAAACCTGGCCACCATGCGCGCCACGCCGTTCTCGCGCTATCCCGTCTACCGCGGCAGCGACGAGGAGGTCCTCGGCGTGCTGGAAGTCAAGTCGCTGCTCGACCGCCTCGACCAGCGCGAGCAGGACCTGTTCCGCGACCTGCGCGAAGCACTGTTCGTGTCCGAGTCGACCCCGGCGCTGAAGCTGCTGGAAATCCTGCGCGAGGACCGGCAATCGCTGGCGATGGTGGTCGACGAGTACGGCGACATCACCGGCCTGGTCACCATCAACGACGTGGTCGAGGCCGTGATCGGCCGCACCCAGGGCAGCAACGGCGGCGATGCCGCGCCGCTGGTGGTCGTGCGCGACGACGGCTCCCTGCTCGTCGACGGCGGCCTGACCGTCGACAACCTGCGCGAACTGCTCGGCACCGGCCTGCTCCCGCTCGAGGAAGAGCACGACTACCACACCGCCGCCGGCATGATCATCGCCCAGTTCGGGCGCATCCCGAACGTCGGCGAGCACTTCGAATGGAACGGCTGGCGGATCGAGATCGTCGACCTCGACGGCCCGCGCATCGACAAGCTGCTGCTGCAGCGCCTGCCCGGGGCGGCCGCGCACGATGCGCAGTGACGCGCCTGGCGAGCCGCCGCGCGACGACAGGCCCCGGCCACCCGGCACCCGCCTGCTGCTGGCCGCGCTGACCGCCGGCGATCCGGACGAGACCCTCCGTTTCGCCGACGTGTTCGCCGGGCTTGGCGAGCGCGCGTTCGGGATGCTGCTGTTCGTGGCCACCCTGCCCGCCTTCATCCCGATTCCCGGCGTCGGCGGCGCGGTCAGCGGACCGCTGGTGATGCTGATCGGCCTGCAGCTGCTGGTCGGCCGGCGCACGCCGTGGCTGCCGCGATTCATCGCCTGCCGCGGGCCGCACCGGCGCGCGCTCGCGCGCTTTGAACAGCGCCTCGCCCCCTGGCTCACGCGGCTGGAGCGGCTGGTCAGGCCGCGGATGTCCTACCTGCTCAACCATCGCGTCGCCGGCATGTTCAGCGGCCTGCTGCTGGTCCTGCTCGGCCTGCTGCTGGCGCTGCCGATTCCGTTCACCAACTACGTCTTCGGCGCCCTGCTCCTGCTGTTCGCCCTTGCCCTGCTCGAACGCGACGGCGCGCTGATGTGCGTGGCCTGGAGCCTGGGTGCGGCGGCGGTGGCGGTGTTCGGCGTGCTCAGCGGCGCGCTGGCGGCAGCGGCGGCGGAGTGGATCGGGCGGCTGGGCTGATCGGGGAAACCCCGGCTGCGGGCCGCGTGCCTCCGGGACGGAGCGGTTTGCACGCATCCCTTCTTCGGGAATCTTTCACCCGGCGTCCGCTATAAGGGTCGCCGCTGCGTACGACGCGCGGTCCACCCACAAAAGGAGTTGCATGATGATGATGAAGAAGATCCACGCCATCGCACTGGTGGCCCTGATGCTGCCCGCTTCCGCGTTCGCGCAGGAGCTTCCCAACCGCGGCGCGCAGGACGAGGGGCTCGGCAAGGACACGGTGAACGCGCTGTCCGCGACGCTGTCGTCGCACAGCGCCGTGCGCAGGCTGCTGGCCGACGACCAGATCACGGTGTCCGCCATGCGCTGGGGTCCCGGCGAAGGCACGGTCTGGGTCTACCGGACCAATGAAATCGGCGGCAAGAGCGGCTACCAGCACTTCGCCGTGCGCGTGTACATGAAGCAGGCCGCGCCCGGCCAGGTCGAGTTCAAGACACAGGTGTTCTGCGATGTCGGTAGCGACCGGTTCCTGCAGATCACGGCCGACCGCTGCGAGCGGATCAAGTCGGATTTCGCCCCGAAGCTCGTGGCCGACCACCGCCAGGACTTCATCGCCTTCATCGGCGGCGAGAACACCACGCCGGCGCAGATCAGGGCCGCGGGCGGCGCGATCCACGACGCGCTGGCGGCGATGACCGGCAGCCCGGTCGCCGCCACCGGCAGCAGCGGCAAGTCGGAAACCGTACCCGGCCAGATCGACTGAAACCAGGCCAAGGTTGCAAGCCACGACGGCCGCGGATCGCGGCCGTCGTCATTTGCTGCCGGCAAACCTGACACGCTGCGCGACGGAAATCGCGCCGTCTCAGTCGAGCAGGCGCATGAAATCCTGCGTCGTCATCGGGTGCCCCAGCCAGTAACCCTGGGCGAGGTCGCAGCCGCGCTCGCGCAGGATGTCGTACTGGCCTTCCTTCTCCACGCCCTCGGCGACGACGGTGATGCCCAGCGAGTGGGCCATGGCGATGATGGCGGTGGTCAGCGCCAGGTCGTCGGGGTCGCGCAGCACGTCGGCGACGAAGCTGCGGTCGATCTTCACCCCGTCCACCGGCACGCGGCGCAGGTGGCTCAGGCCGGAGAAGCCGGTGCCGAAGTCGTCCAGCCACACCTTCACGCCGGTGCTGCGCAGGCGCCCGAGCAGGGTGCTGGCGCGGATCTCGTCGCCGATGACCGCGGTTTCGGTGAGTTCGACGTGCAGGCGTGAGGGGTCCAGGCCGGTTTCGGCCAGTGCCTGCGCGACCTGTTCGGACAGGTCGCCGTTGCGCAGCTGCCGCGGCGAGACGTTGACCGACACGAACAGGCCGTCCGCACCCGGATGCTCCTGCGACCAGCGCATGGCGTCAACGCAGGCGGCGCGCAGCACCGCCGGGCCGAGGGTCTCGATCAGGCCGCTCTGCTCGGCGACGTCGATGAACACCGAGGGCGCGATCGGCCCGTGCTCGGGGTGCTGCCAGCGCAGCAGCGCCTCGGCGCCGGCCAGCTTGCCGTCCGACAGGCCGAACACCGGCTGGTAGACCAGGCTCAGCTCGCCGCGCTCCCACGCGCCGCGCAGGTCCTGCTCCATGTGCACGCGCCGCTCCACCGCCTGGTCCATGGCACGGCTGTAGAAGCGGTGGCAGTTCTTGCCGGCAACCTTGGCCTGGTACATGGCGATGTCGCCGTTCTTCATCAGCATCGCCGCGTTGGACGCGTCGTCCGGGAACAGGGTGATGCCGATCGAGGTGCCCAGGAACACCTGCCGCCCGCGCACCATGATCGGCCGGCTCAGCTCCACCACCAGCGCCTCGGCCAGGCGGCTGGCGTCGTTGCGGATGCCGTTGTCGCCCTCCTCCGCCGACTCGAGCAGGATCACGAACTCGTCGCCGCCGAAACGCGCCAGCGTGCTCCTGCCGTTGCCCGAGTGCTCCATCACTTCGCGGATGCGGCTGGAGAACTGCACCAGCACTTCATCGCCGGCATCGTGGCCAAGGGTGTCGTTGACGCGCTTGAAGTCGTCGATGTCGGCGAACAGCAGCGCCATCTGCCGCGCCGCGCCACGCACCAGCATCAGTTGCTGGTCGAGGTGCTCGCGGAAGGCCAGCCGGTTCGACAGCCCGGTCAGCGCATCGGTGTAGGCCATGCGGCGGATGTCGCGGTCGTGGCGCACGATGCTCTCGCCCATGCGCGAGAACGCGCGCATCAGGTCGCCGATCTCGTCGTGGCGCGGCGAGGTCGGCACTTCGGTGGCGAAGTTGCCGGCCTCGATCTCGCGCGCGGCGTTGGCCAGCTGCCGGATCGGCCGCACCAGCGCGCGCTGCACGACCAGGCTCACCAGCACCCCGATCGCCAGCAGCACCACCAGCATCAGCAGCACCCACAGCGCGTGGTGGCGGCTGATCCGGTCCATCCTGTCCTGCATCGCGGCCGTGGCACGCGCCTCGTCGGCCACGACCGAGGCGAGCGAGTAGCCGATGCGTACGCCACCGATGCGCTGGTCGCCGATGCGCACCGGCGCCGACACGTCCAGGAGCTTGCTGGTCACCTGCACGTGCGGGCCACGCGCGGTGATGACTTCGTAGGCCAGCTGGTCCTGCATCACCTGCCCGTAGGTGGCGATGTCGCTGCTGCCGTCATGGATGACCGCGCCGCTGTTGTCGTAGACGATCGCGTAGACCACGTCTGATTCGTGCAGCACGCTGCGCAGGATCTCGCCGATCGCGTCGAGGTCGAAGTAGTACAGCGGGTTGACCAGCGAGTCGGCCAGCTGCGAGGCGGCCGCTTCGCCGCGCGCACGCACGCGGCTGGAAACCAGCGCGTGCACCGAGTCCTTGTTCAGCGCGATGACCTCGCGCTGCATCGTCGCCTGCCGGTGCAGCATCACCCCGACCACGCCCAGCATCACCACCAGCACGGCGGCGGTCAGCATCAGGAAGCGCGGATAGAGGCCGTGGCGCAGCTTCATTCGATCTGCTGCCCTACCCGCACGATGCCCTTGCGCAGCGCATCGAGTGCCTGCACGTCCTGCGCGTCGATCGGCAGGAAACGGGTGGTCTTGAAGAAGCGCAGCAGCGGCTCGCGCGCATCGGGGTCGTTCGCGGCCTCGACCAGCACCTCGCGCAGGCGGTCGCGCACGCGCGCGTCGAGGTCGCCGCGCACCATCTCCACCGCGCGCGGATAGTCGTTGGTCTGGTGGACGATCTTCATCGCCCGCCGGTACGCCGGCGGCATGCGCCTGGGGTTGTCCCAGTCCAGGTTGCTCATCACTCCGGCGTCGACCAGCCGCTTGTCCACCCAGGTCGAGATGTTCAGTTCCGAGCGCGCGAACAGGTAGCCGACCGAGCCCGCAGGCGGGCGGTCCATCGGCGAGAGCAGGATCTCCATCGGCAGGTCGAGGCGCAGGATCTCCGTCGCCGGAACGAAGTAGGCGCTGGTGGACGCCGCGTTCTGGAACGCGATGCTGCGCCCGCGCAGGTCCTTCAGCGAATCGATGCCGCTGTCGCGGCGGGCGAAGAAGACGGTGTGGTAGCGGTTGACGCCGTTGCGCTCGGTCAGCAGCAGCGGCTGCGCATGGGCACCCTGCTGCAGCTGCATCGCGGTGCCGGCGGTCTCGGTCACCCAGTCCACGCGCCCGCGGCGCAGGTAACTGGCCATCTGCTGCGCGTCGCGCGCCATCAGGATCCGGCCCTCGGTGATGCCCGCGTCGCGCATCCGCGGGACCACGTAGTCGAGCAGCGGCTTGAGCTGTTCGTAATGCGCCTGCGGGTTGTCGCTGATGCGGCCGAGCACCAGCACGTGGCCGTCGTCGTCGGCCATCGCGGCCTGGGAGAATGCGAACCCGAGCAGGCTGGCCAGCAGCAGTCTGCACATACGGGCTAGCGGTTTGGCCAAGTTCGCGGCACCGGGCGGCTGGGACCCAGCGAGCCTAGCCCAAATGCGGCCTGCTGGCACGCATCCGGGGCACCCGCGGGCACGCACTCAGCGGCGCCCGCCGGCGAGCCGGGCCATGCGCTGGGCATCGGCGAGGATGCCGCGCAGCAGCCGCACTTCGCGCTCGTCGAGTCCGCCGCGCAGGAACAGGCGCCGCAGCTTGCGCATCGCCGAATCGGGCGCCCTGCCCTTGTGGAAATCGATGTCGTCCAGGGTCTGCGCCAACTGTTCGAACAGCCCCTCCATCTGGGCGTGGCTGGCCGGCGGATCCGGATGGCCCGCCTGCCCGTGCCCGCCGGCCGAGGCCGGTGCGTCCTGTTCCAGCAGCGCCAGCCGCAGTTCGTAGGCCAGCACCTGCACGGCCGCGGCGAGGTTGAGCGAACTGTAATCCGGGTTTGCCGGAATATGCACGGCGGCATGGCACAACTGCAGTTCGTCGTTCTCCAGCCCTGTGCGCTCGCGGCCGAACACCAGCGCGACCTCGCCCCCGGCCAGCGCCGCGTCGCGCGCCCGCGCCGCTGCCGCGCGCGGCGGCAGCTCCTCCAGCGGCACGCGCCGGCTGCGCGCGGTGCAGCCCAGCACGAGGTGGCAGTCGGCCACCGCTTCAGCCAGCGTCTCCACGCGCGATGACGCCGCCAGCACGTCGTCCGCGCCGGCGGCCAGCGCCTGCGCATCGGCATGCGGAAAGCGCTGCGGCGCCACCAGCACCAGCCGCGCCAGTCCCATGGTCTTGAGCGCCCGCGCCGCCGAACCGATGTTGCCTGGATGCTGGGTGCCGACCAGCACGATGCGGATACGGTCCGCGGGTGCCGGATCGCGCGATGGCCGCGATGGATCCTGATTCATCCGTGAATGGTAAACTGCGCGCCCGGCCCTGGCGCCGGTCCCGTTCTTTTCCCTCCCGATCCCCGCCTGCGCCCGGAGCTGTCCGCGATGCAACAACCCGCTGTCAATGTCATGGTCAAGGCGGCGCGCGCCGGGGGCAACATCCTGCTGCGCCACATGCACCGCCTCGATGCGCTGAACGTGGTCGAGAAGGAGCGCATGGACTACGCCAGCGAGGTCGACGGCCTCGCCGAGGAGGCGATCGTCAAGGAATTGCGCCGGGCCTACCCCGAGTACGGAGTGCTGGGCGAGGAAGGCGGTACGCAGAAGGGCAGCCGCGGCCCCAGCCGCTACACCTGGGTCATCGACCCGCTCGACGGCACCAGCAACTACCTGCGCGGCTTTCCCCACTGGTGCGTGTCGATCGCGCTGTGCGAGGGCCCCGAACCGGTCCAGGCCGTGATCTTCGACCCGCTGCGCAACGAGCTGTTCACCGCCAGCCGCGGCAGCGGCAGCCAGCTCAACGAACGCCGCGTGCGCGTCGGCGAGCGCAGGGAGATCGCCGGCGCCGTCATCGGGACCGGCTTCCCGCCGCGCGAGCGCAAGCGTGCCGAGGCCCAGCTCAAGTGCATCGGCGCCCTGCTCGGCACCGCCGAGGACATCCGCCGCACCGGCTCGGCCGCGCTCGACCTGGCCTACGTGGCCTGTGGCCGCAGCGACGCCTATTTCGAGTCCGGCGTGCAGCCCTGGGACATCGCCGCCGGCATCCTGCTGGTGCGCGAGGCCGGCGGCCGCGTCAACGACTTCCGCGGCGGCGCCACCGGCCCGCTGCACATCGAAACCGGCCCGCGCCACCTGGTCGCCGGCAACGTGCGCATCGTGGACCCGCTGCTGAAGACGATCACCTCGTCGGGCTACCTGCAGGCGTTTTCCTGATCACTGCCCGGTAGCAGGCCGTCGCGGGAGCCTGTGAGGCCTTATGGGAGCGGCCATGGCGGCGCCCGCAGTGCTCCCGCAGCACACCGCGGTAACCCACACGAAAAAGGTTCTTCTCCCAACAGAGGGGAGAGGCGCACGGCCGACCGGGCAGACTTGTTGGTGTCTAAGACAACAAACTGGGGCCGGCCGTGGCCGACGGGGATTGTATTGCCCAGCTGGGTGG
>Ga0160437_1000561_pt1 | contig 18881 bp, 18 predicted proteins | sample HID1975I_E0MG_FD_108227 | JGI IMG/M metagenome (GOLD analysis project Ga0160437, IMG submission 108227) | Enriched soil microbial communities from UW Madison campus, WI, USA - HID1975I_E0 MG | ecosystem: Environmental > Terrestrial > Soil > Unclassified | place: USA: Madison, Wisconsin... | reverse complement strand
TCGGTTTAACGCGTCCCCATCGTCTAGAGGCCTAGGACATCACCCTTTCACGGTGGCGACCGGGGTTCGAATCCCCGTGGGGACGCCAGCTTCAAACAGACAGCCCTGACTTCGGTCGGGGCTGTTTGTTTATGGGCCTTACGCCACCACCTTCGCCATCCCCACCGAGCGCGGCGCGGTCAGGGCGAAGCCGAACTGCGCATACAGCCGATGCGCCTGCCCATCGGCGATCAGGCTGACATACGCACCGACAGCATTGGCGCGCAGCCAGGCGTCGAGCTCGGCCATCACGGCCTTGCCCAGGCCCTGCCCCTGGCGGTCCGGGACCACGGCGATATCCACCACCTGCAGGAAGCAGCCGCCGTCGCCGATGATCCGGCCCATGGCCAGCAGCCGGTCGCCCTCGCGCAGGCTCACGCCGAAGACCGTGTTGGGCAGGCCACGTGCGGCCGCCTCGGCCGTTTTCGGGCTCAACCCGGCCAGCACCCGCAGCGCGCGGTAGTCCTCCACGCCGGGCGGCAAGGGAATGCAGTGAACACCAGCGGGCAGCGACATGACACGGATCCGGCTATGAATGGACGCTCAGCATGCCCGACCGTATTCGCAGGATGTGCGACCCACCGGCCTATGCTGTGCCTCTGCCCACCCTGTTCCGCCGCCATGTGCTATTCCGCCCAGATCCGCGCCGATTACACCAAGCTGGTCCGTGAGTACGGCGCCGTGCTGTCGCTGGACGAGTTCGCCCAGCTGTATGCCCACGACGCCGGCAAGCAACGCCCGAAAACCCCCAAGGCGATGGACGACGGCTTCGCCGGTGCCCGCACGGCGCAGGGCCAGGAAATCGTGGCGCGGATACAGCAATGGCATGCCGAGGAGATGCAGGCGCTGGACGAGGAACTGCGCCTGCAGGGCGCGCGATTGAAGGCGGCCGAAGCGCAACTGGCCGCACGCCCCACGCAGAAGGCGCGCAACGACGTGCGCGTCGCGGGCAATCGGATAGAACGTGCGCAGACGCGCCTGTCGGACCTGCAGCGCGCCGGCCTGGTGCCGCGCGACAGCCGCATTTTCCCCGGGGTTTACGCGCCGGTGATCGTCTCCGAGCAGGGGCAGCGCGTGATCAAGCCGATGCGCTACCAATGCCGGCTGCCGGACAAACCCGCGCGTAACGACGTGCTCTATCCGGGCACCTACAACGCACGCCGTGACAGTCTGGAGGGGTACTGGGCCTCCGCGTTCGGCCACCGGCATGGCGTGGTGGTGGTGCAATCGTTCTACGAGCACGTGCCGCGGCATGCACTGGAACAGCGCCTGCTGTCGCCGGGCGAGAAAGCCGAGAACGTGGTACTGGAGTTCAGCCCGCAGCCACCGCGCGATCTGTTGATCGCCTGCCTGTGGTCGGAGTGGGAAGGGCCGGAAGGCCGCCTGTTGTCGTTTGCCGCGATCACCGACGAGCCACCCGCCGATGTGTCGCGTACGGGCCACGACCGCTGCATCGTGCCGATCCGGCGCGAACATCTGGATGCCTGGTTGAATCCAGACCCCCAGGATCTTGCTGCGCTGTACCGGATCCTGGACGATCGCGAGCCGGTGACATTGGCGCACGCCGAAGCGGCGTGAGGGCAGCTCAGCCGGCGACCGAATCGCCGACGCGTGCACGCCCCAATGCGGCATTCAACTCGGCCGTCAGGTAGGGCTTGGTCAGGATGGTGCCCGACCGGAAGGCCTCGGGCAGATGCTCGGTCGCCATGCCGGTCGCCAGCACGAAGGGAATCTGGCGCGCGGCCAACGCTGCCGCCACCGCTTCACTGGTTTCATTGTTGGCGAGACGATAATCCAGCAGCACCACCTGTGGCTGGGTCTCGCCGAGCAGGCGCAGCGCCTCGGACACCGAGGCGGCCAGCCCCACCACCACCGCGCCGGACTGCGCCAGCTGCATCTGCAGCAGGGCCGCACTCATTTCGTCGTTCTCGACCACCAGCACCCGAAGATCCTGCAGCGCGCTCATGACGACTCCCTGTATGGTTCAGCGCGATGAGTATAGCGTCCTGCGTAGGTGAAACCCTGACAGGAACTTAAGCATTCAGGTCTGCACAAACGTCGACATCTTGTATACACTACGCGGCCAGCCAGCCGAAGTGGCGGAATCGGTAGACGCAGCGGACTCAAAATCCGCCGCCCTTAAAAGCGTGTGGGTTCGAGTCCCACCTTCGGCACCATGGAAAACCAGAACGCCCCGGATCGACGGATCCGGGGCGTTTTTTTCGTTCTGCGGCGGCTCGACAGCGCCGCGGCGACTACTCCGCCGGCGCAATCGGCGGCAGGGTATGCGGCCGCATGGGCGGCACGGCCGGCACCGCCGGTGCTTCGCGCCACAGCAGCACCAGCCGGCAGTCTCCCGCCTTTCGGCGGCACATCGCCTCGGCCTTGCGCTGGGCAGCGGCATCGTCCTGCGCAGAGAGGGCAAAGCCCATCGCACCCGTGCCCGCATACAGCGCCGAGTATCCAGTTTCCGAGGTGCTCGCCACATTGCTGCAGTTGGATGAGCGCTGCGCGCAGTACCCCAGCGCCTCTTGCAGGGCCGCGCTGACGCTGCGGTTGTTCATCGAATAGCCGTACGTGCCGGTGTCGGCATCGTAGGACACCGCCGACGCCGCGCCCGCAGCGCAAGGCATGGCCAATCCTATGGCCAGCAACATGACCCACCGTGGCGCAATCCGCATTGTGTACTCCGACCTTGGCGTGAAAGGTGGAGTATCCCAAAGGCCGCGCGCCGTGTGCATCTCTGTTTACCGCGGCGCGCGGTCAGCGGTTCCCTCACGGCAGTCAGACCAGACGCAGTGCGGGCTGGCCAGCAGCGGGATTGAGGTGCGCCGTGCGAGGCGCACCGGCCCCCGCCACCCGGAACGCAGCCACCGTCTGCAGCAACTGCGTGGACTGCTCTTCCATGCTGCGCGCAGCGGCCGAAGCCTCCTCCACCAGGGCGGCATTCTGCTGGGTGCTCTCGTCGATGTGCTCGACCACCTGGTTGATCTGCTCGATGCCTTCGCTCTGCTGCTGGGCTGCGGCGCTGATATCGGCCATGAGATCGCTCACGCGCTTCACGCTGACCACGATCTCGTCCATGGTGCGTCCCGCGCTTTCGACCTGGCGCGTGCCTGCCCCGACCTTCTCGACCGAATCGCCGATCAGCTGCTTGATCTCCTTGGCGGCCTCGGCCGAACGCTGCGACAGCGAGCGGATTTCCGAGGCGACCACCGCAAAGCCGCGCCCGTGCTCACCCGCGCGCGCCGCCTCCACCGCAGCATTGAGGGCCAGGATGTTGGTCTGGAATGCGATGCCGTCGATAACCCCGATGATGTCGACGATGCGGCGCGAGGAGTCGTTGATCAGCGACATGGTCGAGACCACGTCGTGGACCACCTGCCCGCCCTGCGCCGCCACCTCGACCGCGCCGCCGGCCAACTGGTTGGCTTGGCGGGCATTGTCCGCCGTGCGCCGTACGGTCGCGGTCAGGCCTTTCATCGACACCGCGGTTTCTTCCAGCGAAGCGGCCTGTTGTTCGGTGCGCACGGACAGGTCGCTGTTGCCTTCGGCGATCTCGCTGGCACCCACCGCGATGGTGTCGGCGGCCAGTTTGATCTGGGCGATGATCCCCGCCATCGCCTCGACCAGCGCATTGATGCCCTCGCACAGTTCGGCGATCGGGCCGGTCTTGTCCTGGGTGGCGATATGCCCGGTCAGATCGCCGGCCTGCGCGGCAGCCACCACTTCGCGCGTCTGCGCGACCGCCCGCTGCAGCGCCAGTGTGTCACGCACCTGCGCGGTGATGTCGGTGGCGTACTTGACCACTTTGAACGGGCGTCCGTTCATGTCGTAGATCGGGTTGTACGAGGCCTGGATCCACACCTCGCGCCCGCCTTTGCCCAACCGCCTGTACTGGCCGGCGTCGTACTCGCCGCGGCCGAGTTTGGCCCAGAACGCCCGGTACTCGGCGCTCTGGCGATGCTCGGGCTCGGCGAACATCGAATGGTGCTGGCCACGCACCTCCTCCAGTGCATAGCCCATGGCCGCGAGGAAGTTCTCGTTGGCGGCCAGGATGCGTCCCTCGAGGTCGAACTCGATCACGGCCTGTGATTTGTTGATCGCGGCGAGCTGGCCGGCAAAATCGGCCGCCTGGAATTTCTGCGCGGTAATGTCGGTCGCGAACTTGACCACCTTGTACGGTCGTCCGTCGCTGTCGAACACCGGGTTGTAGGACGCCTGGATCCAGATCTCGCGTCCCCCCTTGCCGATCCGCCGGTACTGGCCGGCGTTGAACTCACCGCGGCCCAGGTTGGCCCAGAAATCCTGGTACTCCCGGCTCTTCGCATACTCGGCATCGACGAACATGGCGTGGTGCCTGCCCTGGATCTCCTCCAGCGTGTAGCCCAGGGTCTGCAGGAAATTGTCGTTGGCATGCACGATGGTGCCATCGAGATGGAACTCGATCACCGCCTGGACCCGGTGCAGGGCCTTGACCTGCTCTTCCAGCTCGGCCTGCCGCTGCAGGGCAGCCGCTGCCGTGGTGCCGCCAGTGGCGCGGCGGGAAACGAACAACGCCGTGAACGAGTGCCACAACGACCCTGCGTCGGCGTCGCTGCGACGACCTGGCACATGCGTGTGCAAGCCTGAAGTAATCATCTTTAGACCTCGGTGTCCGGTTAGCGAATAGGTCAGCGCCGGGCCATGGCCCGGTGGCGGTATTCCGTTGGCTGGGACTCACGAAGATCGCCAGTGGGGATGACGTTGCTTCGATGGGCTTCAAACACCGGGCGAGCCGGCGAACATGAACCATTAAATAAAGGTGTACGGCCAGGTATCCACGTGAGCAGACAGGCAGCAACTGCGAGTCATATAACGGCGGACAGTCTGAAAGCTTTAGGGCCATCAACCGGCGGGGCCGGGGCACGGCCCGGCCAGCCGTCACTCACCACTTTCGCTCGCATCCAGGGCATCGAGGGGGTCAATGGCACCCAGGGCCTGTGCTTCCACCTGCACGTTGTCGCGCCCCATCGCTTTGGCCCGGTAGCACTGGGCGTCGGCCGCGGCCACGGCGTCATCCACGCTCATCCCCCCGAACAGCGGGGCGATCCCGATGCTGGCGCCCACGCTCAACCGCCGCTGGTCCCAAGGGATCGACAGCCCGCGCATCGCCTCGAGCAGATCGCTGGCGATGCGGCGGGCACGCTTGAGCGAACAGCCGGCCAGGATCACCGCGAACTCGTCGCCGCCCAGCCGCGCCACGATGTCCGAATCGCGCACGCCGTGCCGCAGCACGCTGGCCACCGCCCACAGCACGGCATCGCCGGCCAGATGGCCGTGGGTATCGTTGACCGGCTTGAAGTGGTCCAGGTCGATGTACATCAACGAGGCCGACTGCCCGGTCCGCGCGACCCGGGTGATGGCCTGCTGCAGGTGCGCCTCGAAGCCGCGCCGGTTGCTCAGCTCAGTCAGCGGGTCGATCTCGGCCAGGTGCCGGGCTTCGCGCTGGCGGGCGCGCTGTTGGGTGACGTCACGGATCACCCAGACCGCGCCGCTGATCTGCCCGTCCTCATCACGCAGCCAGGCACGGGTGAGGTCGACCGGCAGCAGGTGCGCACCGACCGACAGCAGCAGGTCCGAATGCAGGTCGACCGCATTGCTGTCCGGGTCGAGCAGCACGGCCACATCCAGCGGTGAGCGCGGCGCGTACTCGGTCGTCAGTTCCATCACCTCCTGCAGCTGGCTGCCGGCCAGGGCCTCGGCACCCTCCCCGGCCAGCGCGCGGGTGGCCGCAGCATTGGCGTACTGGATGCCGCCGTGCAGGTCCAGGGTCAGCACCATATCGGCCACCGCGTCCAGGGTGACACGGGTGCGCTGCTCGGATTCACGCAGTTGCTGGCCGCTGAGCCGCTGGGCGGTCACGTCCTGGATCTGCGAGACGAAGTGCAGCGGCTCGCCATTCTCCGTGCGTACCAGCGACACCGACAGCCGGCCCCAGACCAGGTTGCCGGCCTTGCCCAGGTAGCGCTTCTCCATGTGGTAGTGCTCGCGGCGCCCGGCCAGCAGGTCGCCCAGCAGGGCCAGGTCGGTATGCAGATCGTCCGGATGCGTCAGCGTCTGGAAATCGATCTGCAGCAGTTCGGCACGGGTGTAGCCGAGAATGCCGCACAGCGAATCGTTGACGTCCAGCCAGCGCCCTTCCAGCGATACCAGGGCCATGCCTAGCGCGGCCGAGGAGAACGCCCCGGCGAACTTCTCCGCCGCGACGAACGCCTGCTCACGCACCTGCAGCAGCGGGGTGAGGTCGACGGCCATGCCGACGTAGCCGATCCGGTTGCCCCCGGCGCAGTCCAGCGGGCTGATCGACAGCCGCACCTGGCGCCGCTCGCCATCCTTGCGCAGGAAGGTCCACTGGTGCGACCAGGTGCCCTGCGCGGCGCGCGCGGTCAGCGCCTCGAAAATGGTCGGCATGCGCCCCTCCGGGCCCACCTGGGGCTGCAGGTAGGCGCGCATCTCGTCCGGGTCATGGAACAGGCCCGGATTGACCCGTCCGATGACCTCCTCGGGACGATAGCCCAGCAGCTTCTGGGCGCCGGTGTTGAACAGGTTGACCACGCCATCGACATCGGTAGCGATCACGGCCACCTCGTCAGAGGCATCCACCACCGCCTGCAGGCGCTGGCGCATGTTGGCCGCCTCCTGCCGGGCCTGCTGCAGCTCGGTGACATCGGCATGGGCACCGGCCATCCACAGCGGGCGGCCCTGCGCATCGCGCTCGTAGACGCGGCCACGGTCCTGCACCCAGATCCAGTGGCCCTGCTTGTGGCGCATCCGGCACAGGCTGTCGTAGTGCGGCGAGCGCCCTTCCATATGCTCGTTGAGCAGCGCATCCGACTGCGCCCGATCATCGGGATGCACCAGCTGGAAGAACGTGTCCGGCGTGATCGGGGCCAGTTCCTCGCGGGTATAGCCGACGATCTCCGCCCAGCGCTCGTTGACCCGCATCTGGTTGCCCGCGATGTCCCAGTCCCAGGTGCCCGCCGCGGTACCTTCGATGATCATTTCCAGCCGATGCCGCTGCTCGGCCATGTCGCGCAGCGCGGCGGCCGCATCAAGCGGGGCATCCGGTTGCCGGCTCATGCGTGCGCCCCGGTCCGACACGCCGCGCACAGCCCTGCGCCAGCGCGGTGAGCGGCGCTGCGGCCCGCCCGGTTGCCCGGTCCTGCCTGGTCGTCTGTCATCTGGGCTCCCCGCCGTCCACCCACCCTACGGGCATTCAACGGGAAGTGTGCGTAAACGCGCGTCAAACCAGAAGTGCCCCCGGCCACCGGGACCCTCGAAAACGCCAAAGGCCGCCCGAAGGCGGCCTCTGGCGGGCACCGACAGCGGGATCAGCCGCCGCGCTTGGCCCGGGCGAAGGCATCGGCCAGCGCATTGTTGGCCGGCGGTGCCGCACTCCCGGGACGCGGGCCGGACGCGCTGCCGCGGTTGCCGTTGCGCGGACCATTGCCCGCCCCGCCCTCCCGCCGAGCGCCACCCGCCGGGCGCGCATCGCGCTCACCGGGGGCCTTGGCCGGCGCCGGGGTGTCATCCAGGCGGCGGGTCAGCGCGATGCGTTTGCGTGCCACGTCCACCTCCAGCACCTTCACCTTGACGATGTCGCCGGCCTTGACCACGTCACGCGGGTCTTTGACGTAGGTATCGGACAGCGCGGAGATATGGATCAGGCCATCCTGGTGCACGCCGATGTCCACGAAGGCACCAAAGGCGGCCACGTTGCTGACCACGCCTTCCAGGATCATGCCGACCTTGAGGTCTTTCAGTTCCTCGACACCGTCGGCGAAGCGCGCCGCCTTGAATTCCGGGCGCGGATCGCGGCCGGGTTTCTCCAGTTCCTTCAGGATGTCGCGCACGGTCGGCACACCGAAGGTCTCGTCGGTGAACTGTTCCGCCTTCAGGCCGCGCAGGAAGCTGCCATCGCCGATCAGCGCCTTGATCGGGCGCGCGGTGGCGGCCACGATGCGCTCGACCACCGGGTAGGCTTCCGGGTGCACCGACGATGCATCCAGCGGCTGGTCGCCATCGGCGATGCGCAGGAAGCCGGCGCACTGCTCGAAGGTCTTCTCGCCCAGGCGCGGCACTTTCAGCAGGTCCTTGCGGCGCTTGAACGGACCGTTGTCGTCGCGATGGCGCACGATGTTCTCGGCCACGGTGGACGACAGCCCCGACACCCGCGACAGCAGCGCCGCCGAGGCGGTATTGACGTGTACGCCGACCGCGTTGACGCAGTCTTCCACGCGCGCATCCAGGGCGCGCGCCAGGCGGTATTGGTCCACATCGTGCTGGTACTGGCCGACGCCGATCGCCTTCGGTTCGATCTTGACCAGCTCGGCCAGCGGATCCTGCAGGCGGCGGGCGATGGACACCGCACCGCGGATGGACACGTCCAGGTTCGGGAATTCCTTGGCCGCGAATTCCGAGGCCGAGTACACCGAGGCACCGGCTTCACTGACCACGATCTTCTGCAGCCTGGTGTCACCCAGCGCCTTGATCACCTCACCGGCCAGCTTGTCGGTCTCACGGCTGGCGGTACCGTTGCCGATCGCGATCAGCTCCACGTTGTGCTGCACGCACAGCTGCTTGATCGTGTGCAGCGATTGGTCCCACTGGCGCCGGGGCTCGTGCGGGTAGATGGTGTCGGTGGCGACCAGCTTGCCGGTGGCATCGACCACGGCGATCTTGCAGCCGGTGCGGATGCCCGGGTCCAGGCCGAGCACGGCCTTGGGGCCGGCCGGGGCGGACAGCAGCAGGTCCTTGAGGTTGTCGCCGAACACCGAGATCGCCTCGGCCTCGGCCTTCTCGCGCGCCTGGTTGAACAGGTCCAGCAGCAGGTGCATGTGCAGCTTCGCGCGCCAGGTCAGGCGGCAGGCGTCGAGCAGCCAGCGGTCGCCCGGGCGGCCCGCATCGCGGATACCCGCGTTGTGCGCGACGCGGCCTTCGGCGTAGAGATTGCCGGCCTCGGCGTCGCTGCCGGGGTCCAGTTCCAGGAACAGGATTTCCTCGCGGCGTGCGCGGAACAGCGCCAGCAACCGGTGCGACGGAATCTTCGCCAGCGACTCGGCATGCTCAAAATAATCGCGGTATTTGGCGCCCTGCTCTTCCTTGCCCTCGGCGACACGCGCGCGGATCACGCCGTTCTCGCCTAGCCAGGTGCGCAGTTCGCCGACCAGCGCGGCATCCTCGCCCCAGCGCTCCATCAGGATCGCGCGGGCGCCTTCCAGCGCTGCCTTGACGTCGGCCACGCCCTTGTCGCTATCGACAAAGGTCGCGCCGAATACCTGCGGGTCCAGGCCCGGATCGGCCAGCAGGCCATCGGCGAGCGGCTCCAGGCCGGCTTCGCGTGCGATCTGGGCGCGGGTGCGGCGCTTGGGCTTGTAGGGCAGGTACAGATCTTCCAGCCGCGACTTGGTGTCCGCGCCCAGGATCTCGTTGCGCAGTTCGTCGCTGAGCTTGCCCTGCTCATCGATGCTGGACAGCACCGCGGCGCGCCGGTCTTCCAGTTCGCGCAGGTAGGTCAGGCGTGTTTCGAGGTTGCGCAGCTGGGTATCGTCCAGCCCGCCGGTGACTTCCTTGCGGTAGCGGGCAATGAACGGAACGCTGGCGCCTTCGTCCAACAGGGCGATGGCGGCCAGGGCCTGGGCGGTCTGGGCACCGATCTCATCGGCGATGGTCTGGGCGATCTGCTGCGCGAGCTTGATGTCAGGCATTGCTTCCGGCCGGAGCCGCTTTGCGGAAAGAACCCATTCTGGCGATGCCGGGCGGCGGGGGAAAGCCGTTGACAGTCCGGGCCGAACCTGTCGCCCCGTGGCGGTGACCACACGAGGGAACCTGTGTTCACGCCGGCATCCGTGCGTGGGGCTGGGATGCCGGCGCGGGCGCCCGCGACAACCGGGCGCCTTTACGGACTGCTGGCTTACCGGTAATGCACGGCCGCGCGCTGGTGGACGATCTCATCGTGCATCGACTCCAACGCCATCACCCGCACCTTGCCTACCCCCTGCAGCTCCATGAACCGCTCGGTGTAGATCTCCCGGCCCAGCTCGGTATCGGCCTGGGACTTGCTGAAGCCATGGGGCACCAGGCCCTTGTCGCCATCCTTGCTACCACCGACATAAAGAACGATTGCCATGTGATGTGTTCCTCCAGAAACGTTATTGCTGATACAGCGATGCAAGCTTACCCCGGCAAACCTGACTGGTTCGTCATGCAGGCTAATAACGTTTTTTTGCATGCAGATGACGTCGCGTTGTCGACGTTTTTCTTACATGGATTTAACGCGGAGATAACGTCATCGCGGCCACCAGCCTTTCCCGTGCAGCGCATACACGTCTGCAGCGCGTTCGAACGGATTAAGCGCGCTTACCCCGCCGCAGAGCAGATACACCGGCAGGTACAACGGCCCCAGCACCAGATACTGGTAGACGTGCGCACGCTCGTGATCGTGCAGGCCGATCACCGGCTCGGTGGCGTGACCGGCCTGGTGCGCGTAGGTGCGGCACGGCACATCGAGCACTGGCCCCGTGTGCAGGATGACGTTGCCCAGCGTGATCGCCCCGCCCGGCCCCCACGGAAATTCGCGGAACACGATCGCGCAGTCGCGCCCGTTCCACGACGGGCGCGCACCGGCCAGCATGCCGGCGGTGCCAGCGGCGAGACCGATCAGGGTATTGGGTGAGGTCCACAGCGCGCCAAGCCCCTGCAGCGCGCGCAGCAGCACCGGCGGCAAGCTCAATCGGCCTCGTTGGGGATCAACAGCCACAGGATCAGGTAGACCAGAATGCCGGGGAAGGCAGCCGAGCCGATGGAGATCAGCACGAACAGCACCCGGACCAGGGTGACGTTCCAGCCGAAACGATGCGCGATGCCGCCCATGACGCCGGCGATCATGCGGTCGTTGAGCGAGCGGGACAGCGGACGCGGCGGTGTGTTCATGCACGGGGTCTCGAGCCGGAATGGGCCGACTCTAACGCGAACCGTGTCTACGGGGTGCGTTGGCGCAGCGCCTTGAGCCGGGCGGCGAACCAGACGGCGGCAGTCGTCTCCGGCTGGCCGGGACAGGCGATCCGGTAGGGCTTGCCGCTCATGCTGCTCTGGCTGGCGGCACGCTCGATGAACTGCTCGGCGGTATCTACCTTGTCCTTCTTCAACAGGTAGTCGTACTTGCGCTGCAGGTGGGCCCGCGCCTCGGGCGCATCGTGCCAGCTGCCGTTGCGCTGGAAGCGGCAACTGGAGCCCTCCAGCGCGCCGATCAGGCCAGCGATCTCGCGGCGGGCCGTCTCGTTCGGCGCCGCGTGGGCGGAACCGACCGCCAGCAGACCCACGGCCAACCAGGCGATTGCGTAGCGCTTCATTGCGAACGCCCGTCCAACCACCCGGTGATGGTACCGGGCACTTCGCGCTGGGCACGGCCGGACACGTAGATGCCGATATGGCCGCCGCGGAAACTGCTCTCGGAGTAATCCGTGCTGCCGATCCGGCCGCGCAGCGCGCGTGACGCATCCGGCGGGACCAGATGGTCCTGCTCGGCATAGATGTTCAGCACCGGCAGCGTGACCTGCTGGAGGTCGACCGTTTCGTCACCGATGCGCACGCCGTCATGCATCAGGCCATTGCCCTGGTAGAACTGCTTGATGAAGTCACGGAACGCCTCGCCGGCGAGGTCGGGCGAATCGAAGATCCACTTCTCCATGCGCAGGAAATCTTCAAGCGCATCCTTGTCATCGAGAATGTCGAGCAGCCCCACGTACTTCTGCACGTTGAGGCGGAACGGCTTGAGCATCAGGTAGCTGGCATTCATCAGATCGGCCGGGATGTTGCCCAGCGTGTCCACCAGCAGATCCACGTCCACCTGCCGCGCCCAGTGCGAGAGCATGTTGTCCGGGGTGTGGAAATCGACGGGCGTGACCATCGTGATCAGATTGGCCAGCTTGGCCTGGCGCAGCGCGGCATAGCACAGCGCGAACACGCCGCCCTGGCAGATGCCCAGCATGTTGATCGGTTCGCCGCCGTTGCGCGCCTGCAGGTGATCCACCGCGCCATCGACGAAGCGCAGCAGGTAGTCCTCCAGCGTCTGGTAGCGCTCGGAGCGGTCCGGGTAGCCCCAGTCCAGCACATAGACATCGTGCCCGAGCGCCAGCAGTTTCTGCACCAGCGAGCGGTCGGTCTGCAGATCGACCATGTACGGCCGGTTGACCAGTGCATACACGATCAGCAGCGGCGTCCGGCGCACCGGCGCTTCGCTGCCGACGAACCGGTACAGCGTGACCTTGCCATCGCGCCAGACTTCCTCGCGGGTGGTCACGCCGTAATCGACATCGTCCACCGAAGGCAGCAGCTTCAGGCCATCCATCAGCTTGCGCTGCATGGCCAGGGTTTCCTGCAGCAGGTCTTCGGCGTTGAAGCCCAGGGGACCTTTCATGCGCTGCGCTTCCGGGGCTTGGGGGTGGGCTTCAGCGGCTTGGTGGCTGCAGCAGCTTTGCCGGCGTTGCCGGCTTTCGCCGCCTTCGCCCGCATGGGTGGCTTGCTCTGTGCTGATGCTGCCTTTTTCGAGACTGCCTTCTTCGCGGCTGCCTTCTTCGGGGCAACCGGCGGGGTGGCCGACCTGCCAGGGCCCGCACCTCCGGCCATGCGCCGCACCAGCCGCTCCAGCTCGGCGATACGGCGATGCGCGGCATCCATCTCGGTGCGTGTGGGCAGCCCGAAACTTTCAGTCAGCCGCTCGATTTCCTGCTGGGTGGCCGCGCGCAACCGCATCTGGGCATTGCCCAGCGCGGCGTAGACCGCCTGGAACGGCTCGGACAGCGCGACCTTCGCGTACGCCTCTTCGGCCGCGTCGATCCACAGATCGAACATCGCCCGCGCACTGGTGAGCTGGTTGCCGGGCTGTTCGTGTTCGGCCAAGCGCTGCTCGAACAGGGTGAACGCATCGTCCAGCGCCTGTTTGATCTGTTCCACGTAATCGCGCGAGTGCGCCTGGTAGTCCTGCTGGGCGCGCAGCAACGCCTGCCAGCGGGCTTGGTGCTCGCGGCCGGGACCGAACGCCGGGCTCTGCAGCCACGGGCTGAGCTGCCGCTGCAGGGTTTCCAGCAGCTGCAGCAGGTCCGGCCCCTCGGGATGAGTGTGGCCACGCGCGCCTTGCAGCATCCACTGCAGCAGCCCGTCGCCCTGCCCCAGCACCGCCGTACGCCACGCCTGCGCGACCTCCGCGCTGGTGGTGTCGCGGCCGGCGAACTGCGCAGCCACCTGCTGCATGGTCCCGTACCAGCCACCGGCCTGTTCGCGGAAGCGGTGCACGGCTTCATCGGCCGGGCCGCTGGCCGCGTTGGGCATCATCTGCGCCCACCAGTCGATCGCCTGCTGCCAGTTGCCCTGCCCCTCGGGGCCGCCGGTATGGCCCGGCGGTACCGCGGCATGCCGCAGGGCATCACCCCAGGCACTGAAATACTGCCGCGCCAGGGCTTCTACATCGCCTGCGCCGCTGCCGCTGCCCGCCGTGGTCATGACCGTCCTCCCGTCTCGGGAAACGATGATAGCAATGCCGCGCTGCCCTGCCTCACGGCTTGGGGATGCGCAGGGTCTTGCTGATCATCAGCGAGCCGGACAGCGCGAACAGCAGCACCAGCGGGTGCAGCTGCCATGGGCCGAGCTGCCACTGGCCCAGCCACAGATCCGCGCCGGTCGCCCCGACGCTGGCCGCCACGGCCAGCACCACCACCAGCGCCAGGCTGGTCGGGATCGGGGTGCCCTCGAAGTACGGCACCTTGTCGCCTTCGCCGGCCAGGGCTTCGGCGGTCACGTTGTAGCGCGCCAGGCGGCTGACGCCGCAGCAGACGAAATAGCTCAGCACCAGCCAGTCCCAGCCGCCCTGCATGCCGCAGGCGTAGGCCAGCGCGGCCGGGGCGACACCGAAGGAAATGATGTCCGACAGCGAGTCCAGCTCACGGCCCAGGGTCGAGCTGGACTTGCGCCAACGGGCGATGCGCCCGTCCAGCGCGTCGAAAATGAAGGCCAGCGGGATCAGGGCCATGCCGAACAGCAGATAGCTGCGCTCGCCATCCTGCAGATAACGCATGGCGGCAAAGACCGCCCCGGTGCCGCAGAACGCGTTGGCCAGGGTGAACCAGTCGGCCAGGTGGAACTCGCGCAACATCGAGAAGTGACGTTTCATGAAAGATCGGTTGGCGGCAATCGCAAGAGAGTACCGCGTGCGGCCCGCGCCCGGACAGCCCACCCTACGCCCCCGTACCCCGGGTTTGCCGCGGCGTTCACGCCAGGGCGACCTGCGGTGAATTTTTGGCCACCCATCTTGACAGCGAGCACCGGCGGGGGCCGACGCGGCTTATCCACAAACTTGCCCACGAGTCATCCACACCCCCTGTGGACAACTCAGTCTCAATAGAAGCGACCGTGGTGATTTGTTGATCACCGATCCTCATCGTGGCCGCGCGATTGACCTTCACACCGGCGCCCATCGCTGCCGCCAGTGGGCTAAGCTGGCGGATGGACTCCGCCGCCGCCAGGTCCTGCCGCCCACCGACAGGAGTCCTGCGCGTGCTTTCCCCCGATGATCTGGCCGCCCAGTTGCGCCACCCGCACGGCGAGGATGCGCTTGCCGTGGCCGAGTCCATGAACCGCAGCAACGGCGACCTCAACCGGGCCGCCATCGCCCTGCTGTCGGTTACCGCTGGCGAGCAGATCCTGGAGATCGGTCCCGGCAATGCTGCGTTCGCACCGGATCTGCTGCGCGCACCGCACAGTGCCTACGTGGGGGTCGATGTGTCCGCGGCGATGGTGGATGCAGGCAATGCGCTGCTGGTCGCGTGCGGGCTGCAGGATCGTGCCGACGTCCGCCTCGGCGATGCGCATGCCCTGCCGCTGGACTCAGGCTGCGTCGACGCAGCGCTGGCGGTGAACACCCTGTACTTCTGGGACGAGCTGAAATTCGCCTTCGCCGAGCTGGCGCGCGTGCTGCGCCCCGGCGGCCGGCTCTGCCTGGCCTTCGGCGATGCCGCCTTCATGCGCACCCTGCCCTTCGCCGCGCATGGCTTCCACCTGCACGAACTGGCCGAGGTCGAGCAGGCCCTGCGCAGCGCCGGGCTGACCGTGCAGGCCTGGCGGGCGCATCACGAAAGCGGGCGCAGCAACGACGGGCGCGCGGTGAGCAAGCACTTCCACCTGCTGCTCGCGCGTCGGTAGCGTCGGCCGCCGCCCGGCACTACAGCCGGGTGTAACTCCAGGACTGCATGGCGCCGTCGCGGTACGGCATCACCCCGTGGAACGCGCGCGGTTCGTCGTCGAAGACCAGCGGCAGGAAGCTGCGATCGCCTTCCCACAACGGCAGGCTGTCGATCTTGTCCACGTCCACCCACTCCAGGGTGCCTTCCGGGTTGGAGGTCAGCGGCGTGCCGGTGAAGTCATCGATGACGAACACGAAGCCGAACCAGTCCTCGCCATTCTTGCCGAAGCCCGGCCAGCTGATCGTGCCGCGCAGGCGCATGGTGCCGCACTCGATGCCGGCCTCTTCACGGATTTCGCGGCGCATGCAGGCAGCGGCGTCTTCGTCGCGCTCCATCTTGCCGCCCAGCCCGTTGTACTTGCCCAGGTGCAGGTCACCGGGGCGGGCATTGCGGTGGATCATCAGCACTTGCTTGCCGTCGGCGGACAGCACGTAGCCCAGGGTGGCCACGATGGGGGTATAGGGCATTTCGCACACGCTCGGGAACACAGACCCCCGATTATGCGTGATCCGTCCGGGGACGGCTCAGGGCACCAGGCTGGTGCGGCGCGCGTCGGCCGGTGCCGCCACCGCGCCATCGTGACGCAACGTCGCCACGCCGTGACCCCGTTCGGCCAGGTATTCCAGCCATTTGCCGAGGAAAGTGTTCATCCGCATGCGGTGGCTGATCAGCTCGGCCGGCGGCGGGTACATGCCCACCACATCCTGCCAGCGGCGGCCCACGTAGCAATGGGTGGTCTCGGCCTGCCGGGCATCGCGGTACAGGCGGACATAGGCCGACGGATCCGGCTGCCCGGTGACCGGATCGGCGAAGTCGTAGGTCAGGCGCAGCTCGACCGTATAGCGGTGGCACTCGATCACATCCAGGCGCACATCCAGCCCATCGCCGATCGAGGAGACGTAGCTGCCGGGCACCAGTTCCGACGGTGCGAACAGGCGCACGAGGTGCTGGTAGTTCTCGGCGTACAGGCCCATCAACCAGCTCAGGCGGCTGAGCCGGGGGATGCGTTCGATACGGGGCGATGCCTGGGCCATGGGTCGATCCTACACGTTGATCTCCCAACGTGGGGGCGGCAGCGGCCCGGCCAAAGGGGCGGCCCGCCACCGGTTCACGCCGGCGTGCCGGATCAATACATCTCGCGCTGCAGCCCCAGTGTGCCCAGCACCTTGCTCGAGATCTCCTCGATCGAGGTATGGGTGGTGCTCAGGGTCGGGATCCGCTCCATCCGGAACATGGTCTCGGCGGCGGCGACCTCGCGCCGGCAGGTCTCCAGGTTGGCATAACGCGAGTTCGGGCGACGCTCCTGGCGGATCTGCTGCAGGCGGTCCGGGTCGATGGTCAGACCAAACAGCTTCTTGCGGTAAGGGCGCAGCCGCGGCGGCAGCCGGTCCTGCTCCAGATCCTCATCCGTCAGCGGGTAATTGGCCGCGCGGACCCCGTAATGCAGGGCCAGGTAGATGCAGGTCGGGGTCTTGCCGGCCCGGGACACGGCCACCAGGATCACGTCGGCATCGTCGTAATTGATGGCGATGCCGTCGTCGTGGGTCAGCGCGAAGTTCATCGCGTTGATGCGGCGATGGTAGGTCTCGAAGTCCACCATGCCGTGCGCCTGGCCGACCCGGGAATGCCGGTTGACCGCCAGTTCCCGCTCCAGCGGCTCGATGAAGGGAGCGAACACGTCCAGCATCAATCCGCCGCTTTCGGCCAGGATGATGCTCAGCCCGCTGTCCACGCAGGAGCTGACCACGATGGGCCGGACCTGGTACCGCTCGCCCGCTGCACGGATCCTTTCACAGGCTTCCCGCGCTTTTTCCGGATCATCGATGAACGACATCCGGTCGGTGATGAAGCTGAACCCGGAGAACTGGGTCAGGAGGCTATGCCCAATGGTTTCAGCGGTGATACCGGTTCCATCGGACACGTAGAACACCGGACGGATCGTCGACATACGGCTTTTACCCCCTCCGAAGCTTAAAAAGGCTGTCGATACAAGCTTGTGCCGACAGCGGTCTGCCCGGCATCATATCGGCTTCTTCCTACGGACGTGGCCATCCAGCCCGCCTCGGGCGATGGCCAAACGGAGCATCGCGCTTGAACGAGAACATCCTGTGGTTGCACGAACTGCGCCTGGCCGATCTGGCCCGCGTAGGCGGCAAGAATTCGTCGCTTGGCGAAATGATCGGCAATCTGGCCGGTCTGGGGGTGTCTGTCCCCGGCGGTTACGCAACCACCTCTGAAGCCTTCAAGGACTTCATCGCCCATAACGATCTGTCCAAGCGCATCTTCGACAAGCTGGCCACGCTGGACGTGGAAGATGTCGGTGCCCTGACGATCGCCGGCAAGGAAATCCGCGGCTGGGTGATCGATGCCCCGCTCCACCCGGCGCTGGACCAGGACATCCGCACTGCCTACGCCAAGCTGTGCAGCGAAAACGGCGGCGGCGATGTCGCGGTCGCGGTGCGCTCCTCGGCCACCGCCGAAGATCTGCCCGATGCGTCCTTCGCCGGCCAGCAGGAAACCTTCCTCAACGTGACCGGCGCCGACGATGTCGTGCTCAAGGTCAAGGAAGTGTTCGCCTCGCTGTACAACGACCGCGCGATCGCCTACCGCGTCCACCACGGCTTCAAGCACGAGGACGTGTTCCTGTCGGCCGGTGTGCAGCTCATGGTGCGCTCGGGCGTGGGCTCCTCCGGCGTGCTGTTCACGCTGGACACCGAGTCCGGCTTCCGCGACGTGGTGTTCGTCACCTCCTCGTTCGGCCTGGGTGAAATGGTCGTGCAGGGTGCGGTCAACCCGGACGAGTTTTACGTCTACAAGCCCACCCTGACTGCCGGCAAGCCGGCGATCCTGCGCCGTTCGCTGGGCAGCAAGGCGATCCGCATGGTCTATTCGGATGTCCCCGGTGAGCGCGTGTGCATCGAAGACACGCCGGCCGAGCTGCGCAACACCTTCTCCATCAGCGATGAGGACGTGCAGGAACTGTCCAAGCAGGCGCTGGTCATCGAAAAGCATTACGGCCGCCCGATGGATATCGAGTGGGCCAAGGACGGCGTCAGCGGCAAGCTGTTCATCGTGCAGGCGCGCCCGGAGACCGTGAAGTCGCGTGGCCATGCCACCCAGATCGAACGCTTCGCGCTGAGCCAGAAGGACGGCAAGGTGCTGGCCGAAGGCCGCGCCGTGGGTGCCAAGATCGGTGCGGGCACCGCCCGCGTGGTGAAGTCGCTGGACGACATGGCCCGCGTGCAGCCCGGCGACGTGCTGATCGCCGACATGACCGACCCCGATTGGGAGCCGGTGATGAAGCGCGCCTCGGCCATCGTGACCAACCGTGGCGGCCGTACCTGCCACGCGGCGATCATCGCGCGTGAGCTGGGCGTGCCGGCCGTGGTCGGCTCGGGCAACGCGACCCAGCTGATCCAGGACGGCCAGCAGGTGACCGTCAGCTGCGCCGAGGGTGATACCGGCTTCATCTACGACGGCATCCTCGAGTTCGAGCGCACCACCACGGACCTGGGCAACATGCCGCCGGCGCCGCTGAAGATCATGATGAACGTGGCCAACCCG
>Ga0160437_1000560_pt1 | contig 18916 bp, 21 predicted proteins | sample HID1975I_E0MG_FD_108227 | JGI IMG/M metagenome (GOLD analysis project Ga0160437, IMG submission 108227) | Enriched soil microbial communities from UW Madison campus, WI, USA - HID1975I_E0 MG | ecosystem: Environmental > Terrestrial > Soil > Unclassified | place: USA: Madison, Wisconsin... | reverse complement strand
GCGGCTTCACCGAGAGTTGCCTCCAACGTTCCCGCTTGAATGATCGGGATTGCGTAGAAAGGAACCTCACATGGTCAAGAATCTCGTTCTCGCGCTGGTCGCCGGAAGCATCGTCTTCTCCGCCGCAGCCTGCAACACCGTGAAGGGCGCGGGCAAGGACGTTGAATCGGTCGGCCAGGCCGGCGACGACGCCATCAACAAGTAATTCGCCTGAGGCGTCCAGCACCGCTGCTCCGATGCGGCGCAACGCCGTATCGGCGCGGCGGATAGCCTGCTGACCTGACCGCGAGCCCCTTTCTCTCCATCGGAAGATGGATTAGCGACAGCGCGAGGCATCCGCCTCGGACATTGTTCGTTGAAGGGTCAAGCAATCATGATCAGGAAAGCGGTTCTGGCGCTTGCAGTTTCGGGCCTCGTGCTCGGTGCGGCGGCCTGCAATACCGTTCGCGGCGTCGGCCAGGACATCGAGTCTGCCGCAAACGCGGTCGACCGCGCGACCTGAGGTCTCCGAAGGTAACGTGGCGCGAAACGGTCTGCCGCTTCGCGCCACAAGCTTTTCCCTTGAAGATCAGCTGTCCGAGATGTGGTTCGCCACCATGGCGCGCGCCCTCTGCCACAGGATCATGCGGCTGATCACCACCATCCCCAGCACGAAGCCGAGCATGGCATCGGTCATCAGCAGGGCATTGGCAGCCGGATGGCCCGCCCCGATCGCCATTCCGCCCGGCAAGATCATCCGCCGCAAGGCGAAGACGACCAGAATCAGGACCAGCGCCAAGGGCGACTGGCGCATCATTACCCGGGCTTCGTCCCCCTCACCTTCGACATGGAGTCGCATGAGGCGCGAACGCTGCATGCCGATCCCGCCGCCGATGGCGAAGCCGGCGGCCAGGGCCATCCAGCCCAGCACCCCCGGCGGCATGCCATAGAGCGCCAGGCTGACGGTCGCTCCGACGATCAGCGGCGCAATCCAGAGAAGGGGGAGACGGAGCGGCCGCGCCTTTTCAAGGCTGCGAAAACGCCAGGCCATCACTGCTGCGAAAATCAGCAGCGGCAGCCAGGCCGCATATCCGTTTCCCCCCATAGTCTCAGCTACCCCCGATTTCGCTCAGCGAAGGCGTGCCCGGCTCACCCGGGGCGCCCTGCCATACGAGCACAGGCTTGCGCGCCGCGAGCGTTTCGTCAAGGCGGCGACGCGGTGCGAAGTGCGGTGCGCTGTGGAGGCTCTGGTCGCCATCCTTGGCGCGCTGGGCCAGGCTGCGCAGCGAACCGATGAAGCGATCGAGGCCGGCCTTGCTTTCCGTCTCGGTCGGCTCGACCAGCATCGCGCCCTTCACCACCAGCGGGAAGTATACCGTCATCGGGTGGAAGCCCTCGTCGATCAGGCCCTTGGCGATGTCCAGCGTGGAGAAGCCCTCGGCCAGACCGGCGTCGCTGAACAGCGCCTCGTGCATGCACGGGCCGCTCTTGGCGAACGGTGCCGGCAGCAGGTCCTCGCAAGAACGCAGCACGTAGTTGGCGTTGAGCACTGCGTCCTCGGCCACCTGGCGCAGACCGTCCGCACCGTGGCTGAGAATGTACGTCAGCGCGCGGGTGAACATGCCCATCTGGCCGTGGAAGGCGACCATGCGGCCGAATGCCTGCGCATGGCCCTCGCCCGCGTTTTCCTCCTCGACGAGGTGGACGCGGCCATCTTCACCACGGCTGACGAAGGGCAGCGGCGCGAAGGGCGCCAGCGCTTCGGACAGCACGACCGGACCGGCACCGGGGCCGCCACCGCCGTGCGGGGTGGAGAAGGTCTTGTGCAGGTTGATGTGCATGGCATCGACGCCGAGGTCACCCGGGCGAACCTTGCCGACGATGGCGTTGAAGTTCGCGCCGTCGCAATAGACGTAGCCGCCCGCTGCGTGAACCGCGTCACCGATCGCCTTCATGTCAGGCTCGAACAGACCGCAAGTGTTCGGGTTGGTGATCATCACGCCCGCAACGTTCGGGCCCAGCTTGGCCTTCAGCGCCTCAACGTCCACGCGGCCTTCCGGGGTCGCCGGGATCGACTGCACCTTGAAGCCTGCGAACGCTGCCGTCGCCGGATTGGTGCCGTGGGCGCTCTCAGGCACCAGCACCACGTCGCGCTTCTCACCGCGCGCGTCGAGCGCGGCGCGGATGCAGAGCAAGCCGCAAAGCTCGCCATGCGCGCCAGCCTTGGGGCTCATCGCCACCGAGGCCATGCCGGTCAGCGTGATCAGCCAGTCGGCCAGTTGCTCGATCACTTCCAGCGCGCCCTCGACCGTCTTCTGCGGCTGGAGCGGGTGAACGTCGGCAAAGCCCGGCAGACGGGCCATCTTCTCATTCAGGCGCGGGTTGTGCTTCATCGTGCACGAACCGAGCGGGAACGGGCCAAGGTCGATCGCGTAGTTCTGGCGCGACAGGCGGGTGTAGTGGCGCACGGTTTCGGGCTCGGTCAGGCCGGGCAGTGCCGGAGCCGACTTGCGCAGGAACTTCGACAGGCCAGCCGCCGCCGGACGGCTGGGCGTGTCGAGATCGACGCCGCACTTCTCGGAAGAGCCGAGTTCGAAGCTCAGCGCTTCTTCCAGCATCAGGCCATAGTCGCCCGAGGCGGTCTTGAAGCCAGCGCCCTCACCGGCTTCACCCATGCTCGGGCGCCAGCCGCTTGCGTTTACCGCGTTCATGCCAGCACTCCTTCAAGTTCACGGGCAAACACTTCGATATCCTCGTCGGTCACGGTCTCGGTCGCCGTCACCAGCAGGCCCTTGTGCAGATCGCTGTCCTCGGGGAACAGGCGGCCGAGCGAGACGCCGCCCAGAACCTTGCGATCTGCCAGTTCGCGAACCACTTCGCGGGCGTCGCGGGTAAGGACCAGCGTTGCTTCGTTGAAGTAGGCGTCGTTCAGCACGGTCACGCCCGGCACCTTGGCCAGACGCTCGATCAGGGTCTGCGCCTTGTCGTGGTTCACGGCCGCCAGCTGGGCCAGGCCTTCACCGCCCAACAAGGTCAGGTGAATACTGAAAGCCAGCGCGCAAAGCCCTGAATTCGTGCAGATATTGCTGGTCGCTTTCTCGCGGCGGATATGCTGTTCGCGCGTGGAGAGCGTCAGCACGAAGCCGCGCTTGCCTTCGGCATCCACGGTCTGGCCGCAGAGACGGCCCGGCATCTGGCGCACGAACTTCTCGCGGCAGCCGAACAGGCCCAGGTAAGGCCCGCCGAACTGGAGGCCGACGCCGATCGACTGGCCTTCGCCCACGACGATATCGGCACCCAGCGCGCCCGGCGCCTCGATCATGCCCAGCGCGACCGGCTCGGTGACGACAGCGATGAGCAGCGCGCCCTTGGCGTGCGCGGCTTCAGCAATCGCGGCAAGGTCGGGGATGCGGCCCATCACGTCCGGATACTGGACGACGACGCAGGAGGTCTTGTCGTCGATCTGGGCGATGACGGCAGCGTCATCGGGCTCAGCCACGAGTTCGGCCTTCAACGAGACGATATCGTCTTCGGTGAACTTGGCCATCGTGCGCACGACTTCGGCGTAGTGCGGATGCAGGCCGCTCGACAACACCGCGCGGGTCTTGCGGGTGATGCGGCTGGCCATCAGGATCGCTTCCCAGCAGGCAGTCGAGCCGTCGTACATCGAGGCGTTGGCGATGTCGGTGCCGAACAGGCGCGCGACCTGCGTCTGGAACTCGAACAGCACCTGCAGCGTGCCCTGCGCGATTTCCGGCTGGTAGGGCGTGTAGGCGGTCAGGAACTCGCCGCGCTGGATCAGGTGATCGACCGAGGCCGGAACGTGATGGCGATAAGCGCCAGCGCCTATGAAGAACGGCGCCGTTCCGGCCGAGAGGTTCTTGGCCGCAAGCGCGGACATGTGCCGTTCCACCGCCATTTCGCTGGCGTGGAGCGGCAGCCCCGCGATGGGACCGGAAAGACGGGCCTCGGCGGGCACGTCGACGAAGAGGTCGTCGACCGTGTCGGCACCGATGACGCCGAGCATCTCGGCACGATCGGCGGGAGTCAGGGGCAGGTAGCGCAAGCGGCGATACTCCGTGAATTCTATCGGTAAATCAGAGGCTTTCGACGTACTGCTTGTAAGCAGCCTCATCCATCAGCGCGCCGAGTTCGGAAGCGTCCGAAAGAGTGATGCGGAACAGCCAGCCGCCGGTTTCGGCCTGGGTATTGACCAGTTCGGGCTCATCGGCGAGCGCGCCATTGGCTTCGGCGATCGCGCCCGAAACCGGGGTGTAGACGTCCGAAGCGGCCTTCACCGAATCGACGACCGCAACCGAATCGCCCTTGCCGAACGTGGCGCCGGCTTCGGGCAGGTCCACGAACGTGATGTCGCCAAGCTGGCCCTGCGCATAGTCGGTGATGCCCACGGTGCCGAGGTCGCCCTCGATTTCGATCCACTCGTGTTCCTGCGAGAAATAACGGGTCATGGGTAGGTATCCTCAGCGGTGATAGCGGTTGGGGACGAAGGGCATGGCTGCGACGATGGCGTCGAGCTTCTTGCCCCGTATTTCGATGGAAAGAGCCGTGCCGTCCGCCGCCACGGCGGCGTCGACATAGGCCATGGCGATGGGGTGCTGGAGCGAGGGCGAGAAGCCGCCCGAGGTCACTACGCCCACTTCCTGTTCGCCATGGAAAACCTTGGCGCCTTCACGCGCGGCCTGGCGGCCGTCGAGCTTCAGCCCGATGCGCTTCTGCGCGGTGCCTTCGGCAAAGGCGCGCTGCACGCGGTCCGCGCCGGGGAAGCCGCCTTCGAGGCGGCGGCGCTTGTTGACGCCGAAAGCAAGACCGGCCTCGACCGGGCCGCGCTCGGGGTCCATGTCATGGCCATAGAGCGGCAGACCGGCTTCGAGGCGCAGGGAATCGCGCGCGCCAAGGCCGATCGGCTTCACTTCGGGCTGGGCCACCAGCAGGTCCGCCACGGTGGCAGCAGCTTCGCCGGGGATCGAGATTTCGAAGCCGTCCTCGCCGGTATAGCCCGAACGGCTGATCCAGGCATCGACGCCGCCCAGCGTGAAGCGGCCGCCTTTCATGAACGTCAGCGCCGACAGCGGGTATTCGCCCTCGGCCACGCGTTCCAGCGCAGCGAAAGCCTTGGGGCCTTGCAGCGCCAGCAGCGCGCGGTCGTCAAGGTGGTTGAGCGTGACGTCGTCCGGCAGGTATTCGCGCAGCGTGCCGATATCGTCCCACTTGGTGGCGCCGTTGACGACGATGTAGAAACCGCCCGGCCAGCGCGAGACCATCAGGTCGTCAAGGATGCCGCCGTTCTCGTCCAGCAGCAACGAGTAGCGCACCGCGCCCAGCTTCAGGGTCGAGAGGTCGATCGGCAGCGCAGCTTCCAGCGCAGGCTCGATATCGGTCTGCGCGTCTTCCTCGCCGGTGACCAGCAACTGGCCCATGTGGCTGACGTCGAACAGGCCGGCGTTTTCACGCGTCCAGAGGTGTTCGGCCATGATGCCTCCCCCTGCTACGTCGTATTGCACGGGCATCATATAGCCGGCGAACTCGACCATGCGGCCGCCCTGATCGCGGTGCCAGCCATTGAGCGGCAGCAGCATCGGTTCGAGGGGGGCTTCTTCCTGATCGGAATCGGTAATCGGATATTCGCTCAAGACATGACTCCGCACAGTTCGGTACACCATTCCAGGTGCCCCCTCTGTCACGGAAACCTGAGAGCTTCCCTTGGCCAACCAAAAGGCTTGACCAAAGTTACACCGTCGGCGGCCTCATCCCAAGGGATGAGACACTTTCCAGAGTCTCGCTATCGACGCTGCGCGGTCCTTTTGCCTGAGAGATTCCGGGGCGGTTGCTCCTTCGGCGCCTGCATGTTTCCGCATTTGCGAATCAGCAGGTCTCTCCCGCGCTGTCAGCGATACCTCGTCACTTGATTGAGCGCCGCGTCCAAGTCAACGCAATCGCGCTGCGGCGCATCATAATTTCCACCGATAGCCGCGAGGCCGACGGCGGGGCCTTCAGCGCAGGACCGCCGCCATGGAATCGTGCTCATGAACGAAAATTCCAGGTGCCTCCTCGCCGCTCAGCGCGAGGATGACCTGCGCGAGGCGCACAGCCGCGATGGAGCGGAACCGGCGCAGCCTGGCATGGAAAACCAGCAGATCTGCCAGGGGGGCGATCACCTGCCCCGCCATTTCCAGCGGACGATCCTCGATCCGCCGCCCGCGCAACAGGCCGGGCCGCAGGATATCGAGCCGCGCGAAGCCCAGTTCGCCCAGGGCCTTTTCCACTTCGCCTTTCGTGCGCAAGTAGAGGTTGGTGCTTTCGGCATCGGCACCCACGGAGGAGACCAGGATCATCCTGTCGATCCCGGCCGCGCGGGCTGAGCGAGCCGTCTCCAGCACGAGGTCATGATCGACCGCCCGAAACGCCTCGTCGCTGCCGGCCGCCTTGCGCGTGGTGCCCAGAGCGCAGACGAGAACGTCGCCATGCGCGGCCTCGATCAGCGTCGGCCACTCGCCGGTACCGCCGACCAGGATTTCCAGCCGGGCGCCCGCCGGCAAAGGCACCTCGCGCCGCGCGACGCCGATGATGCGGACGTCCGGACGCCGGATGCTTTCCTCGATCACCGCAGCCCCGACCAGACCACTCGCGCCGACGAGGCAGAGACGCCGCGCAGCCACGATCGTATCAGACATTGCGCAGCCCTTCCGGGGTGCTGCCATAGATCTGGGCGTGGCAGGAGATGGCGTAGCGGTCGGTCATGCCGGCGATGTAATCGGCAATGTGGCGGCTGCGGGCCGGTTCGTGGCGGGGCAAGCCGTCGATCCAGCTTTCCTCCATCAGCACCGGCTCCTGCGAATAGGCCGAGTAAAGCTCCGCCAGCAGCGCCCGCGCACGACGCGCCGTTTCGAGTTGCTCGGGATGGTAGTAGAGCTTCTCGTACATGAAGCGCTTGAACTGCCGCTCGCCCTCCTCGACCTCGGGCGAGAAGGCCACCAGCTGGCGACCGGCAGAGCGCACCTGATCGATGCTATCGATGCCGACCAGCCGCTTCTGCGTCTCGTCCAGCAGGTCGTTGACCATGAAGCCGATCTGGCTTCGGATCAGTTCGGCGAGCTGGCGATCGCGCGGAACGCCGGGATAGCGGCGTTCCACGTCGGCCCAGCGCGGCACGATGAAAGGATGGGCGAGCAGTTCGTCGAGATCGAGGAAACCGGCGCGCAGGCCGTCGTCGATGTCGTGGTTGTCGTAGGCGATATCGTCGGACAGCGCCGCGACCTGGGCTTCGAGCGAGGCATAAGTGCCCAGTTCCAGGCCATAGGCTGCGTCCAGTTCCGCCAGCGCCCAGTTCGGCTCGGACACCGGTCCATTGTGCTTGGCGAGGCCCTCCAGCGTTTCCCAGGTCAGGTTCAGCCCGTCATGCTCGCAATAGGGGCTCTCGATCCGCATCAGGGTGCGCAGGCAATTGGCGTTGTGATCGAAGCCGCCCGCCTTGTGGAGCGCGGCGTCGAGCGCTTCCTCTCCGGCGTGGCCGAAAGGCGGGTGGCCGATATCATGCGCAAGAGCGAGGGCTTCGGTAAGGTCTTCGTCGAGGCCGAGGATCCGGGCGATCACGCGGGCGACTTGTGCCACTTCCAGGCTGTGCGTCAGGCGCACGCGGTAGTGGTCGCCATCGGGCGCGATGAACACCTGGGTCTTGTAGCGCAAGCGGCGGAAAGCGATCGAATGCACGATCCGGTCGCGGTCACGCTGGTAGGGGCTGCGCTGTCCGCGCGGCAGACCGGTGTCCACGGGGAACTCGCGGCCGCGCGAGCGAGCCGGATCGGAGGCGTAAGGTGCAAGGGTCAAGCTGAAGTCTTTCCCGAAAGCAGGCTTGCTCTCGGCGCCCTACTAGCGAGCAAGACCCGTCTTGCACAAGGCCGCCGAGGAAGTGGTCACGAGAATGGCCTGGCTGTCGTTCACGGCTTTCACGCCGCGAACCCAGGCTCCCGGCGTTTTCTTGTCGCCTTCCAGTTTCTGCAGCTTGATCAGCTGCAGAATGCCCAGCCGCTTCACCATGCGCTTCGACATGCAGGTGGCCACGCGGTCCGACATCCCGGCCTCCACAAGGGCCGTGCGCAGGCGCCAGCCGGCATAGAGGTGGACGCCGAAAGAGAGCACGGCGACCAGGCCGACGAGCACAAGGGCTGACTTGAGGAAGCGCAACATGGCAGCGCCCTATAGGGCGCCGCGATCAGTCCGCCAGCGCTTTCACGATGTCCTCGACCATCTTCTTGGCATCCGCCAGGAGCATCATGGTCTGGTCCATGTAGAACACCTCGTTGTCCACCCCGGCATAGCCCTGCCCGCCCATCGATCGCTTGATGAAGAAGATTGTCTTGGCCTTCTCCACGTCGAAGACCGGCATGCCATAGATCGGCGAGCTTTTGTCGGTCTTGGCGGCGGGATTCACCACGTCGTTCGCGCCGATGATGAAGGCGACATCGCACTGGGCGAATTCGCCGTTGATGTCCTCCAGCTCGAAGACTTCGTCATAAGGGACGTTGGCTTCCGCCAGCAGCACGTTCATGTGGCCGGGCATGCGGCCCGCGACCGGATGGATCGCGTATTTCACGCCGACGCCGTGCGCCTTGAGCCGGTCCGCCATCTCGCGAAGGACATGCTGGGCCTGGGCCACCGCCATGCCGTAGCCCGGGATGATGATGACGTTCTCCGCTTCCTTCATCAGGAAGGCGGCATCTTCGGCCGAGCCGCGCTTCCACGGCCGGTCCGATACGGCAGCGCCGCCGCCTGCGCCGGCCTCGGCGCCGAAGCCTCCGGCGATCACCGAGATGAAGCTGCGGTTCATCGCCTTGCACATGATGTAGCTCAGGATCGCACCCGAGGAACCCACGAGCGCACCGGTGATGATCATGGCGGTGTTGTGCAGCGTGAAGCCCATCGCCGCGGCGGCCCAGCCCGAATAGGAATTGAGCATGGACACCACCACCGGCATGTCCGCTCCGCCGATCGGGATGATGAGCAGGAAGCCGATGGCAAAGCTGAGGAGCACGATCGCCCAGAACAGCGCGGGCGTGTTCCAGTGGAACAGACCGACGAGCACGACGATGGCCACCAGCGCCGCAAGGTTGATGACGTGCCGGCCCGGTATCAGGATCGGCGCGCCGCTCATGTTGCCGTTGAGCTTGGCGAAGGCGATCACCGAGCCCGAGAACGTCACCGCACCGATGGCGACGCCCAGCCCCATCTCGATCCGGCTTCCCTTCAGGATGTCCAGGCCGCCCGCTGCGAGAATGCCGAAAGCGGCGGGATTGTAATAGGCCGCGATGCCGACAAGCACGGCGGCCAGGCCGACCAGCGAGTGAAACGCCGCGACAAGCTGCGGCATCGCTGTCATCTGGATCCTGCGCGCGATCACGAAGCCGATGCCGCCGCCGATGGCAATCGCGCCCAGGATCTCCGGCAGGCTGGCGATCTCGTGCGTCAGCAGCGTGGTGGCCACGGCGATGGCCATGCCCAGCATGCCGTAGCGATTGCCCAAGCGGCTGGTGGAGGGAGACGATAGTCCGCGCAAGGCAAGGATGAAGCAGATGCCCGCAACGAGGTAGGCGCCGGCGACCCAGGGGTTCAGGGCATGGGCCTCCATCAGCGCTCGCCTCCTGCCTGCGGGGACGACGGAGCCTGCTTCGCCTTGGCGGCCGGCTTGTCCTTCTTGCGGTACATTGCCAGCATCCGCTCGGTGACGGCAAAGCCCCCGAAGATGTTGACGCTGGCCAACACCACGGCCCCCAGCCCGAGCCATTTCGCCAGGGGCGATCCCTGTGCCGCGCTCGCCACCAGCGCGCCGACGATAATCACCGAGGAAATCGCATTGGTCACCGCCATGAGCGGCGTATGCAGGGCCGGCGTTACCGACCAGACGACGTAGTAGCCCACAAAGCAGGCCAGCACGAAGATCGACAGGATCGAGACGAAGTCCATGAACTCGCTAGCCCCTTTTCAGCGCCCTTCCGGCGCGCTTCTCATCCGAGCAGCCGCTCGTGGACCACTTTGCCGCCCTGCGTCAGGCGGATCGCATTGCCGATTTCCTCGTCCAGCACGGGCTTGCCCAGATCCTTGTCCCAGAATGCCGAGAGGAAATTGAACAGGTTGCGCGCGAAGAGCGCCGAAGCGTCGGCGGGAAGCTGCGCGGGCGTGTTGGAATAGCCGACGATCCTGACGCCGTGCCGCTCCACCACCTGGTCGGGAACGCAGCCCTCGACATTGCCGCCTTGCGGGGCGGCGAGATCGAAGATCACGCTTCCCGGTTTCATCGTGGCGATCTGCGCGTCGGAGATCAGGCGGGGTGCGGCGCGGCCGGGAATCAGCGCCGTGGTCACGACGATATCCTGCTTGGCCAGATGGCTGGATACCAGCGCGGCCTGCGCCTGCTGGTATTCCGCGCTCATTTCCGTGGCATAGCCGCCCGAGCCTTCGCCCTCGATGCCGCCGACGGTCTCCACGAAGATCGGCTTGGCACCCAGCGAGAGGATCTGCTCCCGGGTTGCCGCCCGCACGTCCGTGGCGGAGACTTGCGCGCCCAGGCGCCGCGCGGTGGCGATCGCCTGGAGACCGGCCACGCCCACGCCCATGACGAAGGCCTTGGCGGCGCTCACGGTACCGGCCGCAGTCATCATCATCGGGAAAGCGCGGCCATAGAGGTTCGCGGCCACCAGAACGGCTTTGTATCCGGCGAGATTGGACTGCGAGGACAGGATGTCCATCGATTGCGCCCGCGTGATGCGGGGCATGAACTCCATCGCCAGAGCCTCCAGCCCGGCCGCGCCATAGTCCGTCACGCGCTGGCGCTGCACGAAGGGATCAAGCGCCGCCACCACCCAGGCGCCGGGCGCAACCGGCCCCAGCAGGGCGGGATCCGGTCCCTGAACCCCCAGAACGATGTCTGCGCCCGCCAGAACCTGCTCGGCCGATCCCAGTTCGGCGCCGGCAGCCTTATAATCCGCATCGGCGATGCTTGCCCCGAACCCGGCCCCGCTCTCGACGGCCAGCGCCGCGCCCAGCCCGACAAGCTTGCGAACCGTTTCCGGCGTGGCCGAAACCCGCGTCTCGCCGGATGCGCGCTCCCGTAGGACGGCGATCCGCGTGCCTTGCGCCACGGATTACCGAGCGATCAGGCTGACGACGAAAGCCACGATAACGACGATGATGCCCGTGCTCCAGGCCGTGACCTTGACGAAGCCGTTGTAGGTTTCGGTCGCCGCCTTGATGTCCTTGCCTGAAGCCATGAAACGGAATCCTCTGTGATTATTGCTGTTTGATCCGGGATATTTAGCGTTGACGGCCCTTGCGCTCAAGTGCGAAGCGGCGATGTCTTGCATTGATCAAGAAGCGCCGGGCATGCTCAAGTTCGATGCCGAACCTGCGCTTTCGAAGCGCGGCACGGCAAACTTTGCACGGACCGTCTTTTCGATGAAACGAGCGGAGCCTTAATTTCGTCTTTACCGGTATCTTCTAGATCCGGATCGTAACACCAGGGAGGCGACACGCGCGGGCATTATCATGGCGGAACAGGAACAACGCCTCCTCATGCTCATCGACGATGAGCCGGCGCAGAGCCGTCTGATCTCGGCGCTCGCGGCGCGGGAAGGCTGGCGCACGGTGATCGCCCGCGATTCCGAGACCGCCATCGCGACGCTCGGCACGCGCCAGGGCATGCAGCTTTCCGCGATCATCCTCGACCAATGGGTGCCCGGCGACGATGCCTGCGCCCTGATCGCCGAGCTGAAGTCCCGCCGCCCCGCCCTGCCGATCCTGATGCTCACGGCCAGCACCTCGCCGCTCCTCGCCGTGGAAGCGATGCGCGCCGGAGCGGCAGACTATCTCGTCAAGCCGGTCGCGCCGGACCGTCTCATGCATGCGCTCCGCTCCGCCACGACCCGCGAAGCGCCGCGTGACGAACTGGCCCCGCTGACCGAGAAAATGCCTTCCAACCCCGATTTCGAATCGATGATCGGCGCCGCACCGAACTTCCGCAAGGCCCTGGCCGTCGCTGCCAAGGCCGCACGCGGGCACGGCCCGGTACTGATTGAGGGCGAGACCGGTTCCGGCAAGGAAATGCTGATCCGCGCGATGCATGCGGCCAGCCCGCGCGCCAAGTCTCCGCTGCGGATCGTCAACGTTGGCGGCCTGCCCGCGAACTCCATCGAATCCGCCCTGTTCGGGCACGAAAAGGGCGCTTTCCCCGGCGCTTTCGATCGCCAGATCGGCGCCCTGCAGCACTGCGACGGCGCCACCCTGGCGCTTGACGAAGTGGACCGCCTGCCGCTCTCGGTGCAGGAGCGCCTGCTCGAATCGATCCGCAAGAGCGACGTGCGCCCCATCGGCGCGCGCCATTCCTTCCGCATCGATGCGCGCCTGATCGCCGCCAGCAACCTCCCACTTCAGGACCTGGTGACTGAAGGCCACTTCCTGCCCGAACTGCTGGAAGCGCTTTCGCCCACCAAGGTCAGCCTGCCGCCGCTGCGCGAAAGGACGGGCGATATCCCCGCCCTCGCCCGCTTCTTCCTGGCCCGCATCGGCGAGCAACCGGGTCTGCGCGAACTCGGCATAACGGACGGCGCGCTTTCCCTGCTGGCCGCCTACGATTGGCCGGGCAATGTGCGCCAGCTCCAGGCCGTGCTGTTCCGCGCCGCGGTCTTCTGCGACGGCGACGCGCTGACTTCCGAGGATTTCCCCCAGCTCCTGAACATCCTCGGCTCCGGCCCGGCCACGGCGTCCGGCAACCCGATGCAGGAAAGCTCGGGCGTCATGCTCTATACGCCCGACGGCAACTTGCGCCCGCTGGACGAGATCGAGGCCGACGTCATCCGTCTCGCCATCGGCCTCTATCGCGGACGCATGACCGAAGTGGCGCGGCGGCTCGGCATCGGGCGCTCGACGCTCTATCGCAAGCTGGGCGAACTCGGGATCGACAACGCGGCCTGAGGCTGCCGGGAAACCGATGCCTGGCTGATGCCCACGCGAAAATGCCGGCGAGCCTCGGCGCGCCGGCATTCCGGTTTCGGTGGAGCGAAGTTACAGGTTCTCGAAGTAGACCTGCGGCACGCGATACCCGCGCTTGCTCATATAGCTCACGTACTTGCCGCGTTCCTTGTGCAGCTCGGTGCCGTATTCCTCCCAGGCATCGCGCTGGTCCTCGATGTCGGTGGCACGGCGCAAGTCGCTGGTGAGTTCCTTCTGGCTCTCGTTCACATTGATGCGGTAGTCGTACCACTTGCTGTTCTGGACGCCGCCGATCGGATTCTGGATCACCAGCGACTCTTCGTGACGGGCGACCTGCTTCTCGTACATCATCGGCTGCACGGCCATGGCCACGGCCGGAACGACAAGAGCCGGAACGGCGACGAGCGCAATGAGAGCCTTGGTGGGGCGGATGGTGCGGGTGTTGTTGGTCTGCTTCATGGGAAGGTTCCCTTTCGCTTGACGACGCGGGCTCCATTGCCTGCGTTTGGAAGTGCAACGAGCGTGCCGGCCGTTTTCCTCCCGCCCTTGGGACGAAACGGGCCGCTGCCGGGACGCATTGGTGCTTGCGTTCACGGGTTCACACTCCGCCGGAGGCCGGTTCATCGCGGAGCAAGGCGCCGTTCATCTGGCCGCCAGATTTGTCGCTGTTTTCAGGCCTCTCCGGCTGCCGGTTCACGCGCCGCGCTTTGCAAAAAGGTCATCCGGCATGGCGAGAACCCGGCCCCCGCTCCCGCGTTGAGCCGGTGACCGAGGAGACGAAGATGATGGATTTCAAGGACAAGGCCGGAATCGTGACGGGCGCAGCTTCCGGCATCGGTGCCGCTGTTGCGCGCGAACTGGTGAACCAGGGCGGCCGCGTGGTGATCGCCGATTTCGATGAGGAAGCGGCGCGCGCGCTCTCGCAGGAACTGGGGCCGGAAAGCACGGCCGTCTTCCGGCTCGATGTGGCCGATCCCGCTGCCAACGAAGCGCTGGTCGCCTTCGCTCTCGGGACGTTCGACCGGCTGGACTTCGCCGTGAACAACGCCGGGATCGGCGCGCCCTCCACGAAGCTGGCGGATATCCCGCTCGACTCCTGGTCGCGGGTGATCGATGTGGACCTCAACAGCGTGTTCTACGCCATGAAATACCAGATCCCGGCCATGGTCGCGCGCGGCGGCGGCTCCATCGTCAATATGGCCTCCATCCTGGGCGCGGTGGGCTGGGCGGGCTCCGCGGCCTATGTCACCTCCAAGCATGCCTTGCTGGGCATGACCAAGGTGGCGGCGCTCGACTATGCCGATGCCGGGCTGCGCATCAACGCGGTGGGGCCGGGGTTCGTCTCCACGCCGGCGCTGGAAAAGACCATGACCGAACAGGAAATGGCCGGTCTGGCCGGCAAGCACGCGCTCAACCGCCTGGCACGGCCGGAGGAGATCGCCATGGTCACCAGTTTCCTGCTGTCCAAGCGGGCCTCCTTCGTGACCGGCACGTACTATCCGGTCGACGGCGGCTACCTGGCGATCTGAACCGTCACGCCATCTGCGCGAAGTCGGTGAGAGCGGCATCGCGCAGCCCCCGCCAGACGCGGGCGGCCTGGACGGTTTCCGCCACGTCATGGACGCGGATAATGTGCGAACCCGCGTCCATCGCCTTCAGCGCCAGCGTGACCGAACCGCCGAGCCGCTGGTGCGCGGGCGCCTCGTTCGAGAGCGCACCGATCATGCGCTTGCGGCTGGCCCCCACGAACAGCGGATGGCCAAGCCCATGGAACAGGGCCAGGCCGTTCATGAGCTGGAGGTTCTCGGTAAGCGTCTTGCCGAAACCGATACCGGGATCGAGCAGGATCTTCTCAGGGGCGATCCCGGCCGCCACGGCCTTGTCGCGGCAGGCGCCCAGCCAGTCGAACACGTCGAGCACGACATCGTCGTAGCGGCCGTCCGCGTGAAGATCGTCCCCATCGCCCGGCGCATGCATGAGCACCACCGGCGCGCCCGAGGCCGCCGCGAATTCGAGGCTGCGCGGATCGTGGCGCAAGGCGGAGACGTCGTTGATGATGTGCGCGCCGGCCTGCAGCGTCGCTTCCATCACTGCCGGGCGGCGCGTATCGACGCTGATCGCCGCGCCCATCGCCGCCAGCCGCTCCACCATCGGCACGACGCGCTTCAGCTCATCGCCTTCCCAGACCGCAGCCGCACCCGGCCGCGTCGATTCGCCGCCGATGTCGATCATCGCCGCGCCGGATTCCAGCATGGCGGCGGCATGGTCGGCGGCGATCTGCGCATCGTCGAGGAAGGCACCGCCATCGGAAAAGCTGTCGGGAGTGATGTTGAGGATGCCCGCGATCTGGGGCTGCTCCAGCCGGATCGAGCGGGCCCCGCAGATCAGCGTTGCATGGACCTTGCGCAAGTTCGACCACTGGAGTTCGGCCGCGGCGCCAAGATCGGCCGGAAGCGCCGCCAGCGCCTCACCCGCCTCTGCCGCGCCGAAGCGCCTGCGCGAGAGCACCTGGCCGTTTTCCCGCACGATCAGCGCGAAACGGCTGGCCCATGCCATCGACCCGCCGAGACGGATCGCCTCGCCCTCCTCGCTCTGGGGGCTGTCGGCAAGGGCGATCGGGCGAATGTAAACGGTTCGGGTCATGACCGCCCCTTAGCCCGGCGGCGCCCGGCGCAGAACAGGATTTACAGGTTGCCCGATTACCTCTGGCTAATCGGGCGATAGGTCTCGGCCAGTTGCGCGGCCGAAGTCCTCATGGTTCGGTGGCGAGCAGATAGAGCTGGCGGATCGCGTCGATCGGCTTGATCTGGCCTTCGTGCTCGAGGTGCCAGTACGTCCAGCCATTGCAGGAGGGCGCGCCTTGCAGTTCCTTGCCCACGCCGTGGATCGAACCGTTGAGCGCGCCGCTGACCAGCGAACCGTCCGCACGGACCACGGCTTCGAAACGGCCCTTCTTGTCGGTCAGCCGGGTGCCGGGAGCGATCCAGCCGGTTTCGATCAGCGTGCCGAACGCCACCTTCGGCGCGCTGCGCTTGGACTGCATGGTCTTGAGCGTCGATTCGTCAAGCGGCAGCGCCATCTCGATGCGTTCCAGAGCGGCCTCGCGGTAGTCGCCTTCGCGCTCGCAGCCGATCCACTCTCGGCCGAGACGCTTGGCGACGGCGCCCGTGGTGCCGGTGCCGAAGAACGGATCGAGCACGACATCGCCCGCATTGGTGGTGGCCAGCATCACGCGGTAGAGCAGCGCTTCCGGCTTCTGCGTCGGGTGAACCTTGCGGCCGCCCTTCTTCAGGCGCTCAGCGCCGTTGCAGATCGGCAGGACCCAGTCCGAACGCATCTGCAATTCATCGTTGAGCGTCTTCATCGCGCGGTAGTTGAAGGTGTACTTCGACTTCTCGCCCATCGAGGCCCAGATCAGCGTCTCGTGCGCATTGGTGAAGCGGGTGCCCTTGAAGTTCGGCATCGGGTTGGCCTTGCGCCAGACGATGTCGTTGAGGATCCAGAACCCCATGTCCTGCATGATCGCGCCGAGGCGGAAGATGTTGTGGTACGAACCGATCACCCACAGCGAGCCCTCGGGCTTGAGCACGCGGCGGGCCTCGGTCAGCCAGTCACGCGTGAACTGGTCGTAGACGGCGAAGCTGGAGAACTTGTCCCAATCGTTGGTGACGGCATCCACATGGCTGCCGTCCGGACGCGAAAGGTCGCCGCCGAGCTGGAGATTGTACGGGGGATCGGCGAAGACCATGTCGACGCTGGCGTCGGGAATGGAGCGCATCGCCTCGATGCAGTCGCCCGGGATGATCTGGCCAAGGGGCAGAAGTTCCTTCGGCGTCGGCGCCGGTGCGCGCGCGCGGATCTTCTGCTTGACGAGTAGCTGGCCCATGTATGCTCCGGGAAATTTGAACTGTGGATTGACTCCCTAGTGAGTCTTCCGGGACTCGCCGTCAAGCCGCGACTCGGCGGATTCCCTTGCGATTCAGATGTTCAGCAAATGGAACAAAACGAATCCGACACAAGATGTCGAGTCATGATCGACTCGGCAGACTCTAGATATGGGGGTTGTGACTCGATGGACTCAGGGCAATTTTTATTGCGCCGGAAGAGTCAGAGCCCCGCCAGGCCGCAGTCGATCCCGGTCATCTGCACGCTCACTTCCCAAAGCCGGCGCGCAGCCTGCGGATCGCGTGCGGCGGCATTGCGGCGGGCGATGCCGGAAGGCCCGGACATGCCGCCGAAGCGCTGAGGTCCGTAATATTGCCCCGGCTCGGCGGCGGGATCGGTTGCCGCCTGGAGCGTCGGCCACGCCCCTTCTTCGGCCGTGTTGAGGACGGCGCCCGCGATCGGGAACAGCGCCCGGAATGCCAGCGAATGCCGGCCGAGGTCGGTCGAGGCGATGCCCGGATGGCAGGCATAGGCGCTCACCGGCGATCCTGCGGCGCGCAGGCGGCGGTCCAGCTCGAACATGTGCAGCAGGTTGGCGAGCTTGCTGTCTCCATACCGCTGCCGCGCCTTGTAGCTGTGCCGCGCGTCGAGATCGTCCCAGTCGATCCGGCCGCGTCCATGCGCCAGGCTGGCCGTGATGACCACGCGCCCGCCGGGCGTCTCGGCCAGCTTCGGCAGGAGCAGCCCGGTCAGCGCGAAAGGCGCCAGGTGGTTCACGCCGAATTGCAGTTCGTGGCCCTGCACCGTCCTTTCGAGCGGCGGGACCATGACGCCGGCATTGTTCACCAGCACGTCGAGCCGCGGTTCATCGCGGGCGACCTGCTCCGCACATTCGCGCACGCTGAACAGGTCCGCCTGATCGAGCGGCACGAAGGCGAGATTGGCGCCCGGCACGTCCATGCGGATGTGTTCCATGGCCAGCCGCGCCTTTTCCTCGTTGCGGCAGGCCATCAGCACCCGCGCGCCATGGGCCGCGAGCACCCGGGTGGCCTCGAAGCCAAGCCCGGTATTGGCCCCGGTGACAAGGAAGCACTTGCCCGCCTGCCCGGCGACCGAGGCGGCGGTGAAACCCTTCAAAGCGCCATCTCCAGCTGGGCGACGGGAGAGAAGCTGCGCCGGTGGTGCGGGGTCGGGCCGTGCTTGCGCAGGGCTTCCAGGTGCTGCGCGGTGCCGTAGCCGGCATTGCGTTCCCACCCATAGTGCGGATGTGCTTCGGCCAGGGTGCGCATCATGCGGTCGCGGTGCTCCTTGGCGATGATCGAGGCGGCCGAAATGCAGGGTTCGATCGCGTCACCGCCAACGATGGCGCGCGCCTGCCAGCGCCAGTCCGCCGTGCGGCCCGCCGGGGTGAGATTGCCGTCGATCAGCACCTCGTGCGGCTCTTCGTCCAGCGCGGCGCAGAGTGCGGACACGGCCCGGGTCATGGCCAGCATCGTCGCGCCGAAGATGTTGAGACGGTCGATCTCTTCCACGTCCACCACGCCCACGGCCCAGCGGCAGCGGCGCTTGATCGTGGCTTCCAGCTCGCCCCGGCGTTTGCCGGAGAGCTTCTTGGAATCGTCCAGCCCCGAGGGTCGGGGCTTGCACAGCACCACCGCGCCCGCCACAACCGGGCCGGCCAGAGGCCCTCGCCCCGCTTCATCGACCCCGATGACGAGGCGGTTGGCACCCGTGCCGGGCACGATGACAGACAGGGATGCAGTCGACATGACCAAGCCGGTGAACTCCAGATCCTTCCTTGCGGCGGTATCGCCCGTCGCTTTCGCGCTCGCAAGCTGCGGAGCGGCGGCCACGGGGGATAAGGCCTCGGCCAGCGCTTCCGAAGAAATCTCCTTCAAGACCGAACAGGTCGCCAGCTTCGACGAACCCTGGGCCATGGCGATCGACAAGGCAACCGGCGCGATGATCGTCACCGAGAAGAAGGGCACGATCAAGCTGCGCCTCGCGGACGGCACGCTCGGCGCCGTCTCGGGCGCCCCGAAAGTCGATTACG
>Ga0160437_1000557_pt1 | contig 19019 bp, 15 predicted proteins | sample HID1975I_E0MG_FD_108227 | JGI IMG/M metagenome (GOLD analysis project Ga0160437, IMG submission 108227) | Enriched soil microbial communities from UW Madison campus, WI, USA - HID1975I_E0 MG | ecosystem: Environmental > Terrestrial > Soil > Unclassified | place: USA: Madison, Wisconsin... | reverse complement strand
GCCCCCGCCTCAGGCTTCAACGGTGCGCGGTTGGCTCTGCAAGCGCGCGACGGGCGACGTGAACAACACCACGAACTGCACCAGAAAGCCCGCTGTCGACACCCACAGGCAGGCGTCCAGCCCGATGCGGGCGGCCAGCGCCGCTCCCATCAGCGCGCCCACGGGCCGCGCGCCGTAGGTCGCTGTCAGGATCACGGCCGATACGCGGCCCAGCAGCGCGTTGGGCGTGACGGCCTGGCGCAAGGTGGTGGTGGTAATCGTCCACAGGATGGGGCCCGCCCCGAACAGGAAAAAGCCCGCCGCCGCCACGACGCCCGACGGGTACGCCAAGGTGAACAGCAACAGGACGCTTGCCGCCAAGGCCGATAGCGGACCGGCCGCGATCATCGCGCCGAAGGACAGGCGACGCGCCAGCCATGGCGCGGCCAAGGCGCCCGCCAGCATGCCGCCGCCGTACACGCCCAAGGTGATGCCCACGCCCGTGGCGTTCAGGCCCAGGCGCTCAATGGCATAGACCACGTACACCGCTTGCAGTACGAACCAGGCGGTATTGAAGAACACCGCCGTGATCAGCACGGGACGCAGCAGCGGGTGCGTGGCGACGAATGTGGCGCCTTCGCGCAATTCGGTCAAAGGATGGCGGCGAGCCGGGTTCCCGTTACCCGCCGCCCCATCCCGTGGCAAGCCCGCCAGCAGCGCCGCCGCCAGCAAAGATAAGGTGGTGGCCAGCACATAGGCGGTGGACGCGCCCAGCCAACCGACCAGTGCGCCGCCCGCCGCCGGGCCCGCCGCGAACGCGCTGCTGCGCGCCAGTTCCAGCCAGCGGTTGGCGCTGGCCAGTTCGCTGGCGGGCACCAGCCGGGGCAGCAATGCCGGCGCGGATACGTTGTACGCCACGGTGCCCACCGCGCCCAGAAACCCCAACGCGGCCAGCCAGGCCAGGTTCAGTCCACCCATCCATAGCAAGGCCAACAGCCCCAGCAGACTGGCGGCGCGTACGCATTCGGCGGCCGTCATCAGGTCTTTGCGCGACATGCGGTCGGCCAACACGCCCGCCGGCATCGACAGCAGCAAAAAGGGCAAGGTCTGCGCGGCTTGCAGCGTGCCGGTCTGCGCGGCGGTGGCGCCCAGCGCCAGCACGGCGACCAGCGGCGCGGCCGCCAGCGCCATCTGCTCGGACAATTGGGCGGCCAGGTTGGATGCGGCCAGACGGCGGAACGCAAGGGGCAGGGCGGGCATGGGGGAACCGACGCGGCGCCGAAAACGGCAAGGGCACGATCATGATCGTGCCCTTGGCGGCTTGCACTCCGGTCCTTGCCATGGACCGGTGCGGTCAGGAAAGGCGGGGTTCAGGAAGGCGGGGTTCAGGAAAGGCGCGTCAGGGAATCGGCGGATAGTCGCCGTAGCCGTCCGGCCAGGGCGTCAGCACTTCGTAGCCGGTGTCGGTCACCACCACCATGTGTTCCCATTGCGCCGACAGCGAACGGTCTTTGGTGACGACGGTCCAGCCGTCGGGCAACTGCTTGGTGGCCGGCTTGCCCGCGTTGATCATGGGTTCGATGGTGAACATCATGCCGGGTTGCAGCACCAGCCCTTCGCCGGGCCGGCCGTAGTGCAGCACCTGCGGTTCGTCGTGGTAGATCTGGCCGATGCCATGGCCGCAATATTCGCGCACGATGGAAAAGTGTTCGCGGTGCGCCACGGTCTGGATGGCGTGGCCGATGTCGCCCAGCGTGGCGCCGGGCTTCACGGCCATGATGCCGGCGCGGGTGGCTTCATAGGTGGTGTTGACCAGGCGGCGCGCCAGCGGGCTGGGTTGGCCCACGTAGTACATGCGGCTGGTGTCGCCAAACCAGCCGTCCTTGATGACGGCCACGTCAATGTTCAGGATGTCGCCGTTTTTCAGCACCTTGGCCGACGGAATGCCGTGGCAGATCACATGGTTGACCGACGCGCAGATGGTCTTGGGAAAGCCGTGGTAACCGACGTTGGCCGGAATGGCTTTCAGCACGTTCACGATGTACTGGTTGCAGATGCGGTCAAGCTCGTCGGTGGTGACGCCGGGGCGCACGTGTTCGCCGATCATGTGCAGCACTTCGGCCGCCATCGCGCCGGCCTTGCGGGCCATTTCGATATCAGCGGCGGACTTGATGGAAACCTTGCGTGCCATTTACGCGACCTCCTGGGCCGCGTCCGGCAGCCGCCGGGACAGGGAGGCAATGGTGAAGCCTTCGCCCTGTTCAATGCGGATCAGCAACTGGCAGATGTCGGCGTGGCGCAGTTCGGGATAGAGCTCGGACAGCATGCCGATGCGCATCCAGTGTTCGGCTTGGGAATTGATCGAGCGGCTGAGGGCGCCGCTGGCGACGCGCAGATTCTCATGCATCTGCTCAGAAATTTTGACGAGGCCCATGGAGGAATGATCCATATATGGTTTGTATATGGATCGTATGGTACAGCGCGGTGGGGGCCTCATGCAAATCGAGGCGGCCCCGGCCTTAGCCTTGCTGGCTGAGCGCTCGCTCAATCCGGTTTTTCGACACGGTGGTTTTCGGCACCTTGAACGGAAACCAGGTCCGCACGTCTTCGTCCAGGCCAATGCCGTGCATGTAGTTGTAGATGGCTTTTTTCAGTGCGCGGCCCAGCGCATCGTGGTCCACGCCTGTCGGGTCATGAAAACCGATGTCGTTCTTGGCGAAGGTAACGGGCGGCAGCGGTTGCAGCGTGACGCCGTATTCCTCGGGGTTCTTGCCCACCGGCGAATGCACCGTACAGGCAAAGCGATGGAAGAACCCGCTTTGGATGCAGTCGTTGGCAAACAGTTGGCGCACGTATTCCAGCGCGTCCACGGTGTCTTGCACCGTCTGCGTCGGAAAGCCGTACATCAGATACGCATGCACCAGGATGCCGGCGTCGGAAAAAGCGCGCGTGACCCGGGCCACCTGATCGACCGACACGCCTTTCTTCATCAGGTTCAGCAGGCGGTCGGACGCTACTTCCAAGCCGCCCGATACCGCGATGCAGCCGCTGTCGGCCAGCAGTTCGCACAGTTCGGGGCTGAAGGTTTTTTCGAAGCGGATATTGCCCCACCACGAAATACCCGCGTTGCGCTCGATAAGCTCGGTGGCCAGGGCCTTGAGCGACTTGGGCGGCGCGGCTTCGTCCACGAAATGAAACCCGGTCTGCCCGGTTTCACGCACGATGGCTTCGATGCGGTCGGCCAATACGGACGCCGACGCGCCTTCATAGCGGCCGATGTAGTCCAGGCTGACGTCGCAGAAGCTGCACTTTTTCCAGTAGCAGCCATGCGCCACGGTCAGCTTGTTCCAGCGCCCGTCGCTCCAGAGGCGGTGCATGGGGTTCAGCATGTCCAGCAGCGACAGGTAGCGGTCCAGCGGCAGGCCGTCCCAGGTGGGCGTGCCCACTTCCGCGAAGGCCACGTCGGGTTCCACCAGGTTCACGTACTGCACGGCGCCGCTGTCCTGGTTGCGCACAAACGTGCGCACCAGGCGCTGGCGCGAGCGCTTGCCCTGCACGTGTTCCAGCAAGGCCAGCAGCGGGCGTTCGCCGGCATCCAGGCTGACGTAGTCAAAGTAGTCGAACACGCGCGGGTCTTTCAGTTCGCGCAGTTCGGTATTGACGAAGCCGCCGCCCAGCACGGTGACGATGCTGGGGTCTTGCGCCTTGATGGTCTGCGCAATCCGGAAGGCCGCGTAGACCGCGCCGGGAAACGGCACCGACAACAGCACCATCGTCGGCGCGTGGCGCGCCAGGGCTTCGGTTGTCAGCTCGCGCAGCGTGTCGTCAACCAGCGTGGGCGCGCCGGCCAGGGCATGTGCCAGCGGGTCGAACGTGGGCTGGCTGCCCGCCAGCGATTCGGCATAGCGCACGAATTCAAAGCGATCGTCCACGGCGTCGCGCAGCACATCGGCCAGGTCGTTCAGGTAGAGGGTGGCCAGGTGCTTGGCGCGGTCTTGCAGCCCCAGCGCACCGAAGGCCCAACCCAGCGGATCGCCGCCGTCTTCGTCCATGTAGACGTCCAGCGAGCTGAAACGCGGGCCTTCGGGCAGGAAGTGGCGGCCCACGATGCGGTGCGCCAGCGTGGAATCCCGCCCTTGCAAAAACGCGATGGTCGGCGCGATGGTGGCCAGGTAGCGCGGCTGCATCGCCACGAACGCCTGGATGGCGGGCGTGTGCTTTTCAAGCGGCAGCGCGTTGACCTGCTCCGCCACGGCGCGCAGGCCGTCCGCCGACAACAGGCGCAGCACCAGCGCAAGCGCCAGGTCTTCTTGCACCGCGTTCACCCCGCGCGAACGCAGGAAGCCGGTCAGGTAGGCGGTGGAGGGGTAGGGCGTATTCAGCTGCGTCATCGGGGGGATGATGGACAGCACGCGTAGAGGCAAGGTGGACATGAGGCACGGCATGGCTGCCGTCAAAGCGGAAGTTGGGACGATGGGGCGGGGCGACGGGCTTGGGGTACTGGTTTTCAGGCGGTGGCCTTGGGCGCTGGCTTTGGCAATTATAGGCAGCACGCGCGGTTGCCCGGATCGCGGGGCTGCCTGTGGGGGCGCGTGGGCAGGCCTATCGGTACGCCTATCGGTACGCCTGTAGCTACGCTGAGCGCGCCTTCGCCCGTGACGTTTTCTTGGCGACGCCCCGCGCGGCGTCTTTGGGCGCGGGCGCGGTGGCCACGTGGATCTGCTCCATCCACATCAGCGCGTCCGTGTACGACAGGAACTGTTGCAGGTAACCGGGCGACAGCTCGCGCATCAAGGACAGCGCGCGGTGCACCAACTGGTTGGAATTGAGCGGGCCGGCGTTCTTGTGTACCTGCTGCTGCGACTGGCGCACCTGCCGGTCAGCGCTGACGCGCGACCAGACGGCGCGAAAGTACTCCAGCATTTGCACGTCGGGGTAAGCGTCGCGCAGGCCGAGCGCGTCGCGGTTCCAGATGGCGCCGTCCGCTGCGTTTTGGCCTGGGGCAGCGCCAGGGTCCGCCAGATACGCCAGCAAGCCGGCCAGCGCACTGGGCGCGTCGTCGGCGGGTTCCGCTGGCGGTGGCGTGTTTGGCTCGGTGTTTGGTTCGGCATCCGCCTCGGCCCCCGGATTGGCATCCGCCTGGGCATCCGGATTGGCATCCGCATCGGCATCCAGCAACCGCACGTAGGCATTCAGATGCCCCGCCAGTTTTTCATCCAGCAACTGCCGCGCCAGGCCGTCCAGGCCGGCGGCGCGGTGCGCCATGGCTTGCAGGAAGCGAAAGCGCACCGGATCGGCCTGGTCGGCGCCGCCGTCGCGCCAGGCGTCCAGCATGGCCTGCGCATCAAGCGTGCCCGGGATGCCGCCGTCACTGCTCACGCGGCTTTCCTGGGGCATCGGATTGCTTGGGGATGGGCGTGATTTCCACCCGGCGATTCTTGGCGCGGCCGTCCTCGTCGGCGTTGGACGCCACGGGCTGCTCCGACCCGAATGCCGCCGCGAACACGGTGGAAGACGGCACGCCTTCGTCGATCAAGGCGCGCGTGACGGTCAGGGCGCGCTGCGCCGACAAATCCCAGTTATCCGCAAAGCGACGGTTGCCTTCACGCACCTGCTGGTCGTCGGTATAGCCGCTGACCATCAGAATTTCGTTGTGCGTTTTCAGATACGCGGACAGCGGTTCAATCAGCGATTTCAGAATCTCGCGGCCTTCGGGCTGCAACTGGTCGGAGTTCAGCGCGAACAGCACGCTGCCGCTGATGCCGATGCGGCCATTCACCAGGGTCACGCGGCCCGCCGCCAGCGGGCCCGCCAGCGCCTGTTCCAGCGTTTCGCGGCGCTGGGTTTCTTCCTGGCGCTGCTTGACCTCTTCTTCCAACTGCGTCGACAACTGCAACTGCATGCCGATCACGCTGACCAGGATCAGCACGAAGGCGCCCAGCAGCACCGACATCAGGTCGCCGAAGACGGCCCAGGCGGGGGCGGAAGGCTCGATGCCGCCGTCGATGTCGTCGCTCATGCGGTTTCCGCGCTGGCGTCGGCGCGCTGGACGGCCAACTGTTGCAGGTTTTCAATAATCTGCTTTTGCGACATCAGGCTCAGGTCCACCACTTCGCGCGCCTGCGCCACGTAGTAGGACAGTTGCTCGTCGCCCCGCGCGATGGACTTGTCCAGCGCGGCTTCGATGCGTTGCAGGTGCGCCACCAGCGTGTTGTTGGACTCGCCGAACAACTGCACCGCCGCGCCGAAGGATTCGCCCAGGCTGGCCACTTCCACCGCGCTGGTGGTGACGTGCGCCGCCACGTCGGTCAGCTTGCCGGTTTCGGCTTCGACGCGCTCGGTGAACTGCGTGCCCACGCGCTCCAGCAATTCGGCCGACGAGGCCAGCAGCGCATCCACCGCCGAGCGTTGTTCGGCGGCGGTGTGGTTGACGGCATTGAGCAAGGTGTCCAGCGTCTCCAGCAAGCGGTTGCGCTCTTGCAGCATGTCGTTGTCGCGCACCATGCTGTCGGACAGCTTCTGGCGCAGTTCGCCGATGACGTCGGCGGCGGCCTTCGGGGCTTCGGACGCGGCCTGCACCAGGTGGCCAATTTCGGCAATGGTCTCGCTGGCGTGGGCCTGCGTTTGTGCGGTGATGCCGTGCGCGGTTTGCGCCAGCGTGTCGGCCAGCGCGGCCAGCTTGTCGGTCCAGGCGGACAGACGTTCTTCGTCCTTGGCGGCCAGCGCCGCTTGCAGGTCCGCGTGCGACTGGTCCAGCGTGTGCAGCAGTGCCGTCGAGTGCTGCTCGAAGGTGGCCGCGGCCGCCTCCAGCGCCTGTTGATTGGCATCGGCCAATTGCTGGCCTAGCTGTTCCTGGCGCGTCTGCGCGTCGGTCCAGGCTTGCGTGACCTGGCTGGCGGCGGTTTCCAGGCGCGTGGACACGTGTTCCAGCACGCCCGCCTGCGCCTGGGTCTGCGCCGTGATCTCTTGCGTGGCCTGGCCCAGCGCCTGCGTCAGTTCCTGCTGGCGGGTGGCGGCTTGCGCGCCCGCCAGTTCCCATTCCTGGCCCAGCGCGTCAGCCATGGTGGCCAGCTTGGTGGTCCAGGCGGACAGGCGCGCTTCGTCCTTGGCCGCCAGCGCCGCTTGCAGGTCCGCGTGCGATTGGTCCAGCGTGCGCAATAGCGCGGCCGAGTGCTGCTCGAACGCAGCGGCGGCGGTGCTCAGGGCTTGCTGGTTGTCGGCGGCCAGCTTCTCGCCAAGCTGCGCCTGGCGTGTCTGCGCCTCGGTCCAGGCCTGGGTCACGCTGCCGGCCGCGCTTTCCAGGCGGGTCGACACGCTTTCCAGCAGACGGGACTGCGCTTCGGTTTGGCCGGTGACGTTCTGCGCGGTCAGGGCCAGCGCGTCGCTGATTTCCTGCTGGCGTGCCACGCTCTGGTCGCCGACTGCCTTCCATTCCTGGCCCAAGGTGGCGGCCATGGCGGCAAGCGTGTCGGTCCAGGCGGACAGGCGTTCGTGGTCCTTGGCGGCCAGGGCCGATTGCAGCTCGGCGTGCGACTGGTCCAGCGTGCGCAGCAGCGACGCCGAATGCGCCTCGAACGCGGCGGCGGCCGTGGTCAAAGCGTGTTGATTGTCTTGCGCCAGCTTCTCGCTGACTTGTTCGTGGCGGCTCAGCGCGCTGTTCCAGCGGTCCGACACGCTGTTGGCGGCGGCTTCCATGCGGGTCGACACGGCTTCCAGCACGCGGGCTTGCGCGGCGGCCTGGGCATTGATGTCGCGCACGGTCTGCGCCAGCGTGTCGCTGATGGCCTGTTGGCGGTCGGCGGCTTGCGTGCCGGCCTGTTCCCATTCCTGGCGCAGCGTGGCGCCCATGGCGCCCAGGGTTTCGGCCCACGCGGCCAAGCGCTGTTGATCGCGCGAGGCCAGGTCCGATTGCAACAGCGTGTGCGAATCGTTCAGCGTGCGCAGCAGCGACGCCGAGTGCTGTTCGAAGCTGGCGGCGGCGGCGGTCAGCGCTTGCAGGTTGTCGCCCGCCAGCTTTTCGCTGACGCGCTCCTGGCGCGACAGCGCCGAGGTCCAGGCCTCGGACATATTGCCCGACGACGCCTCCAGGCGCGCGGACACGCCATCCAGCAGCGCGGTGGAGCGTTGTTCGAAGGTTTCGGCAAAGCGGTCCATCGAGGCGCGCAGGTCTTGCGCCAGCGTTTCGCTTGCGCGTTGCTGGCCGGCCAGCGCCTGGTTCCAGATGTCGGCCACATTGGCGGTGGATGCCTGGAAGCCCGAGGTCAGGCTGCTCAATTGTTGCTGCACGGCTTGCGCCACCGTGTCTTGCAGGCTGGCGGTTTCGCGCGACAGGCTTTCCATCGTGGCCTGCACGACCGGCTGCAAGGCCACGCCGGCGGAACGCGCGCTTTCGGCCACGCCTTCCTTCATGGACTGTTCCATCACCGACGCCAGCCGGGCGTAGGCCGCCTCGGCCTTGCCCTGGAAGGCATCCTGGCTGGCCAGTTGGCGGTCATTGATGGAGCGCGTCTGCTGCTCCATGTTCTGCATCATGGCTTGCAGGCGGTCAACCAGCGTCGGCATGGCCTCGGCCTGGCGCTGCATGACTTCGGCCTGGCGTTGCAGCAGCTTGAAGGATTCCTCACGCTGATAGCTTTGCGAATACACGCGCAAGGTCGTGGCGATCTTGCTGTCCAGTAGTTGCGCGGCCTGCACCCGTTCGCGGCGGCACAGCGCGGCCAAGAGGCCCAGCATGGCGGACGCGGCCACCCCGGCAATCGAGGTGCCGAACGCAAAACCCAGACCCTTGACCGGCGCGGCGAGCGATGCGCGTATGGCGCCCAGGTCGGTCGCGCTTTCCAGTGCGATGCCGGTGCCGCGCAGCGTCACGACCATGCCCAGGAACGTGCCCAGCATGCCCAGCAGCACCAACAGGCCAACCAGATAGGGCGCCAGGGCCGGGCCCGGCAAGCCCACCCGTTCACCTTCAACGCGCAGGCGCGCGGCGTTGCGCAGGCTGGGGTGCAGTTGGTCCAGCCAGGAAGTCAGGCTGGCGGGGGCTTCGGACAGCGCGGCGGTCGACCGCGCCAGGCTGGACGTGGCTTGCTGATAGCGCAGCAGTTCCCAGGCGCCAGCCAGGTAACAGACGCCTATCAGCAGCGTCACGGCCAGCGCTAGCGGGTTGGACCCCGCGTAGCCCGCGCCGATCCAGCCCACAACGGCCAAACCGGCCAAAAACACAACGAAATTGATCAGAGTCTTGGACATGGTGTCCTGGTTAGCTGGCGCGAAGGGCGGCAAGCAGCCCTTCCACCGGTTGTAAACGTACATCCAATTCGGCAAGCAGAACGCTGCGCATATCCTTGCGGAATACGTCCAGCCAGGCGCCGGGAGTGGCTGGCGCCTGCGCTTCTTCGGCCAGGCGCAAACGCTCGAAATGGCCTTGCAGCAGCTTCGGGATCGCGCCCAGCAGGGTGCGTTCCTTGGGCAGCAACGCGCGGTCCATGATGGCGTCCACCACGGCCAAGCGCGTCATCTCGCCATTCCTGGCGGCGACCATGCCGCGCAGGCGGCTGCGTAAATTGCCCACGCTGGTCTCCATCGTGTGCTGCAAGGACACGTACCGCTGACGAAAATTCGAATAATCGGCCTGGGCTTCCTCGACCGCCGCCGACGGCTTGGCCGGCGCCTGTCCGGCAACGAGCCGCTTGGCGCTTGTGGCCGCCGTATCGCTGGCGATGGCGTCGGCCAGCGTCGTGCGCACGCGCACGCATTCACGCTCTTCGGCGCTGCTGAACAGACGCGCGCCGGGGGCGATCACCGGCGGGCTCGTGGTCAGGGCCGCGGACAGCGCGATCGCGTCCGTCCAACCGAGCCACTGGCTCAAATGGTCGGAAAGCGATTGCCTGGATTCCGGAACGTCGACATCCGTCAGGCGAGTCAGCAAGCGAATGAGCGTCGGGCCGCTTAAACCTGTGCGCTGTGGGGCTTGCAACATACCACCAGAGTCAAAAAGGGGGGAGTTTACACGCTGGCAGGCCGCTTAAGGGCGGGGGAGGACGCGCCGCCTTATTAATGGGGTCGCATCAGGGGTTGCGTCATGGGTCGCATCGTCGTTTGGACGCTGGCAACCCCGCATCCGCGCCTCCAGCAATGGTAGATTCGTTCGCAACCGGCATGGGCAAGGGTTGAAGGTGGCGAGACATCCATGGATTTGCTGATCACAAGCGCCGCGCGCGCCCTGGCCGCGGGCGACCCGCTGACCGCGCTGAACCACGTTGCGCTGCGCGATGACGCGCCCGCCTTGGCCTTGCGCGGCATCGCCATGGCGCAACTGGGTGACTTCGTTCGGGCAAAGGCCTTGTTGCGTCAGGCGGCTCGCGCGTTCGGTCCGACGCAGGCCGTGGCGCGCGCCCGCTGCGTCGTGGCCGAGGCCGAGGTGGCGCTGGCCTCGCGCGACCTGGCCTGGCCCGAGAAATCGCTGGCGGCCGCGCGCGCCACGCTGGCCGCGCAGGGTGACGCCGTCAATGCGGCGCATGCCGCGTATCTGGCGGCCCGGCGCTGGTTGGTGTTGGGGCGCCTGGATGATGCCGAGCAAACGCTGGCCAGCGTGGACGGCAACGCGGTGCCGGCTGCGTCTCGCGCCATGCATGAACTGATCGCGGGCGGCATCGCGCTGCGCCGCGTGCAGGCCGGGCGTGCCAGAGCGGCGCTGACGCGCGCCGCACACGCTGCGCGTGAGGCGGGCATTGCCGCCTTGCAGGCCGAGGTGGATCACGCTGTGCAGGCGCTGCGCGCGCCGGCCGCGCGTCTGGTCGCGCAAGACGGCACGCGGGACCTGCTGCTGGACGAGGTGGAAACGCTGCTGGCGTCGCCGGCGCTGATTGTCGATGCCTGCCGCAACGTCTTGCGCCAGAACGGCCAGACGGCGCCACTGGCCAGCCGACCGGTGTTGTTCACGCTGGCGCGCATGCTGGCCGAGGCCTGGCCCCAGGACGTGACCCGCGAACTACTGATCGCCCGCGCCTTCCGCACGGGCTTTCAAGACGAGTCGCATCGTGTGCGGCTGCGCGTGGAAATCGGGCGCTTGCGCACCGCGATGCAAGGCATGGCGGGCGTGAATGCCACGCGGCATGGCTTTGTGTTGTGCCCGCAGGCGGACACGCAGGTCATGGTGCTGGCGCGGCCCGTCGATGTTGCCGATCGCGATCACGCGGCGGTGCTGGCCTGTCTGGTGGATGGGCAGGCGTGGTCCAGTTCGGCCTTGGCATTGGCCTTGGGCGCGAGCCAGCGCACGGTGCAGCGGGCCTTGGATGCGCTGGCGGCATCGGGCCAGGCGCAGCCGCTGGGCCATGGCCGCGCGCGGCGCTGGACGACACCAGCGGTGCCGGCATTCACGACAAGCTTGTTACTCCCCTCGCTGGTGCCCGGCCTGTAGCATGGATTCACCCCATTACAAGGAGCCAGACATGAAACGAAGCCAAGCCCAAATCCTGCGTGAATATGGTCCTTTCCCCGATGTCGACGCCGTGCATGGCGTGAGCTACGACGGCCGCCAGGTCTGGTTTGCCACGGGTGACAAGCTAATCACCCTGGACCCCGACAGCGGTGAAACGCAGCGCACGTTGAACATGGTGGCCAACGCCGGCACCGCCTTCGACGGCAAATTCCTTTATCAAATTTCGGACGGCAGCATCCTCAAGCTGGACCCGGCCAACGGCCGCGTGCACGCCACCATCCCCGCGCCCGGCGGCGCCGAAGCATCGGGCATGGCCTGGGCCGATGGTTCCCTGTGGGTCGGCCAATACCAGCAACGCAAAATCCACCAAGTGGACCCGGAGACCGGCCGCGTGTTGCGCACCATCGAATCCAATCGCTACGTGACCGGCGTGACCTGGGTGGACGGCGAACTCTGGCATGGCACCTGGGAGAACGACGACAGTGACTTGCGCCGCCTGGACCCGGCCACCGGTGCCGTGCTGGAAAGCATCGACATGCCCTCGGGCGTGGGCGTGTCGGGTCTGGAGTCGGATGGCGCGGGCCGCTTTTTCTGCGGCGGCGGCAACAGCGGCAAGGTCAGGGCGGTGCGTCGCCCCGAATAAACCTGCGTCGTGAGGGCATGCGCATTGCCTGGCCGCGCGGCAGGTCAGGCAATCGCGCCACCCCCCTTCATACGCACTAGCCCTCCTGTAGGGTAATTCCCGACTACAAGCTGATTGTCAGCCGTTAGTCAGGCAGGTTTAATCAGCACAAAGTTGCAAAGCAGTCGTAGCCCCGACACAGGGAAGCGCGCAGCAGGCGATCCCCCGCGTCCTCGCAGGTGCAGTTACTACAAGCTGGTCCCATGTAGTCCACCAAGGAGACAAGAAGCCATGCAACACGTCACAAAGCCCCGCCGCAAGTTCATTTCCGGCGCTGCCGTCGCGGGCGCCGCCGCACTGGGTTTTCCTGCTGTTACCCGGGCGCAGAACGCGCCTATTTCGCTGCGGTTCCAAAGCACCTGGCCCGCCAACGACATCTTCCACGAGTTCGCGCGCGACTACGCGCAAAAGGTCAACGACATGGCCGGCGGCCAGTTGAAGATCGAGGTGCTGCCGGCGGGCGCGGTGGTGAAGGCGTTTGACTTGCTGGACGCGGTGTCGGCCGGCACGCTCGACGGCGGGCATGGCGTGGTGGCGTATTGGTACGGCAAGAACACGGCCGTGGCGCTGTGGGGTTCGGGGCCGGCGTTCGGCATGGACGCCAACATGCTGCTGGCCTGGCACGAGTACGGCGGCGGCAAGGACCTGCTGACGGAAATCCAGAAGGCCATGGGCGTGAACGTGGTGTCCCTGATGTATGGCCCGATGCCGACGCAACCCTTCGGCTGGTTCAAGCGGCCGGTGACCAAGATCGAAGACGTCAAGGGCGCGAAGTTCCGCACCGTGGGCCTGGCCATCGATATGTACACGGCCATGGGCCTGGCGGTGAACGCCTTGCCGGGCGGTGAAATCGTGCCCGCCCTGGATCGTGGCCTGCTGGATGGCGCCGAGTTCAACAATGCGTCGTCGGACCTGGCGCTGGGCTTTCAGGACGTGTCCAAGATCTGCATGCTGCAAAGCTTTCACCAAAGCGCGGAGCAGTTCGAAATCATGTTCAACAAGGCCAAGTACGACTCGCTGCCGCCGCACTTGAAGCACGTGCTGAGCTATGCGGCGCAGGCCAGCAGCGCGGACATGTCGTGGAAGGCGGCCAACCGCTATTCGCAGGACTACATCAAGCTGCAGAAGGAACACAACGTCAAGTTCTACAAGACGCCCGACGCCATCCTGCAGCAGCAGTTGAAGATCTGGGACGAGATGATCGCCAAGCGCTCGGCCGAGAATCCCCTGTTCAAGAAAGTGCTGGAATCGCAGCGCGCATTCGCCGAACGGGTGGGGCGTTGGCAGGGGGACACCTCGGTCAACTTCCGAATGGCCTACAACCATTATTTCGCACGCACCAGCAAGCCGGCCTGACCCCAAGGCCCACCGATGCTTCGTCTCGTACGTCTGATAGACCGCGTCTCCACCTTCGTCGGCAAGACTTTTGCCTGGCTGATCGTCGTACTGACCCTGCACGTGTGCTGGGAGGTGGCGGCGCGGTATCTGCTGAACAAGCCCAGCGCATGGGCGTTCAACATGCAGATGATGTATTACGGCATCCTCTTCATGATGGCCGGCGCCTACACGCTGGCCAAGAACGGCCATGTGCGCGGCGACATCCTCTACGGCTTTCTGCCGCCGCGCGTGCAAGGCGGGCTGGACCTGATCCTGTACCTGGTGTTCTTCTTTCCCGGCGTGATCGCGCTGGTGTGGGCGGGCTGGTATTACGCCAGCTATTCCATTGCCATCGGTGAGCACTCGTCGCTGATGGCCAACGGGCCGCCCATCTATCCCTTCAAGGCGTTCATTCCGATTGCGGGCGCGGTGCTGCTGCTGCAAGGCGTGGCCGAGGTGCTGCGTTGCGTGCTGTGCCTGCGCCAAGGCGCATGGCCGTCACGCGAAGAAGACGTCGAGGAAGTGGACATCGACAAGCTGAAAGAGATGGTGCACGTGAAGGACGAAGACATCGCCCAACTGGACCGTTACGTGACCACCCCCGGGGAACCCCACCGATGAGAATCCACAAGGCGTTGTGGTTTGGCCTGTCCTGCATCGGGATAGTGCTGTTGATGATCGCCTTCCTGACCCCGTGGGGTGAGATCACCACGGGGCACATCGGGCTGCTGATGCTGGCGCTGATCGTGGTGGCCATCATGCTGGGCTTTCCCACGGCGTTCACGCTGATGGGCATGGGCGTGCTGTTCACGTTCCTGGCGTATTACATGCAAAGCGCCGATGCGGGCCGCTCGATCGGGCAGACGCTGGACCTGATGGTGCAGCGCACGTACGCCACCATGACGAACGATTCGCTGATTTCGATTCCGCTCTTCGTCTTCATGGGCTATCTGGTCGAACGCGCCAACCTGATCGAAAAGCTGTTCAGGTCCATGCACCTGGCGCTGGCGCGGCTGCCGGGCGCGCTGGCGGTCGCAACCTTGGCCACCTGCGCCATCTTCGCCACGGCCACCGGCATTGTCGGCGCGGTGGTGACGCTGATGGGCTTGCTGGCGATGCCCGCCATGTTGAAGGCGGGCTACAGCGTGCGCTTGACGGCCGGGTCCATCACGGCGGGTGGCTGCCTGGGCATCTTGCTGCCGCCCTCGGTGATGCTGATCGTGTACGGCGCGACCACCGGCGTGTCGGTGGTGCAGTTGTACGCGGGCGCGCTGGGCCCCGGCATCATGCTGGCCGTGCTGTACATGCTGTACGTGATCATCCTGGCGAAGCTGCGTCCCGACATGGCGCCGCCCTTGCCGGTCAGCGAGCGCGGGGTGCCTTTGTCGCCCGAAACCAAGACCTTGGCCGCCGCCGGATACACGCGCGCCTTGACCGGCATGGTGGCCGCCATGTTCAAGGGCCGCCGCAACCACGGCGTGCCGTTCGGCTTCATGCTGCGCAACCTGGCGACGGTGCTGGCGCCGCTGGCCGTGACCGTGTTGCTGGTGGCGGTGGTGCACCATGGGTTGACGCGCCCGGTGGTGGAATACGAAATTCCCGCTGAACTGCAATTGGGCTCCGGTGGGTTTGATTCCGGACTCAGCGAACCCCCGGCCGACGGCCTGGCCGAGCCGCCGTCGTCGGATGCGGGGGCGGGTGGCTTGTCGGAACCGCCCGGCACGCCGCAGGACGCGTCCCCGGCCACGCCCGAAGCCGCTGCCGCCGCATCCGCTGCTGCTGCAGCCGACGACAACAGCGTGCCCGCGCCGACCGGCTTCTGGATCTTCGCCGCCATCTGCGCGCTGATGCTGGTGGTGTTCTACGCCGTGCTGACGTGGGCGCGGCTTGAAATCTTCAAGATGCTGATGGGGTCGTTCTTTCCCTTGGCGGTGATGATCGCGGCGGTGCTGGGTTCCATCGTCTTCGGCCTGGCCACGCCCAGCGAAGCCGCGGCCATGGGCGCCATGGGTGGCGCCTTGCTGGCGCTGGCGTACCGGCGCCTGAACCTGCCGGTGCTGCGCGAATCGGTGTTCCTTACCGCCAAGACCAGCGCGATGGTGTGCTGGCTGTTCGTGGGCTCATCCATCTTCTCGGCGGCGTTCGCGCTGCTGGGCGGCCAGCGCATCATTGAAGAATGGGTGCTGTCGCTGGGCCTCACGCCCATCCAGTTCCTGTTGCTGGCGCAGGCCATTATTTTCCTGCTGGGCTGGCCGTTGGAATGGACCGAGATCATCGTGATCTTCATGCCGATCTTCGTGCCGCTCTTGAACACCTTCGGCATCGACCCCTTGTTCTTCGGCCTGCTGGTGGCGTTGAACCTGCAAACCGCGTTCTTGTCGCCGCCCGTGGCCATGTCGGCGTTTTACTTGAAGGGTGTGTCGCCACCGCACGTCACGCTGAACCAGATTTTCCTGGGCATGATGCCGTTCATGGGCATCCAGATCGTGGCGATCTTCCTGCTGTACATGTTCCCGGAAATCGGGATGTGGCTGCCGACGGTGTTGTACCGCTAAGCGCGGGGCCGGGGGTCAAGGGCAGGGCTTGCGACCCGGTGCCCATGCATCATTGTGCGCCCGGCAACCCCGGGCGTAACCTTTTCGGCGGCCGGGTTGAAACACCCGCCTTCGGGTAAAGGCGTGGGCACCGGCGCGCACGGCGCGTCAAGGCGAGACGGCATGGATCGGGCGATCGTTCTTATCGGCGTTAGTCAAACACGCGGCCATCTGGGTCGGCTGGAAGCCGTAGAAAGCGCCGTGGATCTGATGGAGCAATGGGCGCGCGGCCAGGGCATCCCCGCGGACCGCATCGTGCGCATCACGGACGGCGCGGGAGAGCCCGTGACGACCCATCAGATCTACCGCTGGGTCCGGCATTTTGTCGAGCAGGACCCGGTGGAACAGTTGATCGTCTATTTCTCGGGACATGGCTCCTTGGTCGGCCGCGCGGAGTTCTGGCACTTGTCCGATGCGCCCGCTGACCTGAACGCAGCAGTCAATCTGGAAGTCAGCATTGAAACCGCACTCTACGGCAGTGTGCGCCATGTGGTGTTCATTTCAGACGCGTGCCGGACCGTGCTGACCGGCACGCGCCAAACCCGAATGCATGGGGCGGGCATCTTGCCCAATCCGAATGAGGGGAACCGCGCCCGCGAAGTTGACGCTTTCTACGCCACCAAGCTGGGTGCGCCAGCGCTGGAAGTGCCCGTGCGCGTCGGGGCCAACAGCGTGTACAAGGCGGCTTATACCGAGGTTCTTTCCAAGGTGCTGCGAGGCGCGGAGCCCAGCGTGGTGGATAGTGGCTTCATCCGGCCTTGGCGGCTGAGAGAGGCGTTGGAATTGCTCGTGCCCGAATATCTGCGCACACTCGGCTTGCCCCTGGCGCAGGATCAAGAGCCGGACGCAGTCCTCCGTTCGGGCAATCAAGCGTGGGTGGCACGATTTGATATCAGAAAGCCGCAAACGGGCTCCGATGGACCGGGTCCGCGTTCTGGGTCCTCAAGCAACATAGGTCTCGGGGGCGAGCTTTCGGGTGCCGACGGATTGGAACGTGAAGACGGCGAGTCGGAGCAGGGCGGGGCGCCGTCAAGTCCGTTCCCGTTGTCGGCGGAAGCGCTGGTCAGCCGTGCGCTGTGCCATCCCTTTGACGACGCCAGCCTGGAAATTCCGCCATTACATGCCATGACCGAACAAGCCCGCGACGTGCTACACAAGGCGGTCGCGGCGGTCGGTGAAGACGTTCCCGGCTTGGAATCTTCCGGGCTGGTCGTGATCGGGCAGCGGGTGCAAGGCGTACGGTGCCTGGAGTACGACGGCGCGATCAAGCCCGGCTTCGGCTCGGTCGGCGCTGCCGGCAGCGCAAACACCGCAACGTTCCACTACTGGGAATTCCCGGACCTCTGGACGCCCAAGCAGGCGCTGGTGCAACTGCGCGACGGCTCGGGCTTGCTGGTTCCCATTTTCAACGGATGCATCGCCACGCTGAAATGGGACACCGAGGGGCGGATGGCGCTGCACTACGATCCGCTGTACGCCCAGGCCGACACCGACGATATGCGCCAGCTTCAGTGGCTGCGCGCCGTGGTGGCGGAAGCCGCCAAGCAAAACGTATTTAAAGTCGACAAGGCCAGCGCGCAGGCATTGGACGAGCGCATGACCAAGCTGCAATTCCTGGACCCCGCCTTGGCCCTGTACGCGGCCTACGCCTACCGGGAAATCGGTGAAATTGACCGTATCCGCGCGCTGCGCGACTACCTGTTCCAGCGCTTGGGCGTCCATCTGTTTGACCTGGCATTGCTGTCACGCGACCTGCTGCGTGGCTCGTACACGCCCACCGATTGCATGCCGGCCACGCCCTTGCTTTCAACGGGATGGGTCTTGATGGATGCCTTGGGGCGCTCGCTGCCTGCTGAATTGCGCAACCTGCGTCGGTACGACACCGGCCAGTTGTGGGCGCATTACTCGCCGGAAGGGGTGCAGCGCTTGGCGGGGTGGCTGGAGCCGTCCACCGGACAGGCCGAGGCCTACTCGATGTCGGCGCCGACCTTATGAAAGAGCTGGTGCTGATCCATGGTCGCTCGCAAGAGGACAAACAATCCGAGACGCTCAAGCGCGAGTGGATCGCCGCCTGGGAGCGGGGGCTTGGCCGCGCGGGGCTGTCCCTGCCCATTCCCGTCGAACGCATCCGGTTTCCGTTCTATGGCGACACGCTCAGGGATCTGGTGCGCGGGGTTGATGAGCAATCGGCGGCGAAGATCATCGTGCGCGGCGCGCAAGACGACGCCGCCGCTTCCGATTTCCTGCTGGACTTGCTGGATGAATATATCGTGGCCTGCCGAATCGGCGAGGACGAGATCAACCGCAATATCCCGCGTGACGGGGGGCCGTTGGTGATCGAGCGCGGCGTGCAGAATTGGCGCTGGGTCCACGCGGTGCTGCGCACGATCGACCAGCACATGCCGGGCGGCGGCGCCTTGATTGGCTTGCTGACCCATGACGTCTATATGTACTTGCGCAAGACCAACGTGCGCACCGTCATTCATCGCGGCGTGGGCGCGGCCTTCGATAACCCCTCGGACAAGGTGGTGGTGGCCCATTCGCTGGGCACCATCGTCGCCTATATGATGCTGCGCCAATCGACCGCGCAGACAGGCTGGCGCGTGCCTACGCTGATTACGCTGGGCTCGCCGCTGGGCATCAAGGCCATCCGTGACCGGCTGGGCGGCGTGTCGCATCCGGTCTGCGTGGGCAACTGGTTCAACGCGCTGGACCCGCACGACGTGGTGGCCTTGTACCCGCTGGATCAGCGAAATTTCCGGGTCACGCCGGCAATCGAAAACAAGACCGACGTGGCCAACCATACCGGCAATCAGCACGGCATCGAGGGCTACCTGGATGATCCGGTCATTGCCCGCCGCATTCATGATGCGCTGATAGCGTAATCAAGCGCTTCGGTCCGTTATGCGCCCCCCCCGTTATTTGCCGACCCCGCTATTCGCCGTTATTC
>Ga0160437_1000554_pt1 | contig 19055 bp, 12 predicted proteins | sample HID1975I_E0MG_FD_108227 | JGI IMG/M metagenome (GOLD analysis project Ga0160437, IMG submission 108227) | Enriched soil microbial communities from UW Madison campus, WI, USA - HID1975I_E0 MG | ecosystem: Environmental > Terrestrial > Soil > Unclassified | place: USA: Madison, Wisconsin... | reverse complement strand
GGAAAACAGCCCTTCACTCCGGTAATCGCCGCCGCGCATCTCAAATCCTTCAACCTCAGCCGAAGGCATATGAATCACCTCAAGGGGCTCAAGGAAAGCGCCTTTTTCCGCACCCTGTTAAGGATTCACGCCTGCGCGACCTACCAGGAAATGCAACGCCAATTTGCGGGCTCAAGATGATCGTAACGATTAGACGCGGCGGCTAAGATTCGATTCCGGTTTCGATGTTCTCCGGCGGTTTATCCACTCGGAAGCCCCGAACGGTGAGGTATCCAACCCCACTCTCCAATCGCGCGGAATGTTTCGTCGCTCCAGTTCCTTCGAACCAACTGCGCACGAGTCGATAAGCTGGCGAGCTGGACCCGAGTTTGGCGCGCCTATAGCCCGAACTGTCGCAAAAACCTGAAATGCGGGCACTCGGACGTGCCGTTCCCTGTTCTCAAAACCGTGCCGCGTTTCATGGCGCGGCGCGATTGTCGCCAGAAGAAAAGGGAAAGGGTCTGCAAATGCACGTTTCATACCACACACCCGCGCGGCTGATCCGCTACGACGGCCAGTTGGACAAAGCTGGCTCGCTCGCCGCTGGGCTGGTCAAGGACGGGCCTTTGGGAGAACTCGTGCAGGAGGCAGTTGCGGACCCCGCTCATGAGCTTTGGCGCTATGCGGTCGTGGCCGAAGACGATCCCGACAACGAAGCCGCCGACATCCTGCGGCTCAGTCTGCGTTGGCCCAGTGTCAGCCACTGACCCATCTCAGCCGCCAATTTCCGCTTCGAATGGAGCGCCGTCAGCTTGAACCATGGCGGCTGTTCCTGCCGGCCCTCGGATTGAACCCGAGCCGTTCGCGCGGGAGTTTTAGGCTGGATCGAGGTAGTGTGGTGCGCGTGCTTCCCACTGATGGGAAAGCGCTGGGGCTAACCCAAACGGGCCACGACCGGGGGCAACGATCCGGTCGTCATTATACCGGGCGGAGCGGCGCAGATGCTGGATACTGCGTTGACGGGGCGGTGCGCCGTCAGGTTGGGTAGCGTTGTCTGGCGATCGGCGTGGGGAATGGGAAAGCCGATGCTGATATCGAGCGGCGTGTCCCCCTCGACGGTGACCCGCCACCCGTCTCCGCGCAGGTCCCACGCGGGATCGAGTTCTTCGGTGACGAACCAGTTGCAGCGAAAACGCATGACGGGCGTTCCGCCGCGGTAGCCGGTCGTCACCATCCGCTGTCCGGCAACCGAGCCTGCTGGAATGGTGCTTTCATGCAGTTTAACGGGACGTTTGGCGAGCGCCACTTCGCTGGAAACCTCGAAACGCTCGATGTCGATGCCGACCGCCTCGGCCAGCCCGCGCAGGGAGTGGTTGAACACTTCGTCCCGCTCGTAGAAGGGGCGCTGGGCGAAGGCCTCGGGCGTTTCGCCGAAGCCCATGATTCCGACCAGCATCTCTTCCGAGCAGCCGTCGATGCAGTTGGCAAATTCATCGATGGTAAGGAGATCCAGACGCCTTGCGAGCGACAACAGGACGAGAGGCAGGGCTTCGGTGATGAAGCCGGGGCTGCTTCCGGAACTGTGCAGCGTGGCGCCCCCGTTGCGGCATGCCGCTTCGATCCGCGCGCGGATCATGGGCTCCATGCTTCCCGGATGGAAGAACTCCGCCCGCGTGGAAGAGATGTTGATGCCGTTTTCCAGAAGGGCGCAGACGTCATCGTAGTCGGTCAGTTCGGGCATGTAGAGCACGCAGTTCGGCTTGAGCGCCAGCACCGATGCCAGGTCCCGTACCGCCTTGATGCCGGTTGGCGGCATTCCGCATAGCGCGCCGGCATCCTTGCCTTCCTTGGCGGGCGAATAGACCTTGACGCCGACAAGCTCCATCTCGGGGTGCGTGAGCACGGCGCGCATGGCTGCCGCGCCTACCGTGCCGGTGGCCCATTGCACGATGCGCAGCTTTCGAGCTTCCGATGGCTTGGTCATTGTGTTTGCTCCCAGGTGTTTCCAGGTGACGCAGTCCCGGCGGCGGACACCGGCGACTTGCTGATGGTGCGCCGCCGCCGATGCCTCGTTATCCGATGAACATGCCGCCGTTGACGGCAAGGACCTGGCCGGTGACGTAACTTGCACCGTCCGAGGCGAGGTATTCGCAGGCTGCTGCGATATCGCCGGGGGTACCGGGACGCGGGATGGGAATATGCTGGGAGATGACTTCCAGCGGCGGGAAAGTCCCGGCAGCAATACCGGCCTCGGCCATGGGGGTGGCAACGACCGAGGGCGGGATAGTGTTGACGGTAATGCCTTGCCCGGCAAATTCGCGGGCGAGAGACCGGGTCAACCCGATCACACCGGCCTTGGCGGCGGAGTAGTGCGCGCGGTCTCCGGCGCCGGACTGTGCGGCCTGCGACGAGATCGTGATTATCCGGCCCCACCTGGCATCGACCATGTCCGGCAAGGCGGCCTGAACCGTATGGAAGACGCCGGTAAGGTTGATGTCGATCATGCGCTGCCAGGTTTCGACGGTCACGTCCTGAAAGGGAATGCCCTCGGAAATACCGGCATTGGCGACCACGATCGCGATCGGGCCGAGTTCTTCGCGAACGGCTTCGTAAGCGGCGTCGATGCTGGCCCGATCGGAAACATCGACCTTGCGCGCGACGATTCTTGCGCCTTGCGCGCGGAGAGCTTCGCTCTCGCGCTTCAGGGCGTCTTCCTGAACGTCGAGGATCGCGACCGGATGGCCCTTGTCCGCGAAAAGCCGTGCGACACCAAGCCCGATACCCGATGCTCCACCCGTGACGACGACGACACGATCGGCAACCATTCGCTCTCTCCCATTTGCGGCGCGCGGCGACTGTTCACCGTGCCTTTTCCTGTCCGGCAGCGATTTTCGATCCTGCCAGTTTATGCGATATTGTGGCGCACAACTTGAAACCTGTCCAGCCTGCAGATAGGCACGCCATCGCCGCGATTCGATTTCGCGGTGCAGTCGCGACTGGCCCGGGCGGACATCCAGGAGCCGCAATTTCTACGGAAATGACCCAGTCGGGACAGGCTCGATGGATAAGGAGAAATGGGGATGCCAGTGCCAGATGTTTCGGACCATTCGATCGATCAACTGATCTCTCTCAAGGGCAGAAGCGCCGTCGTTACCGGTGCGGCCTGGGGTCTGGGAAAAGCCGCGGCGCGGCGGCTTGCAGAGGCGGGAGCAGCCGTTCTCATTGCCGATATCGATGAGGAGGCGGCGGCCGTGACCGCAAGGGAACTGGCCGAGCGGTTCTCTGCGGATGTGACTTCGACCCGTCTCGATGCCGGCGATGCAGCCTCGATTGTCGCCGCTGCGGACCTGGCGGAAAACCGTTTCGGCAAGCTGGACATCTGGGTCAACAACGCGGGCATACCCTCGTTTTCACCGCTGCTCGATCTGGATGTGGAGGAGTTCGATAACGTCCTAGCGATCAATTTACGCGGCACCTTCGTCGGCGCCAAGGAGGCTGCAAGACGGATGATCGCAAGGGGGCAGGGCGGGGTGATCGTCAACGTCGCCTCGCTGGCCGGAGTCAGGGGGATTTCCGAAGGGCAGGCTGCCTATTGCAGCTCCAAGCACGGGGTGGTGGGCCTCACCAGGCAACTGGCGATCGAACTGGGCGCCCAAGGCATCCGGGTGCTGGGCGTCGCGCCTGGCTTTTCGCTCACCGAAAAAACCATGTTCATTGCCGACTGGGACGAAGAGACCATCAAAAATTGCCCGATCCCCGGGATCGGCACCAGCCGACTGGGCCGGGTCGGCGTGGCCGACGATATTGCCCGGGCCATCCTGTTCTGCGCATCGGACATGGCGATGTTCATGACCGGCAGCACATTACTGCTCGATGGCGGAATGGCCGCGTAAGTCTTGGCGGGTCCCGGGACATAACCAGCCCCGGGACCCGCTGCCATCGCGGCCTGGGTCAGGCGAGCTCGACAAGCGCGAGACCCTCGGCGGGCAGGTCCAGGACCAAGGTGCCGTCCGCATTCAGACGGTGCGTTTCCACCACCGGACGGGAGACCTGGCGCAGATGCGCGATCTGGGCGCGCGAAGGATAGCGGGGAGACCCCATGGCGCGCCAGGCCGGCATGGGCGATCCCCGTTCCCAATCGACGAACCGGACTTCGGCGGTCTTCCGTCCTTTGAGCCCGTCGAACTGCAACGTCATCCGCTTGGCACCTCCGGTGATCTTGCGCTCCGCGGTCATGCCGGGAATTCCTCCGGGCTGATCCACTTCGGCCAGATTCCACAGGAGCACGGAAGTCCGCCCGGTCCTGTCGCGCGATGCCAAAGCAGGCCCTTGTGCGGCGAGGCGCTGCGTCCCCAGGCGATGGAGCAGCCGGTAGGTATTGAACGAGGGCTTGGCGATGCCGTCGATCATCATGCTCCAGCCCATCGAGCCTTCCTTCAGCATGTAGTCGTCGACGCCGAGTTCCTCGTACATGCCGCTCAGCGTCCATTGTGACATGCCGGCGCAGTGCGCCATGCCATTGGCGATCACATGGGCAATCATGGCCGGGCTGTCTGACGACCATTCGGACAGCCACATGGGCTTGCCGGCTAAGGGACCGGCGTCGATCGTGCGGCGGGCGTTGGCAAGGGCCTCGGGAATGACGTCATTGACGCTGCGGCGCGGACCGCCCTTTCCGAAGACGTCGTCCTGATCGTCGCCGGCATAGGCATGTGTGGCGAAGAAATCGACGGGGGCATTGTTCGCCGCGCACCACTGCGCGAAATCCCCGATCCACGCTGTCTTCGAGGTTGCCGGCCCGCCGACCTGGATACGCGGATCGACCGATTTGATCGCAGTCGCCACAGCCTTGTACATTTCGAAATAGCGCTGCTTGTCACCGGTCCAGAAGAAGGAGAGGTTGGGCTCGTTCCACACCTCGAACGGCCAGCTGCGCACGGTTTCCAGCCCGTAGCGCTCTATCATGGCGGTCGTGAATGATGTGATGAAACCGGCGAACTCGGCGTCTGAAGTGGGCGGCGTGATGTTGCCGCCGTAAAAGCCGAACTGGGTTTTCCCTGAGGCGAGCTTGCCCGGCATGAAGCTGAGTTCGACATAGGGAGATACGCCCAAGTCGAGCAGACCGTCGTAGACGCGGTGGACGTTGAGCCAGTTCGGCCCGCCGTTCCTTCGCATCTCAAGAATGCTCTTTCCGAACACGCCGAGTTCGTCGTTGAAGATGCCGTGGAACCGGGCGCGCTTGAAACCGGCCTCTGCCAGCCCGAGGCGCATGTCCTGACGCCATTCTTCGCGCATCGTGATCGCGGCGCGGTCCGAACCTACGCACTCTTCCCATACGTGAGGCAGGGGGCCGGCAATCGCGCGGGTATCGACCCGGACCGTTTCACCCGGAATATCGGCAGCTCTCGCCCCACTTGCCGAAAGCGCGGCGGCTGCCGCGCTCGATGCCAGAAACGTGCGTCGATCAAACATGTCTCTCTCCATGGAAATTGTGGCGGCGCCCGGCGCTCACCGCGTGATCTCGATTCCTGCCAGGGCCGCGTTGCCCGAGACGCTCGAAAAATCGAGGATCAGGCGGCCGTGGAGAACGGTCACAGGAAAGGTGCGAACCAGTTCCTTGAGAGGCGCTCCGGCTTCCTTCAGGAGATTGAGGCCTTCGATGACCGGTTGGCCATTGGCTTTCACGGCAAGAGACTGATCGGGCGAGGAGGTCTTGCGCGGTTCGAACAAGTGCAGGGTCACTGTCCACTGGCCGTTGGGCAGCGGGATGTCGTAGGAAAAGGCGGCGCCATCGCGCCAGTAGTCGAACAGCACGGGATCGGCAGCATCCACCTGACGGATGGGGGCCATCGAGCGTCCTCCAAAGCCGACAAGGTTAAGCACGACGGGCTTGCCGCCCGTCACGAAAGTGTCGGAGCCGAATTGCCGCGTGCCAAGATCGAGCCCGGCAAGGCTGCCGGCATTGATGCGCAGGCCGTTGCGCTCGACGTCAGGTCCGTTCCACCGGGCGGTATCGCGCAGCGTCTTGCCGCCTTCCGTGGCCGTGACCACCGCTGTATTGGCGCCGGGCCGAAGGGAGACGTTCTTCCATTCGCATACGAACTCGGCGCAAGGCGCCGTGCCGATCGGCTTGCCATCGATCGCCAGCGTTGCGGATGAGGCGGTCGAATAGGCTTTCACGTCCATGACGGGATAAGCCCGGTCGACATACCGCGTCCCCGCGAGATGCAGGGCAGGGGTATCGCTCCATGCGACCTTGTAAAACCAGAACGCGTCCTTGCGCTCCTTGCGGTCCGCGGTGACCAGCCCCTTGTCGTTGAGGTCTACGGCATCGCCTTCGTCACGCAGGTCGCTGGAGAAGTCGAACATGGCCCAGACCCAGCTGGCAAAGACGAAATCGCGCCTGGCGATGCTGGGCCAGGTCTGCTCGTGAACCCAGGCCTGATATTCCTCGGGATGGGGGCGCCCGACGAAATTGACGAAGCCGTTCCGCACATCGTCACTGTGCTGGCTGATCGCGCCGCCCGCGCCATATTCGCTCAGCGACAAGGGCAGGGCAGGGTGATCCCGGTGGAACGTGTCGAGCGTGTCGCCAAGATCGGTCCGCGCCTGCAGCGGGTTGGGATAGTACCAGCCGTAATAGCGGTTGTAGCCGATGAGGTCGGCCGTCCCTGCAAGTTTTTCGCCTGCGGTCTGGACCAGCGTCAGCCCTTCGCAGCAGTCCGCAAATGTCGTCGGGCGGTGCGGGTCTTCCTCCTTGGCGATCGCATCGAGGTGCTGGAGCAACGCCAATGGCTTGGGCGGGCTGCCTTTGACACCGAAGCCCTTGGCCGAATCCACTTCGTTGCCGACAGACCACATCAGGATCGAGGGATGGTTGTAGTTCTGACGGATCTGCTCGCGCAGTTGCTGTTCGGCATTGGTCCAGAGCGCTTCCGAACCCTGCCCGCCGGAGACGCTGGGCGTGGTGACGTATGGCAGCTCCGCCCACACGACCATTCCCGCCTTGTCCGCCAGATCGGACCACGCATCGGCGTGCTGGTAGTGGGCCTGGCGAATGGTGTTCGCGCCAAGCTCCTCGATCAGGGCCATGTCCTCGGCATGCTGTTCGGGCGTGAGTGCCCAGCCTGAGCCCAGCGCGTCCTGATGGCGTGAGACGCCGTGCAGCTTCACATGCTGCTCGTTCAGGAAGAAGCCGGCATCGGCATCGAAGCGGAATGTGCGAAGGCCCAACGGCTGGGACACCCGGTCGAGCCGGGCCTTTCCGTCCGAAAGCGTGGAGGTGACCGAGTAGAGGTAGGGATCGGCCCTGCCGTTCCAGCGATGGGGCCGCGCGATGTTCACGTTCGCGCGCTGCTCGCTGGCCCCGGACGCCAAGGTCACGGGCTGAACTGCGCGGGCGACGATCTTGCCGCGCGCATCGCGGATCTCGGTCGAGAGCGTCAGGTTACGCGGGGCCGCGCCTGCATTGCGCAGCTTCGTGCGGATTTCGATGGCCGCATTTTCCGGGGTGATCTTCGCGGCGTATGCGTAAACGCCTGGCCCGCCGAAATCGAGCGGATCGATCGAGGCCGCTGGAAGCTGGAGCAGCGAAACCTCGCGGTAGATGCCGCCATGCACGAAGAAATCGCCCGACAGGGGGATCACTTCGGATGTCGAACTGCCGGGTTCTACCTTGCTGTTATCGGCACTCACAACGACGAGGTTACGCTGCCCCGGCTTCCAGGCCTCGGTGACGTCGAGGCGGAAGCGGGCGAATGCGCCCTTGTGTGTGCCGACATGCCGGCCGTTCACCCAGACCTCGGCCAGCTTGCCGACCGCGGCAAAGTCCAGATATTGGCGTTCTCCCGATTTCGCCGCGGGTGCGTCGACCCAGAGGCGGTACCAGCCCACGCCTTGCCGGTTGTCGGTTTCGGTGCCGCGCGTCAGCGCATAGGCGCCGATGTGGTTCCAGCTATGCGGGACCGAGACCTGCTCCCAGCCGCGGTCGTCGAAGCGGGCATCGGTGACGGAACCAGACGCGTCCCCGAAATGAAACCGCCAGCCTTGGGACAATGCGATCGCCGGCCTTGCGTCACCCGCTTGTGAGTCATCCGATTGGGCACTGGCGCGATCGGGTGCCGCGAAAGCAGGCGCGGCGAATGCGGTGGCTGTTATGGCCGCACCCAGCATCATCGCCGTCAGCATTCGTTTGATTTTGCCCACTCGCCGCTCTCCTGCTTGTTTCGGCCGATTTTGTTCTTCGAGATTCACCGTTGCAGCAGCAACTGCACCGGACCGAGCAGCCCCGACGGACGCAGGGGAGCGTCCTTCCGGTATGTCGGAGTTGCGGTCCAGGTCACCTTCGTCACGCCGGCTTCCCCATTCCCAGGCTGCGCGTCGCCGATGAGGCGATTGACCCAAAGGTTGGCAACGCGGATCGAGAGCCGGTTCTTGCCGGCATGCATCTGCGCGCCGATGTCGATGCGATAAGGCTTGTGCCAGGCATAGCCGGCGAATTGGCCGTTCACTCTTACCTCTGCGATCTCGCGCGCCTCGCCGAGATCGAGCAGTAGTGGCTTGCCTTTCTTCCATCCGCGCGGGGCCACGAATTCCTTCGTGTATGTCGCGATCCCCGAGAAGTAGCGGATCGACGCCTGCGTGTTCTCATTGAGCGGGGAGAGTTCGGCGAGCCGGGTCTCAGGCGGCGCGCCGCGATCCTGTTCGAATGCCACGGTCCATGGACCTGCAAGGAGTGCGGCTTTCGTGAGTTCGACGGGCGCGACCTTGCGGCTGGTCTCGGCGGTGTCCTTGCGGAAAACCACATGCACGGATTCGTCCGAAGCGAGGGACATGGGAATGGCTGTCACGCCGCCTTGAACCGTAAAGCTGACCGGTTCCGACTTGCCCGTGTCGGCGTGCCACAGTTCCGGTACCTTCCCGGTGACCCGGAAGCGCGCGGTGATCGTTTCGGTGCGGTCCTTCTGGTTGGCGACGAAATAGATATCGCCTCCGGGCAGCCGGCGATGGACGAAGGGGAGCGCAGCGCCCTGCTTTCCGCCTTCGAACGCGAAATCCGGCGCGATGCCGGCTTGGGACAAGGCTCCGGCAAGGTCGGCCGCGGCGATCACCCGGCCTCGCCCGATTTCGGTAACAGGGGATCCCGGCCAGAGTTTTTCGAGCAGCGCCTGGTAGCGCGCTGGGTCTGCGGTCAGGCCCGGATCGCTTGTTGGGCGCGGGCCGATCACCGTTGCGCCGGCCTCCACCAGTTCGGCAATCCGGACGAGAACAGCAAGGCTCATCCTGCTGGCAGAACCTCCCAGATAGAGTACGCGGTACCGGGCGCCTCCCGTGCTGACCAGATCACTGCCGTCGTTGGAGAGTGCGCCGAGAAGTGCATCGGCGTTCACGAAATCGAATGCGTTGCCGGCCGGAACCTCGGCGACCGGCTTGTCCCCGAACAGGGACGTCAGCGGGGCCTCTTCGCCGTAGAAATAGGCGATGTCGGCGACATTGGTACCTTGCTGAAGCAAGTGGGAATTGCGCGCGATATAGTCCATCCATGGCCGCGCGAGTTCGGCCCAGGCCTCGTTGCGGTTGAAGTCCTGTCCGAAAATGGAGAGGCGCAGGCCAGGTTTTTTGCCCTCCACCGGAACATGGACCGAGGTGTGGATGATGGGGCGATTGATGCCGGTCGCGAATTCGAGATCGATCATCCGCTTGAGGTCGCCTGGGGCAAAAGCCCAGGGCGAAAGCATGGATGTCAGCGATTCCGCGGCGACGTATTTGCGGCCATAGACATGCGCGACCGAGGCCGCGCCCTTCATGTCGGCAAGATAGCTCGGCTTGGGGCCACGGTCGCGCTGGAACGACCACATCGCGGACATCGGCACGTCGGCCCATCTGCGCATCGCCATGTCATCACCGAGCAGAGGGCGATGGTCTTCCAGCGCTTCGCCGTAGACGATCAGCTCATGGTCATGCGCTGCCTTGGCTATGGTCCCATAATGCTCGCTGGCAAGAAGGTCGGCCAGGGTTCGCCGAAAATCGTGGAGGAAGCGTTCGCTCTCCTGGCGCGATCCCACGATCGTCCCGGCGAGTGCGGGCATCCATGGGACGGGATCATACCCGCGCAGCCGCTTGAACTGGGCGATCATCTGCGGCGTCCAGTTCGCGGCGCCGACCTCGATGCTGTCGTTGAGGATTGCCCGGATACCTCTGCGCCCCATCAGATCGGGACCGACCGTCTGGCGGTAAGTCGCGAGATAGTGATCCATGTAGCGCCGGACTGCCTCGGCATCGTACTTGTCCACCTCAAGGCCGGTCGCCTCGAACGGAGCCGGATGGTTCATCGTGCCGACAAGCGAGTAACCGAAGCGAATGATGCGCCATCGCCCTGCGGGCGGTGTCCATTCCAGCGTGCCGTCTGGTCTCAGGCGATCGGTCAGGTCGAGGATCTTGTCCGGAGGCACACCCGCGGAATCGGCGAGGCCTGCGTCGAGTGGGTAATAATCGGGAACGATGTCGAAACCTGCCTTGGCTTCGACGCGATTGACCCGCTCCTGGCCGGACAGTTCGATTTCGGTGATGCGGATCGACGTGCTTGGCCTTCCGCCTGAAAACCCGGCGGCCAGCGCTGACAGGTCGACACCGGCAGGCGGCGGGGCGATGTCGGGAAGGCTGCTGACTTCCTGAAAGGAAACGCGGAAGTTCCGGGCAGTCACGGGCGCGAATGCCAGCGTGGTGGGGACACGGGCCAGCGGCACATCGGTCACGGTGGTCCATTTCCCCGCCGAGACTTCCGCTTCGAGGCTTGCCTTGAGGTTGGCGCCGATGAACTTGCCCGATCCTCCGGGCACGAACAGGGTCATGGCGCGGATTGTCCGGGCAGTCGGATAGCGAACGGCGAGGAGCGTTGGCCCCTTCGCTGCTTTCGCAAGGTCGATCCCGGTCTCGAAATCGCCGTCCGTCAATGTTTTCGCGTCGACAGGCTTCCCTGAACTATCGGCAAATGCCGGAAGGGCTGAGCCCGTGCTTGCCAGTGCCGGCACCGCGAGCACCCTGACGTCGCAGTAGAATGGCGCCGGGACATCGGGCGCTTTCTCGTTGATCGTCGAGTTCGTTCCCGATGCTGCGGCTATTGATTGATACGGTCCGGTCACGGTGGGCGGGGCGGGGAGCGCAAGAATGACGCGCTTTCCGCCGCCCGTTCCGCCGCCCAGGGTAACCTCGCTCCAGACCAGCTTTTTCATGCCGTCGGCCGGGGAAACCCAAGGTCCGCCGGTTTCCGACCAGCCCGGCGAAGAGGCGATGGCCAGTTCGAGACCCAGGCGATCCGCTTCGCGGGTGGCGGCCTTGAAGGCTTTTTGCCAGGCGGGTGTCATGTAGACCAGGCGCTGATCCACGATTTGCGGACTCTGGAGATTGACGTCGAACGACTGCGCGCCGCCAATCCCCACGCGTTTCATCCAGGCAAGATCCTTGAGGAGTCCTTCCTCGGTGATGTTGCCGTTGATCCAGTGCCACCACACGCGCGGGCGGGCATCCATGGGCGGATCGGAGAAATCCGCTTCGAGTTCATCCGGTGCGCTCGGCGGGACAACTGAGCCGTCTTGCGCACATGCCAAGGATGAGCACGCAGAGATCGAAAGCAGCAGCAGCTTCAGCGCTGCCGCTTCGGATCGAAATCGCGTTCTCTTCGCCATAGATGTTTTCGCCTGACGTTCGCAGAAGCAGACATGCTTGCCTGAAGCGCACCTGCTCAACTCTCCCAACATCGCACTTTTGTGCGACAATGTGTCGCGTATAAATTGCGGGTGCAGGCTGTCAAGCCGGTCAGACCGATGCGAAGCGCCCGTACTGCCGCGTTATTTCATATGACCGGGTTTCGTTATCCAGATGTCCTGGCTGGCCCGGCGCGCGGCCGGAATAACGCTGCGGCGATCAAACCCGTGAAGCGGACCGCGAACGCGATCTCACAGCCAGCCCTGTCCCGGAATCCGGGTTGACGCTCTCCGGCAGCTGGATGTATGCGCCACTGTATCGCATAAAACGAAGCGCCGCTTTTGGGCGTCCACTGTCCGGCCGGGCAGCATCAAGCCGCCGACGGCGGAAGTCTCATCCAAGAGCGCACAACAAGCCAAACCTGGAGAGTGCTGAAAAATGGCATCAATCACCGTCATAGGGGCATCCGGAGAGGAACGGGTTCTCCGCGCCAATCCCGGACAGACCGTCATGGAAGTCATCCGCGACGCCGGCTTCGACGAGCTGCTGGCGCTATGCGGCGGGTGTTGCTCGTGCGCGACCTGCCATGTGCACATCGAAGCTGGCCCCACCGATGCTCTTGCGGCGATGAGTGAGGACGAGAACGACCTCCTGGACTCGTCCAGTCATCGCGGCAGCCAGTCACGCCTTTCATGTCAGCTCCCGATTACTGACGCTCTCGACGGACTTCGCGTGAAGATCGCCCCTGAAGATTGAACAGACATACAATACTCGCCGGCGAAAAGTGCGGGCACGAAACAGGAGTGGGACACATGACTGAACTGGCAGATCGGGATTACTTCACCGACCACGATATCCTCGTCGATCCTTACGCATATTTCGAAGCGGTGAGGGGCAAGGGCAGAGTCTATCAGCCCAAGGGCAAGGACTATCTGATGGTCATGGGTTTTGAAGAAACCCTGGAAATCATGCGCAATTCGGAGGATTTTTCGGCGATCATCGGTTTGCAGGGCGCCTCGGCGCCGCTGCCGTTCACGCCGCATGGGCCCGACATCACGGCACAGATCGAGGCGCATCGCGGCGAATTTCACGGTGGCGACTTGCTGGTCAATCTGGACGACAATGCGCATGTGCAGTTGCGCGCGCTCGTCAACCGGCTGTTCACACCCTCGCGGCTCAAGGCGAACGAGGAATTTATCCAGGCCTTCTCGGACGAGCTGGTGCGTGACGCGGTGGCGAATGGCGGCGTCGAACTGGTCAGGACGATCGCGACGCCTTTCGTCACGCTGGTGATTGCCGACCTTCTGGGCATCCCGGCCGAGGACCGGCAGAAGTTCATGGACATCATTCAGGATGCGCCGCCTCCCGGCAATCTCGACGGCGAACTTGATCTCGATGCCGAAGATCATCCGTTCATGATCATGGGCGGCTATTTCGCTCAATACGTCGCCGAACGGCGCGCCGACCCGAAGCAGGATATTCTCTCCGAGCTGGCGAATGCCGTCTATCCCGATGGCACGCTTCCCGACGAGATGGCCATCGTCAAGCTTGGCATGTTCATGTTCGGCGCGGGCCAGGATACGAGCGCGAAGCTTCTCGGCAATGCGATGCGCTACATCGTGGATCAGCCGGGCCTGCAGGACAAGCTGCGTGCCGATCCCAAGCTTGTTCCGGCGCTGATCGAGGAGGTTCTGCGGCTTGAGGGTTCGACCAAGCAGACGGCCCGTCTTGCGCGCCGTGACACGAAGATCGGCGATATTCCGGTACCGGCGGGGACCAAGATCATGCTGTCGATCGCAGCAGCGAACCGCGACCCTGCGCGCTGGGAAGATCCCCAGGCTTTCAAGCTCGATCGGCCGAAAATCCGCGAGCACGTTGCCTTCGGGCGCAGCGCCCATACTTGCGCAGGTGCGCCGCTCGCGCGGGTGGAAGTGCGGATCATTCTGGAGAAATTGCTCCAGTACACTGCTGACATCGATCTCGATGCCGAAGTGCATGGTCCGCGCGGAGCGCGCAAGCTGGACTTCGAGCCGAGTTTCATCATTCGCGGGCTTTCGGAACTTCACCTCAAGCTGACACCGGCAGCGGGGGTCGACCTTTCGCCTGGCGGCTCGCCCATGATCCAGAAGTCGGTACCGGCATCCGGCCCGCAGGCGGTGCCGCCAGCGCCAGTTTCGGGGCCGGTCGCCGGGTACTCCACCGCCTCAACCAAGCTGGCAACGCTATTGTCCGATCCCGGCGCCAAGGCCGTGCTCGATCAGCACTTTCCCGGGATAACGGCGGACAAGCGGATCGGTATGGCGAAGTCGATGACCCTGCGCGCGATTCAGAAGTTCGCGCCCGGCCAGTTTACCGACGAAGCGCTTGATGCCGTCGATCGGGATCTGGCCCTGCTGCCGGTAGATTGACCCTGCCATTCAGAAGCGGGCCGGGGGAATCTCACGGGGTTTCCGCCGGCTCGTTTCCAATGGCCCGACGCGCCCACTTCGCCAGAGCGAACGGACGATCCGAATCCAGCAAATGGATTGACCAATGCGATAGTGTGGCGCACAAAAATCAGAATAAAAAAACGATAGGGAAGGGGATTCGATGCGTAGGAAAATGGCGCTGACGCTCGTGGGAGCGAGCACGCTGGCTATGGCCGTGCCGGCGATCGCTCGGCAGGACCAAACGGCCGCACCGCCTGACCCCACCGACGCATCAGTGGCAAACGAAATCATCGTTCAAGCCCGTCGCCGTGATGAAAGCCTGCAGGATGTGCCACTGGTGGTGAATGCCGTCACCTCGGAGGCGATTTCGAGGTTGAACATCCGCAATTTCACCGAGATCAGTTCGGTCGTTCCGGGTCTTCAACTGACGCCCAATGCCAACGGCATCGGGACTTCCTCATCACTTCGCGGCGTCAATCACGACGTCAATGTGAGCGCCGAAAACGGCACGATTCAGTATTATCGCAACGATGCGCCGGTACCGTCGAATTTCGTCATGCAGACGATGTACGACGTAGGGCAGATCGAAGTGCTGCGGGGGCCGCAGGGCACGTTGCGCGGCCGGTCGACGCCATCGGGTTCAGTCACCGTAACCACGCGTGCACCCGACCTGGTCGAAGCGGGTGGCTATCTTGCCGGAACGCTCGGTTCGGCTGGGGCGGCCAATTTCAATGGCGCCCTGAACATTCCTGTCATCTCGGATGTGCTGGGCGTGCGCGTGGCAGGCATTCACAGCAAGGATCGCGGCAACCGCGTGACCAGCCTGAATAGTGATGAGAAGCCTCGCAGCGAGACCAACGCAATTCGGGCGGCTGTCCGCTTCGAACCGACGCAGTGGCTTCGCCTGGGCTTCCTGTACGAAGCGATGCAGACTGACGGCACGCGCTTTGACCAGGTGCGATCCGTCAGCGGGTACGATCCCGACTATGTGCCGACGACCGGTGCACCCGACTATGGCAATATCGGCTTGAGCGACCGGCTGTCGGTTCAGTCCCGCCCGAGTACAACCCAGCAGAAGTTCCAGTTCTACAACTGGAACGCGGAAGTCGACGTACTGGGGCAGCGCCTCATTTACGTCGGCTCGGCTACTTCCCAGAAGTATCACAGCTATGGCGTCCGCGATCTTGCGAACTTCTTCCCGGATCTCGAAATTGCGCAGATTGCGGACACCAAGGGAACGACAAGCAGCCATGAGGTGCGCTTGCAGAACCTCGACCGGGTAGCCGGGCTGTTCGACTACGTCGTCGGATACTTCCACTATCAGGTGCCTTCGCAGACCAACCTCCACGATCTCAGCATCACTCAGCTTCGACTGGCCGGCCTCGGTATTCCCATCGCCGCCCCAAGCGTGACCGACACGCCGATCTACATTGCAAAGGGGACGCCCAAGGAAGACTCGTTCTTCGGTAACCTGACATTCCATCTTACCGAATCCACCGAGCTTTCAGGCGGACTGCGGCGGATCCATTTCACGGATAACCGAGACGGCCTGTTCATCAGCTGCACGCCCGACATGTATGCCGCCGGCGGTTGCACGCGCCAGAACGGTACGGAATCGGACGTCAGCGAGAACACCACGATCTACAGCGCAAGCATCAAGCATCGTTTCACGCCGGGGCTCATGGTCTATGCCTCGACCGGCAGCTCGTGGCGCCCACCGGTTGTGGCCATCGGCGATTTCACGCATGCCGAATACACGGCGAACGAAGTCGCGCATATCTCGCTGCCTTCGGAAAGCTCGAAGTCCTACGAGGTCGGCTTGAAATCGGATTGGTTCGACCGCCGGTTGCAGTTCAACCTGACCGCCTATCACCAGGACTACAAGAATTACCCTTATCGAGCGGGCGGTGCCGGTATTGCCTATATCGACATCAACTCGGCGGGCGCCCCGACGATCGGCAACTTCAATTTCGTTAGCGCGGTTCCGATCAAGGTGAACGGGATCGAGGCCGAACTGGCATTCACGCCAACGCCGCGCTGGAATCTTGGTGCAACTCTCAACTTCGCTCGCAGCCGGATCGGCAATGCTCTGCTGGCCTGCACGGATGCGCTCGACAACCAGACCGGCGCTGTCGGCTCTGACGGCATTCCCGATACTGTTACGCCCACCTTGGCGCAAATGCAGCAGGCTTACAGCGGCGAACGCGTGGCGCAGTGCCCGGGCGGCGGTCAATCGGCAACCTTCCAGCCCGAGTGGTCGGGTGTATTAAGGGGCGAGTATACTTTGCCGGTCGGCAACAAGATGGATGGTTATCTGCGAGGACTGTTCAGTTGGAAGGGCAAATCCAAGACGGACCCGAACAACGCGTTCGACGACGTCAAGGCTTACGGCCTGTTGAACCTGTTCGGCGGTCTGCGATCGCCGGACGGGGCCTGGGAAGTGTCTGTCTACGCCAAGAACATATTCGATACGACGAAGCTCGTCAGTCAGGATGACCGCGCCCAGTTCACCTCCGTCACCGACGTCTTTCTCAGGCCGCCGACCTTCAGTGTATCGGGTATCGGATCGACGGTTTACTCCAGCCGCTATGCGGGTGTTTCGGTTACCGCTCCTCGCGAATTCGGAGTGACTTTCCGCGCAGCAATCGGCTCGCGTTAAATGATTTCCGAGCGGAAGGGCTTTGGGTTTCTGGCCCCGGCCCTTTCGACTTCGGATTGTGTCGCTCTCGCTTGGGAGTGACGCCTCCGACTAGAAACGATGCCGGGCAGGGAGGATCCGCGATCGATCTTCGAGATTTGGTCTCTGAAAAGCACCGTCACCTTGAGCAACAAGCCTGGGAACCGAGCACCGATCCTGGGATCGATGTATGCCTCAATCGGGCGCCATGATCGAAGTCGAAAGGAGCCTGTAGAGGATCTTGGCGATTTCAGAGACGCTGTAGGCATCTTCGGGTTGGCCAACCCACCAAGCAAGCGTTTCGGCGATAAGCGAGGCAGCGCAGATCGTTCCAAGCTCGGTAGGGAGCCAGGCGTTGATGGGCTGTTCCTCTTTTGCCACGACCATGGATACGCGAAGCCATTCCTCGCGCATGGCACCGCCGGCTCCGCCGTTGAGGAGGATGGCCCAGAGCGCGCGGTGGTCGGCAACGTAGCCGCACAAGGCTTGAAACCCGGCCTCGTAGCTTTCCGCATCGCGGATGGAGAGCGTCAATCGGTTGAGATGCGCAATCTCGTCTTTCGCGATGGCGCTGAGCAGGGCTTCCTTGGTCTCATGATGGCGAAAGAACGTGGCGTAATGGACCTTGGCTTCAGCGCAGATGTCGCGAACGGTGATCTGATCGAAGGGCTTGCGCTGCAGCAATGCCAGCATGGCTTCCTGCAGCGCCTTGCCCGATCGCACGGCGCGGGCATGCGTGGATCTTGATGATGCCAGCGGCCCGGCTTTATGCGATGCTGTGTCGCTCAACTTGCGATTCGGTTTGCTGTTCTCGGCCATCCTGTCGTGTGTGACGCAAGATCGCTGGTCAACGCAAGCACTGCCGGCCGACCCTGGCAGCCCTCAAAGGGTCAAAGGGACGTTCGAAGCAGCAAAGTGCAAAATCACTGAAGAGAGGACTGCCATATGCTTCGTAAATTTCTACTCGCCGCAACGTTTGCGGCTGCCATCACGGCGCCGCTATCGGTCAATGCGGCCGAGCCCGCAGCCGTCTCCGCTCCGGCAGCAGCCCTGTCGACTTCAACGACCTCTATCGGGACCTTGCTCGACAATCCCACGACCAAGGCCATTGTCACCAAGTATCTCCCGGATCTTGTGAGCAACCCACAAATCGAGATGGCGCGGGGTATGACGCTCAAGCAGATTCAATCGTACTCATCCGACACGGTCACGGATGAAGCCCTCGGAAAGATCGACGCAGAACTCGCGAAGTTGCCCGGGCAAAAGTGACCCCATCAAGCCTCCGGCCACTTCGTGACCGGAGGCTGTCCCAAACGGAATGCTACAAGGGATATTGATGGATAGGCTTCGACCGAGGGGCCAGGGCGGTGAGCAATTGATAGGGCAGCATGATCGACACTCCGGCCTTGCCGTCGCGGATCCAAAACCTGCCTGGTCCAGTTTGCAGCTTCTGAGACCCTCGGACCCGTGTTGGTCGAAATGGGTCAAACTACTGGCTGGGGCGGCAGGATTCGAACCTGCGAATGCCGGTACCAAAAACCGGTGCCTTACCACTTGGCGACGCCCCAGCAGGGATTGCGCGCTTAGCGGCTAAAGCCGGCGCTGAAAAGCCCTTATCGAGCACTTTTCCCGCGCCGGCTTTATGGGGAAGCGATCAGCCCTTCAGCACGGTATCGATATCCGCGGCACTGTGGCGTTCGCGGACGAAGCCGTCGCCCTTGCGATTGACGATGCGGCCGCGCTGGACCGCCTCGCGGGCGCCGACTTCCTCGCCCCAGCGGACCAGGTTGGTATAGCTAGGAACGTCCAGGAAGCGCGCAGCATCGCCATAGGCATCGCCTCGCACGAAGCTGCCGAACCAGCCATAAGCGGCGATATCGGCGATGGTGTAGCTATCGCCCGCCAAGTATCGCGTTTCACCGAGACGCTTGTCGGCCACGTCGAACAGGCGTTTGGTTTCCATGGCATAGCGATTGATCGGATATTCGTACTTCTCCGGGGCATAGGCATAGAAGTGCCCGAAGCCGCCGCCGATCAGCGGGGCCGTGGACATCTGCCACATCAGCCAGGACAGACACTCTGCGCGTTCGGGATAAGCGGCCGGCACGAACTTCCCGAACTTTTCCGCGAGGTACAGCAGGATCGCACCCGATTCGAACACGCGGACCGGCGATGCGCCCGAGCAATCCAGAAGAGCGGGAATCTTCGAGTTCGGATTGACCGACACGAAGCCCGAACCGAACTGGTCGCCTTCACCGATGTCGATC
>Ga0160437_1000549_pt1 | contig 19198 bp, 18 predicted proteins | sample HID1975I_E0MG_FD_108227 | JGI IMG/M metagenome (GOLD analysis project Ga0160437, IMG submission 108227) | Enriched soil microbial communities from UW Madison campus, WI, USA - HID1975I_E0 MG | ecosystem: Environmental > Terrestrial > Soil > Unclassified | place: USA: Madison, Wisconsin... | reverse complement strand
TGAAGGGCGTGGAGTTGCTGGCGCAGGTGCCGTTCACCGGCATCCTCGATGGCTTCGGCGTGGTCACCACCTACACCTACATCGACTCGGAGACGCCGATCAGCGACGTCAACGGCAATTCGATGACCTTCCCGGGCCTGTCGAAGAACAACGTCAACCTGATCGGCTATTTCGAGCGCGGCCCGTTCGGCGTGCGCGTGGCCTACAACTGGCGCGACAAGTACCTGGTCGGCCTGTCCAGCGCCGCCACCGGCATCTACAACGACACCTACAAGGACCTGTCGGCCACGCTGAGCTACGATTTCAACGATCGCCTGTCGTTCAAGCTGGAAGGCAACAACCTGCTCGACAGCGAACAGCGCACCTTCGACGGTTACGACGAAGGCCTGCGTACCAACGTGGTGTTCGGGCGCTCGTACAAGGCCAGCCTGACCTATCGGTTTTGAGCAGTGCAGGGATGAAGGACATACGCGGATGAGCGAAGGCGTGATGCAGGGACAGACGGTACTGGTGAGCGGCGCGGCCAGCGGCATCGGCGCAGCGGTTGTGCGCCGGTTGCGGGCCGAAGGGGCGCGGGTGGCGGCCCTCGACCGGCAACCGGTGCACGGCGCCGACGCTTCCGCGCAAGCGGACCTGCGTGACGCCGAAACCGTCAGCGCGGCGGTGGCGCAACTCACCGCCGCGCTCGGCCCGATCACCGCCCTGGTGCACTGCGCGGGCGTTTGTCCGGCCGGGGGCACGCTGGAGCACGACGATGCGCTGTGGCTGGATACCTATTCGGTCAACGTGCTGGGCGCGCTGCGGCTGATGCGCCAGGTCGTGCCGGGCATGCGCAAACGCGGCGAGGGCGCGGTGGTATTGGTGTCCTCGATCAACGCGCGATTTGCCACGCCCAGCCTGGCGGCCTATGCGGCCTCCAAGGCCGCGCTGGAAGAAATGGCGCGCACCGCTGCGCTGGAGTTCGCCGAAGATGGCGTGCGCGTCAACGTCATTGCCCCGGCCTCGGTGGACACGCCGATGCTGCAGGCCTCGTTCGCCCGTGCCGAAGATCCGGCAACGGCGCGCGCGCACAACGTGCTGCGGCATCCGCTGGGCCGCCTAGGCACGCCGGAGGATGCAGCAGAGCTTGCACTGTTCCTGGTTTCGCCGCGCAGCGGCTGGATCACCGGTGGTGTCTTTCCGCTGGATGGCGGCGCAGGAGTGACGCGGCGATGAGTGCGGAAGTTTCAGGCAGCATCGTCGGCATCAACTGGGGCAGTTCCAACTTCCGCGCTTTCCTGATCGACGCCGACGGGCATGTTCGCGATGCCGTGGAGCAACCGCGCGGCATCGCCGGCCTCGACCGCACGCAGATGCAGGCCCTCGTGGCCGAGGTCGCCGCGCGCTGGCCCGACGCCACGCGTTGGTACGCCAGCGGCATGATCGGCTCCAACATCGGCTGGAGCGACGCCGGCTACGTCGATTGCCCGACCACGCTGGCCAAGCTGGCCGCGCATCTGCATGAAACGCGGATCGGCGAGGTGGATGTCGCGATCGTGCCGGGGCTGGCCTGCCGCCGCGCGCAGGACGGCGCACCGGACATCATGCGCGGCGAAGAAACCGAATTGCTCGGCTTGATCGCTGCCGGCACGGTGCCGGGCGATGGACTGGTGGCGCTGCCGGGCACGCACAGCAAGTGGGTGTGGCTGCAGGACGGCGCGGTGGTGGAGTTCATGACGGCGATGTCAGGTGAGATCTTCGACCGGCTCACCGCTGCGGGATTGCTGGCCTCGGTGGTCGATGGACCGGCGGTGGCAGGCCCTTCGTTCAGTGCCGGCCTGCAAGCCGGCCACGACAGCGGCATGGGCCTGGGCACCTTGCTGTTCGGCGCCCGCGCGCGGGTGATTCGCAACGAATTGCCGCGACGCGAGGGCGCGTCGTATCTGCGCGGGCTGTTGATCGGCGCGGAGTTGGCTGATGTGCGCCGGCAATGGCCAAATGCATTTGCCGGCACGGTGCCGCTGGTGGGCGCCGCGCCGGTGTGCGCGCTGTATGCACAGGCCGTGGGCGAACTGGGTGGACAGGCGACGCAGGTACTCTCGCACGACGCCACCACGCGCGGTTTCATCGCGCTGCACGCCGCGGCGGTGGCGGCGTGAGCCAGGCTTTCTCCGAAGCATTGGCGCAGACGCCGCTGATCGCGATCCTGCGCGGGCTCAGCGCCGAGGATGCGATCCCGGTCGTGCAGGCGCTCTACGACGCCGGTGTGCGTATCGCCGAAGTGCCGCTGAATTCGCCCGACCCGTTCACCACGATCCAGACACTGGTGCAGGCGTTCGGCAGCCGGATGCAGATCGGCGCCGGCACCATGCTGGACGTGGCGGAGGTTGCTCGACTCAGTGCCATCGGCTGCGCGTTCTGCGTCTCGCCCAACACTGACGTGGCGGTGATCCGCGCCACCCGCGAACACGGCATGGTGCCGTTGCCGGGCTTCTCGACCCCATCGGAGGCCTTCGCGGCGATCGCGGCCGGCGCGCGCCATCTCAAGGCGTTTCCTGCGCATGCAGCCGCGCCGAGGTTGTCGGCGCTGTCGGCGGTGCTGCCGAAGGATGTGCAACTGATCGCGGTCGGTGGCGTGGTCACGCGCGATCTCGATGCGTTGTGGGCCGCGGGCGTCAGCGCGATCGGCGTGGGTTCGGATTTATACAGGCCGGGCCGTCCGGCGGAAGACGTCGGCGCGCGCGCCATTGCTTGGCTGCACGCCCTGCGCCAGCGGCCGGCGCAGGCAGCACTGGTCTGCAATCCACAGGCGATGGTGGGCGAGTCACCGCTGCTGGTGGACGATGAGGTGCTCTGGCTGGAACCGACCGCGCCCGCACTGCTGCGCTGGAACGGAAGCACCTGCACCCGCACCCCATTGACCGAGCCGGTGTGGTCATTGGCACTGCATGATGGTGAGTTGCGCGGCAACAGCGAAGGCCACTTCATCCGCATGTCGTTGCAAGGCGACATCACGCCAGGGCCGGAGATCGATCTTGGCCCCGGTTGCCGCCTCAATGACATGACCCTGGACGCACGCGGCGGCCTGTGGGGCGGATCGATGCACCGCGGACTGCTGAGCGGCAAGGGCGCGCTGTTCTACACGCCGGACCCAATGCAGCCGGCGCGCCGCGTGGCGGAAGGCCTCGGCGTCGCCAATGGCATGGTGTTCTCGGCAGACGGCCGCACGCTGTTCGTGATCGATACCTTGTCGCGCACGCTGCTGGCCTATCCGGCCGATATCGACGCCGGCACGTTGGGCGAACCCAAGGTGGTGACCGATTTCCTCGGCACACCCGGCAAACCGGATGGCCTGGCGTTGTCCCCGCAAGGGCGGCTGTGGGCGGCGATGTGGGGCGGCCACGCGGTAGTGGAGCTGGCCGAGAACGGCGCGGTGCTGCGCTCCATCGCGATTCCCGCACCCCATGTAGGCAGCCTGTGCTTCGCCGCCGATGGCCGGCTTTTCGTCACCACCGCGCGGGCCCGCCTGTCGCCGCAGGATCTGGCGGCTTCCCCGGGCTCGGGCGGCCTGTTCGTCGTCCAGACCTGAGCCTGAAACACGATCGCCGCGACCAAGCGCGGCGATCGTGTCTTCAAGTCGTGCCTGTTATCAGGCGCCGGCTTCGTCGCTCGGATCAACGACGCGGCCGCGCTGCTGCTGGCGTGCGGCGCGACGCGCATTGGCATTGCCCTGCTGTTCGACGCGCTGCGCGCTGCCATCAAGCGTGAGACCGTTGCGTGCCTTCTTCTTGCGATACAGCGCGTAGGCGATCAGGCCGACGCCCGCCGCGGCGGCGGCGATGGTCACGGCCGGATTGCGGCGGGCGAAACGGCCAGCCACTTTGCCGCCGGTCTTTACCGCGCCCAGCGCCGCCCCGGTCTTGATCCAGTCCATGGCCTGCGGCGCCATGTGGTCGCGCAGGTTGCTGCCGGCATGGCGCAGGCCGTCGCCAGCGCTGGAGGCCAGGTCCATCGCACGTTCCAGGGCGCGGTCGGTGATCACGGTGAGTCTGCTCATGGCGGGGGATTCCTCGGATTCGGGGGCTACGGTGTGCCAGTGTCGGCGGGGGGACGTATAAGCCATGTCAGTACGCCGCCCCGGCGATGTCCCGCCGCTGAACCTGCACATCGCCAGCTCAGGTGCCGCGCGGCTTGGCCCGATGCGTGGCGGTCGCGCTCCAGGGATCTTCCGGCCACGGGTGGCGCGGGTAACGCCCCTTCATTTCCTTGCGCACCTCCGGATAGGTGTTGTGCCAGAAGCTGTGCAGGTCCTGGGTGACCTGCAACGGGCGGCCGCCCGGCGAGAGCAGGTGCAGGGTCAGCGGCACCCGGCCGTCCGCCACGCGCGGGGTATCGGCCAGGCCGAACAGTTCCTGCAGCTTCACCGCCAGCACCGGCGGCTGGGGTGCGCCCTCGTGGTCGAGCGCGTATTCGATCTTGCGTTCCATGCCCGAGGGCACGCTGATCCGGCTCGGCGCATGGCGATCGATGAGTTGTCGCTGCGCCCATGGCACGGGCGACTTCAAGGCTTCGCCCAGCTCCTCTTCGGATAAGGCGTCGAGCCGGCGCTTGCCGGCGAAGGCGGGCTTGAGCCAATCGTCGAGCGAAGCCAGCAAGGCGGTGTCGCCCAGATCGGGGAGTTCCAGTTCCGGCATCCAATGGCGCAGCGACTGCGCGCGCGCCTGCCATTGCCGCTGCGCGTCGGTCCAGGGCAAGGCGGTCAGGCCGAGTTCGCGCACCGCATCGGTGAGCGCGGCGGCGGCGTGGGCCGGGTCCACGCTGCCGGCCGGGCGGCTGTCGAGCACGATGCGGTCGAAGCGGGTTTCGCGCAGCGCGACCAGGGCGCGGCGTTCGCCGTCCCAGCGCACGATGTCCTCGCGTACGAAACGCTCGGCAAACGCCTGCCGCAGCCAGCTTTCATCCACGGGTGCGGCGCGCAGCAGCAAGGCATCGCCACGTGCCTCGAAGCGCAATTCGCTGGCGACCAGCCACGGCTCGCCGCGCAGGTCGCTGTCGTCGAACAGGCGCGCACTACGACCATTGGCCAGCAGATAGCGCAAGGGATCTTGGGGGTGCTGCGCGGCGATGCGGTCGGGGAAGGCATGGGCGAGCAGATCGCCCAGTGCGTGTGCCTCGACTTCCTCCGGCGGTATCGCGTCGCAACGCAACCGCCGACGCCACTGCTTGGCCGCCGCATCGATGGCGGCCAGCCCGCCGCGATGCGCGTCCGCCGGCACCCGGCCGCGACGAAAGGCCGCCAGTGCACGCCAACGCGCGGCGAGCGCGTCGCCACCCTGGCGCAGGGGATCGCGCGCTTCGACCAGCGCGGCCAGATCGCAGGCAAGAGCCAGGGCGATCGGGCCGCGTGCCTGCAACAGCATGGCGGCCAGCCGCGGGTGCGTGCCCAGCGCGAGCATGCGCCGGCCCAGATCGGTGATCGTGCCGCTCGCGCTCAGTGCGCCGAGGCGTTGCAGCAGCTCGCGCGCGGCGGCGAGCGCGCCGGTGGGCGGCGCATCGACGAAGCGAAGCGCGTCGCTGCCCCAGGCTGCCAGTTCCAGTGCCAGGCCGGCCAGTTCCACCTGGCCGATCTCCGCGCGTCGCTGCGCTTCCAGTCGTTGCGATTGCGGCCACAGCCGGTACGCCCACCCTTCGGCGACGCGGCCGGCGCGGCCGGCACGCTGATCGGCCGAGGCCTGCGAAATGGCGGTCACTTCCAATCGCGAAAACCCACTGTTCGGATCGTAGGCAGGTTCGCGCGCCAGGCCGGCATCGATCACCACTCGCACGCCGGGCAGGGTCACCGAGGATTCGGCGACGTTGGTGGCCAGCACCACGCGGCGATGGCCGTCTGGATCGGGTTGCAGCACGCGCGTCTGCTGCTCCACCGGCAATTCGCCATGCAGCGGCAGGATCTGCACGGCAGGGTCGAGCGCTTCTTCCAGCGACGCCTGCAGCTGCGCGATCTCGCGCTGGCCGGGCAGGAACACCAGCACGTCGCCTGCATGTTCGGCCAATGCTTGCGTGACCGCGCGGCGCGCCTGCGGCGCCAGCGCCTCGTCGCGCCGTGCCGGGAAATGTGCCACCTGCACCGGGAAGCTGCGCCCCTGGCTGGACAGCCGCGGCGCATCGAGGAACCGCGCCAGCCGTTCGCCGTCCAGCGTGGCCGACATCACCACGATGCGCAGGTCTTCGCGCAGCTGCGCCTGTACGTCCAGCGCCAGCGCCAGGCCGAGGTCACCGGCCAGGTGACGCTCGTGGAATTCGTCGAACAAGATCGCGCCGACCCCGTCCAACAACGGGTCGTCCTGGATCAGGCGGGTCAGGATGCCCTCGGTCACCACCTCGATGCGGGTGCGCGCGCTGGTGCGGTTCTCGAAACGGATCCGGTAGCCCACCGTCTCGCCCACGTCCTCGCCCAGCTGGCGCGCCATGAAGGTCGCTGCGCTGCGTGCCGCGACGCGCCGTGGTTCGAGCATCAGGATGCGCCGTCCCTGCAACCACGGCGCATCGCGCAGGGCCAGCGGCACCTGGGTGGTCTTGCCCGCGCCTGGCGGCGCTTCCAGCACCAGCCGCGGATGCTGCAACAGGCTGTCGCGAATCTGCGGCAGCAGGGGGGAGATCGGGAAATCGGGAGTCGCCATCGTGACAAGGATAAAGCGCCCGCCCGCTACAATGCCGCGCTTTGAATACAGCCCCCGGCCATGCAACTGATCGATATCGGCGCCAACCTCACCCACGACTCCTTCGATCGCGACCGCGATGCCGTATTGCAGCGTGCGCGCGAGGCCGGCGTCGCGCAGATGGTGGTGACCGGCGCCAGCCGCGAGCATTCACCGATGGCGTTGGCCCTGGCCCAGCAGCATCCGGGCTTCCTGTATGCCACGGCCGGTGTGCACCCGCATCACGCGGTCGAGTACACCGATGAGTGCGACGCCGAAATGCGTGCCCTGCATGCACATCCGGAAGTGGTCGCGGTGGGCGAGTGCGGCCTGGATTATTTCCGCGATTTCTCGCCGCGTCCGGCGCAGCGTCGCGCCTTCGAGCGCCAGCTGCAGATCGCCGCCGAGAACGACAAGCCGTTGTTCCTGCACCAGCGCGACGCCCACGCCGATTTCCTCGCGGTGATGAAGAACTTCGATGGCCAGCTCGGCCCGGCGGTGGTGCATTGCTTCACCGGCACGCGCGAGGAGATGTTCGATTACCTCGATCGCGACTGGTACATCGGCATCACCGGCTGGCTGTGCGACGAACGTCGCGGCGAACACCTGCGCGCGCTGGTCAGGCACATTCCGGCCGAGCGGTTGATGATCGAGACCGATGCGCCGTACCTGCTGCCGCGCACGCTCAAGCCCCTGCCCAAGGACCGCCGCAACGAGCCGATGTTCCTGGCCCACATCGTCGAGGAGCTGGCGCGCGATCGCGGCGAAGACGTGGCCACCAGTGCGGCGATCACCACGGCGGCGGCGCGCAAGTTCTTCGGCCTGCCGGGCTAACCCGCTTCGCCCGCCTGGGCCAGCGCCCAGAGATGGCTGACCACCGGCGTGCTTTCGCGCGCCGCCGGGTGCGTGGCCAGGGCCAATCGCGCCAACGGCACGCGGCCTTCGATTTGCAGGTAGCGCACGCCCGGTAGCTGCACCTGCGCCGTGGATGCCGGCACCACAGAAACGCCGAGCTCCGCCGCGACCAGGTTGACGATCGACGACATCTGCGGCGCTTCCTGGGTGATCTGCAGGCTGAAGCCGGATTCGCGGCATACCGCGAGGATCTCGTCGTACAGGCTGCTGCCGAAGCTGCGCGGGAACAGGATGAACGGCTCGCCGGCCAGCGCCACCAGCGGCGCGCTGCCGCGCTGGGCCAGCGGATGCGCGGCGGGCACGGCGATCAGCATCGGTTCGTCGGGGAAGCGGAGCAGGTCCAGCTCGGCGGGCGGCGCGCTTGGGGTATAGCGAATGAAGGCGGCGTCCAGGCGGCCGTCGCCCAACGCTTCGAGCAGGCCGGCGGTATTGGTTTCTTCGAGCACCAGCTGCACGCGCGGCCATCGCCGGCGGAAATCACGGATCAATCGCGGCACGCGCGGGTTGAACGCCGCCGAGGCGGTGAAACCCAGGCGCAGGCGCCCGGCCTCGCCCCGCGCGATGCGGCGGGCGGTATCGGCGGCGCGTTCCACATCCGCCAGTACGCGCCGCACTTCGAGCAGGAATGCCGCGCCAGCCTCGGTCAGTTCGGCGCCGGCGTGCGTGCGGCGAAACAGTGGCGTGCCGAGTTCGCGTTCCAGCGCCTGGATCTGCTGGCTCAGCGGCGGCTGGCCAATGCCCAGGCGGGCCGCGGCCCGGGTGAAGTTGGCCTCCTCGGCGACAGCGAGGAAGTAACGCAGGTGGCGTAGTTCCATTATATGTGCTGCATATGGAGACTGCCTGCATCATATATTGGACAGGGGGTCTGCACCGGCGAAGAATACGCGTACCCCACCTGATTCCGCCGTCGTGACTGCCCCCGCTTCCCCGCTGGCCCGTGCTGGCGATCCCACCACCGCAAGCTTGCTGCGTATCCGCGTCGCCCTGTTCCTGGCCGGTTTCGCCACCTTCTCGCTGCTGTACAGCGTGCAGCCGCTGCTGCCGGAGTTCGCGCGCGAATACGGGGTCGGTGCGGCCGCCAGTTCATTGCCGCTGTCACTGGCCACTGGCGCGCTGGCCCTCGCGATCTTCTGCGCCGGTGCGGTATCGGAAAACCTCGGCCGTCGAGGCCTGATGTTCTGCTCCATTGCCCTGGCCGCGCTGCTCAACGCGCTGGCCGCGTGGCTGCCGCACTGGTGTGCATTGGTGGCGGTGCGCACGCTGTCTGGCCTGGCCCTGGGCGGCGTGCCCGCGGTGGCGATGGTGTACCTGGCCGAGGAACTGCCGGCCACGCGCCTGGGCGCAGCCACCGGGCTGTATGTGGCGGGCAATGCCTTCGGCGGCATGACCGGGCGCATCGTGATGAGCGTGCTCACCGATCACTACGGCTGGCGCAGCGCGCTGACCGTGCTGAGTGCGTTCGGCCTGCTGTGCGCCATCGGCTTTTTCCTGCTGCTGCCGCCCTCCCGGCACTTCGTGCGTCGCCATGGGGTCAACCTCGGCTTCCATCTGCGCGCGTGGGGCGGGCACCTGCGCGATCGCCACTTGCCGTGGCTGTTCTCGATTCCGTTCCTGCTGATGGGATGCTTTGTCAGCGTCTACAACTACGCCGGCTTCCGCCTCGGCGGACCGGAATTCGGCCTGAGCCAGAGCCAGATCGGCCTGATCTTCGGCGCCTATGTTTTCGGCATCGTCAGCTCGTCGGTGGCGGGGGCGGCCTCGGATCGCTTCGGTCGCGGCCCGGTCGTGCTGGCCGGGGTGATCTGCACGATGGCCGGCTTGCTGCTGACCCTGGCCCATGTGCTGGTGCTGGTGATCGCCGGCGTGGTGCTGCTGACCATCGGCTTCTTCATCGCGCACTCTGCGGCCAGCGCCTGGGTGGGCCGACTCGGGGGCGAACGCCGCAGCCATGCGGCCTCGTTGTATCTGCTGGCGTACTACCTAGGGTCGAGTGTGATCGGTTCGGTCAGCGGCAGTTTCTGGCAACACGGGGGATGGAATGCGCTGGCCGCGTTCTGTTTCGTCCTGCTGGGCGTGGCGCTGTATGCCGCGCAGGTGCTGCGTCGGGGCGCCGATGATGCGCGCGCGGCTGCCCACCTCGCCGCGCCGCTGCCCACGGCCATCTCTTCCACGCGAGGCTAAAGCCCTTACGCCTGGGTCGACTTGCGCCAGCGGCGATGTGGCCGCATCTGGAGCGCATGAGCACGCCTGCCGCCTTGCGCGAATTCATCGAGCGCCATTCCCGTCTGTTCGTCCTGACCGGTGCCGGTTGCAGCACCGCCTCCGGCATTCCGGATTACCGCGATGCCGCCGGCGACTGGAAGCGCGCCCAACCGGTCACCTATCAGGCCTTCATGGGCGAGGCGGCGACGCGGCGGCGCTATTGGGCGCGCAGCCTGGTCGGCTGGCGGCATTTTGGCCAGGCGCGCCCGAACGGCACCCACCATGCGCTGGCCAACCTCGAAGCGCGGGGCAATGTCGCCCTGCTGCTGACCCAGAATGTCGATGGCCTGCATCAGGCCGCTGGCAGCCAGGCGGTGATCGACCTGCATGGCCGTCTCGACCAGGTGCGCTGCATGGGGTGCGAGGCGCGCCTGCCGCGCGGTGCGTTCCAGCAGGCGCTGGCGACGCACAACCCCGACTGGGACGGCGTGCAGGCGGCCCAGGCGCCTGACGGCGACGCCGACCTGGAAAGTGCGCGTTTCGACGATTTCATCGTGCCGGACTGTCCGCACTGCGGCGGGCTGCTCAAGCCGGACGTGGTCTTCTTCGGCGAGAACGTGCCGCGCACCCGCGTGGCCGAGGCGCAGGCCGCATTGGAGCAGGCCGATGCCGTGCTCGTCGTCGGTTCCTCGTTGATGGTCTATTCGGGCTTCCGTTTCGTGCAGGCCGCTGCGCGCGCGGGTTTGCCAGTGGCGGCACTGAACCGTGGGCGCACCCGCGCCGACGAACTGCTGACGCTGAAGGTCGAGCACGACTGCGCCGAGGCCCTGGCCTTCCTGCACGCCGATGCTGCGGCTGCGCCAGGACGAACTGCGACGCAGTGATCCAGCCGCGCGGTTGATTGCCCTGGCCTGTAGCGATGCAATGGCAGCCTGATCCGCCTCCCCACGGCGGTCCTACGGAAAATCTCTTGAGCCAGTTGTTTACTCCCCTCGCGCTGGGTCCGTTGACCCTGAGCAATCGCATCGTCATCGCGCCCATGTGCCAGTACTCGGCCGAGGACGGGCGCGCCAATGATTGGCATCGCATCCACCTCGGCACCTTGTCGCAATCCGGTGCCGGGTTGTTGATCCTGGAAGCGGCTGCGGTGGAAGCACGCGGACGTATCACCCATGCCGATCTCGGCCTGTATGACGACGCGACCGAAGCCGCGCTCGCCGAAGTGTTGGCGTCGGTGCGGCGCTGGTCGCCGATGCCGCTGGGCATCCAGCTTGCCCACGCCGGGCGCAAGGCTTCGACGCAGCGTCCCTGGGAAGGCGGTGGCCCGATCGCGGCGGACGCGCCGAACGGCTGGACCACCGTGTCTGCATCGGCGCAGCCTTACGACGCCGATTATTCCACCCCGCACGCGCTCGATGCGGCGGAAATCGACGGCATCGTCGAGGCCTTCGTCGTCGCCGCGCAACGTGCCGAGCGTCTCGGGCTGGACCTGATCGAACTGCACGCCGCGCACGGCTATCTGCTGCATCAGTTCCTGTCGCCGCTGTCGAACCAGCGCGACGACGACTACGGCGGCACGTTGCACAACCGCATGCGCCTGGTCCTGCGCGTGCTCGACGCGGTACGCGCGGCGGTCGCGCCGTCCATGGCAGTGGGCGTTCGCATCTCTGCCACCGATTGGGTGGAAGGGGGCTGGGACCTGCCGCAGAGCATCGAACTGGCACGTGCCCTGGAAGCCCACGGCGCAGCCTACGTGCATGTCTCCAGCGGCGGCCTCGATCCGCGCCAGCACATCAAGCTTGGCCCGGGCTATCAGGTGCGGCTGGCCACCGCGATCCGCGCACAGGTGCGGATACCGGTGATCGCGGTGGGCCTGATCACCGAGCCGGCGCAGGCCGAGGCGATCCTGGTCGAAGGCCACGCCGATGCCATCGGCATGGCGCGCGGCATCCTCTATGACCCGCGCTGGCCGTGGCACGCGGCCGCCGAACTTGGCGCGCAGTTGTCGCCCGCGCCGCAGTACCTGCGCTGCGAGCCGCGGCAGGCGCGTGGCCTGTTCGCGTTGCCACAGTCGTAGCACGGCGCGATTGACCGACGCGACGCACCGGCATCCCCCTGCGTCGCGTCGGTTGCGCCTGCAAGTATCGCGGTGCACTGAATTGCCTCGCTATGATCGGGCCGATGCGACCCGACTACATCCTCACCCTGTCCTGTCCCGACCGCACCGGCATCGTCTACCGGGTGACCGGGCTGCTGTTCGAGCTGGGCTGCAATATCCGCGACGCGCAGCAGTTTGGTGACGAGGACAGTGGACGGTTCTTCCTGCGCGTGCATTTCGATACCGATGCCGCATTGGCGCAGGCGCGTCTGCACGCGGCGATCGAGGCGCTGGCCGGCGACTTCGCCATGGACTGGCAACTGCATGACGCACGTCGCCGCGCGCGTTTGCTGGTGCTGGTGAGCCGGCAAGGGCATTGCCTCAACGACCTGCTGTTCCGCGCACACAGCCGGCAGCTGCCGGTGGATATCGCCGCCGTCGCATCGAATCACGAGGACTTCGCCTCGCTGGCAGCCTCCTATGACGTGCCGTTCCATCATCTGCCGGTGACCGCGGGCAATCGCGTCGAGCAGGAAGCGCAGCTGCGCGCACTGGCTACGCGCGAGCGCGTGGATCTGGTCGTGCTGGCGCGCTACATGCAGATCCTCTCGCCGGCGCTGTGCCTGGCCTGGGCCGGTCGCGCCATCAACATCCACCACAGCTTCCTGCCGAGCTTCAAGGGCGCGCAGCCGTATCACCAGGCGCACGCGCGCGGGGTCAAGATCATTGGCGCCACCGCGCACTACGTCACGCCGGATCTGGACGAAGGCCCGATCATCGAGCAGGACGTGGCGCGCGTGGACCACGCGATGCATCCGCGCGAGCTGGTGCGCTTGGGTAGCGACGTGGAGTCGCTGGTGCTGGCGCGCGCCGTGCGTCGCCATGTGGAGCATCGGATCCTGCTCAACGGTCACCGCACGGTGGTGTTCCGCTAGCTCATCCCCTATCGATCGCGATGCCGGCGTCGCGCAGCGCCGCGGCCACATGATCGTCGTTGGCCGCATCGACGGGACGGGTCAGGTCCCACAGGAAGCGCACGCGAAAACCCGCCGCCGCTGCATCCTGCGCACTCCACAGTACGCAGTAATCCCGCGCCAGTCCGCAGACATGCACTTCGGCAATGCCGCGCTCACGCAGCCAGCCGGCCAGGCCGGTAGGCGGACGGTCGCCGTTCGGGCCATGGTTCTCGCGGAACGCGCTGTAGGAGTCCACCTGTTGCCGGGTGCCTTTGCGCAGGATCAGGTCGGCGCGATCCCATGCCACGCCCGGATGCAGGGCCGCGCCTGACGTGCCCTGCACGCAATGGGCCGGCCATAAGGTCTGCGGATGTCCGTGCAGCGTGATCTGTTCGAACGGCGCGCGACCGGCGTGCTGGGTGGCGAAGGAGGCGTGCGTCGGCGGATGCCAGTCCTGCGTGGCCACGACGGTCGCATAGCGGCCGCCGCGCAGCAGCGCATCAATGGGTGTGACCAGCGTGTCGCCTTCCGCGCACGGCAACGCGCCGCCCGGCATGAAGTCGGGTTGCAGGTCGATCACCAGCAGCGCGATGTCGGAAGCTGATGCATTCATGGCAAGGAGTCGCGGGAGGTCACTACAGCCTACCGCCTTCATCGCCTCTTGCGTCGCAACGGTCGATACTCCGCGCCTATACGACGCGGGAGTACACCGATGTTCTGGCGACGCAATGGCCTGTCGATCACGGTCGGCGCGCTGGCGCTGTTGTTCCTCTGCGGACAGGTGCTGGCTGGCCACGCGGCGTATAACGAGGAACTTGCACGCGCGCAGCAACCGCTGCTGGGGATCTGGGCGTACCTGCACACAGGCCACTTCGTCTCGGCGACGTTCGAGAACTGGGAAAGCGAGTTCCTGCAGATGGGCATGTACGTCCTGCTGACGGTGAAGTTGCGCCAGGTCGGTTCTGCCGAGTCACGTCCGCTCGAGCCCGAGGCAGAAGACAGCCATGTCGATCCGGGCCCCGTGCCATGGCCCGTGCGCGCAGGCGGCGTCTGGTATTGGCTCTACAGCCACTCACTGTCGGTTGCGTTCGGGTTGCTGTTCTCGATGAGCTTCCTGCTGCACCTGGCCGGCAGCTGGCGCGCGGCGGTGGCGCAACACCTGCGCGAAGGGCTGGCACCGGTGAGCTTGTGGCAGCATTTCACCAGCGCCGACTTCTGGTTCGAGTCGATGCAGAACTGGCAGAGCGAGTTCCTCGCCGTGCTGTCGCTGGTGGTGTTGACGATCTGGCTGCGCGAGAAGGACTCGCCGCAGTCAAAGCCGGTCCAGGCGCCGCACGCGCAGACCGGTGACTGACGCCGGCCTCACCGGCCGGGCGGATCTTCTTCGTCGCTGTCCAGTTGATCTTCGCGGCAAGGCGAGGCGATGCCGTGGCCGCGGTCATTGCGGTCGCGCGCTTTGCCGGCCAACGCTTCATAGCGCTGGCGGATCCGCTCCAGCTGCTTTTCATCCAGCTCTTCCATGTCGAGCAGCAGGTTGTCGGCCGCCCTGGTGGCACGGATCAGTTCGTCGAGCTTGAGGTGCAGGGCCGCCGTATCGGCGTTCTGCGAATGCTGGATCAGGAACACCATGAGGAAGGTGATGATCGTGGTGCCGGTGTTGATCACCAGCTGCCAGGTGTCGTTGAAGCCGAATATGGGCCCGCTCAGGCCCCACACCAGCACGATGCCGAGTGCGCCGCCGAAAACCCAGGGCGAGCCGGCCGCGTTCGAAGCCTTTTTGGCGAGCGTGTTGAACATCTTGCGGATACGCATGGGAAGGCTCCTGACGGGGCGATGCCGTCATCGCCTGCTGCGGCACTGTGGCGGTGGGCGGATGGACGCCGTGTCAAAGCGCGGCGGCGCCCACCTCAGCCGTCCAGCAAGGCGCGGTCGCGTACGGCGCCCTTGTCGGCGCTGGTCGCCAGCAGGGCGTAGGCCTTCAGGGCGGTCGTAACCTTGCGCGCACGCGGTGCGGCAGGCTTCCAGCCTTGCGCGTTCTGCTCCAGGCGTCGGGCCGCCAGGGTAGGTTCGTCCACCTGCAGGTTGATCGCGCGGTTCGGGATGTCGATCAGGATGCGATCGCCCTCGCGGACCAGGCCGATTGCCCCGCCCGCCGCGGCTTCCGGCGAAGCATGGCCGATCGACAGGCCCGAGGTGCCGCCGGAAAAGCGCCCATCGGTGAGCAGCGCGCATTGCTTGCCCAGGCCCTTGGTCTTCAGGTAGCTGGTCGGGTACAGCATTTCCTGCATGCCGGGGCCGCCCTTGGGACCTTCGTAGCGGATCACCACCACGTCACCGGCCACGATCTCGTTGGCGAGGATGCCTTTGACAGCGGCGTCCTGGCTCTCGAACACGCGCGCGCGGCCTTAGAAGACGTGGATCGATTCGTCCACGCCGGCGGTCTTCACTACGCAGCCATCCTCGGCGAGGTTGCCGTACAGCACGGCCAGCCCGCCTTCCTGCGAATAGGCGTGGGCCACATCGCGGATGCAGCCTTCGGCGCGATCCAGGTCCAGCGAGGGCCAGCGCGTGGACTGGCTGAAGGCGACCTGGGTCGGAATGCCTGCCGGGCCGGCGCGATAGAAAGTGTGTAGGGCTTCGTCTTCGCGATCGCTGACGCTCCACTGCGCAATCGCCTCGCCCAGCGAGTTGGCATGCACGCTTGCCACCTCGGTATGCAGCAGGCCGCCGCGCGCCAGCTCGGCGAGGATCGCCATGATGCCGCCGGCGCGATGCACGTCTTCGATGTGGTACTTCTGCGTGTTCGGCGCCACCTTGCACAGCTGCGGCACGTGCCGCGAGAGGCGATCGATGTCGCGCAGGGTGAACGGCACTTCTGCTTCCTGCGCGGCAGCGAGCAGGTGCAGGATCGTGTTGGTCGATCCGCCCATGGCGATATCCAGGGTCATCGCATTTTCGAACGCCTCGAACGTGGCGATGCCACGCGGCAGGGCGCGGCCGTCTTCGGCGCCGTACCAGCGGTGGCACAGTTCCACCACCACGCGGCCGGCGCGCTTGAACAGCTGTTCGCGATCCGAATGCGTGGCCAGCGTCGTGCCGTTGCCCGGCAGCGACAGGCCGAGGGCTTCGGTGAGGCAGTTCATCGAGTTGGCGGTGAACATGCCCGAGCAGGAGCCGCAGGTCGGGCAGGCGCTGCGCTCGTATTCGGCGACCTTTTCATCCGAGGCGTTCTCGTCGGCGGCAATGACCATCGCATCAACCAGGTCCAGGTTGTGCGTGGACAGTTTGGTCTTGCCCGCCTCCATCGGTCCGCCGGAGACGAACACGGTGGGGATGTTGAGGCGCAGGGCGGCCATCAGCATGCCGGGGGTGATCTTGTCGCAATTGGAGATGCACACCAGTGCGTCGGCGCAGTGGGCGTTGACCATGTATTCGACGGCGTCGGCGATGACTTCGCGCGAGGGCAGGGAATACAGCATGCCGTCGTGGCCCATCGCGATGCCGTCGTCCACGGCGATGGTGTTGAACTCCTTGGCCACGCCGCCGACCTGTTCGATCTCGCGCGCGACGAGCTGGCCCAGGTCCTTGAGGTGGACGTGGCCGGGCACGAATTGGGTAAACGAGTTGGCAATGGCGACGATCGGCTTGTGGAAGTCGTCGTCCTTCATGCCGGTGGCGCGCCACAGTGCGCGGGCGCCGGCCATGTTGCGGCCGGCGGTGGAGGTACGGGAGCGGTATTCGGGCATGCGGGCGGGGGCTGGCGATGGTGCGGTGTGCTGTTTCCTTATACGGGATTTGCTTCGTTGCCACTGAAACCGTGGGCACTGGTTTTGGTTTGTCGCATTGTCGATGTGTGCGGAGAGCGTGCACCGGGGCGGTGGGTGGTGTCGGCTTGCGGTGCGGGCCCCCCCCTGTCGGGGGTGGGCGTCTCGGTTCCGGCGTACGTCCCTGTACTCAGTCACCGAACGTGGGCCATCCATGGCCCACTGACGCCCACCCCCGACAGGACGGGGCCAGGCGCTTCCTCGATCCCACTTCGTCCCTTTTGCCCTCTTTGGGATTGGTCGGGAGAGGGATGGGCCGGCGCCGGCCCGGAGCGGGGCGGGGCGGGGCGCTAAAATGGCGGCATGCGCGACTGCTTCGAATGCCGCGATGGTTGCGGTGCTTGCTGCGTTGCGCCGTCCGTCACCTCCGCCCTGCCCGGCATGCCATTCGGCAAGCCGGCCGGCGTGCCGTGTGCGCAGTTGGGTGCGGATATGCGCTGCAGGGTGTTCGGACAACCCGAGCGGCCCGCCTTCTGTGGGCGTTTGCAGCCCGCCGCCGATATGTGCGGCGGCTCGCGCGAGGAGGCGTTCTCGTTGCTGGCCGCGCTGGAAGCGGCTACGCGGCCGGCGGCCTAGTCTTGTTGCTGTCGCTGCGCGGTCAGGATGCCGTGTTGAGGTAGCGATCTTTCAGCCGTACATAGTGCTGCGCGGAGTAATGCAGGCTCTCGATTTCCTTGTCGCTGAGCTTGCGCGCAAAGCGCGCCGGGTTGCCCAGCCACAGTTCTGCTTCGCCTACCTGCTTGCCCGGCCCGACCACCGCGCCAGCGCCGACGAAGCCGTATTTGCCGATGCTCGCGCCATCCAGGATGCAGGCGCCCATGCCGATCAGGCAGAAGTCGCCGATGGTGCAGGCGTGGATGATCGTGCCGTGGCCCACCGTGACGTCTTCGCCGATCAGCGTCGGGTAGCCGGCCTTGTTGAACGGGCTGTGGTGGCTGACGTGGATGATCGTGCCGTCCTGGATGTTGCTGCGCGCGCCGATGCGCACGTAGTTCACGTCGCCGCGGATCACCGTGCCCGGCCATATCGAGACGTCATCGCCCAGGACGATGTCGCCGATCAGCGTGCTGGCCGGGTCCACGTAGACGCGTTCGCCCAGCTGCGGCAGTTTCCCGTCGAACGGACGGATCGACAGGCTGCTCATGCGGCGCTCGCGCGACGGGCGCGCTCCAGGTGCACCAGCAGCAGCGAAATCGCCGCCGGGGTCATGCCGGGTATGCGCTGGGCCTGGCCGATCGTGGCCGGGCGCACGCGCGCCAGTTTCTGCGTCACTTCAGCCGAGAGGCCGCGCACGCCGCTGTAGTCGAAGCCTTCGGGGATGGCCGTGTTCTCATGGCGTTGCTGGCGCGCGATTTCGTCGCGCTGGCGGTCGAGATAGCCGGCGTACTTCACCCCGATCTCCACCTGTTCGGCGACCTGCGCGTCGGTCACGCCCGGGCCCAGCGTGGGCACGCGCATCAGCGTGGCGTAGTCCAGTTCGGGGCGCTTGATCAGGTCGAGCACGTTGGTCTCGCGGCTCAGCGTCACGCCCAGTGATTGCTCCACTTCGCGGCCCAGTGCGTTGCCCGGCGTCGCCCACAGGGCGCCCAGGCGCTGACGTTCCTGTGCCACCGCTTCCTGCTTGGTGTTGAAGCGCGACCAGCGTGCTTCGTCGACCAGGCCCAGGTCGCGGCCGATCGGCGTCAGGCGCGCGTCGGCGTTGTCCTCGCGCAGCTGCAGCCGGTATTCGGCGCGGCTGGTGAACATGCGGTAGGGCTCGTTGGTGCCGTGGGTGATCAGGTCATCGACCAGCACGCCGAGGTAGGCCTCGTCGCGGCGCGGCGACCACGCCGGCAACGCGCGCACGTGGCGCGCGGCGTTGAGGCCGGCCAGCAGGCCCTGCGCGGCGGCTTCTTCGTAGCCGGTGGTGCCGTTGATCTGCCCAGCGAAGAACAGGCCGGCGACCAGCTTGGTCTCCAGCGACGGCTTGAGCCCGCGCGGGTCGAAGAAGTCGTATTCGATCGCGTAGCCCGGGCGGGTGATGTGCGCCTGGGTAAAGCCACGGATCGAGCGCACCAGGGCCAGCTGCACGTCGAACGGCAGCGAGGTCGAGATGCCGTTGGGATAGATCTCGGTGACGTCCAGGCCTTCGGGCTCGACGAAGATCTGGTGGCTGGCCTTCTCGGCGAAGCGCACCACCTTGTCCTCGATCGAGGGGCAGTAACGCGGGCCGATGCCCTCGATCTGCCCGCTGTACAGCGGCGAGCGGTGCAGGGCGCCACGGATGATCTCGTGGGTCTGCTCGGTGGTGTGGGTGATCCAGCAGCTCACCTGGCGCGGATGCTCGTCCACCGAGCCGAGGAAGGACATCACCGGGCGCGGGTCGTCGCCCGGCTGTTCGTCCATCAGGGTGTAGTCGAGCGTGCGGCCATCGATGCGCGGCGGGGTGCCGGTCTTGAGCCGGTCGATCGCGAACGGGCGCTCGCGCAGGCGCGCGGCCAGCGTGGTGGCCGGCGGGTCGCCCATGCGGCCGGCGGCGTACTGGGT
>Ga0160437_1000547_pt1 | contig 19255 bp, 15 predicted proteins | sample HID1975I_E0MG_FD_108227 | JGI IMG/M metagenome (GOLD analysis project Ga0160437, IMG submission 108227) | Enriched soil microbial communities from UW Madison campus, WI, USA - HID1975I_E0 MG | ecosystem: Environmental > Terrestrial > Soil > Unclassified | place: USA: Madison, Wisconsin... | reverse complement strand
GGTCCTTTCGTTGGAAGAAAAGCCGAGCAAGCCGAAGTCCAACTACGCGGTCACCGGGCTGTACTTTTACGACGAAAACGTCGTCGAGATAGCGAAGCAGATCAAGCCTTCGCCGCGTGGCGAACTGGAAATCACCGATTTGAACCGCGTCTATCTGGAGCAGGGCAAGCTAGGCGTCGAGATCATGGGCCGAGGTTATGCCTGGCTGGACACCGGCACCCACGAGTCGCTGCTCGAGGCCAGCCAGTTCATTTCCACTCTGGAAAACCGGCAGGGATTGAAGGTATCGTGTCCTGAGGAAATTGCGTTCCGCAATCGCTGGATTACGCCCGAACAGCTGGAAGCGCTGGCCGCTCCGCTGTCGAAGAATGGCTATGGCAAGTATCTGCAACGTCTACTCGTTGAGAAGGTGTATTGATGAACGCCACTACGCTCGCGATTCCAGAAGTCATCCTGTTCGAACCGAAGGTATTCGGCGACGACCGGGGGTTCTTCTTCGAGAGTTTCAATCATCGCCTGTTCGAAGAAGCGATTGGCCGAAAGGCGCAGTTCGTACAAGACAACCATTCTCGGTCGGTCAAGGGCGTACTGCGGGGCCTGCACTATCAGATCCATCAGACTCAGGGCAAGCTTGTGCGCGTCGTTCATGGCGAAGTCTTCGATGTCGCCGTCGACCTGCGCAAATCCTCCCCGACGTTCGGAAAGTGGGTCGGAGCGTTGCTGAGTGCCGAGAACAAACATCAACTGTGGGTGCCCGAAGGTTTCGGCCATGGGTTCGTGGTGTTGTCCGACACTGCGGAGTTCCTGTACAAGACAACCGACTACTACGCCCCGGCGCACGAGCGCTGCATCGCCTGGAACGATCCGACACTTGCCATTGATTGGCGGATGAGCGGCGAGCCGGTCGTCTCGGCCAAGGATGCATTGGGCCTACCCTTCCTGCAAGCCGAGTACTTCGCCTAAGGCGGTCTGATTCGCTCCGGTAAGTTGCGGCTGCCACTGTCGTGGACACATCCACGCCCTGCAGCTATCTAATGTTCGACATGAAAAACACTACTGATTTGACCGATTCCCCCTCGTTTAAAGCCCTTTCCGGCCATCGCGGGGAAGGGACGGCCGATGACGCCGGCTATACGAGGGACACCTCGAAACTAATCGCGTTTTACCTGCCTCAGTATCATCGCGTGGCGGAAAACTCGGAATGGTGGGGGCCGGGGTTCACGGAGTGGACCAATGTGGCTCGTGGAAGGCCTAACTTCGACGGACATTATCAGCCCCATATTCCGCGTGAACTGGGCTTCTACGACTTGGACCGCGTGGAAACCATGCGCGAACAGGCCGCCCTCGCGCGCGAGTACGGCGTATACGGATTCTGCTTCTACTATTACTGGTTCAGCGGTCGCCGCATCTTGGAGCGGCCTCTGGACAACTTTCTCGCGTCCGACATCGACATGTCGTTCTGCCTGTGCTGGGCCAATGAAAACTGGACGCGGACTTGGGATGGCGACACCAAGAGCGTACTGCTCGAACAAAAGTATGCCGAGGGCGACGAAGAACGCTTTATCCAGGACATTTATCCCTTCCTGGCGGATCCTCGCTACATCCGCGTAGACAAAAAGCCGCTGCTCGTCGTCTACCGCATAAAGGAGTTGCCTGATCCGGTCGGTTCGATCAGGAAATGGCGTGCGGAGGCGGAACGCCTTGGCCTACCTGGTCTTCATATATCGGTCGTGGACTTCTACGACATCAGCGATCCGCGAGAAGTCGGCGCCGATGCCATGGTCGAGTTTCCGCCGCATAAGTTCAACGGCCCGCAAAACTGCCCGGACCCATCTCCCCATCCGACAAATCCGAATTTCCGCGGTGGTCTGATCGACTATTCGCGAGTCATTGCGCAAAGCATGTTGCGCCCCGCACCCCCGTTCACGCTCTACCGGGGCATCATCCCCAGCTGGGATAACACCGCCCGACGCCAAGACACGGGCACCATCATCGTGAATGCCACACCGGCATTCTTCGGTTCATGGCTGAAATTCCTGCGCGCCTACACGCGTGAGACGCGTCCCGGAGCATCCGATCCCTTTATTTTCGTTAATGCTTGGAACGAATGGGGCGAAGGCTGCCATCTGGAACCTGACGTGCAATGGGGTCTGAACTATCTTGACGAAGTCGCGCGCACTTCGTACGTGTCTCCTGAAGATATGGTGCCGGTGGAACAGGCACGCGATACAGCATTCCGCCACATCCAACGGATCGCCTCCAACGACGGCATTGAGATCAAGACAGATCTCAGCAAACATGTGCCGATGAAGCCCCGTGTGCAGCGCCTGGCTCATGCGCTGCAGAAGTATCCGCTTGTGCACAAGATCGCACGCAAGCTGTATCGCGCTACCCACGCACTTTTGCATTGATATGCCGAAGACTGTCGCAGTTGTCGCCCATTTTGATCCAGATGACGTCTTGGATCCCACGTTGCATGGCATTCTGGAGGACCTGGAAGCGCTGTGCGATAGCGTCGTTCTGGTCACGACAAGTCGACTGGCGTCGGACGACTTGCTCAGAAGCAAGAAGATTCAGACAATCTGCCGACCCAACATCGGCTACGACTTCTACAGCTACCGGGTAGGCATCAGCGCGGTGCTGCAGCAAGGCGGCTGCGACCGCATGTTGCTGCTAAATTCGAGTTATCTGGTGACCGACAATCACCAATACCGAGACACGATGGCGACGATGCTGCAACGACTCGACGATGTGGACATCGTTGGAGTGACGCAGTCGCGCCAGTGGCAGTGGCACCTGCAATCCTATCTGATCGCGTTGCGGGGCGAATCCGTTGCGAGCAGTTGGTTCCTGTCGTGGCTCTCGACCATCTCTCCGCGCAATACCAAGATAGAAACCATCCTTTCCGGTGAACTGGGGCTGTCCGCGGCCATCATGGCCAGCGGCGCGTCCGTGGACGTCGTTTTCCAGCCGACACGCTGGGATACTTGGCGCGCCATGGCGCTATGGGGAAGCAAGAGCCTCACCATTAAGAGCTTGCCAAAACTGCTCCAACCCTCGTTCTGGCGCTCGCTAACGCAATTCAATCCCACTCACTTTCAGGCCCCCGCCCTTGCACGGCAAACGGGACTGGTCAAGACCGAGCTCGTTCGGAACAATCCCCATAAGCTCAGCTTGACCTGGTTGCAAAGGCTATGCCCGCCAACCGAATACGAAGCGATCAAACGCTTCGTCACACGCTCGCAGGCGCACTACCAATCTAAATCGGGCCCGCTGACTGCCCTGACGACGAAATCCAGCCCGTTGCCATGGCAGCGCATTATCCTCACCTCGCCGCTGGGCAGACCCGGGGTCCGAGTGGCGGTGGTCGTTCATATCTTCTACCCGGAGCTAGCCGGCGAGATTTACGATTACATCAAGAACATCGTCGAACCTTTCGATCTCATCATCACCACGCCCCACGAAGGAGCCGTGTCCCAGTTGATCGATATCTTCGCGCCATTGGCAAGCAGCGTGGCGGTCGCCCTCTCGGAGAACCGCGGCCGGGATGTCGGACCGTTTCTTGCAGTTCATCGAAGTGGAATGCTGGAGCGGTATGACGCGGTGCTCAAGCTACATTCCAAGAAAAGCACATATAGCGATAGCGGGCGGCAATGGCAGCAAAGCCTGTTCCGTCAGCTGTGCGGCAACTCCCAGACAGTCCGCCGTAGCATCGCATTGCTGCGCAACGGCGAAACCGGCATGGTTGGACCGCATGATTACTTCCTGACTCACCCGCACTACTGGGGCGCCAACCGGGCCACCGTATGCGCGCTGATGCAAAGCCTTACGCCCACTACCTTGAAAGAAGAGGAAGTGCCGCTCGGCTTTTTTGCCGGCACCATGTTCTGGTTTGCACCGAAGGCTATCTCGGCTCTACATAACATTCCAGATCTCCTGCTGACTTTTGCGCCGGAGGACGGCAAGCAGGACGGTACGCTGGCACATGCGCTGGAACGGCTGTTTGGCATATTGCCGCAACTTGGCGGATATACCATTACCAGCCTAACGCTGGCAGGGCAGAGCTTGAACAAAATCGCCACCCTTGACCATACCGTTCCCGTGCTGAAAAAGCCGTCAGAGCTGGTTCAATAGGCGCATGAGACCTCTTTGATGCTGGCGCACCCGCACCGCCGTACCGCGGATCCAGCATGCCACCGATTGACTATTTTTTTGATAGACCCATCTGTTTATGTCCAACCAAACCGCTGCTGGCGCCGTGCAAGACATCCTGTCAGCGCTAAAACGTTTTTCCCTGATAGGCACACTGGGCTGGCAGGACGTGCGGCAGCGCTACCGCCGTTCCTCCATAGGAGCCTTCTGGCTCACCATCAGCATGGGTGTGATGATCGGCACGATCGGCATCGTATTCGGCCAAATTTTCAAATCGCCGATGAACGAGTTCTTGCCGTTTCTGTCAGTCGGCCTGATTCTATGGGGGTTCATCTCGACGGTCATCACCGAAGGATGTAGCGGATTCATCGCGGGAGAGGCCGTGATCAAACAGCTGCCCATCCCCCTGAGCGTGCATATTTTCCGCGTCCTCTGGCGCAACCTGATCATCCTGGCGCATAACGTGGTGATCTTCCCGCTCGTCCTTATCGCGGTCCAGAAGGCACCTACGTGGGATGTGCTTGTCGCGATACCCGGCTTGTTGCTGTTGATGCTGAATTTGACCTGGATCGCCATTTTTCTAGGTGTCATTTGTACGCGCTATCGTGACATCCCCCAAATCATCTCCAGCTTTCTGCAAGTCGTCTTCTATGTCACACCGATTATGTGGCTGCCAAGCCTCCTGCCGTCCCGAGCCGGCACGTATATGCTGGATCTGAATCCTTTTTATCACTTCCTTCAGATCGTGCGTGCCCCCCTACTCGGCCAGGAACCTTCGCTGGAAAACTGGCTAGTGTCGATTGGCATCGCCATCGTAGGTTGGACGTTGACTCTGGTGCTGTTCGGCCGGTATCGCCGCCGTATTGCCTACTGGCTTTAAGACACAACGACTCTTCAACAAAGACAGATTATGGCTTCCATTGTTTTCGACAAAGTCTGTGTCGATTTTCCCATCTACAACGCCAGTGCACGTTCGCTAAAAAAGCGACTATTCCAGGTTGCGACCGGTGGTCAGATCAGCGCCGACTCCAGTGGTCGAGTTATCATCCGAGCACTCGAGGACTTGACCTTGACAATCAAGGACGGGGATCGCGTCGGCTTGCTTGGCCACAACGGCGCAGGCAAAAGTACGCTGTTGCGCCTGCTAAGCGGCGTATACGAGCCTTCAAGCGGCCGAGCCGAAATCAAGGGCGAAATTGGTTCTCTGATCGACGTGAGTTTCGGCATTGATCCGGAGGCCAGTGGCCGCGAGAACATATACCTGCGCGGCGCCCTCCTTGGCCTGACTCGCGCAGACATAAAAGCCAAGCTAGATGAGATCATCGATTTCTCGGAGCTGGGCGACTTCATCGATATGCCCGTCCGAACCTATTCGTCGGGCATGCACTTGCGCTTGGCATTCTCGGTATCCACCATCATCAGGCCCGAAATCCTGTTGATGGACGAATGGTTATCCGTCGGCGATGAGGGGTTTCGCGTCCGTGCGGAAGCTCGCATGAATGAACTGGTCGAAGCCACGCACATCCTCGTCATCGCCAGTCACTCGCGCGAACTCGTCAGAGACACATGCAACCGCGCTATCTGGCTCGAGCATGGAAAGATAAAAATGGACGGGACGCCTGACGAGGTGACTCAGGCTTATTTCGGCCATTGAGCGGATTCCGCCCGGGCTGAATACCACAACCGGACGACGCTCGAATTTGCAACGCGTAAGGTCGGCGATCCCCTTTTAAGGTGCGCTCGCCCGAATATTGGTATCCATGCAAGGCGAAACAGATAATGACTCAAGACTCGTTGCGAAATTTGTACGAAAACCACGTCGGAAAGGTTTCTGACAAATGGGAAATTTATCTCGAAGAGTACGGGCTCATCCTTGAGAAATACCGTGACTGTCCTGTCCGATTTCTTGAGATCGGTATTCAAAATGGCGGCTCCCTTGAAATCTGGTCCAGATTTTTCCCCAACGCCGCGAAGTTGGTGGGCTGCGACATAAATCCAGACTGTGCCCAATTACGCTACGCAGATCCGCGAATCAACGTGATCGTAGGCGATGCCAATACGCCCGCCACGTATGCTGAAATCACGCAGTCATCGACTGACTTTGACATCATCATTGATGATGGCTCCCATCTGTCCGGAGACATCATCAAGACCTTCTGTCTCTATTTCCCTCTGGTTGTCGAGGGCGGGACTTTTATTGCTGAGGATCTGCACTGCAGCTACTGGGCATCGTACGAAGGTGGCCTATTCCATCCTTATTCATCAATAGCCTTCTTCAAGCTGCTTGCAGACGTCATCAATCTTGAACACTGGGGAGTGGACGCGCCAGACCCGCTACGCCTACTCTCAGGAATCCTTTCGCACAATGGATGCGAGATAGCGCTGGAGTCGCTGGCGCAGATCCGGTCGGTGGAATTTATCAATTCCATGTGCGTCATTCGCAAGTATCCTGCCGCCAGCAACACGCTGGGGCGCCGCATTATTGCCGGCCAGGAGGAACTCGTCGTCGCAGGACACTTGCCCCTGAGCGGCGCGACATTCACAAGAAAAGACGCGCCCTCACAAAGGGACAACCCCTGGTCCACCCGCCTGGCATCGCCGGCCGAGACGATATCGGCGACGGAGCAATTGCTGAACGCGACACAAACAGCACTCGCCGAACGCGATGAGGCGGCTCAGAAATCGGCCATCGAGATCAAGCGCCTGAACCACTCGATACACGAACTTCAAAGTGCGTGCCATCGGGCAGAACAACGGGCGGAAGAAGCCGAACACTCCAACGAGTCGTTGCAGCTATCGACTAGCTGGCGCATGACTGCTCCTCTCCGGTGGATTGCCAATACCTTGCGCCGTTTGGCTCGGTAGCTTTTTGTTGGCGGATGGGCGCAAAAGGCCGCACCACATAATCCGCGGGCCAGCCGACACCGCCAGGCCGGCCCTTCAGCTAGTCATCTATCATCATGATGATCGGGCACGTATACACCTCACCGCCTGATACCGACTTTATGTAGAGCCTTTTCGGACCAGGCAGGTCCGAGATGTCCATGCCCAGGTCAAAGCCGGATGTCATCAGGCCAGGACGCTTGAAGTGGGCAGCGACGTCGGGACGCTTCTCCGTTCCAGCCTTGAAATAGCGTTCCCTGCCATCGGCACTCTGCACGATGATCCAGGCCTGAATAGGTTGACGATCTTCCCCGCCAACCGGCGCAGTCCATCCCCGAAGCCTCATCAGGCCATCGACCGTACGCACTCTGGTGCCTGGCGACATAGAGCGCCCGTTCACGTCGTCAACCACGCACTGCGCCGACTTCTGCGGCACGCCCTCTAGCGGCAGGTCGGACGAGTCCGCAGCCTGCTTGAACAACTGATCCCGGGCGGCCTTCTGAGGCACCACATCAATTGGCGTTAACCGAACGTCGAAATCGTCTTTCCAAAGGTACTTCTGCTCTGAGAAAAAGCGCACCGATTTGACCTTTACGCCAAGATCGACGCCTGCGGCAAGTGCGGCAAAATCCTCAGCCACGGCAAGATAGGGGGACACGATGAAACCGGCCGACGTAATTTTGGGAATCACACGCCTGCGAATCACAGCCCCATTGTCAAACGTAAGTTCTATCTGGATCTGGGGCAACCGGAACACGCCCGCCACCAACTTGCCCAATAGCGTGGGTTGGATGTCCGCCTGCATCCATATAGGTCGCGTGGAATCCAATTCAATAGCCTTTCCGAACTCACCGAGTACCGCCTTTTGATGAGCAACGTCCAACGAGGCACCACGTTCGTTCGTTCGTTTCTTCAATACGAGGTACGGCGACTCAATTGCCGACACCATGTACCCCCCTAGCAACTCAAGCACGCTGCCTGCGTCTTCGATGGCCGGCAGGCGACCATCAATCGGGGAAAACGAGAACAATACCGTTTCGGGAGCATCGGCCGACCGAAGATGGGCAACGTTCTTGTTGTCCAGACTCGTCTCGTATACCGAGTAACTTTGAGGAATCGGTCGACCCGACCAGTTCAAATCGTGAGCAAAAATCGTGGACAATTCGGTTGGATAAAGATCCACGGTCCCCGTCGTGAGGGGGAGCGGATGCTCCAACCGAATTTTTTCCTTCGCTTTCTCGTATTGCTCGAAAAAGCGCTCGGGATGCGCAATTCGCTGATGGATCCCCGAAATGGTATTACCCCAATGAGCAGCGACTTCGTTCCACACGAATCGAGGGGTGCGATCGAAGTTGCTGGGTGCTATCAGGCACCACGCGGTTACCGTTGCGCACCAGGTTGCGAGAACAACAATCGTGTTTGCGTAGAGCGAAATGCCATAGCTCAACATCAGCAGCACGCCAATCGACACCAGGACATGCCCATCCTGCCGTACGAAACCTGCTTTGAACGCTACGAATAGCGTAAACGCCATTCCTACGACAGGCATCCAGGCGCGCGAGCCAAATGCCCGCAACAGAGCGTGCGAAAAGAGCACAAGTACTAACGCCGATGCCAAAAGGATATACACCACCGCGTCAACGCTCCCCCCCTGAGACATGGCATTGGTATATCCCGAAATGATGGGCCCCTGCGCCAGGAAGAACTGGGGGAGATCTTTCAAGCCCTGCCCGGCGGCGATCCAGTTGAGACAAATGGAGAACAGCAGCACCGCACTAAAACCCAATCCGGCTTTCTTGCGGAAGCTCCACAGCATCAAAAACGTCAACCCGCCAACCGGCAATACGACACCAGAGAAACTGCCCTTCACAAGAGGGCCCAGGCCCATCGCGTAAGTCGCCACCGCGAGAGCCAGCACAACACCCGGCGTCGCCCGGAGGTAATACCGCGAACTCGGATGCGCCGTCACGCGCGTCACGGCCAAGAGCAGGAAAACCGGAAGCACCAGAAAGAGCACATCGCGACTGAAAAGCAGGCACAACAGGATCGGAAGCAAAACTGCCCACCACTGCCGATTGACGGGTGCACTCAGATGAACCGCAATAGCGAAACCGATCACATAGAGCGCACTGCCCCAGAGCATTTGAAAATCCGTTCCAGGGCCATACGCCGTCGAATAGACCGAACCCATGGGACCGAATGTGAAAATTAGGTCGCGGCCAAATACCAGCCCACGCTCTACAGCTTCATTGATGGCATAACACCATGAAGGGTCCAAACCTGCCCGGGGCATCCAGGGAGAAAATGGTATGAATGCCAAGCAGGTCAGCAACAAAGCCAGCAGCACGATTACCTGCTTCGGCACCGAGCGCCTGAACGCTGGCCCGGCAATGATCTCAGAGGGCCGAATCATTATATTTATATATTTGAATTCAAATTCAATGAAAGGCGCTTTTCAACGAAAGGAAAAGTGCTTGTGCCCGAGATAGCTCGTAAAAACCGGCGCCACAATGCCGACCGCATGCGCGATTTCGTGCGTAAAAGCATTGACCCCCATTGCCGGAAGAATATAAACGGCAAGCCCCATGCTTATTAACCAGGTTTGCAGCACCGCAAACACATTGACGACGATGAAGAAGAGGATGGACTTATTCGTGGATTGCGTGCTTTCGCGGAATACGAAAGCCTTCGCCAGCATAAAGGCGACAACCATTCCCGTAACATAGGCAAGAATCACCGCCGAGGAAAAATCCACCCACCGGTTGAATAGAATGCGTGAACCAAAGTTCGCCGCGGCAGCTATGCCACCCGTCACAACGAACATTGTGAACTGCCTGTTCAGAAAAACTTTCATGGCCTACTGTTTCACCACTCGCTTTGCCATGTTCCTGCCGAAGCCAATGCTTTCCGAAATCCCCCGATCCTCCGGATAGTAGTAGGAAGTATCGGCCGCCCACAGCCCGTGAACAGGTAGCTTTGCGTCTGGAACGCCATCCATATAGCCGGGCTCGCAGATCGGTTGGGCGTAGCGATAGCGGCTTGCACGAATATCGAGAAAGTCACAATCGGATAAGGCTGGATTGATTTTCTTCAAATACCGTTTCACTTTGCCTAGAAAGGCCTCATCGGGCTCAGAATACTTAGGATGTTCGCCAGGCATGTAAAAAGGCACATATACGACATGCTCGCCCAACGGCCGCAGATTTGTATATTCCACTAAACCTGGGATATCCATCTCAGGGTCATTGATGTTAAGCCAGAAGTTCTCCGTCACGGGCTTCCTCAGCTTTGCTATCACACAAACTACGGCAATGTTCTTCTTATTATTGAACTTATCCAATATGGCCTGGGGAAGGTCAGGCATCAGCCGCGCGACGTAGGGGAGCGGCACCGTGCTCACCACTTTGTCGAAGGCTTCCATTCCCCCACCAGTCATCACACCGCGCACCCGACCGTCTTCGATCACGACCTTGCTTGCCGGGGATTTCAAGCGGATTTGCCCACCGTTATCGCGGATGGCATCGGCCAGGCCCTGCAATAGCGTCGACGACCCCCCTTCGAGATAGCCGAGCTTCTCGCGGAACAGGCTGTAGCGCGAACGGCCGATTCTTCGGATACGGCTCCAGATCCAAGCAGCGGACAGATTGTCGGTGTAGTCGTAGAACTTGTAGTCGAACAATCGACGCCACAATACCTCGTAGGCCTCGGCACCGACCCATCGGCGTATCCATCCAGTCGCCTCCACGCGATCCAGGGGCTTCCAATCGTTGCGCTTAACTGAGAGGAAGGCATGCAGGCCATAACGGACCTTGGCCACAAGGCTTAGCCCCTTGAACCTCAACAACGCGACGGGATTTCCCCACGGCTGCAAACGGTCCTGATACCAATAGCCCATCTTGGTTTCGACCCAGCGCATCTTGTGGGCCAGACCCAACTCTTCAAGCACATCGAGAAATGCTTTGTCCGAAGTGCAATGGAAATGATAATAGCGCTCGATATCGAGTCCGTTGAAGTCAAACGTGGCGGTCATACCTCCGACACGGTCGTCGGCTTCAAATACCACAGGCTGATGCCCGTCCAGAGCAAGCTGATACGCAACGGCAAGCCCCATTGGCCCCGCGCCCAAGACTGCAATTCGTTGGCCCATGATACTCAAAACTCCAGAACCACTTTGCTGTACAGCGGATGATGGAACGTCTCGTCGATAGCCTTGGAAAACGGCGTCGGCGTCACATTGAAAATCGCCGGCCAGTCTATGACTTCAAACTCATCATGCGCCACCAATGCCTTCAGTTGCGCGGCAGTAAACGGCGGATCACGATCAACCAAGGCATATATTTTCAGAAGAAGGTAGAAAAGGCCATATGGAATTTTGAGCAATTTTGCCTTTGCTCCTGTAGAGGACTTGATCGCCCGAATGATATCTATATAGTCTATCTTTTCTCGACCTGTTATATTAAAAATCTCAGGACAGATACGCGACTCAACGCAGTTTATTATTATATTAGCAAAATCTCCGGCATAAAGTGGTTGCCGCATGAACTTTCCATTTCCCGGAATCGGAAATACCGGAACGCGCTGCATGAAACGCGAGAGCCACCCCAAGTGTTTACGGTCAAACCAGCCAAACATTAACGTCGGGCGCAGGATTGGACACGGAATTCCACTTTCCAGAACCAGATTCTCCTGCGCTTTCTTCGATCGCGTATAGAAATCGTCCGCAACGGATTCCACAACAGAAGAGCTGATGTGCACAAGATAAGGCACATCATTCTTTTTCACGAGATTCAGAATATTTTTCGTCGACACAACATTATTATTCTCGAACTCGGAATAGTTGATTCCCCCGATCTGCGCTTGCAACATGACTACGGAATCAGCATTCTCAAAATGGCGCCCCCATATCCCTGCTTTAGCCAAATCAGCATACTCAGCAGTAATCGACGGATGGGTCTTCCGAAGAATGGCCAGATTCGCCTCATGCTTGTCCAGAACCACAATATTCGTGTATCCCCGTTGCAGCAGGCGCGCAACCAGATTTTGCCCCACCAAGCCAGCCCCACCGGGCAGCACAATTTTCGCGTCTTTCTTCATAAATTTAACTACCGAATAATAGGGCCGGCACAATGGAAAGGGCTATCCGCTACCAGATTCCAAGCACCACGCCAATGTTCTTGGATTAATTCTTGACACCGATTGGGGCAGGCGAAAATTCTCCCAGATCCAGCTGGCACGGCACATCGATACCGATTGCCTTAATTGAAGCATTCTTGCTATTGCGTTTCATATAACCAACAAAGCCAGCCTTGACTGCGGATTTCGATATCGAGGAGGCCAAATCTCGGCGAGATTGCCCGGTCAGAGCAAAGCCAATGATGGAGTTGTCTTCCACAATCTTCACCAACTTCGGCGAGGCATCAGCCAGATCGTTGAATACCCATCCATAAATCCTCCAATAACCCGCGTCTTCAGGCAGATCAGCAACCCTTTCCAGACGGCCTGAGCATACGGGCAGGGTCTCCGAGGCTGCGTCGGCGCCCATCTGAGCTTTAAGCCCCCGATAGGGGAATCTACCGAATACAGTCAATTCCCTCGCCTGAGCGGCCCGAGTCAGTGCGAGCGGCTCCTCCATCTTGGGATAAACCAGGCTAATGTATTCCTGGTCTTTAATTCCCAGTTCCAACGCCAAGGCCGCGACCTCCCTGTTCTGCAGCATATCGGCTTCGCCTCTTGCTGCACGTACTTGGTAATTCAACATCAAAATGGCGGCTACAACAAAAACCAAGCCAGCATACTTCGCGCTACGTGCGCTTCGCGACAAACCGCTATTCAGGTAGAGTACGATCGTGAAAGCCAGCCATGCCATCAGAGCTGGCGTCGTATAACGGGAGGACGTCGCTGATTCCATTCCAAAAATAAGGCGCCCGCCGGCTGTTCCGAAGGCTGAACCACCGATGTAGAGGATGAAGAACAGCAAGGCGATGGATATGGATGCCTGCCTAGCTTTCCACACGAGACGTAGCGTAAGCCATGCAGAGCCCAGCGCAAGTACGGATCCAGCCGCCGCAGCCACCCACATTCCAACCACCCCTTTGCCCACCATGAAGTAGAACGGGCTGCCGAGGTACATCATTGTGTAGGCGAGCAATCTAAGGGGCTGATCTCGCAGTGCATCCGAAAGATGGCCATGGAAAGGCGGTGGCACGTAGGTGGCAAAATAGGCCGTCAGGCAAAGCGCAGCAAGCACCACCAAAATCACGATACGCAGCGGACTGAGACGAAGCACGACCGCACATAAGACCATGAGAGGCAAGGCCAATACCCCGTTGGCCATCGTACCCGTCGCCAGTACGCCAAAGAAACAAGCCAATGCAAAGTCGGCCGCGCTATCTTCGTGCTGTATCGAACGACCCAACCATACCAGCCCACACATCGGCAGCAATTGGGCGAGAAAGAACTGGCTCTGGAATCCCCAAGTCAGATTGTTGTCTTGGGACCAAAAGAAGAGAGATCCTGCGATGAACAACGCCAGCGCATTCCTGGAGTTTGTGCTGCGCCCGCCATTTTTTGTATCGCGCAACAAAATCCAGAATACCCAGATCGCCGCAACGACTATCACGTAGTTCATGACGATCAGGAAAATACTGATCCCGCCAAAGTACCTATAATCGAGCCAAAAAAGTATCCTGGATAGCAACACGCGGTGCTCGTTATGCTGACGCCACCAAGCTGATGCAATACCATCCTGGGCGTCCAGATAGAATTGCAGTGTGCCATCCCACATATCCCAATGAGGAATGGGTGAATACATGCGGATAGCCCCAATGACGGCTAGTACAGTCATGATGACCGCAAAGGCTCCAGCCAAAATGCTCATGCCCTGGTTCTTGCACATCGCGGTCACCATCAAATGTCCATCTTATTGAAGATGAAGCGGGGTAGGTTGCGAATAATCAGCATAATTACAGCCCACTTTCCCGGTGCATAGACGACAGGTTTGCCTGCGGCGATTCCTGCGACAATAGTGCCAGCCACATCCTCGACCCGAGCCATGCGCGCATAGGCGCTGCCCATCCCGACGGTCATCGGAGTTTGCGTAGGACCAGGTTTGATCAAGACAACCTTGACTCGCGTGTTGGCTAATCGATGCTGCAATCCTTGGGAATAACGTTCGACAAGGCCTTTCGCTGCGCCATAGACATAATTCGATTTTCGCCCCCTATCGCCCGCCACCGAGCCAATCACCGCCAAGGTACCGTGATCTACCTGCTCCATGCCTCGCACGAAGGCTTCGGCATACATGACCGGCGACAAGGCATTTATATGAAGCGCCTGCTCGCAAGCGCTGAGATCCGTCTGACATCCAGATTGGCTCGGCATATTGCCGTGCGCGATCAGTACAAGATCGACCGTCCCTTCAGCCGTAATAGCGTCGACTTGCGCCTCGATCCCCGTGGGATTCACGAAGTCGCCAATTACCGTCCGCACTTCGGATCGGGGGCTTCGAATCCGCAGATCGGTAGCAACCGCATCGAGTTTCTGTTGATCCCGGCCGATCAGCGTCAGGTCTAACTCCGCGTGCGTAATCCATGCCCGCGCGCAATGCTCGGCGATCGACGAGGTAGCGCCCACAATGACAATACGTCTCTTTCTTATCGACACTCTTAATTTCCCATTAGCCGTCGCGAAAGCGCAGAACTAATCCCTGGATCGCGGTACGACAAAAATTCGGTTAATGCAGGATACCCCGCTTCAAACAGCGTCTTTGGCATGCGTGCGTCCTTCGCTGGATAAATTCGCCCACCCGCCTCCGCCACAATCGCATCCAGGCGTGAAAAAAGACGATGCGTTGCCGCGCCCTTATTCTGAAAATCCAACGCCAAGGTAACCCCGGGCCGTGGAAAGCCCAGCATGCCTACAGATGGCTGGCTCCCGAATGTTTTCAACACAGCCAGGAAGGAGCCGTCCCCAAAGCGCGAGATCTCCCGCAGCATTGCGCCGATCGCATCACGCCCCACCGATCTCGGCACTACCGCCTGGTACTGATAAAAACCAGCGGGACCGTACATGCGATTCCATTCCAGTAAATTATCTAAAGGGTAAAAGAATGGTGCGTAATGCACGATTTCCCTGCCAGCATGCTTCTTCAAATTGAAGTATGCCCAATTGAATGGGCGTAGCGATAATCTATTAACAAGTGAAATTGGTGGCGCGAATGGCATTTTCTTTGACCGTACCGCGGGGTTGGGCCGGACGCCGCCATCAATATGATTGCCCCGCATGAACAGCCCCTTACCCTCCTTGGAAAGGCAGTCGATCCACGCGACGGTGTACTCCCAAGCATGCTCTGCACCATCTGCCAAGACAAAAAACTCGTCAAGCGTACGATAGGCCTGCGTCTCCGTGACTAGCCAGGGGCCAGCAACCCGCCGCAACTGCAGCTCTGCAGCCAGAATCACTCCCGTCAGCCCCAATCCGCCAACGGTCGCGGCAAACCACTCTGCATTAGCCTGGGGCGAACATTCGATACGTTCGCCGTCTGTGCGCTGGAGGACAAGTCGAACAACATGGTGGCCAAACGTCCCTAAAACATGATGATTCTTGCCATGGACTTCATTTGCAATCGCGCCGCCTACGGTAACGATCTGCGTACCTGGAGTGACAGGCAGCATCCAACCGCGCTGCACCGCCAACTGCTGGATATCTCGAAGCAGCACCCCCGCCTCACAATAGACACGGCCAGTCGATTCATCAAATGACAGGAACCGGTCCAGGCCCGACATTCGCCACAGGGAGCCTTCGGGATTTAGACAGACGTCGCCATAGCTACGCCCCATACCGAACGCGATACCCGGCGCAGTTTGTCTCAACTGCTGCGCAATATGCGAACGGTCGGACAAGTCGTGGACGACATGGGGCCGTCTATCCAGACGCCCCCAGGACGCAACCGTCACCATGGCTGCATCACCGTACCTAGCGTTAAAACCGCGACGAAAACGACGCCTGCGCACAAGCTGGCTTTATCCTTCACCGCAAAAACTAGCGGATCGTCGTGCATATTCCCCCGGTGCGCCTGCATCCACATCCAGCTTACCCAAAAGAGCATCACAGGGACGGCACCCCACACTATCTCAGGCATCTGATAGAGCGTCAGCACTTGGGCACTATTCAAATACAAGGCCAACACCAATACCGCCGCATAACCTGCAGTAATACCCAATGTCTGGATCAATGGCGCATCAGACGTGTAATAACCGCGCCCATGCACTTTTTTCTTCCCGCTCAGAATCTGGACCTCCAACTCGGCATACCGCTTCACGAAGGCGAGCGACAAGAAGAGAAAGACGGAAAAGGCGAGTAGCCAGAAGGAGAGGATCAACCCCGCTGCGGCAGCCCCAGCGATAATTCGCAGGGTGTACAAGATCGCCAACACGAGGCAATCCACCAGCATTAGGCGCTTCAAACCCCATGAATATGCACAGGTCAGCAGGAAATACGCTGTCAACCAGGGAATAAATGCTCCGCCCACGAACAGGGCGAGCAGGTAGCTCAAGAGCAGGAGCAACGGCGCCAGCAACACCCCCTTCCAGATCGGGACGATGCCACTCGCAAAAGGGCGGGTTCTCTTACGCGTATGCTGCCGATCACTTTCTAGGTCGAACAGATCGTTGGCAATGTAGACCGCCGACGCGCACAGGCTGAAGGAAATGAAAGCAAGGATTAAGGACAACCAGGTGTCCATATCGGCCAGCTGATGCCCGGCGACGAAGGGCACGAACAACAGCACGTTCTTCATCCACTGATGCATGCGCAACACTCGGCGCCATACCCCCATACCTTGCTTTAGCGGCGGAAAAATCGTTTCGACTACGCAGCATTCCGCAGCTTGGGCAGGGAGGTCGGCCTTTGCATTGACCACAATGGCCCGACGAGCCTTGCGCCAAACTGCCAGGTCCACCGATGAATTTCCCGCATAATCGAAACCACCAAGGCCAAACTGCGATTCAAGCGAATCTGCTTTATGCGAGCCCGAAAGATTGATGTGCCCGTCGCTTGCCATCACCTTGTCAAAAATACCCAAGTGGTTGCCAATGGCATCAGCAATCGAACGATCCGACGCAGTGCACAGGATGAGGGTTCGCCCTTCTTTTTTCTGCTGTTTTAACCAGAACAACAGTTCTTCGTTGTAAGGCAGCGACGCCGGATCAAATGCCAGCGAGCTCGCAAGGCGTTGCTTGAGGACGGCCTTACCCTGCGCCAACCATTTGGGTACACACAACAAGCTTACGGGCCTATCGCGCAGAGCACGCAATGCCGACTCATGCAGCATATCCGTCTTGATCAGGGTGCCATCCAGATCGATTATTAGCGGCGGGGAAAAGCTCAACAATAACTCCTACACACAGTCCATTAAAACCATATAGATAGGCAAAAAAAGCCACGCCACATTAGCAATACTTAGCTAAAAATTAGAATCCAGAACTTCAAACAGAACGATTTCTTCGCAAGCCTTAAAATCATTAATAATAAAACGGCTGACTGGCTCGGGAGCATGCCTTCGCGGCGTGATTTCGTCTGCCTCCCCCCGCGAAAGCCCTGCATATTAACTCCAAACCCTGCATTCAGGCTGAAATGCTCCCAAAACACAACTGGGAAAACCCTATCCAGCCAGATGTGGGCAATATCCAGACTCCACGGCCCAAGCGATCCGACGCGGCGTCAACTCACGAAAAAAGGGGCTGCCAATGCAGCCCTCTTTTTTGTGAGTCAGCGCCCTGCCGCCTCAATTCACCCCAGCCGCATGCGCCTGTTCATCCGCATGATACGAAGACCGCACCATCGCGCCCACTGCCGCATGTGAGAACCCCATCGCATACGCCTCACGTTCAAACATCTTGAACGTGTCCGGGTGCACGTACCGCAGCACCGGCAAATGATGTTCCGACGGCTGCAGATACTGGCCGATCGTCAGCATATCCACGCCGTGCTCGCGCATGTCGCGCATCACTTGCAGGATTTCCTCGTCCGTTTCGCCCAATCCCAGCATCAGCCCTGACTTGGTCGGCACTTCGGGGTGCAGCTTTTTAAACTCGGCCAGCAACTTCAACGAGTGCATGTAGTCCGAACCCGGACGTGCCTGCTTGTACAGACGCGGCACGGTTTCCAGGTTGTGGTTCATCACATCCGGGGGGCCGGCGTTCAAGATGGTCAGCGCACGGTCCAGGCGGCCGCGGAAGTCGGGGACCAGCACTTCGATGCGGGTGGTGGGCGACAGCTCGCGGATGTGCGTGATGCAATCCACGAAGTGGCCGGCGCCGCCGTCGCGCAGGTCGTCGCGGTCCACCGACGTGATGACCACGTACGACAGTTTCATCGCGGCAATGGTGCGCGCGAGGTTCTCGGGTTCTTTGGTGTCCAGCGGGTCGGGGCGGCCATGGCCCACATCACAGAACGGGCAGCGGCGCGTGCACTTGTCGCCCATGATCATGAAGGTCGCGGTGCCCTTGCCGAAGCATTCACCGATGTTGGGGCAGCTCGCTTCCTCGCACACCGTCACCAGGTTGTTGGCGCGCAGGATGTCCTTGATCTCATAGAAGCGTGAGCTGCCGGTGGCGGCCTTGACGCGGATCCAGTCCGGCTTCTTGAGCTTTTCGGCCGGCACGATCTTGATGGGGATGCGTGCGGTCTTGTCGGCCGACTTCTGCTTGCGGGTCGGGTCGTACTGCTCCGCGGGGGATTGCGGGGCTTCGCTGGAAGTGGCGATCAGGGCGTCGCTCATACATTTCTCCGCACGCGCTCAGCGTGCATTTCGCTTTTGACTAGGAGGCCAGGGCCGTTTCGCCCAGCTGCTTCGTTGCAGCCGGGGCGGCATTTCCTTCGGCTGCCAGCACACGGGCTTCGTGCGCTGCCAGCACCTCGCACAATGCCGCCGCCAGGCGCTGTGCGATTTCGGGTTGTCTTGCCACGGTCACCGGTAGCGCTGCGCCACTGGCATCCGCCACCGGGCAGGTGGCGCCCGCGCTGGCCATGTCGACCGTTTCCAGTCCGGCATAGCCGCAGGGATTGATGCGCAGGAACGGCGACAGGTCCATCCGCACGTTGAGGCTGACGCCGTGGTAGCTGCAGCCGTTGCGGATCTTAAGGCCGAGCGCGGCAATCTTGGCGCCCTGATGCGGCCCGTCGGACAGGTAGATGCCGGGGGCGCCGGGCTTGCGTTCGG
>Ga0160437_1000546_pt1 | contig 19273 bp, 16 predicted proteins | sample HID1975I_E0MG_FD_108227 | JGI IMG/M metagenome (GOLD analysis project Ga0160437, IMG submission 108227) | Enriched soil microbial communities from UW Madison campus, WI, USA - HID1975I_E0 MG | ecosystem: Environmental > Terrestrial > Soil > Unclassified | place: USA: Madison, Wisconsin... | reverse complement strand
TGTGGCCGAGAGCGATGCCAACGGCAACGTGATCAAACGCTATGACTACGAACCTTACGGGGCAGTCGTAGGTGGTCAGGTCGCGGATGGGCCGGGATACACCGGGCACGTAAGCGATGCGGCCACCGGGCTGAGCTACATGCAGCAGCGGTATATGGATCCACAACTGGGCGTGTTCCTGTCCGTAGACCCGGTGATGGAAAGTGGCGGCGATTCAAGACACTTCAATCGGTACGCATACGCGTACAACAATCCATACCGTTTCACTGATCCGGATGGGCGCTGCCCCGTTTGTCCTGTAATTGTCTTCTTCGTTGTAGCCATGACGCACTCCGAGTCGGCGAATGCACCAGCTCCTGGCGAGGCGGTTCAACGTGCACCAGTAGGCGATGCATTCGATGCTATTCCGGGTGGTGGTGCGGCGGTCCGGGGCGTCCGAACGACCGCTAACATGGTCGATAAAACGTATACGACCTACACCCGTGATCATCCGGCCAGGCCGACATACTCCGGGAAAACGAGCGGAACGGGGACGCCTGAGCAGCAGGTGGCAAAGCGTACAGCCCAGCCAGATCATCAAGCAAAAACTGCAGACGGGTACCGCCCTGCCACGGTGGATAAAAACTCTTCAAATCCTGATGCAATCGCCGGACGCGAGCAGCGCCTTATTGAAAGTAATGGTGGGGCTCAGTCCCAAGGTGGGGCATCAGCCAACAAAATCAATGCAAGCTCTCCGAGTAATCCAAGACACGAGGCCCGAATGCAGGCGTGCAAGAGCGAGTTCGGTTGTTAGCCACCAGAAAAACTGGCGCTGCTCGCGTGTCTTAGCTGACCAATGGATGCACTGGGCATTGAACCCAGGTGCATACATTGCTCCTTGGGGCTCAATGAACGGTCAGGGCTAGTTTAAACGAGAAGGCTGTAGTAGTAGGTCCAGCTCGGGCTTCGCCAGTAACCAGCCGACGTCGTACTCCATCTGGTACTCCCACTCGCGCAGGGCATCTGAGGTGGAAACCAGAAGTTGCAATGTCTCATTAGCCTTTTCGGGATCATGCACTCGATATAAGAGTACGCGTTCTCCACGAGCCGTGATTCGCGCAAGAAAAATAGCATTGTGGTCAGCCTCAAGCGCGGGTGCAATTCTCTCCTCCATGCGGGCAAGGGCTTCAACCTCTTCCTTGGTCGGCATGCCGTTCACACCTTGCAGCTTGCAAATTACTCCAATCCTCAAATGCCACGGAAAGAAATCATGCCCAGTAAAGGTCAGCAACGTGGAATTGACAACTACGATAGCCGGATCGCTACCGATGGACGTCTCAATCAGGCTATAGCAGGGAACAGGGACATCTCTCATCCGTCTATCCATCTGGCACCGATGCAAACTCTAACACTTCGCTGGGCTCGAACTCGAGTTTTGTGGTGGTAGAGATCAATGCCAGCGGCAACGTGGTCGACCGATATGGCTACGAGCCCTGTGGCGCCGGAGTCGACTTGGATACTGTCGGTGGGCTGGGTCTTACCGGCAACATAGGCGATCCGTCTACCGGACTTAGCCGCATGCAGCAGTGGCACATGGACTCTCTGGTGAGGGCATTCATGTCTATGGACCCGGAAATGGCGTATGGAAAGGCGTTGGTGCAGTTGAATAGACCGATTGCGTCAGCATGACCGAGGGGAGTTAGTTAGTGACTAGGAGTGTGAGCACCCATGGCCTGTATTCGAACTTATGTGACTCTGAGAATATTTTCTGAATCGGTTGATGTCGGCATCATTGGCGAGTTGCTTTGCCTGACGCCTACGAGCATCCGTGTGCGCAATGCTCTCTCTTCCAAGAGGTTTGAGAGAGAGGGGTCGTTATGGAAGTACTCATCCAAGGATCAGTTGGAATCGATGGATCCGCAGGATCATATCGATTGGCTGCTTAGCCGCCTGCCTGGATCAGAGAAGAAGTTTGATCATTTGCGGGATGCAGGGTGTGTTGCGGACGTATTCTGCTTCCTTGAAACTGGCGAACAGGGTGGATTCACTATGACCAGTTTACAGATGGGAACGCTTTGTAGCCTAGGGCTGGACTTGACTTGGGACATATATCGGGCTGAAGTTCAAGCTTAGGCATTCCGTCTGCAGGTTGCGGACGCTTCAGTTGATTGTAGTCGACATGACCTCGGTCGGTGGGCGCTTTGGTTGGAATCCGACTCGATGGAGCGATCTACTATCCATGCTGGGATCAGACATCAGTGGCGCTTGGTATCGAGTGGTTGATTCGCCCAAAATGAAGCGTTCGGCCTGAAACCATAAGCGCCGTTTCAGGCGCTCCGGTCCTGCGCTATCAGTATCGCGTCTTGCTTCAAGGCTCTTTCAAGGATTGGAAGAATGCAAAACTACGTGGGAAATCTAGGCGTCATGTCTATCCGGCGCAGGTGGTTGGAAGAAGGATCTCTAAAGCTGCGTGGCATTGCTGCTTGGCTCTGCTGTGTGCTCTTGGTGGGGTTGAGTCTCATGCAGACAGCCAGTTCGCAGACGGTCAGCTATATCCATACCGATGCACTCGGCTCGGTTGTGGCGGAGAGTGATGCCAACAGCAACGTGATCAAGCGCTATGACTACGAGCCCTACGGTGCCGTTGTAGGTGGTCAGGTCATGGCTGGGCCAGGGTACACAGGGCATGTGAGCGACTCGGCCACCGGGCTGAGCTACATGCAGCAGCGGTACATGGAGCCGCAGTTGGGCCGGTTTATTTCGATTGATCCGGTGACTGTAAGTCCCGTTGATGGGGGTAATTTTAATCGCTGTTGGTATGTGTCGAATAATCCGATCTCAAGGGTTGATCCGGATGGCCGATGCGACGGGCCATCGACCTGTGCAATAGATCGCGACATCGCAGCGATGAATAGCGGTGAGATGTCGAAGGACGAGTTTGCCTCTAGATCGGAGGCGCGTGCAGCGGGTGCGGTCATTGGGGCTTTCGCGGGCCCTGCTATTATGGCATCTGGTGGTCGAATTATTCCTCTGGTCGCCAGGTTGAATCGGTTTTTTGGTAGGCAGGAGATCAGCCCCGAATCGAGGAGAGGGATACGTTCGCTGGAAAAGAGAATCGAGGAGCACCAAAGGAAAATCCAGGAATTCAAAGAAAATCCAACTGTCAGGCCCGGAATGGAGAAGCAACCCCAAGAGGTGATTGCCCAGCAGCAGGAGCGACGGATAAAGCATCTCGAGCAGGAGATAAAGACATTTAGGGGCAACATTGAAAAGCTTAAGAAACCGCCGCCACCTCCACCCCCCCAAGGCCTTGAGCGTGATGATCAATTTTGGATCCCGTAGACTTTTTGTGTGCGATCTTCAGTCATTTAAGTGCATTGAAGGAAGTTTCAATGCTGAGAATTATGCGCTGCTACTTCCCGCCGCCACAATTTTGCAGGTCGAGGTGTATTTGAATTTTGCCTTGCAGGTGGTCCGTCAGGGATGCGCGGAGGTTTGCTGCGTTGGCGAATTTTCTTCTGCGCTAGAGGATGCCCTTGATGCAGTGTTGGAGCTTGAAGGGAATCTCCATGTGGCTACGACTTCGTTGCTGGAAGAGGGGGAGGCACTTGAGTACTTTCTCTATGGTGTCGGTGGTGCGGAGCCCGGTTTGGATTTGGTTGCTGTGGTGGAGAGCAATTCCACTCTTCGGCGGGCGCTGGACTCTCTGATCAGCTGAAGCTACTGCGACCGACATCGGGGCCGGTGCTGCAGGAGTAGCGGCTGTTCAAGCCCGAAAATAAGCTCTGATCGCGGCCAGTACAGACTATTGATTCTACTGACCACGGTAGGCCGGGTAGTCATACGAACCCGCACGAACATCCTCACGAGCAGAGTGCTACCGGTGGCACTCCTTCCCGAGGGCCAGCGCGGCCGCTGAACGGAGGTGGATAGTCATGACTGTAAATGCGTGGGGCTTCCCAATCACGGGAGACAGGGTAGTTGAGGCGTTAAGGACGAACTTCAGTACGAATGACATGTGGCTGCTATCGGATTTGGATGTTCCGTCGGGAGAGAAGTCACAGGCGATCCTGAGTCATCTTCGAGAGCGCATGGCGGACAGTCCGTTGGAGGTGTCCACGGCGGATTTGTGCGACGCCCTTGCTGACGCCCCGCAAGTTTGGGTGCTGGACATTCGGCTATCATCCGACCAGGAAGATCAGCTCTACATTGAAGATGGTGAGGTTTTTGAGGAGAATCTGGACCGGACGGTCAGGATCAGAAATATCGCCGGATCGAGAGACCCGAAGGTGAAGTGAAATGAAGCGGTCTATCTCGTCCGGCCTGCTTTCTCTGTTGGCCGAAGTCGCAGCGAAGCACAGCTTTCACTTGCCTGAAGAGGGCATCAAGCACGTTGTCAAACAGCACCGCGAGTTGTCAAGCAGGACCGCGAGTCGCTGACCGATCACACTGACGCCCTTGGCTCGGTTGTTGCCGAGACCGATGCCAATGGCAACGTGATCAAACGCTATGACTATGAGCGTTATGGGGCGGTGGTCGGCGGACAAGTCACTGATGGACCCGGGTATGCGGGGCATGTGAGCGACTCGGCACTGGGCTGAGTTACATGCAGCAGCGGTATATGGATCCGCAACTAGGTGTATTCCTGTCTTTGGATCCGGTGACGGCTTACGAAAACCCAATTGGCATGTTCAACCGCTACAGATACGCATCAGGGAACCCTTGCCGATATACGGATCCTGACGGCCGCTGCGTTACATCTTTCTGCCAGTTCTGGGGAGGCGTTGGACGCGCGGTCGGTGATGCTGCCTACAGCGTTGGCCGGAATGCTGGCCCTGGCGTGTACGTCACTGTAGATATGTCGCGAACGCGGGAGCTAAATGGTGGCCCATTTTTTGGTGCGCCTGCGAGCCAAGTAGGACAAGGTGGCTACAAATTCGGCTCTGCAGTAATGGTTGCGGAAGGGATGCGGGGCGCTGGCCAGGCCGTCGGAGGGCTCGCCACGCCCGAAGCTCGATTGGCGAACAGTGCACTGGTGGTACGAGGCGGCTCCGCGCATCGACGGGCGGGGTCTCGCCGACGCACGCCACAGTTGTGGGGCTTGTGTCGCAAGCAGCCAGTCGATTGTTTTCCCTACAGTATCCAATCCGGTTCCGGCCATTGAAAGGTTGCAGAGGCCATAGATGTCTGAGCTCAGAATATCTGTCGATTTCAACAATAGAGCTCCTGATGGTTTCCTGAGACTCAACTTCACGGGAACGCTGGAGGACCTGAGAAGAGGGCATCTGGTTATGGAAGAAGGGATGCCCGTGACAGGATCAGACGGTGATCTCACCGCTAAGATCATTGTTGTTGCACCTTGAATAGAAGGCATATGGCGGGGGAAAATAGTTGATGGCCCTTGGGAGGAGGTCGCATAAATGAGTGCCCGTTGTTGGTGAGGCTGGAAGATGCTCCTCGCCTGATTGGGGGGAAGCAGGAGCCAGGCTCACGGGACAGATCAGTCAACTTCCCTCCGGAGCCTGACAAAGGAGGGCGTTTCTAGTGGAGAGTGAAAGCTAGGCTCTTCTGGCCAGAATTGTGGAAACAGGGTTTCTCAGATTTTCTGGCGATTTGGCTCCTGGCTTGTTGGACCACCCCGACCATTGGTCGGGGTCCAGTCTGCGCCGGTACGTGCGCGGGTCACCCCGGCCCGCGCAGCTCGGTCCCCGGAGGCGTGCTCACTGGTCCCCATCCGATGTACTCGACGCAGATTGTGTTGGCCGCACACCGCCTCCACTACTCCCTTGTGGTGCAACTTGCCGGGACGGTGCAGAGCAGCCATTGGCATCACACGCGGCAATGGTGTACCAAGGCATGCAGGGCGACGTCTGTACAAAGCTGAGCTCCCCGCCTTCATAGATGGCAGCGCCGCGTGCCAGTCGATAGCGCGTGGCGCCGGCAACGCTGTTCCAGCGCATTGTGCAGAACTCGCCGAGGTTGGTACGGGTCACCACAAGACCGGTGGGGACGGGCGGAGTCTGCAGCAGCACGTTTATCAGATGCGCCGGGGAGTAGGGCCCGCAACCGCCGGCATTGCATGCCCGCACGCGGTAGTACCAGTCTCCGTTGGTCTTGATCAGCGATTTGTTCATCCACGCGCCTTGTTGCAGGACACTCCACGTCGCGCCACCCAGACTCTCCTCGAGTATGTAGCTGTCTGCGCCGGCGACCGCCGTCCAGGTAATCGTGATTGCACTGGTACCACTGCTGGAAGGGGCGGAGATGGTGGGTGCGGTCGTTGGGGGGAGCAGGACCTGAAGACTCGTCTCGGCAGAGTAGGTGCCGCACCCGCCGATGTTGCAGGCGCGAACCCTGAAGCTGTAGCTCCCCGATGCCAAGCCAGACACCGTCGCTGACGTCCCGCCGGTGGTGGCGAGATTAGTCCATGCTCCCTGATCTTTTCGCTGCTGCGGTTCATAGGACGTCGCCACCGACACCGCCGTCCAGGAGAGTGTTGCACTGCCCGTGTTGCTTGTGGCTGGAGCGTTCAACGTGGGCGCCGTAGTTGGTGCAAGCGTGACCAGCAGACTCTTTACGGCGGAGTAAGGGCCGCAACCGGCTTCGTTACAAGCGCGGACCTGGTAGTCGTATGTAGCCGCATCGCGCCCGTTCAACTGCCGCGACAAGGCAGCGTCGCTATGAACGACGCCCCATGCACCGCCGTCGCGGCGTTCGTAGAGTTCGTAGCGAACCGTCTGCGCTACGGCCGTCCAACTGATCAGCATTGCGCCGTTGAAGCTTGAGGAAGGTACGCTCAAGGTCGGCGCCGTCGCAGGGTTCCACACCACCCGCACAGACGACACCTCGGAGAAGGCCGAGCAGCCAATGGCATTGCAGGCGTTCACGCGATACCTGTAGGTGCCGCTGGCCCGGCCGGAGATGGATTTCTGCGTTGCTGCGGTGTCCTGGGCCAGTGTCCATGGCTGCTGGTCGACAGACTCTTGGAGCTGATAGCGGTTGGCTGCAGGCACCGAGCTCCATGCGATCGTGTACCCGCCATTCAGGCCGAGCGACGGCAGCGACAATGTCGGCGGCTGGGCAGGTGCTCCACTGACCGTGATGGAGGACGTACCGCTCCAGACGCCACAGGTGCTCTGGCTGCAGGCGCGAACGCGGTAGCCGTATCTCCCCGCCGGCTTGGATGCAAAGCTCTTGGTGTTGCTTGGCCCGTTGTACACCTCGCTCCAGCTACCGGCGTCGCGCTGCTCCTGAACCTCATAACGGGCGGCCATGCCCGTGGTGGTCCAGCTGATGGCGTAGGTTCCGTTGGCGCTGAACTCCGGCACCAGCAGCGTTGGGGTTGCCAGAGCGATGGGGTCATCAACGCGGGCAATGAGGCTGCCGCTCAGCTGGACGTACTGCGTGCTCTTTCCGGTACGCTCGTCGCGCTGGAAACGGAGCACGCCATCCATGCCGTACACCGAATAAATCGCCACCCCATCGCGGACCGCCAGCGTCCGACGACCGTGGGCGTCGTAGTCATAGCGCTCAGTGTCCACCACTTCCCGGAGCCGGTTGCCCATATCAAAGCGGAAGCGGCGTCCGTTCTTCTCGGCCAGGTTTCCCTGTGGGTCATAAGCCAGCGTGGCGATGCTCACGCCGGTTGTTGCGTCTGCAACGGTGGTAAGGCGGTTGTTGGCGTCATGACCGAAACGATGACTACGTGCATTCGATCCGCCACTGATGCTGGTGGTCTTCAGGTTATCCAGCACGTCGTAAGAGTAAGTGGCCTTCCCGAACCTGGCGGAGTCTACCCCTACCAACCGGTCGAGGCCGTCGTAACGCATCGTGCGGTTGCCGGGTTGTCCTGGCAGCCCATCGCTGATGGAGGCCACGTTTCCGTTTTGATCGTAGTCGAAGCCATCGTCATGCACCGCGACCGTACCCAGCGCATCACGACTGCGGTCGGGAAGCTGACGAGCGTTCTGGTCCATCGTATGCACGATGCCATTGCCGTATACGAAGCGCTTGATCGCGCCATTGGGGTGATACTTGACCCCGCTGGCAAAGGTGCCCGCTTTGGTTGCGCGTCCAAGGCCATCCGGGAGGTAGTCGACGAGCAGATCGCCCGGCAAGGTGTGCGACTGGAGGTGCGCATTGGCGTTGTAGCCATATCCGATGCCCCACATGTTCGGGCCGATACTGATGGCCTCGCCTGTCAGGAGCCGACGATTGTTGTAAGTGTAGGCACTGGTGACAGTGCCCTGCGCGTTCTGCGTATAGGCCAGGGATACTTTGCCATCAGGCGTGTAGCTGTACCGGGTATCGCCACTGCCGTCGGGGAACAGCAACGCTGTCAACCGGTTGCGGGCGTCGTACTGGCGGATGGTGCGTTCGCTTGCGGGAACGGCGTTGGCGTCACAGGCCGATGCGTTGAGCAGGGTGCTGCCGGCGCGGCTCCAGGTGAGGTTGCCGGCGTTGTCATATCCCGACAGGGTTGCCCCGGTCTCCGGTTCAATGGATTTACACAGTCGCTGCTGGGGGTCATAGACGTATCTACGCGCCAGCGCTATGCCCGCTGCGGTGTTCAAGCGCGTGATCGTTACTGGCTTGCCGTACGCGTCCCGCTGGATATCAGTCCGCGCACCCTCGGGGTGGACAATGGAGGTGGGAAAGTCCTCAAGTGGCTTGTCCCACGCCAGGTAGCGCGTACTGGTCTGCTGTCCGTTGGCAGTCGTCGTCCGGGTGGTAAACGCGTCCAGATACTCCCGAGTGGTCACCAAGGAACCGAGTTCGCTGTCGCTGGTGGTCGTCAGGGCACGGCCGAGCGCATCATAAGTCGTGGTCACGCCCTTGGTACCGTTGGCGGACTCACCCGGATAGGACACGAAGATTTCGCGCCCGGCATGGTCAAAGGTGGTGCGCACCATGCTACGTGTCTCGGCGGGATTGCTGCTGTCGAACGTGTCTGCGAGCACGGGGCGCCACAAGGCATCCAGATAGACGACCTTGGTGCCGGTGCCCGTCCTGGTGGTGTGGCGCCAGTGCCCCGCTGCCAGTCCCTGTTCGGTCCCGGACAGTCGCGCCAGGTCCAGCCGGGTGGCATTCCAGGCAACGGCGTCGCCCCCGGGGTAGTTGACCTGGCTGATCCGGCCCATTGCATCGTATTGATAGCCTGTCGCGAAGCCGTTCTCGTCGGTTGCCTGGACAATCCATCCGTTGTCGTTGACCACGGCAGATTGTGTTGCGCCCGCAGGGGCATCGGGAGTCGCCGGGAAGCGGATCAGTTGAGGGATCCCGCGCTTCCAGTTACTTAGGACCACTTGGTTGCCATTACCATCGGTGACGCCCTGAACATTTCCGTCCGGGTAGTAGGTCAGCTGTTGGGTGATCTGGCCAAAATGGACGTATGCCGTGGGCAGGGCCGTCGTTGGGTCGTAACGGGTCTGCCAGGCGGTTACGCCGTTGACGGCGATGGTATCTGGCTGCCCAACTACCCAACGGCTGAGGTTGTCATGGTAGGTGGTGGTTTCTATCTTGGCGGGCGCGCCAGGCTGTGAGTTTGCGCGGCTGATGCTGGTGGGCCTGGCCCAGGCATCCATGGCGGTGGCGCGCCATTCAAAGGCGACTCCCTGCTGTTCGGTCCGCTCGGCAATCTTGGGTCGGTGGTACTCCGAGACGAAGCCCTCTACACCCATTCGGGGGCTGATTCCCCAGCGTGCCGGATACGCCTGGTTCTCGCGGCTCAGGTCGTACACGCTCTGCACCACCCGCAGAGGTGCATCGGCTCCCTTGCCGGATTCAACGCGCAGCAACTTGCCTTCGTTGTATCGATAGGAGTTGCCATGCACGTAGCGCGTCCAACTCCCATCGGGAGCGGTGACGGTATTGATTCGGCTACCGGCACAATCCTCCGATGTGCAGCGTGGGAGGCTGCAGTCGCCAGCGGTGATCGGACAGATCGGCACCGCAGCGCTGCCAGGATAGTAAAAGCTGTAGTTGGCGCCATAGTCATACGACCAGGTCAGAGGCGCCAGCCCGGGACCCGAGATCACCTTGCGCTTCAGCGCCAAGCTGTCGTGATAGATCGGCCAGGATGGAAGGTCGTCGTTCTTGTCGTTGGAGGGGGTGGTGAAGTTCTCGCACGTCACCGGTACATTGCTTCTGCCCAGGCGCTGAACACCCAGTTCAAAGTGCCCCACTGCACCCGTGGGATGCGTGATCGCTCCGGTGAAGGACTGAGGTCCTTCCAGGGTGCCGAGCCTTGTGCAGGTACGCCAGGCCGGATTTCCGGGCTCGGGCGCTTGGTACTGCACCCTGGCGCCATGGAACGCGGCCAGTGCCATTTGCCACTGTGTGCCGTCCGGCTGCGTTACGACCGACAGCGTGCGGTCAGGGCCGGTCGTCGCCGCGTAGGTGTACGTCCACGTGCGGCCCCCGGTCGTAATGCTGCTCACGCTGTCGCCGGTGTAGTTCACGTCGATACGGCGACCGTCGTTTGACGCGATGGTCGTCAGGCGGACGGGTGAATTCCAGGCATTGCTGTAGGTGTACTGGACCACGTTGCCATGGCGGTCCTCCGCGCGGGTTGCATACAGGACATTTCGCGCTCGCGGCACGATGTACTGCCTGGGCGAGCCTTCGATGCTTGTATATGGACGAATCAGGGTGGGTTCCTGGAAGCGTGCCATCCAGTTGAACCAGTAGCGCGTTCCCTCCGGCGTAACGGCCAGGAAGCCCTCACCGCCGCCCGGCCAGTTCTGGATCTCGCTCAGGCAGGACAGGCGCACGTGGTCGTTCGTGGTCCAGTAGTAGGTTTTGCCATCGCTGGGCACTGGGGTGGGGGACTGCACGTAGAGAAGTTCGCCGCCACCTGCGGCGCCAAGATCCAGCGTATTACCCTGCCAGAAGTCCTTGGTCTGAACGATGTCAACGCCGACCTTCACGTAAGGCGGGCCGCCATCGGCCGCCTTTGCGACCGAACATCGTTGGCCGGCTTTACCCGGTACACCACTTATCCAGTCGACCGAGAACTGCCCGGAGATGTTGGGTAGGGCGATTTCCCAATCTTCTAGCGGGAAATCGTTGTAAATCCTGGAATACGTGTCACCGCGGTCGCGCACCGTGAACGTGCGCGTGAACTCGACGGGCAGGGCGCTGTTACCTGCCAGGCTGACATCGGTCACCTTGAAGGACAGGCCCCCGTCGTAAAGGCTGACCTGGTCTCCGAACAGATCCGTGCCGGTCGGGCTGATGGTCTGGCCGCTGCTCAGCCGCTTGCCGTACTCTTCCCAAACGTATCTGCCGTTCTCCTGCGCCGATAGATTGAAGGCGCTCGATAGGCATAGCGCAGCCACACCCAACATCCATGTTTTCATATTCTTCCCTGAATGGATTCGGACTACTTGTCTGACTCAAGCCTTGTATCACAAGTGTTCGCTGGATGTGCATGTTCGCCGGAACATGGGACTGGCGGGCGCTTCAGCACGATCAGATCGAGGCAAGCCCTTATGGCCTTTCCCGGTGAAGCACGGGTCGTCAGCCGCATGGTCTTCAATAGCCATCTATCCAACGTCCGATGGCGTAGCGCTGTTTTCTCCGATTCCTGAGGCTTGGTGACGAACGCTAGAGGTGTGTAGCACTACAGATGCCGCAAGGAAGCGGTTCGCAGATGCCGTCCTTCTGTGCCCCCAGCCCCGCATGCGACGATCCCGCTTCTCAAGCCCCGCATCGAACACCCACATGCGCCAAACCACCCGCATCACCTTCGCCACCGCCACCGCCGCGATGATGCTGCTCGCCGCCTGCGGTAAACCCGCGCCGGACTCGGCTGCTGCCAAGGCCGCCGCGCGCCGCATTGCGGATGAAAAAGTCCGCGCCTGTGCGCTTGCCAAGACCGGCAGCGAAACGGGCATGACCTTCATCAGCGACGCGCGTTCGGACACGGCCTGGTCGTACGAGTACGAAGGCGATGGCCGGTTGTGCATGGTGTGGGTGGGGGATGACGGAAGGGTCGAGATCGATCCGCCCGGGAACTAAGGCCCGCGCAATCAGTGCCGGTGAAGGTCGGGTCTGATCAGCCTACGCCGCCATGCTTACCCGGTTACGCCCCGCCGTCTTCGCCTGGTACAGCGCCTCATCCGCACGCGCCACCAGATCCTCCAGCAGCGTCGGATCGCAGCCCGGCAGCGCTTCGCCCACCGCGCCGCCCACGCTCACCGACACCGCAATACGGGTGCCGCCCACGGTGATCGGCTCGGCGGCAATCGCAAGGCGCAGGCGCTCGGCGGCGGCCGGCACTTCGTCGATGACCGGTGCCGACAGCAGCGCAATGAACTCCTCACCGCCGAACCGCGCGAACAGGTCGCGGTCGCGCAGCGCGTCGCGGCAGCGCCGGGCCACGATCTTGAGCACTTCATCGCCTACCGGGTGGCCGTGCGTGTCGTTGATCGCCTTGAAATGATCCACGTCGACCATGAGCACCGCCACCGAATGCCCGCTGGCTTCGCGGGCGGCGATGATCTGCGCGGAGCGCTCCTCGAAATGACGTCGGTTGGGTACGCCGGTCAACGGGTCCGACGACGCCAGGCGGCGCAGTTCGGCGGCCATCAGCAGGTCGGCGGTGACGTCGGTGAACAGCCAGATGCGGCCATGCTCGCCGTTGCCGCGCACCGGGTGGGTGTCCACCTCGAAGGTGCGTTCGCCGAACGTCCAGTTCAACGTCGCGGCGAAGTTCACGTTGCCCATCTGCGCGGCATAGGCTTGTTCGAGCTCGGCGTGATTGTCGCTGCGCAGGCGCAGTGCCCGCATCGGGCCAGCCAGGTCGGCGGCGCGGTGGTTGCCTGCGGCACAGCCCAGTAGTGCAGCTGCGTGTTCATTGATCACCGCGCCCACGCCATCGCCATCGATCAGCACGATGCCGGCCGGCACGCTTTCCACCAGGTCGATGAACTGGTTGTGCGCGATGAGCTGGCGGGTGGCCTCACGCCGCGCGGCGAGAAGTCCGGCCACGCTGCTGGACAGCAACGGCAGCTGGGTCGTGATCCCCTCGGCCGGGGCCTGGTGTTTCCAGAGCAGCAACAGGCCGCTGTGCGGGCTGCCCACCGACGGGGCCGGCACGTACAGCAGCTGGGTGGGCGTACCCTGCAAGGCGTGCAGGATGGCCGTCGGCAGGCGGAAGCCGGTCGCGTCCACGGACTCCCCGTGCCACGCGCGCTCGAGGATGCCGCTTCGCGCCAGACTGAACCCGGACAAGGGCAACGCGGGCGATCCGGTCGACCACGTCGAGCGGCCCTGCGCATCCAGTTCAACGACCAGGGCCAGGTCTGCATTGGTGGTGAGCCGGGCGAAGCTGCACAGAGCCGCGAGTGCCTCGCTGCCGGGCGCGCTCAAGACACCGTCCCGAGCAATCGCCGTTCCAGGATTCGGGTCACCTCGTCGGCGGCGGTCATATGCGGCAGGTGCCCTGACGCATCGATGATGTCCAGCGTTGCCCCGTCGATCGTATCGGCCAGCCACTGGGCCACCTCGACCGGAACCGCCATGTCCACCGCGGTCTGGATCACGTGCACCGGCATGGACAACTGCGGCGCAAGCGTGCGCATGTCCGAGGTGAAGATGGTGCGCGAGGTATTGAGTGCGATGTCCGGCTGCATCTGGAACAGCGTACGCGAGAAGTCCGCGAGTACGCGGTTGTCCTCCACGCCCACCACCATGGGCGCGAACCCGGCCACCCAGGCCTGGTAGTTGGCGCGCATGCTCTCGAACAGGTTGTCCAGGTCCGCCGGCTTGAAGCCGCCGGTGTAGCCGTCATCGTCGAGGTAGCGCGGCGAAGCGCCGATGGTCACCACGCGTTCGAACAGGTCCGGGCGTGCCACAGCGGCAGCCGCGCCGATCATGCCGCTCATCGAGTGCCCGACATACGTAAAGCGGTGCAGGTCGAGCTCGTCGACGATATCGAGCAGATCGTCGGCATAGCCGAACATCGCGCCATGGCGGTCGAAATCGTAGGTGTCCGCACCGTTGGGACCACAGCCGGCGAGATCGAACGAGATGACGTCGAACCGTTGGTCGAACCAGGGGCGCAATGCAGTCCACGCGGTCTGGTCGGTACCGAAGCCGTGGGAAAGGATGACGACGTCTTTGCCCTGACCGCTGCGGCGGCCGTTGAAGCGCTCAAAACTGCCCAAGTACGTTTACCCACGGCGTTTCCCAAGGGGCGAATACTAGGGCAGGTGGGCAGCCGGGTCCATGGTGGGGGCCGGCACCTGCCGCGTGTTTCCGTGTGTCATCGCGGCGCGGTATGGTGGTGCAGGAATTCCCGGAGAGCCCGTCATGCGAACTGCCGTCTTCAGCGCCCGGCCCTACGACCGCCGCTTCCTCGAGGAGGCTACCCAGCGTGCCGATGCGGCCCGGCCGGTGGAGTTCCTTTACTTCGACGCCACCCTCGACGTGCATACCGCAGCGCTGGCGCAGGACTGCGAGGCGGTCTGCGTGTTCGTCAACGACCGTCTCGACGCGCCGGTGCTGCAGGCCCTCCACGCCTTGGGCGTGCGCGCGATCCTGCTGCGCTGCGCCGGCTTCAACAACGTGGACCTGGCCATGGCCGGGCAGCTGGGCTTCTTCGTGGCGCGGGTGCCGGCGTATTCGCCCGAGGCGGTGGCCGAGCACGCCCTGGCGCTGGTCATGACCCTCAACCGGCACACCCACCGCGCCTACAACCGGGTGCGCGAGGGCAACTTCATGCTCGACGGGCTGCTTGGGCGCACCCTCCACGGCAAGACGGTGGGCATCGTGGGGACCGGCAAGATCGGCCTGGCCACGGGCCGCATCTTCAAGGGCATGGGCTGCACGGTGCTCGGCCACGATCCGTACCCATCCTCCGCGTTCGATGCGATCGGCACGTTCGTCGCGCTTGACGAGCTGCTGGCGCGCGCGGACATCGTGTCGCTGCATTGCCCGCTGACCCCTGACACCCACCACCTCATCAACACCACCTCGCTGGCGCGGATGAAGCCCGGCGCGATGCTGGTCAACACCTCGCGCGGCGGGCTGGTCGATACCCACGCGGTGATCGGCGCGCTAAAGGCGCGGCACCTGGGGCACCTGGCCATCGACGTGTACGAGCAGGAAAGCGCGTTGTTCTTCCAGGACCGCTCCGGGGAAATCATCGATGACGACGCCTTCCAGCGCCTGATGACCTTCCCCAACGTGCTGGTCACCGGCCACCAGGGCTTCTTCACCGTGGAGGCGCTGCAGGAGATCTCCGAGATCACCCTGCGCAACCTGGGGGATTTCGCCGCTGGCCGGGCGTGTCCGAACGCGGTGCCGTCGCCCTGATCCACGCGTGATGCTGTTCCCCGTCCTTTCCCAGCGCAGGGCCTGACCATGTGGCATCAGAACTACGATCCGCTCGGCAATGCGAACCTCTCGGCGCTGCTGGCCGCGCTGCCGGTGCTGGTGTTCCTGCTGGCGCTCACCGTGCTTCGGCTCAAGGGCCTCACCGCGGCGCTGCTGGCGGTGCTGGTATCGGCCCTGGTGTCGTCGCTGGTGTTCGGCATGCCGCTGGACACCCTGCTCGGGGCGGCGTTGCTCGGCATCGCCAACGGCGTGTTCCCGATCAGCTTCATCGTGCTGATGGCGGTCTGGCTGTACAAGCTGGCCATCCGCAGCGGCAAGTTCGAGGTGATCCGCGGCAGCATCGCGACCATTTCCGAGGACCAGCGCATCCAGGTGCTGCTGATCGCCTTTTGTTTTGGCGGTTTCCTTGAAGGTGCTGCCGGTTTTGGCGTCCCCATCGCGATCTGCGCCGCGCTGCTGGTTGAGCTCGGCTTCCGCCCCCTGAAGGCGGCCATGCTGTGCCTGGTCGCCAACGGCGCAGCCGGTGCCTACGGTGCGATCGGCATTCCGGTGCTGGTGGGCGCACAGCAGGGTGGAGTGGGGCTGGGCGAGATGTCGCAGATGTTGATTCCGCTGGTTCAGCTCTGCGCGCTGCTGCTGCCGGCGGTGCTGGTGCTGCTGCTGGACGGCTGGCGCGGGGTGCGCGAGACCTGGCCGGTGCTGCTGGTGGTCGGCGGAGTGTTCAGTGGAACCCAGACACTGGTGCTGTACCTGCTGGGGCCGGAACTGGTGGACATCATCGGCCCGCTGGCCGCGATGGGCAGCCTGGCCGCCTTCATGCAGGTCTGGCGACCGCGCCGCATCTACCGCGAGGCGCAGGCGCCGCCGGTGTCCAGCCAGCGCTGGTCGTTGAAACAGGTGCTGCTGGCCTGGTCGCCGTTCTACATTCTTACCGCCACCATCCTGGTCTGGAGCCTGCCGGCGTTCAAGGCGCTGTTCGCCGCCGATGGCGCGCTCGGGGCCACCGTGCTGCACCTGCCGGTGAGCCTGCTCGACCAGCGTATCCAGGAACTGCCCCCGCTGGTGGCCGTCGCGCACACACTGCCGGCGGTGTGGACCGTGGGCTGGCTCAACGCCTCGGGCACCGCGATCCTGATCGCCGCGCTGCTTACGGTGGTGCTGTCGCCGAAGCTGGGCCTGCTCGCGGCCGGCGAGGAGCTGGCCCAGTCGGGCCGGGAGATGTGGAAGCCGCTGGCCACCGTGGCGCTGGTGATGGCCGTGGCCTACATCACCAATTACTCGGGCGCGTCGTCCACGGTCGGGCTGGCGCTGGCCCAGGCCGGCGGGGTGTTCCCGGCGCTGGCCCCGGTGATCGGCTGGACGGGCGTGTTCATCACCGGCTCGGTGGTCAACAGCAACACCCTGTTCGCCCACCTGCAGGCGGTCACTGCCGCCCAGATCGGGGTCAGCCCAGCGCTGCTGGTGGCTGCCAACACCGCCGGCGGGGTAATGGCCAAGCTGGTCTCGCCGCAGTCGATTGCCATTGCGGCGGCAGCGGTAAAGCTGGTGGGCCAGGAATCGGCGATCATGCGCACCACCCTGGCGGTGAGCCTGGCCCTGCTGGGCTATGTCTGCCTGTGCACCCTGCTGCTGTCGTGGCTGGTCGGGTGAGGGGCAGGGCATTCATGTCTATACATGAACGTGTTGGCGTGCCGAATCGGGCGTATTGCCCGCACTGCGACAACGTGTCGCAGCTAAAACGGGGCTTTCCTGCGCTGGATCATTGTCAATGCCTTTCTTAAATGATGCATGACGGCCTAAAATTAGAGGGCTGACATGATCGTCCCCTGTGCCTGTCCCCCTGGACCGGCACAACCGGCCTTTGGCCGGGACGGGGCGCGCTTGAGCTGGCATTCCCTACGCAATTGGATCGACCGATGATTCCGTTGAAACCCCTTGGACGCTATTTGCGTCCGGGCCTGCTGTTCGCGTTGTCCGTGTTCCTGACGGGCTGCAACTCGGCCATCCTCAACCCCAAGGGCCAGATCGGCCACGATGAGAAGACGCTGCTGATCACGGCTACCGTGCTGATGCTGCTGGTCGTCGTGCCGGTCATCATCATGACCCTGACCTTCGCCTGGAAGTACCGCGCGACCAACACCAAGGCCCGTTATGAGCCGAAGTGGTCGCACTCCACCGCGATCGAAGTGGTGGTGTGGTCGATCCCGTGCATGATCGTGCTGGTGCTGGCCGTGCTGACCTGGCGTTCCTCGCACGCGCTGGACCCGTACCGTCCGCTGGAGTCGGACAAGAAGCCGGTGGTGATCGAAGCCATCTCGCTCGACTGGAAGTGGCTGTTCATCTATCCGGAAGAGAAGATCGCCACGGTCAACGAGATCACGTTCCCGGTCGATACCCCGCTGAACTTCAAGATCACGTCCGATTCGGTGATGAATGCCTTCTTCATCCCGCACCTGGGCAGCATGATCTACTCAATGACGGCCATGGAGACCAAACTCCACCTGATCGCCAACGAGACCGGTGAATTCCCGGGCATGTCCTCGCACTACAGTGGCGCGGGCTTCAGCAAGATGCATTTCAGCGCCCATTCGGTGACGGATGCGCAGTACCAGGAGTGGCTGGCCAAGGTCCGCGCCGACGCGGCGACCCTGGACAAGACCGCGTTCAATGCCCTGGTGGCCGAAAAGAACCACGACTGGCACCCGGTGACCTACTTCGGTACCGCCGAAGCCGGCCTGTTCGACTGGGTCATCGCCAAGCACATGGGCGACAACCAGCACTACGGCATGAAGCACGACCACAACGCGATGGGCCATGACGGCGCCGCGGGCGAAAGCCACGCCGGCCACGACATGCCTGCCGCCGCAGGTCCTGCCCCGGCGGACGTGCACGCCGACGACACGCACGCGGCCCACGCCGCGGGTGCTGCCGCCGAGCACGCCGAACACACTGCAGACGAGCATGCCGCCGCCGGTCACACCGGCCACGCAGGCTCGGGAGAATAAGCATGAATCTGTTGGGTAAACTGACATTTGCCGACATCCCGCACGATCCGATCATCATCACCACGTTGATCGGTGCCGGGATCGGTGGCCTGCTGGTGCTGGCCCTGATCACCAAGTTCAAGCTGTGGGGCTATCTCTGGAAAGAGTGGTTCACCTCGGTGGATCACAAGAAGATCGGCGTGATGTACCTGGTCATCGCCTTCGTCATGCTGCTGCGCGGCTTCGCCGACGCGATCATGATGCGTGTGCAGCAGGCCATGGCGGCCGGCGGCAACGAGGGCATCCTGCCCCCGCACCACTACGACCAGATCTTCACCGCCCATGGCGTGATCATGATCTTCTTCGTGGCGATGCCGCTGATCACCGGCCTGATGAACGTCGTGGTGCCGCTGCAGATCGGCGCCCGCGACGTGGCCTTCCCGTTCGTCAACTCGCTCAGCTTCTGGCTGTTCGTGGCGGGCGCGGGCCTGGTGATGATCTCGCTGGGCGTCGGTGAGTTCGCGCAGACCGGTTGGCTGGCCTTCCCGCCGTTGTCGGGCAAGGAATACAGTCCAGGGGTAGGTGTCGACTACTACATCTGGGGCCTGCAGGTAGCAGGCCTGGGTACCACGCTGAGCGGCATCAACTTCTTCATCACCATCTTGAAGATGCGTACCCCGGGCATGAAGCTGATGCACATGCCGGTGTTCACCTGGACCGCGCTGGTCACCAACGTACTGATCATCGCCGCCTTCCCGGTGCTGACCGTCACCCTGGTGCTGCTGACCCTGGACCGTTACCTGGGCACGCCCTTCTACCCCAACGACGGTGGCGGCAACGCCATGCTGTACATCAACCTGATCTGGATCTGGGGTCACCCGGAAGTCTATATCCTGGTGCTGCCGGCCTTCGGCGTGTTCTCCGAGGTCATCGCCACGTTCTCGCGCAAGGCGCTGTTCGGCTACAAG
>Ga0160437_1000543_pt1 | contig 19305 bp, 21 predicted proteins | sample HID1975I_E0MG_FD_108227 | JGI IMG/M metagenome (GOLD analysis project Ga0160437, IMG submission 108227) | Enriched soil microbial communities from UW Madison campus, WI, USA - HID1975I_E0 MG | ecosystem: Environmental > Terrestrial > Soil > Unclassified | place: USA: Madison, Wisconsin... | reverse complement strand
GTGCTCATCGTCGCCACCAACGGTTTCGAGCAATCCGAACTCACCGGCCCGCGCGACGCGCTGAACCAGGCCGGCATCGAAACCGTGATCGCCAGCCCCGAAAGCGGCGAGATCAAGGGCTGGCAGCACACCGACTGGGGCGACAGCGTCAAGGTCGACGCTTCGCTCGACTCCGTCAGCGCGGGGGACTTCGACGCCCTCGTGCTGCCGGGCGGTCAGATGAACCCGGACGTCCTGCGCACCAAGCCGGAAGCGGTTCAGCTCGTGCGGGACTTCCTGGCCGCTGGCAAGCCGGTCGCAGCGATCTGCCACGGCCCGTGGCTCCTGGTGGAAGCCGACGCCGTGCGCGGCAAGACGGTGACCGGCTGGCCTTCCATCCGCACGGACTTGCGCAATGCGGGCGCGAACGTGGTGGACCAGGAGGTCGCCGTGGATGGCCTGCTCATCACCAGCCGCAAGCCGGACGACATTCCCGCATTTTCCAAGGCGGTGATCGAGGCCGTGCAGGAAGCGGCAGCGGACGCTTGACCCTTTGTCGTCCCGGATCGTCGTCCCGGATCTGATCCGGGACGACAAGCCAGACCTCTCAGTCTATCTGCATATCCCGCGCAAGGCCCGGAATACGCACTTCCAGGCCGTCCATCGCGTCGGTGAGCTCTATCTGACAGGACAACCGGCTGGTTCGCGCCACGCCGGCAGCAAGGTCCAGCATATCCTCCTCGTCCATGGAGGCGGGTTCGAGCTTGTCGAACCAGTCGGGCGCCACGATCACATGACAGGTCGAGCAGGCCATCTGCCCCTCGCAGGTTCCTTCCAGCGGCATGCCGGCGCCCTGCGCCACTCGCAGAAGCACGTCTCCCGTCTCGGCTTCCGCCAGGACGAGTTTTCCTTCCGCGGTCAAGAACCTCACGTTCAGCAATTCAGACTCCCTGCACCGCCGCTGCGGCTTCTATTCGTTCGCAGGCATCCACAAGCTCCCCAAGGTCACTATATCGCCCGAATCCCAGACGGATAGAGGCTTTGGCTTCTGAATCGGACAGTCCGATCGCCTTGAGGACGTGGCTCGGCCGTCCCGAGCCGCTGGCGCAGGCGGAACCGGCGGAAAAGGCCACGTTCCGAACGTCCGACATGAGCCGGGCAACATCCAGCCCCGGCAGCCGCAGGTTGAGGTTTCCGCGCCAGCGATGTTCCGATGACCCGTTGAGCGTCCAGCGCGAGAGGATATCGCGCGCGGCATTCCACAGGGCATCGACGGTCCGGGCATCCTCCTCCATGCGCGCGGCCGCGATGGTCGCCGCAGCCCCGAAACCGGCGCAGAGGGCCGGGCTGAGGGTACCGGAACGCAGGCCCTGCTCCTGTCCGCCGCCATGGATCAGCGGCGCAAGCGCCACGCCGTCCCGCACCCAGAGCGCGCCGATTCCCTTGGGACCGTAGAGCTTGTGCGCCGAGATCGCGATCATGTCGGCGCCGGCCGGCGGGGCCAGCTTTCCGGCACCCTGTACGGCATCGCAAAGGAACAGCGCCCCGGCCGCATGGGCGGCCTCGGCCAGCGCCTCCGCCGGCTGGACCGTGCCGATCTCGTTGTTGACCTGCATCACCGCGACAAGGCCGGTCCCCGTCGGGATCGGCCGCGCAGGATCGACCAGCCCTTGCGCGCTCACCGGCAGGATCGAGACCGCGGCATCGATCGCCCGCGCGCTATCGAGAACGGCGGCATGTTCGATGGCCGAGACGGCCAGTCGCGTGCTGCGGCTTCCCGCCAGGGCGAGATTGAGAGCTTCCGTGGCTCCCGAAGTGAAGATCACCCGCCCACCGGGCGGCAGCAGCGCAGCCACCTGCTCGCGCGCGACTTCGACGATGGCGGCAGCGGCTCGGCCCGGACGGTGCGGGCTATGCGGGTTGGCGAAACCCATGCCCTCCGGCCCGCCGAGCCAGGGCAGCATCGCCTCCCGCGCTTCGGGAGCGAGCGGGGTGGTGGCCTGATAGTCGAGGTAGATCACGCATTCACCTGCGACCAGGCCTTGGCAAAGGCGTCCAGATCGGCGGGTGCGGTGTTCCAGCCAAGGCTGACGCGCACGGTGCGCCGGGCCAGATCCTCGTCGATGCCGAAACCCTTGAGCACCCTGCTCTGCTTGAGCGTACCGGATGAGCACGCGCTTCCGGCCGAGATCGCGAAACCGGCCGCGTCCATGCGGATCAGCATGGCCGTCGCCGCCAGACGCGGCGCGGCCACGGCAAAGATGTGCGAGCACTGCATGCCGGGCTGGAGCACTTCGCCATGCCGGGACAACGCCGCCCTGAAATCGAGGCGCTGCTCCGCCGTGGTCGCCCAACCCTCCAGCCCCATCGCTTCCAGGGCCGCCGCGAAGCCGAGAGCGCCCGGCAGATTCTCGGTCCCTGCGCGATAGCCGCGCTCCTGCCCGCCGCTCGGTGCGAGCATAGCGAAATCCTTGACGAGCAAGGCGCCTATGCCGATGGGTCCGCCCAACTTGTGCGCCGAAAGCACGATCATGTCCGCATCGGGCAGCGCCGCCTTGCCGGCCGACTGCGAACAGTCCGCCAGGACCAGCCCTCCCGCGGCGCGCACTTGCTCCACCAGCGGATTGCGAGCGTAAGGCAGGAGAACGGTGCCGGTCTCCGAATTGATCGACTGCACCGCCACGACCGCCCGGCCTGGCATGGTCAGAGCCCTTGCCAGGGCATCGCTATCGATTTCACCCTCCCGCATGGGCAATTCCTGCGCGTCCGGCGCGGCGCGGAACACGGCATCGTGCTCCACGGCCGAGACCAGCCGCCGCTCCGCCCTGGCCCGGCCGAGACCGATCGCCAGGGCTTCGCTCGCCCCGGACGTGAAGATCACCTCGCCCTCCCAGCCGAGCGCTTTCTTCACCCGCTCGCGCGCGTCCTCCAGGCTGGCGCGAGCGGCGCGGCCCTGTTTGTGCGGGCTGGACGGGTTGGCCCAGAGCGCCGCCCCTTCCAGCCACGCCTCGCGGGCCTGAGGCAGGAGCGGCGTGGTCGCCGCATGGTCGAGATAGATCTGTTGGGCTGACATCGCTTGAAAAGTTGTTTTTGGAGCGAAGGTTTCTATATAGCGATCTTCCCTTTTTCCACTCCCGCGATGGCTGGCGAGAAATTCGCCGCCGTTTTCGCGGGAGTTTCAACAGGTCAGGTTCGCGAAACTTATGCCCGCAGTCATCTTCCCCGGACCCGAAGGCCGCCTCGAAGGCCGCTTCCAGCCGGCGCCGCGTCCCCGCGCGCCCGTGGCGATGATCCTTCACCCGCACCCCCAGGCCGGCGGCACGATGAACGACCGCATCACGCAGCATTTGTACAAGACTTTCGTGAATCGCGGCTTCGCGACGCTGCGCTTCAACTTCCGCGGCGTCGGCCGCAGCCAGGGCAGCTTCGACAACGGCGTGGGCGAGCTTTCCGACGCCGCCGCCGCGCTTGACTGGGTGCAGTCGATCCACCCCGAAGCCTCGACCACCTGGATCGCCGGCTACTCGTTCGGCGCGCTGATCGGCATGCAGCTCTTGATGCGCCGCCCGGAAATCCGCGGCTTCATCTCGGTTGCCCCGCCGGCCAACATGTACGACTTCTCGTTCCTCGCCCCCTGCCCCGCATCGGGCATCCTGATTCAGGGCGCGGCGGATACGGTAGTGACACCGAACGCCGTGCAGAAGCTGGTCGACAAGCTTCGCACCCAGAAGCACATCACGATCCACCACGACGAGATCCCGCGCGCGAACCATTTCTTCGAGAACGAGATGGACGACCTGATGCGGTCGGTCGACAATTACCTCGACATGCGTCTGGCACCGGATTGCCCGATCAAGTGACGGGTTCCTAGGGCCGAGGAACCAGGCCCTTCAGAGCGAAAAAGGCGTTGGAGTCACTCCGACGCCTTTTTCGTATCCCCGGCCTTGGCCAGCGTGTCGCCCTGCGAATTCGGCAAGGTCCAGATCGCGACGTTCACGGCCAACACGCCCGCCAGCACCAGCATCAAAGCGGCCTGCTTGCGGTAGCCCCCGCGCCGAAAGAGCGCGACGGCCCCCAGCACGAGCAGAACAATGGTCAGGATCATGAGAGATAGGGCGAAGTCCATGGCTTATCCCCTAACGCACTCGCCTGGCCGGCGCGAGCGGGTTTGACAGGCGGGAACGTCGCCGCCAGATTTCGCGGCCATGAAGAACCCTGACATGACGGCCGCAGCACTCTCGCGGCGCACCACGCTCCAACTCCTCGCCGCCGGAACTGCCGGCATCGCCCTGCCCGGCGTCGCCCGCGCCGCGGCGGCCAGGCCGCAGGACGCAGCCGCCCTGCTCGATTCGATCGCCTGGAGACTGCTGGAGCACAATCCGGAAGGCGCAACCGGCCTGGGCATCGACGTGGGCGCCCATGCCGCCTTGCGCTCCAAGGCCGAGGACCGCTCCTTCACGGGCAAGGCCGCGCTCGCCAAGACCTTGCGCGAAGACCTAGCCCGCGTGGAGGCATTCCCGGTGTCCGGCCTGGACCATGCGACGCAGACCAGCCTTGCCGTGGTGCGCAGCGCTTACAAGACCTCGCTCGACGGTTTTGCGCAGCCCTATGGCGATGTCGCCGTGGGCGGCTGGCGCAACACGCCCTATGTCGTGATCCAGAACGTGGGCGCCTATCTCGACACGCCCAAGTTCCTCGATGCCGACCATCCCGTGAAGTCCGCCGCCGATGCGGAGGCCTACATCTCGCGCCTGTCGCAGTTCGACAACCAGCTCGACGGAGAGCTGGAGCGCATGCGCAAGGCCACCGACCAGGGCCTCGTCCCGCCGGACTTCCTGCTGGACCGCGCCATCGCGCAGATGACCAGCACTCTCGAGGATGCCCGCAACAACGGCGGCGGCCTCGTCAGTTCGCTGGTCGACCGCACCAAGACCATCCCCGGCAACTGGGAGGGCCGTGCGAAGGCCATCGTTTCCGCCGAAGTCGTGCCCGCGCTGGAGCGCCAGCTCGCCGAACTGAAGCGCCAGCGCGGTGTAGCCAAGGGCGACCCGGGCATGCGCGAGCGTCCTCATGGCGCGGAATTCTACGCCTGGGCCCTCCGCGCCAGCACGACCACCACGGTGCCCGCCGCGGAGATCCACCAGCGCGGGCTTGAGGAACTGGCCGCGCTCCATGCCCGCATGGACCCGATCCTTCAGAAGCTGGGCTATACCACCGGCACCGTGGGCGAGCGGATGACCGCGCTCGGCACCGACAAGCGCTTCATGTTCCCCGAGGGCGATCCCGGCCGCACCGAGATCATGGCCTTCATTCGCCACCGCATCGACTGGATCCGCGCCCAGATGCCGCGCGCCTTCCGCGATCCGGTGAAGGGCAATGTCGAAGTGCGCCGCCTGCCGCTGGCCGAGGAACCCGGCGCGCCTACCGCTTACGGCGGCGCCGGCTCGATCGACGGCTCGGTTCCGGGCAAGATGTGGATCAACTTGCGCACCACGGACCTGCACCGCAAGTACGACCTGCCCACCCTGGTCCACCATGAAGCGATCCCGGGCCACGTCTGGCAGGGCGAATATGCCAACCGCCTGCCGCTGATCCGCTCGATCCTGGCCTTCAACGCCTATTCGGAAGGCTGGGCGCTCTACGGCGAGCAATTGGCCGACGAGCTTGGCGCCTATGCCGACGATCCGGTCGGCCAGTTGGGCTATCTCCAGTCGATCGCGTTTCGTGCCTGCCGCATGGTCGTCGACACCGGCCTCCATTCCAAGGGCTGGAGCCGGGAAGAGGCCGTGCGCTTCTTCATGGAGAAGAACGGCAACAAGCGCGAGGAAGTGGCCAACGAAGTGGACCGCTACTGCTCCTGGCCGGGCCAGGCCTGCGGCTACAAGATGGGCCATTCCGAGATCAATCGGCAGCGCAGCCGCGCCCAGGCGGCGCTCGGCACCCGCTACGACTTGCGCGATTTCGACCAGGCCGTGGTCGACGGCGGCAATGTGCCACTGGACGTGCTGGCGAAGAATATCGACAGCTATATCGCCACCGGCAGGGCCGGTTGATGGTAACGTCGTCCCGGATCGGATCCGGGACGACGATAATTCACGAGTTGGGCCGCTCGCTTACTTCTTGCCGAAGAAGCCCTTGGCCATGTCGGTCAGGTCGTCGATCACGCTGCCGTCCCCGTCCTTGTCGAGGAACGCGGTGAACTTCGAAGGGTCGCTGCCGACCAGGCTGGCGAACTGACCCAGCGAGCCTTCGCCGCCGATGGCCGCGATCACCTGCTGGATCGTGCCGACGCCGAGACCGGTCTTCTGCGCGGCCAGCTGCGCCGTGTCGCCCTCTTCCTGATGCGCCAGTCCGAGAGCGGCAATCGCCTTTTCAGCCTGCGCCGGCTCGATCCCGAGCTTGGAGGCGAGGTTCGCGATGTCGGGGTGGTCGCTGACTTGTCCAAGGATGCCGTCGAAAAGTCCCATGGTCTTTCTCCTGGAGAGAGGGGGAAGAGGAGGATGCACTGTCTTGATGACAAAACAAGGGCCTCGAAACCGAAGTTCCGAGGCCCCCTGTTTATTTCAAGCCGGAATGCCTGATTCACGTAGAACCAAGCGCTTTCGAAGCAGGATTGTCCAAGATCAGGCCGCGACCGGCGCCGCCTTGCGCACGCCTTCGTCGACATGCTCTTCGAACTGGGCGAAGTTTTCGATGAACTGGCGCACCAGCGTCTGCGCCGTCTTGTCGTAGGCATCGCCATCTACCCAGGCGCCGCGCGGGTCGAGCAGCTTGCTGTCGACTCCCGGAACCGCCACCGGAACCTCGAAGCCGAAGTTCGGATCTTCCTTGAACTCGGCATTGTTGAGGCTGCCGTCGAGCGCGGCATTGAGCAGGGCGCGGGTGGCCTTGATGGGCATGCGCTTGATGCCTTCCATCGTCGCCATGCCGCCCGACCAGCCGGTGTTCACCAGCCAGCACTTCACGCCGCCCTTGGCGATGCGCTCCTTGAGGAGATTGCCGTAGACCGAGGGATGGCGCGGCATGAACGGTGCGCCGAAGCAGGTGGAGAACGTCGCTTCCGGTTCGGTCACGCCGATCTCGGTGCCGGCAACGCGCGCGGTATATCCCGAGAGGAAGTGGTACATCGCCTGGTCCGGGGTGAGCCGCGCGATCGGTGGCAGCACGCCGTAGGCGTCTGCGGTCAGGAAGATGATGTTCTTCGGAACCGGGCCGAGGTTCTTCTCCGAGCAGTTCGGAATGAAGTCGATCGGGTAGGATCCGCGGCTGTTTTCAGCCAGGCTGTTGTCGTCGAGATCGATCTGGCGCGTCTCCGGATCGATCACCACGTTTTCCAGCACCGTGCCGAAGCGCTTGGTGGTGGCGAAGATTTCCGGCTCGGCTTCGGCCGAGAGACGGATCATCTTGGCGTAGCAGCCGCCTTCGAAGTTGAACACGGCGGTATCGGACCAGCCATGCTCGTCGTCACCGATCAGAGTGCGCGAGGCATCGGCCGACAGCGTGGTCTTGCCGGTGCCGGAAAGACCGAAGAACACGGCAGTATCGCCCTCGGGACCGATATTCGCCGAGCAGTGCATCGGCATCACGCCCTTGGTCGGCAGCAGGTAGTTGAGAATGCCGAAGACCGACTTCTTCATCTCTCCTGCATAGGAGGTGCCACCGATGAGGATCAGCTTCTCGCTGAAATTGACCGCGATCACCGTCTCGCTGCGCGAACCATGGCGCTCGGGATCGGCGCGGAAGCTCGGCAGGTCGATAATGGTGTATTCGGGCACGAAGCTTTCCAGCTCCGTCTCGGTCGGGCGCACCAGCAGCGTGCGGATGAACAGGTTGTGCCAGGCGAACTCATTGATCACCCGCACTTTCACGCGGTGTTCCGGCTGCGAGCCGCCGAACAGGTCGGCCACGTAGAGCTGATCCTTCTCGGACACGGCGGCCAGAAAATCGGCCTTGAGCGCGGCGAAATGTTCCGGCGTCATCGGCACGTTGGTCTTGCCCCACCAGACCGTATTTTCGGTCTCGGCGTCCTTGACGATGAACTTGTCCTTGGCCGAGCGCCCGGTGTGCTTGCCTGTCGCCACGACGAACGGACCGTCCGCAGCGAGCATGCCCTCGCCATTCTTGACGGCTTGCTCGATCAACGGCGCGGTGCCGAGGTTCGCGAGCACTTTCGCGCCTGTTTCTATGCCTTGACTGGCGAGCGGATAGTTAAGGGAAGCGGCCAATGTCATCTCCTCCATTTAAGGCGGGACCGGCGGGAACCGGGCACGCCCCGACATTTTTGCGCAAGAATCGGCTGGCGATTATTCGCCCAGCCCCTTTTCCGTCAAATTTTTGCAAAAATAAATGGAGCGGGGGAGGTAGGACGAATGCACCTCGACCATTCCGGGGCAAATTCGGGACGAATCGCAAAGACGTGGACGGCCAGGCCGGCAGCCGCTAGTCACGGCGTTCGATTGCACGGAAGGAACGCAGCGCAATCCATGGTTGAATCCACGGCATCTTCCACGCCAGGCCCGGCCGGCTCCCCCGCCACGGGCAGCCCTTCCTCCGAAGAGACCCTGCCGGCACCCGTCCGCCAGCAATCGATCGCGCTGGTGGACGACGACCGCAACATCCTGACCACCGTGTCGATCGGTCTTCAGGCCGAAGGCTTCGCCACGCGCCTCTATACCGATGGTGAAACGGCGCTGAAGGCCCTGCTGGAGAATCCGCCGGACCTGGCCATCTTCGACATCAAGATGCCGCGCATGGACGGGCTGCACTTGCTCCAGGCGCTGCGCGAACAGTCCAGCCTGCCGGTGATCTTCCTGACCTCGAAGGACGAGGAACCGGACGAGGCGCTCGGCCTGGCGATGGGCGCGGACGACTACATCACCAAGCCGTTCAGCCAGCGCCTGCTGATCGCCCGCATTCGCGCGATCCTTCGCCGCAGCGAACTGGCGAAGACGTCCAGCGAGGAGACCGTGCAGGAAAACCTGCCCGACCCGGTGACACGCGGCCGCCTCAGCCTCGACCCCGCGCGCCATCAGGTGACCTGGAATGGCGAACCGGTCTCGCTGACCGTTACCGAGTTCCTGATCCTGGAAGCGCTCGCCTTGCGCCCGGGCGTCGTGAAAAGCCGCAACCAGCTGATGGACGCCGCCTATAGCGAGGACGTCTACGTCGACGACCGCACGATCGACAGCCATATCAAGCGCCTGCGCCGCAAGTTCCGCGGGGTCGACCCCGAATTCTCCGCCATCGATACGCTCTACGGCGCCGGCTATTCGTTCACCGATGGCTGAACCGCACCGCCGCCTCCGGCCCCTCGCCAACCCGCCCGCGCCTCTGCACCCCTCCGCCCGGCCGTGATGTCCAGCCCCACCCGCAAGCGACGCAAGGCCCCTCTGCCGGTCAGGCTCGGCCTGTCCTGGCGCGTCTCCCTGACGGCGCGCATTCTCGCCGTGAACGTGATCGCCCTGGCCCTGCTGGCGGGCAGCCTGTTCTACATCGACAGCTACCGCCGCGAATTGCTGGACGAACGCTTCCGCCTGGCCCGCGCGGAAGCCGAAGTCGTCGCCATCACGCTGAACGGCGAACAGGCCGAACGCCGCCGCGATCTGATCGCCCGCATCGGCTCCGGCCAGGCCTTGCGCCTGCGCCTGTTCGACCGCAATGGCAAGCTCGCGGCAGACAGCTTCACGCTGGCCAGGCCTTCCTACACCCTCATCGATCCCGCCACGGAGCCCTGGTTCCAGGATGCCGCCCGCGCGCTGGACAAGGGCATGGACTGGGTCCTCGGCTCACCGCCGGTCGCCGATTACCACGATGCGCCCGGCGCCGGCGCCTCCGCCTGGCCGGAAGTGGCTGCCGCTCTTGCCAGCGGACGCACCGAAGTCAGCCACAAGGCCGCGCCTGACCGTACACCGGTGATCATCGCCGCAACGCCGGTCGGGCACCGCGGGGAGGCGCTGCTCGTCACCCGCAACGCGCGCGACATTACTGAAAACGTGCGCATGGCCCGCCAGACGCTCGCCATCATCGTCGGCGCCGCGCTTACCGTTTCGATCCTGCTCTCGCTGTTCCTCGCGCGCACCATCGTCGAGCCGCTTCGCAAGCTGGTCCGCTCCGCCGTGCGCGTGCGGCTCGGCCGCGACCGCAGCGTGATCGTGCCGCGCCTGCCCGACCGCCGCGACGAGATCGGCCTGCTGGCCCGCGCGATCTCGGACATGAGCGGCGCCCTGCGCCAGCGCATCGACGCGGTGGAGAGCTTCGCGGCCGATGTCGCGCACGAACTGAAAAACCCCCTCACCAGCCTGCGCAGCGCGCTTGAAAATCTCGACCGCGTCGATGAGCCTTCCTTGCGGCGCCAGTTGATCGGCATCGCCAAGGACGACGTGCGGAGGATCGACTTCCTCGTCACCGAAATCGCCGATGCCAGCCGCATCGACGCGGAACTCAGCCGCACGACGTTCGAGCCGGTCGACATGCTCCGCCTCGTCCGCGCGCTCGTCGCGGAGCGTGAGCAGCGCGGCGTCAACGGCGCCTGCCCGGTCCGCATCATCCGCGAGGCCGACGGCGACCTCCTGGTTCCCGGCGACGCGTCGCGGCTGGAACGCGTGCTCCAGAACCTGCTCGACAACGCCATCTCCTTTTCGCCGGGCGGCACGCCGATCGAAGTCGCGGTGGGCCGCAGCGAGGGCCGCGTCACTCTCTCCGTGTCCGACCACGGCCCCGGCATCCCGGAAGCCGCCCGCGAGCGCATCTTCGAACGCTTCCATTCGCTGCGGCCGAACAGCGAGGAGTTCGGCAAGCATTCGGGTCTGGGCCTGGCCATCGCCCGCACCATCGTGGAGGCGCATTACGGCAAGCTGCGCGCCACGGACCGCACGGACGGCACCCATGGCGCACGGCTGCTCCTCTCCCTGCCCGCGTGGCAGGGGGAATGACGATGACCGCGCCTTTCGCCCGGCAGTCCACCTGCGTCGCCATCGCGGACCGCGCAGTGCTGATCGAAGGGCCATCGGGCACGGGCAAGTCTGGCCTGGCGCTCGCGCTCATCGATCGCGGGGCCCGTCTGGTGGGTGACGACGGCATTCTGCTGCAAGCGACAAGCGGCCGCCTCTGGGCGCGGCCGCATCCCCACACGCGGGGCCTGATCGAAGTGCGCAATCTCGGCATTCTGCCCTTCCCCTGCGCCGACGAGGCGCCGGTGGCCCTGCTGGTCACGCTCGACCCCGCCGCGCCGCGTTTCATCGAAGCAGCGGAGACCATCGACCTCGGCGGCATCGCCATACCCGCGCTGCGCCTTTGGCCCGATGCGGGGCCCTTGGCGCTGAAGGTCGAGCTGGCGTTGTTGCATTATGGTCTCACCGGGTGACAAACCTGTAAGATCGCCCCTTTTCTTTCCCCGCGCCGGGGCGCAAACAGCCCCGGATGCAGGACGATCTCCCCCCCGGAGCGGCTTCCCCGGCCCCTCTCGACCCGACTCAGCCCGCCCGCCGACAGAAAGTGTTGCTGGTGACCGGCATGCTCGGTGCCGGCAAGACCACGGTCCTGCGGGTGCTGGAGGATCTCGGCTGGGAAATCATCGACAATTTCCCGGTCCGTCTGCTGGAGCGCATGATCGAGGGCAAACCCTCGGACGACCCATCGCCGCTCGCGATCGGCTTCGATTGCCGTACCCGCGGTTTCAATCCCGAGCGGGTCATCGCACAGGTCAAGGCGCTGGGTGAACGCGCGGATCTGGAAGTCACCACGCTGTTCCTCGACTGTTCGAGCAAGGAGCTGGAGCGCCGCTTCAACGAGACCCGCCGGCGCCATGTCCTGGCGGCCGACGCACCGGTGGACAGCGGCATTCGGGCCGAGCGCGAACTGCTGGCGCCGCTGCGCCGCTGGGCCGACATCCTGATAGAAACCACGGAGTTCACGTCTAACGACCTGCAACGCGCGATTCGCGAGCGGTTCGCCACTGACGAGCCCGAAGACCTGACGATCACGGTGTCCAGCTTCGGCTTCTCGCGCGGAATGCCTCCGCTGGCCGACTTCGTCTTCGACATGCGCTTCGTGGAGAACCCGCACTGGGATTCGGAGTTACGCCCGATGACCGGACAGGACGCCCCGGTGGGCGACTATATCCGCAAAGACCCTGCTTTCGACGAAGCATTTGCGCGGATTCGCGACCTTCTGCTGCTCCTGCTCCCGCGGTATCGCGCCCAGGGCAAGGCCTATCTCCACATTGCCTTCGGGTGTACCGGAGGGCGACACCGCTCCGTTTTTACCGCCGAGCAGATGGCAGCGGCCTTGCGCGAAGCGGGTTTTTCGCCCACATTGTTGCATCGCAACCTGGGCTCGCGGGCTGCTGATCTGCTCGAGGGGGGAAATTCTCGAAGGGGTCCGGTGGCGTGAAAGAAGATTATATAACCCGGTCGCATTCGCAGGAAATTCGGAGCCTAACCCCAGCATGATCGGCATGATCCTGGTCACTCACGGCAATCTTGCCGAGGAATTCGTACACGCGATGGAGCACGTCGTCGGTGACCAGTCCGCGGTCGCCACCGTCTGCATCGGTCCCAACGACGACATGGAGCGCCGTCGCAGCGAGATTGCCGAAGCGATCACAGCCGTGGACAGCGGCGAAGGCGTCATCATCCTCACCGACCTGTTCGGCGGCACGCCTTCGAATCTCGCCATCTCGCTGATGCAGGCCGGCAAAGTCGAAGTGATCGCCGGAATCAACCTGCCCATGTTGATTCGCCTCGCCAAGGCGCGTGCCTGCATGTCCGTGCGCGACGCTGCCGCGGCCGCGCGCGACGCCGGGCGCAACTACATCACGATCGCCAGCGAATACCTCGGGCAGGACGCCGCATGAGCGCTGCGCGTGAGACGGTGCTGATCGTCAACAAGCGCGGCCTTCATGCCCGCGCCAGTGCCAAGTTCGTCAACCACGTCGCCGAACTGCCGGAATCCGTGCTGGTCACCGTCGGCAAGGACGGGACCGAAGCGGCCGGCAATTCCATTCTCGGGCTGATGATGCTCGGTGCGGCCAAGGGCGACAGCATCGAGATCGCCTGCCAGGGCGAAGGCGCGCAGGATGCGCTTGCGGTCCTCGCCACGCTCGTGCGTGACGGTTTCGGCGAAGAATGACGCCTTCCGACCGCGCGGTCTACCGCCGCACCATTACCGGATTCTCCAACCCGCTGGTCAAGTTCCTGCGCTCTCTGCGCGAGAAGAAGCACCGCAAGCGGGAACAGCGCTTCCTGGCCGAGGGCCTGCGCCTCCTGACCGATGCCCGCGAATGCGGCATCGTGCCGGAGATGCTCGTCATGGCTATCGGCCGCGAACCACACCCTCTTCTCGATGCGCTCGAACAGGCTGTCGCGGAAGCTGGCGGCGATATCGTCGAAATGGACGAGGAAATTCTCGCCAAAGTCACCGGCAAGGACAATCCGCAGGCCGTCGCGGGCGTCTTCGCCGAGTTCGACACGCGCATTGCCAATCTAGACCGCGCTTCGGCCCCGATCTGGCTGGTGGCGCAGGCCCTGCGCGACCCGGGCAACCTCGGAACGATGCTGCGAACGGGCGATGCCGTCGGTGCCGGCGGGCTGATCCTGCTCGACGACTGCGCCGATCCTTTTTCGGTCGAAGCGGTGCGCGCCAGCATGGGAGCGATCTTCACGCAAAAGATCGCGATCGCCCGGTGGGACGAATTCCAGGATTGGTTGCGGGCCGGCGAAGGCCAGCTCGTCGCGGCCTCGCTGCGGGATCCCACGGATTATCGCCAGGCGCCTTACGCCGCGCCGTGCTTCCTGATGGTCGGCAACGAATCGCAGGGCCTGCCGCAAGCTTATGAGGAAGCCTGCGACTTGCGCGTCACCATTCCCATGCGCGGGCGGGCGGACAGCCTGAACGCCGCCGTGGCGGGTGCCGTGCTGGCCTACGAAGCCCTGGCACACCTTGACGGACCCCATCGTCAGGACGGTAACTGAAAAGGGCGTTCATCCGGGCATCATCTGGGACGTGTAGAGTGCGCCGCATCATGCGTGCCGCTCTGCTATCTTTTTGCCTCCTGTCGCCCCTCGCTGCCTGTTCCATACAGGGCGACGATTCGCCCCTGGCCCGCACGACCTGGCGCTTTGCCCTGATCGACGGGCAACGCCCCGATTCCACGGATGCGCGCCTGACCTTCGAAGGACGCAAGGTGGGCGTTCAGGTCGGTTGCAACCGCATGGACGGCCCTTGGCGCATCGACGAGGAGCGCCTGATCGCCGGGCCCCTCGCCCTTACCGAAATGACCTGCACCGTTCCCGCTTGGGACCAGGAAAAGGCCGTGAACGCCCTGCTCGTCGCAACGCCCCGCTTCGCCGTCGAGGGCAATCACATGATCCTGCAATCGAGCGGGCACACGGCCGAACTGGTTCGCGAAGGCGGCCCCATCGAACGACCGACGCGCACCGCTGACGGAAGCTGAGGTCTATTCGGCCGCTTCCGACAGGGGATTATCCTCTACGGCGGGCCGGGTCTCGGCAATGGCCTCGATCTCCTCGGCCACGGCTTCGGCACCATAGCGCGGCGTCGATTCGATCTGCGGCACGTCGTCGATCTCACGCTTGCCGATCTCGATGTGCTTGTCGCGCAGGCGCCGGCCCGAACTGAGTACGTTGCGCTCGAAGCTGCCTACGAACTTGTTGTAATTGTTTACCGCCGATTCGAGACCCGCGCCCACGCGCTTCATGTGCTCGCTGGCCGTGGCCAACCGATCGTAGAGTTCGCCGCCCATCCGACCGATCTCGCGCGCCTCGCGGGCAAGGCCGTCCTGTCGCCAGACTTGCGCCACGGTGCGGGCGATGGCGACGAGATTGGTCGGCGTGGCCAGCAGAACACGGTTGCGGAAAGCGAAGTCCCAGAGTTCGGGATCCTGCTCCAGGGCAGCGGCCACGAAGTGCTCGCCCGGCACGAACATGACAACGTAGTCCGGCGCATCCTCGAACTGGCTCTGGTAGCTCTTGGCGCCCAGGGTCTGGACGTGATTGCGCATCGAGGCGACATGCTGGCGCAGCGCGGCGTCACGCGTCGTTTCGTCCTGCGCCTCGAAGGCCTCCTGATAGGCATTGAGCGAGACCTTGGCATCGATCACCAGCCGCTTCTGGCCCGGGATGTTGACGATCGCGTCCGGCCGCAGTCGGCCTTCCTCGGTGTCGATCGAATGCTCGGTGACGAAGTCCGTGTGCTCGGCAAGACCGCATTGCTCCAGCACATTGCGAAGCTGCTGCTCGCCCCAGCGCCCTCGCGCCTTGGGGGCATTGCGCAGAGAATTGCCGAGCCGCTGCGCTTCCTCACGCACCTTTTCCTGCCCTTCGCGCATCGACTGGATCAGGCCGGTGAGCTGGCCGAACGAATCGACCCGCTTGGCTTCGAGCGCGGATACCTGCAGTTCGTAGGACTTGAGGCGCTCCCCGACCGGCGCCAGCAGCGTGGCGATGCGCTCGGCGTTGGCTTTCTCGCTCTCCTCGAACCGTGCCCCGGCGCGGCGCAGGAAAGCATCCTGCGCGCCTGCGAGCACTTTCGCGCCCGCATTCTCGAATTCCTTGCGCAGCGCTTCCTGCGCTTGCAGCAGAAGCCGCTTCTGTTCGTCGAAATTGGCGGATTTTTCGCGCAGCGTCGCGAGTTCGGAAGCCAGTTCGCGCTGCTCGCGGCGCAAGCCATCGACCAGACCGGCATGCTCGGACCGCGTGCGTTCGAGAACCTGGGTCAATTCGCCGCGCGTGCGGTCCAGGATCTGGACATGCTCGAAGCGCAGGCGCTCCACCGTCTCACCATGGTCCTTGCGCAGCTGTTCCACCGCCAGGCCATGCTCGGCCCGCGTGCGTTCCAACGAAGCCGCAAGGTCATCGGCCCGGCTGGCGCGCTCCGTGGCGCCTGCCAGGTCGCGAATCGCTGCCCGGAAGCGCTCGTCGAGATCGCGCGCCTCACGGTCGCGCGTCTCATGCCGCTGCCGCCATTCGGCGGCAGGTCGGGACCCGAAGAACCAGCCGGCACCAAGACCGACAACGAGCGCGAAAAGTGCGGCGACAGCGATTTCCATTCCGGAAGCCTATCCGGAACGTTTCAGGAACGCCAGCCCTTATCGGGGATTTTCCACCGAAGCGGAAATCACGCCGCCTTGCGCAGCTTGTCCAGCTTCTTGAGCGCCATCTGGCGCTTGAGGCGCGAGAGGTGGTCGATGAAGAGGATGCCTTCGAGATGGTCCATCTCGTGCTGAAGGCAGGTGGCCATCAGGCCTTCCATGTCTTCCTCGTGCACGGTGCCGTCGAGGTCCTGCCAGCGGGCACGGATGCGCGAGGGGCGCTCCACGTCGGCATAGATCTCGGGGACAGAGAGACAGCCTTCCTGGTAGACGGTGTGCTCTTCCGAAGGATCGAGAATTTCCGGATTGATGAAGATCCGGGGCTCGTTCCTGGTCGGCTGGTGCGTGTGGTGATGGTCACCGTGAGCGGTGCACACTTCCGGCTCGGCATCCTCGTCGTCCGGCTGAAGGTCGATCACCAGAACGCGCAGGGGAACGCCCACCTGGATGGCGGCCAGGCCGATGCCCGGTGCGTCATACATGGTCTCGAACATGTCCTCGACGAGCGTCTTGAGCTCGTCGTCGAACTTTTCGACGGGGACCGAAACCTGCTTAAGACGCGGATCGGGAACTTCGAGGATTTCACGGATAGCCATGGGGCGCAGATAGTCGCGATGGCGGTTTTTCGCAAGATGGACGCTTCGATGACAGTGATCGGCTAGCTCACAGGCCGCCGTGCCCGGATCGCCTGGGCCAGCGTACCCTCGTCCAGATAGTCGAGTTCACCGCCCACCGGCAGGCCGTGGGCAAGCTGGGTAATGCGCACCGGAAGCCCTTCAAGACGCTCGGCAATGTAATGCGCCGTGGTCTGCCCTTCGAGCGTCGCATTCATGGCCAGCACCACTTCGTCGATGCCGCCGGCCTCCACCCGCACGAGCAGCCGGTCGATCGTCAGATCTTCCGGCCGCACGCCGTCGAGCGCGGAAAGACGACCGCCGAGAACGTGATAACGCCCGGTGAAGAGCCGCGCCCGGTCGAGCGCCCAGAGGTCCGCCACTTCCTCCACCACGCAGAGCGACCCGGCGTCGCGGCGCGGATCGGCGCAGATGCCGCAAGGGTTGGTCGTGTCGATATTGCCGCAGGTCGCGCACTCTACCAGCGCTTCCTTCACGGCGCCGAGTGCCTCCACCAGTTGCACCAGCGAGGTCTCGCGCCGCTTGATGAGCCAGAGCACGGCCCGCCGCGCGGAACGGGGGCCAAGTCCGGGAAGGCGCGACAGCGCGGCCGTAAGCGTCTCGATCTCTTGCGATGCCATGGCGCCGGGGATAGGGCCTCCGGAGCCTTAGAGGAAGTGTTTCGGAGATTTCCCCACACCATGCGTATCGTCTTCATGGGAACGCCCGACTTCGCAGTGCCCGCGCTGGTCGCGCTGGTGGAGGCCGGGCACGAGATCGTCGCGGCCTACAGCCAGCCCCCTCGCCCCGGTGGCCGGCGCGGCAAGGAGCTGACGCCCTCGCCCGTGCACAAGGAAGCGGAGATGCGCGGGATCGAAGTGCGGCACCCCGTCTCGCTGCGCAGCACAGAGGAACAGGACCGATTCGCCGCGCTGGAGGCGGATATCGCCGTGGTCGCCGCTTACGGATTGTTACTGCCGCAGGCGGTGCTGGACGCGCCGCGCCTGGGGTGCCTGAACATCCACGCCTCGATCCTGCCGCGCTGGCGCGGGGCGGCGCCGATCCAGCGGGCGATCCTCGCCGGCGATCCCACCACCGGCGTCACCATCATGCAGATGGAGGCCGGGCTGGACACCGGGCCGATGCTGTCCACCTTGCGCACCACGATAGAGCGCAAGACGGCGGGCGAGCTGACGGGCGAACTGGCCGAAAAAGGGGCGCAACTGATGGTCGGCACGCTGCGCGACCTGGCCGTCCATCGCCACGTTTCCCAGCCGGAAGACGGCGTCACTTACGCAAAAAAGATCGACAAGGCCGAAGCCCGGCTCGACTTCACGCAGGCCGCCGAGCAGGTCGAGCGTCAGGTTCGCGCCTTCATGCCTGCGCCCGGCGCGTTCTTCGAACTTGAGGGTGAGCGCTACAAAGTGCTGACGGCCGACGTCGCCGAGGGCTCGGGCGAGCCTGGCCTGACGCTCGACGAAGCGCTCACCGTGGCGTGCGGTGCCGACAGCGCCATCCGCGTGACCCGCATCCAGCGCGCCGGGAAGCCTGCGATGGACACGGCCGACCTGCTGCGCGGCCGGCCGATACCGGCAGGCACGCGCCTCGGCTGATCGTCACGACGGCTCGGGCGCCTGACGCTCGGGCAACTGGCCGCCAGAGAGACGGGGAGCGGGCGGCGGCTCGTTCGCCCATCTGGCTTGCGCGTCGCGGACCCGCTCGGCGGCGCGGGCCCAGCCTGCCGGCGACTTGTCGCGCACGCGGATGTCGAAACTGTCGGTAGCGCGAAACTCCAGGACTTCCGCGCCCTCCGGTCCGGCCACATAGGCATAGGGCACCTCGCTGCCCACGAAGAAGCCGTCGCCTGCCGACAGCGTTTCGGTGCCGAGTTCGACGCTGCCCGCGACGATATAGTACAGGCAATCGCAGTCATGGCTGTGCAGCGGCAAGGCGAAGCCGCTCTTCAACTGGAGCCGCGCCAGGCTCATACCCGGCCGGCGATAGGGCACGTCCACCCGTTCCCCGGTCTCCGGCCCGGCGCTCGCGAAGAGCGGCAGCGCCGCGAGCATGTTCGGCGCCTCGCCTGCCAGGGTCATGCAGCCGCATTCGTCCAGCGAAAGCGCCGCGCCGCCGCGAAACGTCTCGAAGCGGGGCCGCTCGGCGATAGTCCTTTCGTCGCTCATCCTGCCTTCTCCCATGAAGCGCCCGTGAGGATGCGCCGCCTGCAGCCGAGAGCCAAGGCGTTTGCAGTCCACGCACAGTCCTGTATCGGCGGCGCGATGACCCGCTTTGCCCTCACTCTCGAATTCGACGGCGCCCCCTACATGGGCCTTCAGCGCCAGGCGCACGGTCCTTCGGTGCAGCAGAGCGTCGAGGAAGCGGCTTTCGCTCTTACCGGCGAGACCACGAGCATGCATGCCGCCGGGCGCACTGACGCGGGGGTGCATGCTCTGGGCATGAGAGCGCATATCGACATCGCCAAGCCCTTCACGCCCTTCCAGTTCATGGAGGGCATGAATGCGCGGCTGCGGCCTCATCCGATCGCGGTGGTCGCCTGCGAGATCGTGCCGGACGACTGGCATGCGCGATTCGCCTGCATCGGCC